>Ga0193735_1000598_pt1 | contig 11480 bp, 9 predicted proteins | sample U1m2metaG_FD_145080 | JGI IMG/M metagenome (GOLD analysis project Ga0193735, IMG submission 145080) | Soil microbial communities from a riparian zone of the East river system, Colorado, United States - U1m2 | ecosystem: Environmental > Terrestrial > Soil > Riparian zone | place: USA: East River... | reverse complement strand
TGATCTCGTTGATTCTTGAATGATTGCCCATGTAGAACTTGATCTCGTAGATCACAGCGAAATCGGCGAAATCGACCAGAAAGACTTTTACTTTTGGCTCTGCCAGGACACCGTCAGCCGAGGACGTAGCTCGAAAAAGCGCATCCTTTACGCGATTGGGTCGGTTCTTATACTCGACCCCGACGCGAATTCGCATCGCATGGACTTCGGTTGGATAGTGGAGATTGACGATCGTGTGGCTGACCATCTCGTTGTTCGGGATATCGAGATAAATGCCGTCATTCGTGCGCAGCCGAGTTGAACGCCAGTTAATCTCCATCACTTCGGCAAAGCGCTCGCCTACCTGCAACCAGTTACCGACTTTGTAGGGCCGGTTAATTTGGATCGATATGCCGCCGATGATCCCGGCAAACAAATTCTGCCCCGCAAATCCGACGATGATCGCGACGACGCCGGAGCCAGCGAGCAATCCTTTCAATTGCGCTTCGGCGTGATAACCGGAACTCAGGACGAAAAGCAGCGCGACCAAGAAAATAATGCCGCCTATGACCTCACGGAGAAAATGCGGGATTGGCGTCTGTCGTTTCTTTTCGAAATAGAAATCCCACACATAGCGATTCACCAGCGCCACCACGAGCGCTGTGCTCAATAGGATGACAGCTGCGCCGACGTGATTTCGCCACGATGCATGAACTCCGTAAACGGCAATGGCGGCGTAGAACGCCAGCACTAGACAGAAAAGCCGAAACAGCAGGCCAAGCCGCACACCTGCGCGCCGTTTCAGAAACCGGCCAACCGTGAGCGCGCCAAAAAATGTCGCGACGAACACGATCACCGTGATCGCGTCCCGCTCTGCTTCGGGCAACGCGCTAAACATCAGACCTTTAGTATATCAGAAGAGCGTTCCTTGAAACAAGTTCTCTCGCGGTTACAGAGGCGCGTGCCGTATGCCCGCATCGGTTTTTAGTTTGTAGAGGCGCGTGTCCTCACGCGCAGAAAGGCCGACCTGGATCGAACAGTCTCTTGGTCGATGTTAAATAATGCGGGCGAAGCCGCATTTGTTTAGCATCGCCTGGACGGAGCAGCCGATCCACCTGTGCAACATAAGCGCCTCTACGATCGCGGCGCGATGATAAGCCACGCCCAGCCGGCAAGGAAACAGAGGCCGCCAAGCGGTGTGATCGGGCCAAGCGAGCGAAGATTGGTCAGCGCCATCACGTATAAACTTCCGCTGAAAAGAAAAATGCCCGCAAAAATCAGCCACCATGCGCCGCGATTGGCTGCCCCGAAAAGCGCAAGCACGAACAATGCAATCGCGTGAATGAAATGATAAAGCACGGCCTTGTTCCAGGCGTCGAGCATGCCGTGATTTTCGATTGCCGATCGTAGCGCGTGCGCCCCAAACGCCCCCAGCGCGACCGCCAGGAAGCAAAGCGTTGCTGCAATCCGAACAAGCAAGATCGACATGTCGATTACTTTGTCATTTCGGGCGAAGTCGAAAAAGCTCTTCTCTCAAATTATCGAGTGATGATCGTCGCTGGTCGCGAATAGTTTTAACATAAAAGATCGTTCCCGCTATTCCAAGAGCCGCCGCGCCAAGAAAATTCAGGGCTGGTCCGAGCTTCCAAAGATACGCGCCGACAATTGCCCCGGGACAGACGATCAGATCGCGCACCAAATAATACGTGCCGACTAGCTGTCCGCGCCGCTGCGATTCGCAATAGCCGATAATGAGCGCTTTGCGTGAAGTGTCGCCAAACTCTTTTAGTCCACGGATCGCGAATGCAACGACCAGAGCGGAGAAACTGCGCGACACCAGAAGGCTGATCGGAAAAAGCGTAAACATAATGAAGGTCACGATCACAAAAGGTTCGCGGCCATGCCGATCCGCAAAATGGGACGCGGGAATGATGCATAACGTGGCGGCGAGCATTTCTATAGCGGTGAGGACGCCGACCTGTCGTCCGCTCATGCCGAGGTAATCCATCGCGAAGATCACCACCCAGGCATAGGGAAGACGTTCGCAAAAGCGGATCAGGATGTCGCCCAAGAGCAATCGACGCATGGGCACGTTGAATTCCTGCAGGCTTTGCCAAAGATTCCACCGCTCTGTTTTTTCGACTTTCTCCGTCGATTCTTCGCGCAATTGTAGTTGGACGAAAATGGTGACTGTCGAGAGAAGGATCGACAACATCAACGCGATGCGCACGCCGCCGATCACCCCGAAACGATCAATTAGCATCCCACCAAAAAACGGAGCGATCATTATAGGCAGCCGTTTGATAACCGATTGGACGCCGATCCCCATCGAGTGGCGATTCGCTGCGAGGCTTGCACCGACTAAGGAAAAGGTCGCGGGCAAGGAAAAACAGGTCCAGGAAAGAAAGAGAAACATTCCCGCGAGGACCGCACCCCAGTGCGGAATAAGCAGCACCACGGCGTAGCCGACGATTGAAACCAAGTTGAAAATGATAAACGCGCGGCGATGTCCCCAAAGATCGACAAGTACTCCGCCCGGATAAGCGTAGATCGCGCCGAGCAAAGTGCGCAGTGCGTCGTAAAGCCCGATGACAAAAACGGTGGCGCCAAGCGCTTGCAGATATTTCGGCACGAAACGCATCCAAAGCTCCTCCCCTGCGCCGATCACAAAAATGGCGACGAGCAGGACAACGAGGTTGCGTCGCAGACCGAAAAAGTCAGCGAGCCTGCGCGTGTGACCTACGCTTGGGTTGTTCGCCCTTTGCATTCGGCGTAGAGCGCGTCGTAAACGACAAATTCGCGTTCGAGAATCTCGTGATCGCTCAGTCCCAGTGCACCGAACCCGCTGGCGATCCAACGCAATCCTTCACCGGCTTGATGCGGGTTGTTCGGATGCGAATCGGCCGTGCGCACAATTTCACCCAGCAAAATGAGTGCCGGATCAGTGAGCTTATATTTTTTCAAAATTGAGTTAAACGAAACGTCTTCCCCGTGATGGCCGAGCTCGCAATTCGGCACGTCGAATACGGTTCCACTGCCGATCTTTGCCCAATCGGTGTCATGTGGCAGAAAAACAAACTCCGCGTCACGGTCGACAAAATTCCGGATCAGCCACGGACAGGCGACGCGGTCGACTTTAATTTTCTCGCGAGTGATCCACTTCATGATTTAAGATTCAGTTTTTATGACAGCGTGGTTTTGGTATGCGGTGGTCGCGGCCCTTCTTTACGGCGCACATCAAATCTTTACACGTCTTGCCTCCGAACGCATCGGCGATGGACTTGGCGGGTTCGTTGTCGAAGCGAGTGCGGCCTTGTCGATCTTGCTTTATCTCGCATTCCTTTGGGTAAGCGGGCGGTGGAACCAGAAATTTAGCATGCCGGGTTTCAATTATTCAGTTCTCACCGGCGTTTGCGTCGGCGCGGGCACAATCGCGTTCTTCCTTCTTTTCCAAAAAGGCGGACCGCTTTCGGCCGTTCCGGTGATCCTCGCGGTCGGCGCGGCCATGATGGCAATCGCGGGGATAGTTTTCTTTCGTGAGCCAGCTTCATGGCCGCGGCTTACCGGAATTGTTCTCGCGATCGTTGGTTTATTGTTACTGCGTCGTTAATTTCGTAGCAGTCGGCGCGAACGCCGCTTTGACAACATTCAGAGGCTTAGTTGTACTCCGGTCGCGTGTAAGGTTTTTTTAACGATACTCGTCATCGGCGATGCGATTCCTTCCGATTAGATTCCAAATCTTTTTAGGTTGTTTCCTGAATTTCGCAGTGGCGATCGCGATCGTGCGTGCTCAGTCGGAAGGGCGACTGGGTGCTTCCCTCGAGGGACCAGTGAGGATCCCTGCAACGCGCTTTGAATATCTCCCGCTCGGCCCACTGTCATTGGACCCTCGCACTGGAATCGGCCCGGATGAAGCGGCGACGATCGCCCTTTATTCGAATCCCGCTTTGCGCGCCATTCGCGATCGCCGTCGTCTCGCGGTCGCGCAAGTAATCCAGGCCGGAATTTTGCCTAACGTCGTCGTTTCCTACGCGCGCGACTACGTCACCGGAGGGAACACCGCTGGTGCGGTCACTGCCTATAATTTGAGTGCCGGCTGGGAATTCAGCGCGCTGATTCCTTTTCTGCCGAAGCAAACCGCAGCGAGAAGGAATCTCGCTTCGGTCGATCTCGACATCGCCTGGCAGGAATGGCAGATCGCCGAGAATGCGCGCACCGCTGTTTACCGCGTGCTCGCGCTCGATGCGCAGACGAGACAAGCGCGCGAGGCGAATCGCGGTTTGCAGGAAAGCACAGATGCGATGCGCAAGGCAGTAGAGGCGCATGAGAAAACCGTGCTCGATCTCGCGGCGGCGGAAGCATCGAGTCAGGATTCGCGTGCGACCATGCTTTCGCTCGAGCAAGACTTCGAGCGCCAACGTCTGGGTTTGAATAAAATACTTGGCGTTGAACCGGAAACGAAAGTTCGCTTGCGCGCCGGTCTTATGTTGCCGACTCATCTCGATCCACCCGACGAACGCGATTTGCTCGCGAACATCGAGTCGCGCCGGCTTGATCTGCTCGGACTGCGCAAAGGTTATGAGAGCCAGGATGGCATCGTGCGCGCGGTCATCCTCGCGCAATTCCCGAAGATGTCGGTGGCGTTTGTCCGCGCCAAGGACAATACGAATGTGCAGAGTAGCGGTTTTAATGTCGCGGTTGACGTTCCAATCTTTGATCGGAACCAAGGCGTGATCGCGACTGAGCGCGCAACACGGCAACGCTTGCTCGATGAATACAACCAGCGCGTGTTCGAAGCGCGTTCCGACATTGCCGTGGCGATCGCCGACATTCGCGCGTTGAATCGACAAGTAGCCGCCGCGCAGGAAGCGTTGCCCGTGCTCGAGCGACTGGTCGATTCCGCCGAGAAAGCGCGCGAACAGGGTAACGTCGATGTGCTGAGTTATTACACTGCGCGCAACAACTTGCTGCAAAAAAAAATTCAGCTGATCAAGTTGCAGGAGCAATTGCTCGAGGCGAACACTGCGCTTGAGATTGCCTCCGGCCGTTATCTCCCGATGAACAGAGCATTGCAGCCCAGATGAACAACAAACGAATTATCATCGCGGCGGTCGCGCTTATCGTTGTCGCTGCGCTCATCTGGATCGCGCAGCGATTCGGCGTCGGGAAAGAGGAGAAGGCCGCTGGTCCGGTCGCGAAAGTGCAGGTTGCAAAAGTGGAACGAAAAACGATCACCGAAAAAGTAATTGTTTACGGAAGCGTTGTTGCGCAGCCGGGCAAAACGCATTCGGTCTCGGTCGCGTTTGAAACCCGCGTGCGACACATTCTCGTCGCTCCCGGCCAGTTCGTGCAAGAGAACGATCCTTTGACCGAAATCGAGCCGAGCCCGGCGGCGCAACTTCAATTTCAACAGGCGAAGAATGCCGCGGAAGCCGCCCGGAAAGAATTCAAGCAAACGCAAGAGCGTTTCAATTTGAAGCTCGCCACAAATCAGGACTTGAGCGCGGCGGAAAAAACGGCGCGCGATGCGGAAGCGCAGCTCACCAGTTTACAACATGCCGGCGCCGGAGGTGATAACCGCATTCACTCCGACATGGCGGGCGTGACTGCCAAAGTGAATGTGCAAGACGGTCAGATCGTCGCCGCGGGCAGTCCGCTGGTTGAGATCGTTGCTGAAAGTGAAATTGAAGTGAAATTCGGCCTGGAACCGGAAGATCTTTCGGCCGCGCAAGACGGCGCACCGATCACCATCTTCCCGGTGAATGATCCAACCGCTGCCAAAGTCGAAGGCTCCATCCGCCTGGTGACGCGGCGCATCGATCCGGCCACACGACTTGTCGACGTTTACGTAGCGCTGCCGGAAGGAACGAAGCTGTTACTCGATAGCTACGTTCGCGGCGAGATTCAGCGCACCGAAAAAGATGCGCTGGTCGTGCCGCGATCGGCGGTTTTGCCTAACGAGTCCCGCGAATACAAAGTGTTCACGGTGGCAAATAATCGCGCGGTAAGGCACGCAGTCAAAATCGGCGCGGAAAATCTAAAAGAAGTGCAGGTGATCGCCGAAGATCTGCACGAAGGTGATCTGGTCGTGACCGTGGGCAATTACGAGCTGGAAGACGGCATGGCTGTGGAAATAAAGAAATGAGCTTCACCGCGTGGGCACACAGCCATGCGCGTTCCATTTTGTTTTTGCTCGGCGCACTCGCGCTTGCCGGCGCGGTCGCAAGTTTTTCCCTGCCGGTCGCGCTTTTTCCGCAGGTCAGTTTTCCGCGCGTCCGCGTTACACTCGATGCGGGTGATCGGCCAGCCGAGCAAATGGCAGTTGAAGTAACCACGCCGGTCGAAGAAGCCGTGCGCGCGATTCCCGGTGTGCGCAACGTAAGATCGACAACCAGTCGCGGGACGGCGGAAATTTCCATCAATTTCGATTGGGGCGAAGACATGGTCTCGGCCATGCTCCAATCCCAATCGCAGGTGAACAGAATTCTGCCGAGCCTGCCGCCAGGCACTTCGTTCGAAGTCGAGCGCATGGATCCGACGGTGTTCCCGGTGATCGCCTACAGCCTCACGTCCGATTCGCATTCGCTCGTCGAGCTGCGCGATCTCGCGCTTTATATTTTGCGCCCCGCGCTTTCCACCGTGCAAGGCGTCGCCCGTGTCAGCGTCCAAGGAGGTCGTGTCGAAGAATACCGGGTCACGGTCGATCCGGACAAATTGCAATCGTTCAAGATGACATTGGCCGAAGTCGCGAGCGCGCTCTCCGCCTCGAACGTCCTCGTCGCGGTGGGGCGGCTCGAACAGTACAGCAAACTTTATCTCGTCGTTTCGGATACGCGTTTCCAAAAGTTCGAACAGATCGAGCACACTGTCTTGCGCTCGACGCCTGATGGCGTCGTCTTGCTCGATGATGTGGCCACGGTCGAACATTCCTCCGAGCCGCAATGGGTGCGCGTCACTGCGGACGGTCACGACGCCGTCCTTTTTCAAGTTTACCAGCAGCCGTCTGGAAACACAGTCGAAATCGCCCACGGCATCAAGGCGAAATTGCGCGAGATAAAAAAACAGATTCCCGACGGAGTGAAGCTCGCCGACTGGTACGATCAAAGCGATCTCATCACCGCGTCGGAATACAGCACGCGGGATGCGGTGCTCATTGGGATCGTTCTAGCCGCATTCGTTCTGCTCATTTTTCTCCGCGACTGGAAAGTCACCCTAATCGCGATCTTGACGGTACCTGCCGTGCTGGCCGCCACGATCCTGCTGCTTTACGTGCTGAAAATGAGTTTCAACATCATGACACTCGGCGGCATGGCCGCTGCCGTCGGACTAATCATCGATGACGCGATCGTGATGGTGGAACACATCGTCCGGCGCGTCCGCGGCGGGCGCGAAGGCGATCCGCATTCGCGGGCGCTGGGCGCTGCGAGCGAGTTCACTAACCCGCTGGCCGGTTCTTCCGCGGCCACGATAATCATTTTCACGCCGCTGGCGTTTCTCACCGGTGTTGCGGGCGCATTCTTCAAGGCTCTTTCCCTGACCATGGCGGCGAGTCTCGTCATCTCGTTCGTTGTGGCGTGGCTGGCCGCGCCAATCCTGTGCGCGACCTTGTTAAAAAGAAAAGACGCTGAGATCGAAGAGCACGGGGCTTTGACGCGTCGCGTGCACGAAATTTATCGCGAGAAGATGCAGCGCCTTCTTCTCCAGCCTCGGTTCGTAATCGTGTTTTTGATCCCGCTTCTATTGTTTGCCCTTATCGCATTTAAAAATGTGGGCTCCGGATTCATGCCCGTGATGGACGAAGGCGGCTTCATTCTCGATTACATTTCGCCGCCCGGCACCTCGCTCGCGGAGACTGATCGCCTGCTTCGCCAGGTGGAATCGGTTCTGCAAGAAACTCCGGAAGTGCAGACCTATTCGCGCCGGACCGGCCTGCAGCTCGGTGGTGGCGTCACTGAAGCGAACACCGGCGACTTTTTCATTCGTTTAAAAGGATTGCCGCGCCGCGGGATCGAAGAAGTGATGGACGATGTCCGCACCGAGATCGAAAAACACATCCCCGGTCTTCAAATCGAAACTTTGCAGTTGATGGAAGATTTAATCGGAGACCTCACCAGTGTGCCGCAGCCTATCGAAATCAAACTTTACTCCGATGACGAAGCGACGCTGCGCACGCTCGCGCCGCGAGTAGCCGATACGATTTCGAAAGTTCGCGGCGTCGTCGAGGTGAAAAACGGCATCGTGCCGGCAGGTGACGCGCTCAACATTCAGGTCGATCGGGTCAAAGTCGCGCTCGAAGGCATGGACCCGGAAGCAATCACCAAGGCGCTCAATGATTTTTTGACCGGCAACGTCACCACGCACATCCAACAAGGACCGAAGTTGATCGGCTTACGCGTTTGGATCCCGCGCGACGCGCGCGAAACCATGCGCAACATCGACGATCTCCTTTTGCGCGCGCCCGATGGCCACCTGTTTCCACTTAAGCGCGTGGCCACGCTCACTCCCCTGAGCGGCCAACCCGAGATCATGCGCGACGATCTCAAACGGATGGTCGCGGTGACCGCTCGCATCAGCGGACGCGATCTCGGCTCGACCGTGAAGGAAGTCAAAAGCAAGCTCGCCAGCTCGCGCGTGATTCCGAACAACGTGCTCTACACTTTCGGTGGACTTTACGAACAACAACAGATCGCCTTCCGCGGTCTCACCATCATTTTGATCGCAGCAATTCTTCTCGTTTTTCTTCTCCTGCTCTTTCTTTACGAAAGTTTTCGCGTCGCATTCGCGATGTTGCTCGTTCCGGTATTCGCCGTCGCCGGAGTTTTCATCGGCCTCTGGGTCACCGGCACTGAGTTCAACATCACCTCGCGTATGGGCATGACCATGATCGTCGGCATCGTCACAGAGATCGCGATTTTTTATTACTCGGAATTTCGCTCGTTGCCCGCCAGCGATGATCGCTTCATCCTCGCGGGGATCAATCGGATGCGCGCGATTTCGATGACCACGTTCGCTGCCATCTTGGCACTGTTGCCCCTCGCGCTCGCAATCGGTCGCGGCGCCGCGATGCAGCAACCGCTGGCAATCGCCATTATCTCGGGGCTGATTTTTTCGCTGCCGCTCGGGCTAATCGTGCTGCCTGCACTGCTTGCGATCTTCGAACCGAAAGCAATGACACAACATCGCGTCTGACAAGGGCGCGCCGCATTATTTATGGGTCAGCTTCAACATGCGTCCTTCAGCCGGATCGATGAGATACCCCGTTTCGCCCTTGGCCGCGACGACGCCGCGTGCGCCTTTTACGGTTGGGATTGTCGCCTTCAAGCGGAACTTTCCCTTATCATCCACTTCAGCGATGGTCAGGGTGGCGGCAAGAGAAGCGGCTGCGTAGAGAACTTTTAGGTCTGGCGAATAATCAATGTTGTCCAGACCAGCTCCAGTTCCGATCGAGTCGGTGATCTTTCCGTCATGCCCGACGTCGAGGCTTACGACATGATCTCCACATGCCACAAAGAGAAACCCTCGCGCGTTGTCCAGCGCGAGCCCTTGCAACTCGCGACTGCCGGCATTCCATTTGGCGACGACTTTGTGCGTGCGCACATCGATCGCCACGGTGTTACCGGTCTCCTCGACGTTGGTGTAAAACAACCCGCGCTGATTGTCGACCGCGTAGCCTTCAGCCGATCCGTCCAACGGAATTTTCAGTTTCAATTTCAGGTGGGGCGGGTCGGAAGCGTCAAACACCTGGATGGACTTGTCTGCTGAGCTGATCCCGAGCGGCGGCGCGCCAGTCGTGATCCATAACTCGCGTGTCGCCGCTACGTAGACGACGCCATCAGGCGCCGCGGCAGGACCCGCCGAAGCGGGAGCAACCGGCAAGCACTCTCGCCGCTCGAGGGTATTCGCATCGACGATGCACAAGGTCGAATCGCCGCGATTCCCGATATACACCACGCCATCACCAATGCTGACGGCCGTTGGGCCCAGCGTGACTTTTCGACCGCGTAGCTCGACCTCACCGGTCTTAAACCCAGTCACCTGCGACACAGCGTCGGAACTCTCGTCGATTACATCTACATTGCCGGTGTTGCTCGCCGGCACCCACACTCTGCCTGTCGAGGGATCGCGGGCAAAGTAGTCCAGCGCTACGACGCCTGTCGCGCCGGGCAAAGACAGTGGTTTGAGCTCATAATTCGAGGCGGCTGTACTACCGGCCATTATTGTGCCTAATGTCCAAAAGGAATGGCCCAACGCGATGGCGCAGAGCTTTGCAAGATTCAAGCTCCGAACTGACGAATCATATCTGCAGTTAAATTTTGATTTCATCGTGCGATTAATTGCACGCGACGCCGCACCAGAGAATAACATTTGGCGAACTGGTGCTCGCTTCGAAGTAATTTTCGAGTAGCCCCCGAAACATTGATATAAAGCCAAATCCAAGTTCGTAGAGTGGCGGAAAGCAGTTATTCGATCTGGTAACGGCGAATCTCCGCTGCCTGATTGCCGCGGTGTGGAACAGCGACAAACAGATTGTCTCGTTCCGGAACGAAAAGGCCAGTGCGAGCGCCATTCGCCGTGTCAACCTTAGTCAAGGCTTTATAGGTGTTTGCGTCAGTTTGCTCGATGGTGTCGATCTTGCCGGCGCCACATATCGCGTATATGCGATGGCGCCTGCTGTCGTAGAAAACGTCATCGGGGTCGCCGGAGATGTCGATGCTCGCAACGACCTCGCCTGATTCCGTGTTAAGTACGACGAGCTTCGACGGAACGCGGCATCCGATAAATAATCGGTGGTTGGCTTCATCAAACGCCATCGGGAAGTTTGCAGATGCGCCGTCAGTCTTCCACGTCGCAATGACTTCGCCTTTGTCGCGGTCAATCACGGCTACATGGCCAGCGTTCGGCACATTTACAAAAATTCGCCGGCCGTGTTTCTCCAATTCGAAAGCTTCTGGATGCGCTGCGAGTTTGATCGAGCCGACGCGCTTGCCGTCGGCCGCGTTGATTATCCCGATTCCGCCGCTGCCAAAGCCGACGTAGATCTGTTTCGTAGTGCTGTCGTAACGCACGTTGTCCGCGTCATCCTGAAAGTCTACTTTACCGATAAGCTGCCAGGATTTGGAATCATAGATATTGCATAGCCCGCCTTTATCATTCGCGATGAATAGCCGGTTCAGTTCGGGAATATAAACGATACCCTGTGGCGCTCCGAGGCCGCTGATCGAGTGGACGCGCTCACCTTTGCGCAAGTCAAGCACTTCGGCAGTGTTGTTGCCGAGCGCGCAGACGACCAATCTTTCGGCTGCGGCATCAAACGCGAAGTGATCGATTCGCCCTTCGACACCGGGCAGCGCAATTGTCTGTGTTAATTTAAGCGGCGCCGCCGTCTGCGCACGAACGGTCGCAAGGGGAGAGCAAAATACGAGCGCGACAATTGCTTGAAGGCTTGGTCTCAAAACGCGCTTCATTTGCTGCCGTATGTGAAATCGTCAAACAACGTCACG
>Ga0193735_1000597_pt1 | contig 11485 bp, 9 predicted proteins | sample U1m2metaG_FD_145080 | JGI IMG/M metagenome (GOLD analysis project Ga0193735, IMG submission 145080) | Soil microbial communities from a riparian zone of the East river system, Colorado, United States - U1m2 | ecosystem: Environmental > Terrestrial > Soil > Riparian zone | place: USA: East River... | reverse complement strand
ATTTTGCGTCCATTATTAGTGCGCGGCTGCATGCGCTACGACGTCGCAAACGCGATGTTGCTCAATGATTTCCTCTTGGTTTCTGATTGTGTCGTGATCCCGTGCAATCCGCGATAAAAAATTCTGGTTTCAAAAATTTTGCAGCGCCGGGAAAAATTTTCCGAAGGAAAAGGTAAAAGCGAATACCTATGAAAACAAAAATCGCACGCCATATCAGCCCCGGAGCAATCGCCATAGCGTTATTTTTGGCTGTCGCACTCCTCACGCGCGGGGCCACCGTTACAGTCAACAGCACTAATGACGGCCGCGTCGCCTACTACGCAAGGCACTCGCCCACGCCAGCGACGGCGGACACGCACCGTAAATAACGGTTCTAGTCGAGGCTGAAGCGAAAGCTTCCAGTGCCAGGATAGGCACTGTAGAACCGTGAAACTCTGGGGCCACAAAAGGGCCAAGTGAGCCAAGTGCCCAGTCGAACGGGACGAATGAATCAATAGGACTGCCCGAGGTGCGGCTCATCTGCGCTTGCGCCCGCTTCGTTCCTTGGGGATGATGCAAATGCATGCCCGTGATTCTTGAGCAAACCGGGACAAACGTCATTACGTCCCGCTCTGCATTTATTCTGCGGTTCATCAGCACCGTCGCGCTTTGGACAGTCGCGCTGCTGATCATGTTTTCTGGATACGAGATCTTGTTTTGGCTGTTGATCAGCGTCTTCGGAATGATCGGCCTTTGGGAATTTTACCGGATGCTCGATCACAAGGGACTGCCGAATTTCAAAATCACCGGCATGATTTGCGGCGCGGTGATGCTCGCTGGTAGTTTTTATTACTTTTCAAAAATCGGGCCGGCGGGCTCGTACGATTTCGAAGTTGCCGTCCTGCTCTTTTTCCTGCTGACGGTCTTCGGCCGACAAATGTTTGCGCGGCTGCGACATGACGAGCCGTTGCAAACGATGGCTTACACTTTGTTCGGGCTGCTCTACGTCCTTTGGCTTTATAATTTCATCACCAAAATCGTCTATCTGACGCCGCGTTCGAGCTCCGGCCAGCTGACGGGGCAGTTTTACGTCTTGTACCTGATCGCGGTCACAAAATTTGCAGACATGGGCGCGTATCTCACCGGCAGCGCGATCGGGCGGCATTTGATGGTCCCGCACATCAGCGGCAAAAAAACCTGGGAAGGTTTCTTTGGCGCGATTGTTTTTGCGCTGCTTTGCAGCCTGGCACTGTTCAAACTAATGCCCGGCCATTTGCCGGCGCTGACCTGGACACACGCAACGGTCCTCGGGTTACTTCTTGGATTCGCCGCGGTGCTCGGCGACCTGGCTGAATCAATCATCAAGCGCAGCACTGACGTAAAGGACTCGGGAAATTTGCTCCCGGGAATTGGCGGCGCGCTCGATCTTTTGGACAGTCTGCTTTTCACCGCGCCGTTGTTGTTTTTCTACCTGCGCCTGGTGATCCACGTCGCTTAACCACCAATCAACACGAATGGACACGAGACTGGAAAGGCACTGGCCGCGAATGACGCGAATCCACGCGAAATAAATGCAATGACAAATGCTGAGGATTGCATGAAAAGCGGCGGGCACCGCCGCACTCCAAAGCGACTGTGCCGCACAAAACATTCGTGTCGATTCGTGTGCATTCGTGGTTAAGTGAATGAGAATGCAGAAGTCTGGGCGACGTAAGCGCATCGTTATTCTGGGCGCGACTGGATCTATCGGCGAAAGCGCCTTGAAGGTGGCGCACGACATTCCTGAGCGGATGGAAATCGCCGGACTGGCGGCGAACAGTAACGCCGAGAAACTCGCGGCGGCTGCAAACGAAACACGCCCGGAATCGGTTTGCCTGGTTGATGAGACGAAGATCGACATCCTGCGAAACGCCCTCGATTACAAGCCTCGAATTTTTTCGGGAGAGGTCGGTTTGAGCGAGATCGCGTGCCTGACCGACGCGGACATGGTGCTGGTTGCTATTGTGGGCACGGGCGGTTTGCGGCCCGCGCTTGCGGCGATCGAAGCAGGAAAAGATCTCGCCGTGGCGAGCAAGGAAATCCTGGTAATGGCGGGCGAGATTGTGATGCGCGAGGCGCGCGATAATGGTGTGCACGTTTTGCCTGTGGACTCCGAGCACAACGCGATTTTCCAATGCCTCGAAGGCAAACGCTCAACGCTCAACGCTCAACGCCCAACGTCCAATGCAGACAGTTCGGCGTTGGACGTTGGACATTGGACGTTGGACGTTTCAGACGTGCGCCGCATCATCCTCACCGCGTCCGGTGGTCCATTCCGCAAAACGCCGCGCAAAGACTTCGACTCGTTAACGCCAGAACAGGCTTTAAAACATCCGACCTGGAACATGGGACCGAAGATCACAATCGATTCTGCAACGCTATTCAACAAGGGCTTGGAGATGATCGAGGCGCACTGGCTTTTTGGAGTCGAGATGAAGCGGGTCGAAGTCGTCATCCATCCGCAGAGCATTGTTCATTCAATGGTCGAGTTCGCAGACGGCTCGATGCTGGCACAATTGAGTTATTCAAACATGCGTTTCCCGATTCAATACGCGGTGACCTGGCCGGACCGCGTCCCGAACACTTTGCCGCCGCTCGATTTTTCGAAACTGTCGAAGTTGGAATTTTTTACTCCGCGCTACGACGACTTCCCCGCATTGAACCTCGCGCGGCGAGCAGGCGAGACCGGCGGCACTTTGCCCGCTGTAATGAATGCCGCGAACGAGGTCGCGGTCGCAGCCTTCCTGGATCGACAAGTCCGTTTTCCGAACATCTCGCAGATTGTTGAAGAAGTCATGAACCGGCACAAGCCCGTTGCGCACGCTGATCTCGATGCAATATTGGAAGCTGATCAGAGGGCTCGGGCTCAAGCGAGGAAATGCGTTGAAGCGTTGAACGGTTGAAGCGGGAACGCGTCCAACTGATCACCGTTCATCGATCACTGATCACCAATCATGCTACTTCATATCGCCCGCGTCATCTTCGTTCTGCTCGAGGTTCTCATCCTTTTTAACTTGCTGATCGTGGTGCATGAACTGGGGCATTTTCTGGCGGCGCGGTGGCGAGGGCTTTACGTCGAAAAATTCGGCGTCTGGTTTGGCAAACCGCTCTGGAAAAGAAAGATCAACGGTGTCCAATACTCGCTCGGGTCGCTGCCGTTCGGAGGCTTCGTGGCGCTGCCGCAACTTGCGCCGATGGACATCATCGAGGGAAAGGCCGATGTGGACCGGGCGCGGCTGCCGAAAATTTCCGCGCCCGACAAGATCATCGTAGCCATCGCCGGCCCGTTTTTCAGTCTGCTGCTGGCGATTTGTTTCGCCGCCATCGTTTGGGCGGTCGGTCATCCGGTGGGCGAAGCCGATTCGACCACTGTAATCGGCTACGTCATGCCCGATTCGCCGGCGCAAAAGGCTGGCTTGCTACCCGGCGATAAAATCCTTTCAGTGGATGGCAAGCCGGTCAGGCGTTTTCTGGGAATGAATGACAGCGTGAGTTGGGACGTGGTGCGAAGCGAGGGGGACAAGATCGCGGTGAAATTTCAGAGAGACGGCAAAGTGCAAACCGTGTGGGTGGAGCCTTACAAGGCCGAGACTCGCGGATGGCGCAGGAAAAGTATTCGCCAACTGCTGGTCTATCCTGCAGAGACACCGATCATTGCTAAAGTGGAGCCAAACACGCCGGCAGCGGCGGCTGGGTTGCGTGCCGGAGACATCATTCGTGGGTTCGATCAGACGCCCATCTATAATCCGATCGCGTTGTTGGAATACATCAGCAAACATCCCAAGGATGAGCTGGTCCTTCATGTAGAACGCGGCGGCGCGAAGTTGGACATCCCCGTAAAACCCACGCCTCTGCCTACTGGCGATCAGATGAAGCCGCGAATTGGCATTGAATGGGACACAGCTGGAATCGTGTCTATCCAGCATCCCAGCCCAATTGAGCAGGTTTACAACAGCGTGACCAGCACATTGAAGACAATCGGCGCGGTGGCATCCCCGAAATCGGACGTGAAGCTTCAACACTTGAGCGGGCCAGTCGGGATTTGGAACATTTACGTGAGGCTTTTTGAAGCCGAGGGCGGTTGGAAACTGGCGCTGTGGTTCAGCGTCATTCTGAATGTGAACCTCGCGATTCTAAACATGCTGCCGATTCCCGTGCTCGATGGCGGACACATTGTGCTGGCGCTCATCGAATCGGTGCGCCGCAAACCGGTGAACATGCGCATTCTGGAGGTCGTTCAAACTAGCTGCGCCGTGGTGATCATCGGTTACATGCTCTATATCACGTTCTTCGACGTGCAGGATTTGCCCTTCGTCAGAAAAAAGCTCGACCAGCTCGAAGCACAATCGCCGGCAAAAAATAGCCAGACGCCGTAGCTGCGCTCGTTGCGAGAGTGGTCGAGGCTTCGTACATTCGAAATCTCGTGAACTATTGCGTTGATCCTCTTCATTATCGCCGCCGCACCACGCGCGAGGTGAAGGTGAGGAACGTCGGCATCGGCGGAGACAATCCCATCCGCGTCCAATCGATGATCACCTGCGACACGATGGACACCGAGGCGTCGATTCAACAAACAATTGAATTGGCGCAGGCTGGCTGTGAGATTGTGCGCATCACCGCGCCGACGGTAAAGGACGCACGCAATCTCGAGCACATTGTGAAGGGTCTGCGGGAGCGCGACTGCGATGTGCCGATCGTCGCGGATATCCATTTTAAGCCGGAGGCAGCGATGGAAGCCGCAAAATGGGTGGACAAGGTGCGTATCAACCCAGGCAATTACGCGGATTCGAAAAAGTTCGTCATCCGCGAATACTCGGATGAGCAGTACGCAGCCGAGCTGGCGCGTATTCGCGAGCGGTTTTCCCCGCTGGTCGATCTTTGCATGAAACGCGGGATCGCCATGCGTATCGGAACGAACCACGGCTCGCTTTCGGATCGCATCCTGAATCGCTACGGCGACACGCCTCTGGGGATGGTTGAAAGCGCGCTCGAATTTGCTCGGATAGCACGCGACCTGGATTACCACGATTTTGTTTTCTCGATGAAAGCGAGCAACCCGAAAATCATGATTGCCGCGTATCGATTGCTCGCGGCTCGATTAAACGAACTTGGACGGGACTGGAATTATCCGTTGCATCTCGGCGTCACCGAAGCCGGTGAAGGCGAAGACGCGCGGATCAAAAGCGCAATCGGCATTGGATCGCTTCTTGCGGATGGCATTGGCGATACGATCCGCGTTTCACTCACTGAGGATAGCCCGCATGAAATCCCCGTGGGGAAAGCGCTGATTGAGAATACCAAGAAAACGTCCAACGCTCAACGTCCAACGCCCAACGTCCAACTATCCTTTGATCCGTTTTCGTATCAGCGAAGAGGGACGGAGACGATTGCTGTAGCCAGGATCGGCCCGTCCGCCGTAGCCTCGGCGGAGGCGGATGATCCCGGCCCACGAATAAAACTCGGCGGCGCAGAATTGATTCGGGTAGTCGTCAGGCGGTCGAACTTCGACAAGATCGCGCACAAGATCGACAGAATGGGAGATTACAAGCCGGAGATTGTTTACGAAAACGCGAATGTAGTGGCGATCGATCCACGCGATGACCCAGCTATCGCCAAAATCAACGCGGAGCGGACCACGAAATTTGTGACGGTGCGCGACGATGTTGATCTTGCGGTGATCCCAGCGTTCCGGTTGCTGGCAGCGCGATTGCAGGCGCGGCATCCGATTCTACTGAAAGACGTTTTGAATTGTAGGGCGTCTGTGTCAGACGCCGGCCAAGACGCTGGCGTTTCACAGAAACGCCCTACAGATTTTCTCGGAACGCTGTTGATGGCCTCTACTAACATCGGCTCGTTGCTATGCGATGGAATCGGCGACGCGATTTTGGTGCAGGGTGAGGAAGCGCCGGGACAAGCGCTACGTTTGAGTTACAACATTCTCCAGGCCGCGGGTTCGCGGATTTTTAAAACTGATTATGTCGCATGTCCTTCTTGCGGGCGCACGCTATTTAACTTGCAAACCACAACAACGAAAATCAAAGCGGCGACCTTGCATCTCAAAGGGGTAAAGATCGCCATCATGGGTTGCATTGTGAATGGCCCCGGTGAAATGGCGGACGCGGATTTTGGATATGTTGGCGGCGCGCCCGGCAAGGTGAATCTCTACGTCGGCAAGACAGCCGTGAAATTCAACATTCCCGAAGCGGAGGCGGTCGATCGGCTGAAAGACTTGATCCGCGAGCACGGCAAATGGGCGGATCCGGTGTCAGAAGCGACGCCTTTAGAAGCGGTTTCATAACACGGCCCCAGCCGGCGGACCGGACAGGAATCATGTCTCGGCAATATACGCTGCAACGCGCGCCAAAATCGACCTCGATCCATATTGATTACGCCGCTCAGCTGAACGAACAACAGCTTGCGGCGGTGACTGCGCCGCCCGGCCCGATTCTTGTCATTGCCGGCGCTGGCTCGGGGAAAACGCGTACCCTGACTTATCGCGTAGCCTACTTACTCGAAAATGCGATCGATCCGCGAAATATTCTGCTTCTCACATTCACCAATAAAGCTGCGCGGGAAATGCTGGGCCGCGTCGCGAATTTACTGCCGGTCGATGCCAGCGGACTTTGGGGCGGAACATTTCATTCGGTAGGAAACCGGATTTTGCGCAGGCACGGCAGCGCGCTCGGTTACTCCAGCGGTTTCACTATCATGGACCGCGAAGACCAGAAGGATTTGATCGATACGGTTGTCGCCAATGCAGGAATTGACCCGAAGGAAATCCGATTCCCGAAAGGCGATGTGCTCGCGGAAATCTTCAGTTTCGTCGTCAACACGGAGAAGCCGCTGGAGGAGTTACTCGTGGAAAAGTTTCCTTATTTCCTGCCGCTACTCGACAAAATTCAAGATGTCCACGAGCGATACGAAAAAAAGAAGAAGGCGACCAACTCGATGGATTTCGACGACCTGCTGGAAAAGACGTTGTCGATGTTTCAGCAGCACGAGCGGATTGCGGAAGTTTACCGGCGGCAGTTCCAATTCATTCTCGTCGATGAATACCAGGACACGAACAAAATCCAGGCTGACCTGGTGGATCTGCTCGCACGCGACCACCGCAACGTGATGGTGGTGGGCGATGACGCGCAGTCGATCTACTCCTGGCGCGGCGCGAATTTCCAAAACATTCTCGAATTTCCTAAGCGCTATCCGGACGCGCAGGTGTTTAAAATCGAAATGAATTACCGCAGCGTGCCGGAAATTCTGGAGGTAGCAAACGCAGCGATTGCCGCAAACGTTCAGCAATTCCGCAAGCGTTTAAGCTCGACGCGCGAATCAAAAGCCCTCAAGCCGGCTCTCGTGGCACTCAATGATGGCGCGGAGCAAGCGCAGTTTGTCGCGCAACGGGTTCTCGAATTACGCGATGAAAATGTCGATCTCAACGACATCGCCGTACTTTACCGCGCGCATTATCACGCGGTCGAGTTGCAGCTGGAGCTTTCCCGGCGCGGTATCCCTTATCAAATCACCAGCGGCATCCGATTTTTCGAGCAGGCGCATATCAAGGACGTGACTGCATTTATCCGTTTCGTTGCCAATCCGCGCGATGAAGTCGCCTTTAACCGAATGGTGAAATTGCTTCCGGGCATCGGCAATCGCACCGCGGAAAATCTTTGGCAGGCGTGGGCGGCCGGGGTTGTAGCCGCGGACGTTGACCGCGGTTCTGAAAAAGAATCACAAGCAGCCGGGGTCAGCGCCCCCGGCTACAGTTTTGGCGAACGTCTTCAAGCCATGAACGTCTACGCAAAATCAAAAAAGATGTGGACGCAGCTCGCGCACACGCTGGACGAAATCGCACCCGGCGGCCAACCTAATCCACCTTCGGAAATGATCACATCGATTGTAGAAGCGATTTACGATGATTATGCCAAGGTGAACTTCACAAACTACGAGCTGCGCCGCGAAGACCTCGACCAGCTCGCAGTGTTCGCTCGTCAATTCAAGGATGTTCACGAATTTCTTTCCCAATTGGCGCTGATCAGCAACGTCGATGCGGAGGCCACGTCAGTTCAAGGCGCAGACAAAGAAGCGGTCAATCTATCCACGGTGCACCAGGCCAAGGGCCTCGAGTTTCATACGGTGTTTGTGATCTGGCTGACGGACGGAATGTTCCCGAGCAGCCGCTCTTTCGACACACGCGATGCGCTGGAAGAGGAACGGCGTTTGTTCTATGTGGCCATCACGCGCGCCCGCGACGAGCTTTACCTTACTTATCCGCAAATGCGCTTGTCCGGCGGCTACGGCGACGTGTTTCAACGGCCCTCGCGTTTTCTGCAAGAAATTCCAAACGAGCTCCTAGAGGACTGGCAAGTGCGGCGCCGCTGATTTCAAAAATTGTCATTCCGAGCGAAGCGTAGCGAAGTCGAGAAATCTCTGGCTCATTGATAAAACGAAATTGAAATCAGAGATGTCCCGGCTTCGCTCGACATGACAAAATGACCTGTGGCAAACTTAACCTCTCGCCGGAGAAGAAGATCGCGGGAGTTCTCGCGCCGCTGTTCGCGCTGCGCGGCGAGAACGATCTGGGAATTGGGGATACCGCTGCGCTGCGGGAGTTTATTGATTGGGTCGCAGGAATCGGATTCAAACTCGTCCAGCTTTTGCCGATTAACGAGACCGGAGCCGATAACAGTCCATACAACGCGATTAGCGCCATGGCCATCGAGCCGACGACGCTGCACCTTGCGCCGAACTCGCCACAAGATTTAACGCGCGAAGATTTTGAGGCTTCCGTTGCCAATGTTGATCTGCCCCGTCTCCGTGTTGGCAGAGTAAAGTATCGCCACGTCAAAGAACTGAAGCGGCGCTTGCTGGAGAAGGCCTTTAGGAATTTCTCGAGTCACGCCGACGAAAAACGGCGATCAGAATTCGGAGCATTCTGCGAGCAACAATCGGCGTGGCTCCCCGACTACGCACTTTTCCGGGTTCTGATGGAGGCGAACAACGATAGCGCCGCATGGAATCGATGGCAGCCGCAGCATCAGACAATCGAAGAAGCACACAGATGGCTGGACGACCGACACGCTGCCCTCACGAGCCGGCAAAATTTTTTCCGTTACGTGCAATGGATCGCGCACCAGCAATGGTGCGACATGAGATCGTACGCCGAGGAACGCGGCGTGGCGCTAATGGGCGATATACCGTTCGGCGTTAGTTACTACAGCGCGGACGTTTTCGCGCGCCCGGATGAATTCGTGCTCGATTGGTTCGGCGGCGCGCCGCCCGAGCCGACCTTTAAGGACGACGCGTTCACCCAAAAATGGGGACAGAATTGGGGTATCCCGCTCTATCGGTGGAGCGCCATGCGCGCGAACAATTTTCAGTGGTGGCGCGAACGGGTGCGCGCTGTCCGGCGCATCTTTCATCTGTTCCGGATCGATCACGTCCAAGGATTTTATCGCATCTATGCGTTCCCCTGGCGGCCACGACTGAACAAGGAATTCCTTCCCCTCGATGAACGCCAAATGCTGGAACGAACCGGAGGCTGCGCGCCGCATTTCGTTCCCCGTGACGACAACACTCCCGAAAACCGCGAATTAAATAAACGCGAGGGCGAAGAATACCTGCGCGTGGTTCTGGAAGAAGCAGGCATCGGGCGCGTGATCGGCGAAGACCTTGGCGTTGTTCCTGAATATGTGCGGCCCAACCTACGGTCGCTTGGGATTGCCGGATTTAAAATTCCGCAATGGGAATCTTACAATGGGATGATCATTCCCGGAAAAGCATATGAACGGTTTTCTATCGCGACTTACGCAACACACGATCACGAACCGATTCGTGCTTTATGGAATGAGGCTTTCGAGCATCCAGCGTCGGATACTGGAGCACAAGCGCGAGCGACGCTGGAAAAGATCGCTTTGTTCGCCCGCCTGCGCCAAGGCTACGGCGGACAAGCCGGACTGAATTCAAAACTCGCCGAGCTAAATTTTGAAGAAGATTTTTATCCCGCAATTATGGAAGCGCTTTTCAGGTGCGACTCGTGGATTGCCATGGTCATGCTCACCGATCTGCTGGCGCGCGAATACCGCTTCAATGTGCCCGGGACAAAGGCGAGCTTGAATTGGACGCGGCGAATGCAGCGCTCAATTGCGCAGCTCAGTTCCAGTCGCAGAGAGCAGAGGCGAATGCAGCTAATCCACGATTTGCTGACAAACGCGGGGCGAGTTTGAACATGTTTACCCGCTCTTTTCAATCGGCGCGCCGACCTTGTTGCCCCACTCGGTCCACGAACCGTCGTAGTTCCGGACGTTGTCGAGTCCCAGGAGATACGCCAGCACGAACCACGTATGACTGGAACGCTCGCCGATTCGGCAATAAACAACCGTGTCTGTGCCCGGCTTTAGGCCGCATTGATCGAAATAAATTTTCGCCAGTTCAGCAGCGGGTTTGAATGTCGCGTCGTCATTTGTCGCAGTTTTCCACGGCATGCTCTTAGCCCCGGGAATATGGCCGCCGCGCAGCACGCCCTCCTGCGGATACTCCGGCATGTGCGTGATCTCGCCCCTGTATTCACCGGGCGAACGCACATCGACCAGCGGTTTGCCGCTTTTACTTTGCGTCAGTGCTTCGTCGAAAAACGCGCGGATCTCCTTATCGAAACGTTTCTTCGGCATCGGATAATCTGTGGCCGGATATTTCGGGACTTCGCGCGTCATGCGGCGGCCTTCTGCTTTCCATTTGTCGCGGCCGCCATTCAGAATTTTAACTTTCTCGTGCCCAAACAAACGAAACGCCCAGAGCGCGTAGCATGCCCACCAGTTCGCCTTGTCACCGTAGAAAATACAGATCGTGTCCGGGGTAATTCCGTGCCGGCTGCAAAGCCGTGCAAATTTTTCCGGCGAAATATAATCGCGGATCAGCGGATCTTGAAGATCGGCGCGCCAATCGATGTGCACCGCGCCGGGAATATGCCCCGTGTCGTAAAGCAAAATATCCTCATTCGACTCGACGATCCGGATGCCCTCGTCCTTGAGATGTCTCTCCAGCCAATCCGTTTCCACCAGCGCTTCTGGATGAGCGTATTGAGTTGGGTTCATAGAAAACAGCAAGCGAGACGCGTGCGCTCCCCGGACGGGAACCTCAGCGCAGAATTGAATCAGCAGGATAGACCACGCCGTTCTTGATAACAGTGTCGATATCCGACGCGTTCTTGATGTCATCGAGTGGATTCGAATCGAGAATCACGAGATCGGCGAAATAGCCATTTTCAATCTTCCCGATGTGTGCGCCGGTGTCGCCCCCGAAAAGTGTCGCAGCGTTGGCCGTGGTACATTGGAGAATCTGCATCGGCGTCAACCCCGCTTGTTTCATCAGCTGGAATTCGCGAAACAATGCCGGCCCATGAATTGTGCCGATGTTTCCCGCGTCGGTGCCCGCCGCGATTGTCACGCCCGCGTCTTCTAATCTTTTCAAG
>Ga0193735_1000595_pt1 | contig 11528 bp, 5 predicted proteins | sample U1m2metaG_FD_145080 | JGI IMG/M metagenome (GOLD analysis project Ga0193735, IMG submission 145080) | Soil microbial communities from a riparian zone of the East river system, Colorado, United States - U1m2 | ecosystem: Environmental > Terrestrial > Soil > Riparian zone | place: USA: East River... | reverse complement strand
TCTCCACCAGTGACGGCATGTCCGATTCTTCTTCGGCGAGAACAATCGACAGGCCGAGTACGCAGCATAGAAGCGCACCGACCAATCGTTTTTGAGATGACCAGCGGTTAGCCTCTGCAATGATCGATTTCATGATTTTTTCCTCTATCGAGGAAGGTTAATCACAAAGCGCCCTTGAGTGCACGCCCCAAAACTAAACTTCGTTGTCTCAACCAAATGCGTCTGTTAAAACCTGCTTTATGCGCGCCGAAGTGATTGCTGAGATCGTATTGTCGATCAAAGAGCGGCGTGCCTATTAAGTCTGATGCGGCGTCCGCCAAAAACGCTATTTTGTTTCCGCAGCGCGACTTTCCTTGATTCGAGCGCGAATTCCCGCGGCACGTTGTGAAAGCGGTTCCGCTTTAGCGGATTGACCTTTTGCCCAATAGAGCGCGGCAAGATCATCCAAAGTCTCGGCGATCCTGAAATGTTCGGATCCGAGCACCTTTTCACGGATCTTAAGTGCGCGCTGATAAAGCGGCTCGGCCTTGGCATACTGGCCGGTCTCGCGATAAAGATCGCCGAGATCATCAAGACTTCTTGCAGTCTCGATGTGCTCCCCCAGCTTCTTCTGATCGATCGCTAAGGCTCGGAGTTCGAGCGTCTCGGCTTTAGCAAACTCGCCTTTATCGCAATAGAGCTGTCCAAGCTGGCCAGCGGCCGTCGCAACGTCAGGATGGTCCGGTCCTAGCACCTTTTCATAAATTCTGAGCGCGCGAAGTTCCAGAGGCTCCGCTTTCGAATATTGTCCCATGCGGTCGTAGAGCGCACCGAGACTTACGAGCGTGGCGGCCGTGTCGATGGAATCCGGACCGGAAACTTTTTCGCTAATCGCGAGAGCGTGCTGGTATAGCGGCTCTGCTTTGGCGTAATCCTTCTGATAATAATATAGCATTGCGAGCTCGTGGAGACTCCTCGCTACTGCGGCACTATCCGGACCGTATGCTTTTTCGGAAATGGCGAGAGAACGTTGGTAAAGCCCTTCCGCCTTCGCGTAGTCGCGCATGTCCTCATAAACCAAAGCGAGTTCGCTCAAAGTCGATCCGGTATCGGGATGATCCTTACCCAGCGCGTTCTCCCGAATTTTTAAAGCACGCTGAAAGTAAGTTTCCGCCGTGGGATCTTGTCCCATCAAACGATAGACCGTGCCGAGATTGTTCACGATCCAGGCCGTGTTTGGATGATCGGGGCCGACCGATTTTTCAGTTACGGCAAGCGCGCGTTGAAAAAGCGGCTCGGCCTTCTTGTATTGGCCCATATTCCGATAGACTGCGGCCAAATTTTGCATCGTAACGGCCGTGTCGGGGTGATCGGGCCCCAGAGATTTTTCACGAATTTTTAGGGCACGCTGAAGAAGCGCTTCGGCTTTCGCATATTCATCCTTCGCGACATACAGCGCTGCGAGATCATTCAGGCTGGAAGCAGTCTTAGGATTGTCAGGACCAAAGGCTTTCTCCCGAATCTTAAGGGCACGCTGAGAGAGCGGTTCTGCCTTGGCGTAGTCGTAGTTGCGATAATAGAGAATGGCCAGAGCGTTGAGAGTATCGGCGGTTTTAGGACTGTCCGGTCCAAAAGCCTTTTCTCGAATCTTCAGGACGCGCTGATAAACCGGTTCCGCTTTAGCGTAGGCGCCCGTTTGCGAATAAAGCAGAGCGATGTTGGCCAAAACGGATGCGGTGTCAGGATGATCCGGGCCGAGCTCCTTTTCCATAACTTGTAACGCGCGCTGATAAAGCGGTTCCGCTTTAGCATACTGGCCCATGTATCGATAGACGTCGGCCAAATTGTTCGCAGCAGCGGCGGTCCCGCGGGCATCGGGGCCCAAAGTTTTTTCGCGAATCTGAAGTATTTTTTCCGCAATCGGGGCGGCCTGATTGAATTGCTTGCTCTCGTAAAATTTATTGAACTGAGCGACCAGCGACGGCATGTCCGGTTGTTCTTCAGCCAGTGCGATCGAGAAACCGAAAGCATAGCCAAGAAACGCCACGACAAACAAAGATCGAAACTGCCACTGTTTGTTTTGCACTAAGATAGATTTCATGAGCATGCTCCTGTGCCAAAGAAGGTTACCCAGAAAGCTGCGGCGACTGCACGCCATAAAATAAACTTCGTTGCCGGACGAGAACGCGCCTGATAAAAGGCATTTTATGCGTGCTTCATTTTTACTGGCGACTGGCCTTTTTGGAGGATGGCTACTAGCTGCAAATTTGACTTACGCCGAAACAGCTCAGCATCGTTGGATTGAAAGTGGCGCTGATAAAGCTGTCATCGCTCGTCATTCAAAATCTCCGGACCGCCGCCATGCGCTGGCCTGGGTTGTCGCTGCGGAGCCTGGTGCGATTGATTGGTCCCTACTCGAAAGCGATCCGGACAGCTTCTACGAGAAATACGAGCTCCGCGAACTGTGGGTTGTCGATCTTACGAACGGAAAAAAACTTTGCTCGTTAGGCTCCTCCGTGGGCTACATTCGCCCCGGAAGTCATCGGACTCTCAATGTCGCTTGGGGACCGCTCGAAGGGGGGCGTCGCTTCGCCATCGTCGCCTACGATTGGAAATGGGGAACGGATGCTCTGATCGTTCTCGACATCGGCGCGGACAATTGCCGGGAGACGCAAGTAGGACAGATCGTCGATCGTTCGGTTAACGCTTTAATCAAAAAAGGGAAAGCGCACGCCGAAAACTACGATATCCGTTACTCCGTCGCCGGGTTGCCGGAACACGGACTCAAGACCGGATTCGCGAACGCCTCGACCATTCGAATTCCGTTCACAGCGAAAATTCGCGAGAGCGAAAGGACAGCCGCGGACGGTGTTGTCACTTTAAATCTAGCGCGGCGCACGGATGCTGTCTCGGCCAGTGTCACTCACACTACCATCGGTTCGACCAGCGACGATCCGTTTAGCGACGACACACGTCTGGCCAAAGCCGACCGCGAGCTAAACGCGCTCTACCATGATTTGCTCAAGCGATTGCGTCCCGCTGAACAAGAATCGCTTCAGGCAGAGGAACGCGCCTGGATTGAGCAGCGCGAAAAGCAAGCCGCCGACGTTAAGCCTGACTATTATGAGAATAATCGCATTCCTCGCGATCAAACTTTGTGGCGACTGACGGAAGAGCGTATCGCGGAGCTGCGTAAGCGCGCCACTTCCAAAGAGAAAAGATAATAGCGAAGATTTTGTGATGGATCGCATTGTCGATCAAAGAGCGTTGATCCTAAACTGTGCGACGCGCGAAAAGAGCATTAAGTAACTAAAGGCGCGCGCTAAAGCGTTTGTTGAAATCTGTTGTTGACCAAACATCGACTCCAATAATGCGACCGTGAAACTTGTTCGTTTAATTATCGCACTCAGCGTCTTATCGATCTGCGGAAAGGTAGCGATTGCGGCCGACCTCCACCCGATCGTTGAGGTTCAAAGCGGATATCTGTTCGGTGCGACCGCTGACGGAAAATGGATTAAGGCGGAAGAAACTGCGAAAGCGTTGCCGGGTGAAACGATGTACCAGGTTTATGGATTGACTCAATCACTCGGCCAAGCCAAAGCGACCAAGCCGGAACTGGCGCAGGACTGTGGAGAGACTTTGGCTGTTTCGCTTTCGCTAAAACCGGAGAAGGGTGTGATTGCAATCGCGGCACCGTGGAATGCCTTGCCGCGAAAACCGCAGGTGCTCGATCCGACCCAAAAGGTTTACGTCGATGCTGTGCGCGATTTTTTGAAAACGAAACGGATCGAGCAACCGAAAGTGAAGATCGACAACATCCTTCGCGTCGATCTAGACGGCGATGGGGAAGACGAAGTGTTAATCAGCGCCACAGACTATTTCAGCAAAGACGATCGGGTGCCGATGAGATCGCCAGCCGGGAGTTACTCAATGGTGTTGTTGCGCCGCGTGGTCGCAGGAGAAGTGGAAACGCAGCTGGTCGAGGGCGAATTTTATCCCAAGGCTTATCCAAAGGCCGCGCAAGACGAGGGGCGCTTCAACGCGCCGAATGCTTTCAAAGTGGTTGCGACGCTGGATCTGGATGGCGACGGGAAGATGGAAGTCGTGGTCGGCTCGAACTATTACGAAGGAGAAGCGATCACGATTTATCGCTGCGAACCGAAGAAGATTGAGGCTTTACTTTCTGTCGCGTGCGGCGCGTGACAGACAATTTTGTCAATCGCACTTTTTGCACGGTCTCGGAACGGCGCATAAGGAAACAATTCTGGGCAAAGGAGCCGGCGCAGGTAAAACCCTCAATCGCACTGTCATGTTGAGCGAAGCGCTGCAACGAGATGCGAAGCATGAGGCCAGGCTTTTAAACATGTCGGTCTGTTTTCCATGCGCATTGGTTTAGAAATCATCAGAGATTCTGCTCCCGCGACTGCGGGATCAGAATAAACATTTTGAGATCGCTTGTGAAACGAACGCTATGGATCTGATCGCGACGCTCAAAAAGAGTTTCGGCTACGATCAATTCCGGCCGTTGCAGCAGGAGATCATCCGCGATGCGCTAGAGGGACGTGATGTGTTTGTGCTCATGCCCACGGGCGGTGGGAAGTCGCTCTGTTTTCAGCTGCCGGCGTTGTTGCGCAATGGGCTGACCATCGTGGTGTCGCCGCTCATCTCGCTGATGAAGGATCAGGTGGATGCACTTCAAACCAGCGGGATTTCTGCGACATACTTGAATTCCACGCTGGATCGGGATGAATCAAAAGCGCGCTGGCGCGGACTGCATCGCGGCGAATACCGGATGCTTTACGTCGCGCCGGAGCGGTTGATGCTTGAAACATTTTTGGAGCGCGCCCTCAACTGGAGGATCGCACAATTCGCCATCGACGAAGCGCATTGCATCAGCGAATGGGGACACGACTTCCGGCCGGAATATCGCGACTTGAAAAAATTGCGAGAGTACTTTCCCGACGCGCCAGTCATGGCCCTTACTGCGACTGCGACCGAACGGGTGCGAGCCGACATCGTCAAGCAGTTAAAACTGCGCGAGCCGCGCTGTTACGTGGCAAGCTTTAACCGGCCGAATCTCACGTACCGGGTTATTCCAAAATCAGCGCCGTACGAACAACTGCTGGCGCTTATCTGCAGCACGCCCACCGATAGCGGCATCGTTTATTGTGCCAGCAGAAAAAGCACCGAATCGGTGGCGCGAAATCTCAATGAAGACGGTATCAGCGCAAAGCCTTATCACGCGGGGTTAACGTCCTCCGAGCGCACGAAACACCAGGAATCGTTTTTGCGGGACGATGTCCGAGTGGTCACCGCTACGATTGCCTTCGGGATGGGGATCAACAAACCGAACGTTCGTTTCGTTGTGCATTACGATCTTCCGAAAAATCTCGAGAGCTATTATCAGGAAACAGGCCGGGCCGGGCGCGACGGATTGCCGAGCGAATGCGTGCTGCTGTTCAGCGCTAGCGACGTCGCCAAACAAATCCATTTCATCGACGAAAAGAGTGAAAGCGAAGCGCGAATTGCGCGGACGCAGCTTCAACAGATGGTGCATTACGCCGAGACGCGCGAGTGCCGGCGCACGACGCTCCTCCGCTATTTTGGCGAGGAATTCGCGGAACCATCGTGCGACGGCTGCGATAATTGCCTCACGCCGCGCGAGACGTTCGATGGCACAATCCCCGCGCAGAAATTTCTCTCATGCGTCCATCGTATCCTCGCAAAGAGCGGATTCGGATTTGGATTGAATCATGTTGTCGATGTTCTCCGTGGCGCGGACACGGAAGCGATCCGGCAACGAAGTCACAATGAGCTGTCCACTTACGGCATTGGGCGCGACCTGAAACGCGAATCCTGGCAGGCGGTCGGACGCGAGTTGCTGCGGCTCGGCCTCGTTGAATGCGCGCCGGGCCGATTTGCCACGTTGTCACTTACGCCTGCGGGTCTGGAAACACTGCGCACACGCACCCCAGTTACGTTGACCAAGCAGGTCGATGTCGCCGGGAAAGCAGCGGGTGGCAGAATCGGCGCGATTGAGTGCGATGAATCGCTGTTTGAGCGTTTGCGCGCGTTGCGCCGTCAGCTTGCCGATGAACGCGGCGTGCCGGCGTACATCATCTTTTCCGACGTATCGCTCCGGGAAATGGCGAGAAGTTATCCAACAAATACAGGCGAGTTCCGTCACGTCGCCGGCGTCGGTGAGCAGAAACTGAAAGATTTCGCCGAGCCGTTCCTTAGCGAAATCCGAGCGTATCTTACAACAAATGAACGCCGGACATTTACCGAAAACGGCGGTCCTTTGCGACCGCCACGTCGGGCCAGGCTGAACGATAGTCAGCTTGAAACGCTGCGGCGCTTTCAACGCGGCGAAACCGTGGATGAGATTGCGCGCGCCCGCGGTTTTGTGCCCAGCACGATCCACAGCCATCTTCTGGCGGCGATTGAATCCGGTAAGCTCCCGCAGGCGTGGGAGCGATTCTTCACACCCGCGCAAGAAAAGGAGATTGCAGCCGCGTTCCACCACGTCGGCGATGGCACACTCGTAGATGTCAGCGCATTACTCGGCGGAAAGTACGACATCGGCCTGCTGCGCATCTTCCGGGAAACTCGCAACCGCCGATCTCGTCTTAATTCGTAGCGACAGACTCCGCCGGCAGCGGGGCAGGAATTTTGAAATTCAGTTGGTCGCTTAAGTAGCGTTGCAGATAACGCAGCGGATGCGCGCGGTCGTTTGTGGCGGCGCCTACATACGCGGCGAGATAGGGTAGGCACGCCGGACGGCTGCGAATCGCTTCAAGCACTTGCGGCCGGTATTCGACATTGGCGAGCTCGGCAAAAATATTTGCCAGCCGCGTCTCCGCGTCGCCTAACAGATCGCCACTGACGTGATCGGCAATCTGTGCCAGCGTCAGATCGAGCGCTTTGCCCCAGTCGCCCATCCGCCAAAAAGTGGCCGCCCGCATGTCGCGCACGTCGGCGGCGTATCGTCCATTGGGAAATTCGCGGTCGTAATCGTCCAGCGCTTGCATCACCCGCTTGGAATCGAATGGCTCTACGCGGTGCATTTTCTGGACGACATCGATCAAACCATCTTTATCGCTCCCGGATGGCGCGGTCGTGTCGCAAAGAATGTGCGGACACGACAGAGAGTAAATCGCCCGCGCCAGAACAAACATTGCCGCTTCGCGTTTATGGCTGCGCGGATATTTCGCCAGAAAATCGCGCGTCATTTTTTCGATTTTTGGAAAATCACGCGAATAATACGTGATTCCATCCAATTCTTTGCCCCCGGGGATATCAGTTTTCACCTCGATGCGCTTGCCCGCGACCAGACCGATGCGGCAAAAATCCAGATAATCCTGGAATGATTGCAGTGCGGGATTTTTCTCGACCTCATCGATTTCTGCTGCGACCGCGTCATCGCTGTCTTGCCCAGAAATTCCGGGATCGACGGGCGAATCGGGCCAATGCGTGCGATGCAAGAGATCGAGGCGAAGATTCACATACGCGACGCGCGCAGCCTCGTCGGGGAGATTGGGCTCGGCGAGAAATTGCGCTAGGTCGTCCAAGCAATTCGCCAGAGTAACGTCGTCGCGCGCGGTGATGTTCTTGCGAACCAACTGCTGAAGGTCTTTCACTTCGGCAGCATCTGCCATTCGACGCAGCTCCTTCACGTTTTTGTCGGCATAATTCCAAACCTGATAGCGTTTCTGTTCTTCCTCGGAACTCCCGCTGGGATTTTTCCGGGTCAACGCGTCAAAGGCATTCTTATCGGAGATCGGATAGCCCAAAGGCGCGGCACTATCGTCGCACTCAACAACTGTCGTTTGGTCAGATTGTCCTGAAACGTTGTCGCTCGTTTCCTCCGACTTCTTTTGCTCAGGTGGCAAACTCCAATACGCGGCGAAGCGTTGCGCTTCCGGCGAGTTGGGCGACTCCGCGCGCAGTTTCTCGTAGATCTCACGCGATACAGCTTCGAGCTTGATCTCGCGCGCGCGTTGCTCGGTGTACAGCGAGAAGCGCGCAATTTGAGGTAAGGCCTCCAATGCTTTCAACCGCGCTTTTGCCGAGAGCGGCGTTCCAGGAAGAGAGCGTGCAGCGCGCATCCACCAGCGCGACGCGTGGTGCAGTTCGTCGCGGTCGTCGAGTTGATCTTCAACGTTGGGCAGGCCCAACGTGTGACCATTCTCGCGCCGCAGCAGGCCAGGAACTGGCGCCTCTTCGTGTAGCTCGGTGTCGAGTGGAGCGCGCAAAAGCAAACCGCGCGCTGCCGCCCACGCATCGCCGAGCTCGAGCATTCGCTGCGCTTTTTGTTGCGGCGTGCCGCCCTGGTCATTGGTCAGTTGCTCCAGCTGGTTGACGATCTGCTGCTTGTGTGGATCGACAATGTACTTCTTTGCTTCAGCAAAATTTTCAGCTGCGAGATAACGTTCGGCCAGGATGGCGCGTACCTTGCGTTTGCCAGCATCGTCCAGATTTTTGTCTTCCGGCGTTGTTAGCAATTCCGGCAACGGCGCGAAATTCAGCAGCGTGTCAATGAATTGGTAAATCTGTTCTTCATCAGCGCCCGAGATGTTGTCGTAAACAGCGCTGTCGGCAGCGTTCCAGTGCACTTCACCAGCGGGGTACCCTCCGCTGTCTGACATGTACAGACGGTTCACCAACGGGTGGTTTTCTACAGGTCCAAATCCTGTCGCACCGTTTTCAGACTCGGAACTGTTCTCATCGCTGTTGCCGTTTCCGGGATTCGGCTCGGCCTCCTCCTCGTTAGTGGTTTTGTCTTCGTCACTTGATGCCGAATTATCCTCGTCGGAGCTTTCATCTTCATCACTTGATGCGGAGTTATTCTCATCAGCGCTTTCTTCTGCGGCACGGGTTGATTTTTCGCGATTCGGAGAAGCTGTTGCGAGCAAATCGCGCAACGTAGCGATGGCGTCACCAGTCTGGTGATTGTCCGCCAATGCGAGTGTCAGCCGGATTTTCACCCCCGGCGTCATTGGCGATTTCGGGAAGGTGTTCAGAAATGTTTGGAAAGCATCGATTGCTTCGTGCGTTTTGCCGGCGCGTTGCAGCGCGATCGCACGCGCAAATAGCAAATCATCGCTTTGGTTCAATTGATCGGGCGAAATTTGCGAGAGCTGCAGCGCCTGGGCATGATTCCCGCTGGCGCTTGACGCATGCACCAGCATGGCCAGGTAACGCGGCTGCCAGTCACTTGATTTGTATCTATCTTTTTGTTTAGCAACCGCTGCGGCGATGCGCGGCAAAATAGTCCGGCGCCACTTGCGCACGTCCGCGGGATTGTCCCACTTCCCGTCGTAATTGTCCGCTTCGGGCGAGGCGAGCACGAGGTACGTGAAAGCCATCGCGATGCGGGGATGACGCGCGATGAGCGCGAAAGCGGCGTCGCCTCCTGGCTTTGGCTCCAGATGCGCAAGCGTTTTCTCACAATTGTAAATTGCGCTCATCAGCGTTTCCGGATGACCCGGCGTTTCCGCTTGAGCGATGTAATAATCGAGCGCCTTGAGATAATCGTTCGAGTCGTACGCCAGCGCGCCCAGCCAGCCGAGCGCGTCGGCGTCGAACCGGCCACGCGGATAGCGCTTGCGAAGAGCCTCGAATTTCGCGATCGCGATTTTGCGCGCGTTCGCCAGCGTTTCTTCGTTCTCCGCCGCCTCCTGCAATTTGCGCGTGGCTGAGAACGCGCAGCGCGCGCTCATAAACATCGCCATCTCGGCGCGCGGACTTTTTAGAAATTCCTTTACGACGCGGTCGAACCACGCCTGGCATTCTTCGCGGTCGCCGCCAGCGAATCGCTTCGCGCCACACAAATAAAGCCAGTTGGCTTTAATTGCGCCTTTGGCCGATTCCGCGCGTTGATCGAGCGCGTCGCCGGAAAGATTCCCGTCGAGCCGCTCTAAAATATATTCGCGTGCGGCGCTGGGATTTTCAGCGGAAACGGCGATGGCGTCGCGAACGTCGTGCGCGAGGTTGCACGAATCACTTCCGGGTGTGTACGATGCTCGCGCCTGCGCGATCAAATCGTCCGCGGTTTTCAGCAGTTGTGGTAGCGGTTCTTTGCCAATCCGATCTGCCAGCTCACGCAACTTCGCAGAATCCCACGATTCCGTCGGCGCCTTGATTGCCGATGTTTCAAGAAAAATTTCGCCTAGTGATTTGCCTGGTAAAATGGCGAGTGTCTCCGACAGTTTGGCCGGATATTCGTACGAATCACCACCGGTTGCGTAGCAGCGGGTCGCCGCGAGAAAACAAGCCGCGGCAAATGCTGCAGTTTTCATTCCAGAGATCTCCACGGGGGCGCTTCTTCGATGTTCAGAATTCGGTAGCGAGTCTGCCTGAAATCTGCTCCTGGCGCGAGCTGAATCAGTCCGGTACGCATATTTTCTTTTGCCCGAAGCTGAGCGAACTGGAATCGCAGCCGCGTCGCAAACGGCACTTTCGCTGATTTCTCGCCGGCAAAAGCATTCACGCTCGCGAAATCGCCGGGTTGCGCTTCGCGGAAAATCGGCGTTGGAGCCTCGATTTCCAGCGCGTAACCACCCGCATCCAAACCGCTACTCGCAAAGCGCGGCTCGAGATCACCGTCACTGATGTTCGATAGCTCGATCGTTTCGGAGTCAGCCGGTTTCCGCAAACTCAATCGTGACCCAGTTTCCAAATGTCCGAGTTGACGCAACGACCAGCCGCTGGACGCCGTCGAATCCGGCAAACGGAAAAAGACGACGCCTTGCGCGCCGGCGCGCAAGGCAAAGCTGATGGCACCTCGCAGCGCGGTGCGATCAACTTCACGCACGATCACTTCATCGCCTGGATGGATCGCAGTGTTTGCGATCGAGGTCGATCTTGTCGCGCGCAAAATTGACGTTCCAAATTTTCCGCCATTCGACATTTCAAAGCTCGGATTGAAACAGAGCTCGTCCCAATTCCAGTTACGGATTTGTCCGCGCAACTTTTGGTTTGCATCGTAAACGCTTAAACGTGCGAAAACCGGAAGGCCCGCGCGCCAGGGTTTGCGGCAGGCCCGCCAGCTTTCGATCAACTTCGATATCTTTTCCGGCGATATCAGCGGCAGAGGCGATTGATTTTTCAGAACCGGCTCCGCTTCGAAATCGTAGAGCATCGGCAGCAGCTCATCGACATTCGATTCCAAAAGTTTCAGATAATCCGCGCGGCTCCAATGCGGTAAAGCTGCGATAGTCAAACGGGAGACAAGGCCATGAACGCGCTTGAGCGCGCCCGCATAATCGGCGAGCAACCGATCAGGCGCATCATAATCGAGTTGCAACTCATCATGGTTCGCGCTCACCGAAGACAAACTGGCCCGCAGCGCCGTGATCGATCCATCAGAAAACGGTTGTTGCTCTTTCGAAACCAGCCGGACCACAGGCACGAAACGGATGTGAGCGGTGTTAGACGATGGGAAATTGAATCGCGCTTTCCAATGCCAGGTCTCTCTGGTGTTCTCCAATTCGCCGGCCTGCCAGTAAATCGTATCGATTTTCTGCGCCTCCAACTCCGCCAGCTCC
>Ga0193735_1000594_pt1 | contig 11551 bp, 9 predicted proteins | sample U1m2metaG_FD_145080 | JGI IMG/M metagenome (GOLD analysis project Ga0193735, IMG submission 145080) | Soil microbial communities from a riparian zone of the East river system, Colorado, United States - U1m2 | ecosystem: Environmental > Terrestrial > Soil > Riparian zone | place: USA: East River... | reverse complement strand
CGAGTGCATATGAAAATGCAACCAAATGATCCGAGGGAGGTAACGAACATGCGTGAGAGTTATCGAACGCCGAGAGAGATGTTGCGGCTGCTGCCGGCCGCGTTGCTGCTGTCGATCGCCGGGCTTTCGCTCGCCCAGCCGGCCGTGGCGGCCGAAGTGAGGTATGATCCGGGCGACAAGGTTTATTTCACTTACTGCTATGCCCATCCGCCGGCCTTGCGCATCAAGCCCGGAGACTCGGTGATCACCAGCACGCGTGACGCCTCTAACGACGCGTTCTCCATCTCCGACAAATCGGTCGCGCCAAAGCTCGACCTCACCAAGGTTAATCCGCAGACCGGCCCGTTTTACATCGAAGGTGCCGAGCCCGGCGACACGCTGGAGGTCCATATCGACAGCATCGAGCTCAACCGCGACTGGGGATGGGGTGCTTCAATTCCCAACTTCGGGCTGCTTGCGCCCGAGTACAAGACCGCAATGGTGACGCCGCCTGTCCCCGACCGTCTGTTCATCTGGCGTCTCGACAAGAGCCGCAAAGTCGCCACTCTTGACATGCCGAACAGCAAGATCGGCAAAGTCGAGGTTCCGATCAGGCCGTTCTTCGGCACCATCGGTACTGCTCCGGGCGGGAAGGAGTGCATCAGCTCGCTGTATCCTGGTCCCTATGGCGCGAACATGGACTTCAACGAGGTCGTCGCGGGGGTCACGATGCACTTCCCGGTGTTCGAGCCGGGGGCGTTGTTCATGCTGGGCGACGGGCACTCCGCGCAGGGCGACGGGGAGATCGACGGTGCTGCGATCGAGACGCCATTCACCGTCAAGTTCACCGTGAACCTGATCAAGGGCAAGCAGATCAACTGGCCGCACCTGATCAACGACAATGAGATCATGTCGATCGGCAGCACACGACCTCTGATCGACGCCTTGCGCCTCGCCTGCGCCGACATGGTCACCTGGCTCACGACTGACTATGGCTTCGAGAAGTACGACGCCGTCGAATTGCTTGGTCAGGCGGCTCACCTTTATATCGCCAACGTGGTCGACCCGCAGTTCTCCGTGGCCTGCGCATTGAACAAGAAATATCTGCCGAAGTAACACGGCCGCGCCAGCGGCGGTGCCCGCAAGGCACCGCCGCTGGCCAAAGGGTTGGGACGGGAGCATTCGGTCCGCGAAAACTTCGAAAACGGGACTATGATGGTCAGCTTTTTATTCGATGTCCTTCGCCAAACCTGGGGAATCCTGGAAGATGCTTCTGTCTTCCTCCTCTTCGGCTTCCTGCTCGCCGGGATGCTCGGGATCCTCGTGCCGGGCCGGCTGCTGACCCGGCTGGTCGGGACTGGAAAGATCAAGTCTGTGCTCTGGGGATCGGTCGTCGGCGCGCCCATACCGTTGTGCTCCTGCGGCGTCCTGCCAACAGCGCTCGGGCTGCGCAAGCAGGGAGCGACGCCGGGCGCCACCGTCGCGTTCCTCGTCGCGACGCCGGAAACCGGGGTCGACAGCATCAGCCTGACCTACGCGCTGACCGACCCGGTCATGACCGTGTTCCGCCCCATCGCCGGAGTGGCAACGGCGATTGCCGCCGGGCTCGCCACGAATCTGTTCGGCGTCCCGCGCTCGAAAGCGACCGAGCCGCCGCCGGAGGTCGCCAAGACTCCGACCGCAGGCGACGAGCGATGTCAGCACGCAGGCGACCCCGGAGGACATGATCACGCGCACGGGCACGATCACCACGACGACCATGTCCAGGGGGCGAATTCGCTGCCGGACGGTGGCGCCAGCAGGACCGTAGTTGCTACGACAAGGCGCATCATCCGTTACGGCTTCGTCGAGCTGCTCGACGACGTGAGCTGGTGGCTCGTTCTGGGTATCGTTCTGTCCGCTGTCGCCGTCGTCGCAATTCCAGCGCAGCTGTTTGACGGGATGTGGGGTGGCGGAATCGCCTCGATGGTGCTGATGCTCGTCTTGAGCATCCCTCTTTACACTTGCGCTTCCTGCTCCACACCCATGGCGGCCGCGCTGGCTATCAAAGGCTTGAGCCCAGGCGCCGTTCTCGTTTTCCTTCTCGCCGGGCCGGCCACGAACATCGGCAGCCTCGTCGTGCTGCTGAAGGTCCTGGGCCGCCACGCCGTGGCTGCCTATCTGGTCGCAGTCGTCATCATGACGCTCGCTGCGGGTTTCGCCCTCAATGCAATTTACCACGCTTGGGGGTTCGACCCACGCGCGACATTCGGGACGGCAGCGGGATTCGTGCCGGACCTCATCAAGGAAGCTGGCGCCGTGCTGCTCACCGGCCTGCTGATCCTCAGCATGTGCCGGACGCACGTTCCAAACGAATGGGTCTGGCTCCGCGGCCGAGCCGCGCAGCTGACCGGAATCGCCGTTACCCCGCGCGGTCTTGGGTTCGCTGCCGCCGCCGGCGCGGCGGTCCTCTGGCTCGGGAGCGGCCTCTTCACTGTCGGGCCCGGCGAGGTCGGCATGAGACTGCGGTTCGGCCGGATCCTGGCATCGGATCTCGAGCCTGGGCTGCACGTCAGATGGCCCTGGCCGTTCGAGAACCACCGCCTGATCGTGCGGAATCTGGCGCAACGGCTCGAGTTCGGACTTCCACCGGAACTGTCGCGGGAGGAGGCGACGCGCGCGCAGCTTCGCAGCCGGCTGGCCTTTGGATCAAACCCAGCGCCGCAGCAGGCGAGCGGCGTCTGGTTCCAGAAGGAGACGGCGCCTGGCGACTCCTTTCTGCTCACCGGCGACAGCAACCTCATAGACCTGAGGTCCACGGCCCAGTACCGGGTCAACGACGCGTTGGCGTTCGCCTATCACCTCGCCGAACCTGAGGCACTCGTGCGCAGCACGATCCTGGCAGCGCTCCGGAGTGCGGTCGCGACCCGCGCCATCGATGCGGTCTACACCACAGCGCGCGAGGAGATCGAACGCGAGACGCGTGCGGCCGCCCAGGCGATGTTGGACCGCTACCAGGCCGGAATCGAGGTGCTTTCCGTCAGCCTGCTTTACGACCACCCTCCAGACCAGGTCCACGACGCCTTCCGAGACGTCGCCAGCTCGCTCGAGGATAAGCTGCGTACGATCAACCTGGCGAACGTGTTCGCGGTTGAGAAGATCAACCAGGCGAAAGGCGAAGCCGCCGCGATGACTGAGGGGGCGCTGGCCTTCAAGGAGCAGCGGATCGCGGGCGCGCAGGCTGACGCGAACGCTTTCGTGCTGCGGCTCGAAGCCTACGAGCACGCTCCTGGGCTTACAAAATTCCGATTGCAGCTTGAAACGCTCGAAGACGTGCTGCCGGGCATGCGTAAATTTGTGCGGCCCGGCAGCGGCGACGTGAAAGACTTCGACATGTGGCTCGTGCAGCCCTTTGGCTCGGGACAAATCAAGTAGCGAGGCCGGTTTCGCGCGGATCACGAGCCTCGCGGAAGGAGCCGATCGGGCGGGAGCTGGATGACGAGGACTTTTGGTCAAACGGACAGGATCTGACAGCGGCGGCAATCGAGAATGACAGAGCAAGCCACGACGGCGAACAAACGATCGAACATCGTGCTTCGGCGGACCCTGCCGACACTGCTGGCGGCGTTCGCAGTCTGGGCGCTTGTTTCCTCGTTCCTGGCCCTGGACATCACCGAATATGGACTTGTCACGCGGTTCGGGCGGGTGGTCCGCGTCCTCGCTGAGCCTGGCCTCCACGTCGTTGCCCCGTTCGACCGCGTTGTGCGGCTGGACAAGCGCATCCTGTTCTTTCGGCCGGCGCTTTCAGAGTATCTGACGATCGACAAGAAGAACCTCGGCGTCGACAGCCTCGTGACGTGGCGGATCGCCGACCCGGTCCGCTTTCTCGCCGCGGTCGCGACCCCGCCTGCGGGCGAGCAGCGTCTCTCCGACATCATCCTGGCGGAGATCGGCGCCGTCGTGGGGCGGTATCCGGCGTCAGTTCTCATCTCCACCGACCCGGCAAGCAGCAACTACCAGACCATGGCCGCGGAAGTCGTTCGCCGCGTCGCAGAGTTCGCCCGAACTGCCTATGGCATCGATGTGGTCAGCGTCGACATCCGCCGCCTCCACCTGCCGGAACTGAACCGGGAGCATGTCTTCGAACGCATGAAGGCCGAGCGGGCCAAGATCGCCAAGGAGAACCGCTCCGCGGGCGAGTTGGAGGCGAAGAGGATCATCGCCGAGGCTGACCACGAGAAAATCCGCATCGACTCGGAGGCTGCCGGACAGGCCGAGCGCATCAAGGCCGAGGCCGACGCCGAGGCGTCGCGCACCTACGCTGCAGCTTTCGAGCAGGATCCGGGTTTCTACCAGTTCCTGCGAACCTTGCGGGCCTACGACAAGTTCCTCGACGACAAGACGACTCTCTTCCTCCCGACAGATGCCGACGTTCTGCGGATGCTGCACTTTGACACGCAACCGGTCCAGGTCGGACCGTCCCCTCCGGCGCCCGGAGCAATTTCGACCGATCTGCTCCTGAATAAAAAGCCAGAGGAGGAGGTCCGGTGACATTCGCGTACGATCAAGGCCCGGGCGGCGACGCGCGGCAGGGAGCACTCCAAGCCGCGAACGATCTGACGCACGGAGGCGACCCGCGGTCGCGGCCGGGACCGGCGCGCCTCCGGCTTGGCTATCGCTATTTGATCCTTGGCATTCTTGTCCTTCTTGGAGCTCATCTGGCCTCGGGATTCTACGTTGTCGGGGCGGACGAGCGTGCGGTAGTGCGCCGGTTCGGTGCCGTCGAGACCGAGGTCGGTCCCGGCATGCACTACCGCCTCCCATGGCCCGTCGATCGCCTGGACGTTGTCAAGACGACGAGCGTGATGAAAGTCGGCGTGGGATTTGCGATACCGACCGGGGAATCGGCCGCACCGTCCGGTATGGAGCTGCTGACCGGGGACACCAATATCGTCAATGCTGCCCTCGTTCTGCAATATGTCATCCGCGATCCGGCGGAATTCCTTTTTGCGATCGAGGAGCCGCAAGTTTTCGTCGCGGCCATCGCCGAGGGAGTGCTGACCGAGACGGTAGTAAGCATGCCAAGGCGCAGGAACTCCTTGACCTCCGCCACACCGGCATTCGCATCGTATCCGCGAGCATCATGACGATCACTCTCGACAGATCGGTTGTTCAGGCTTTCCAAGACGTGGCGGATGCAATGGCCGACCGCGAGAAGGTGATCAACGAGGCCCGCGCCTACGCGAGCAACCTCATTCCCAAGGCAAGGGGCGACGCGCGCATGCGGCTGAGCGAGGCGGAGGCTTACAAGCAACAGCGCGTCGCCGATGCCGTCGGCGAGACCAGCCGTTTTCTGGCGCAGCAGAAGGAGTATGAAAAAGTACCGGACGTCACCAGGACACGACTGTATCTGGAAGCCATGGAGAAGATCTTGCCCAAGGTGCAGCTCTATATCATCGACTCGGACAAGGGACGCGTGCCCCTGCATCTAAGGGTGACCGGCCCGTAATCACAGCTTCAATCAGCCCTCGTTCCAGTGGATTGCGTTCACCTACCAGTTCGACAGTCCTGGATGGCGCTGCATCTGGGATTCGGGCCATACAAGAAGAGCTCATGAATCTCGTCCCAGCGAATCCGAGAACTGTCGGAACTCGACCGTGGTTTATCGCCGTAGGTTTTGATGATCTGAAAGAGTGGACACCTAAATAACATCATTTTCGGACCGCTTTTGTCCCGCGGGCTGCAGACCGCCCGCACCGCCGGGCGGCGTCAAGAATATCGACGACCAGCACGTTGTTTTCGATTGCGCGGAAATAGCGTTGGCTAAACCGAAGTTTGCGCTTGGTCTGAGCTGAAAGACGAATCCTTTCGGGCTGTTGGGCGGCAAATGGCTTCCGGTTTGTATCCATGTAATGGGATTCCCGAATCAATCGAGATGTGATTCGATTCGGGAATGTTCATCGAGACGGTTCCCAATCGAAGTTCGCCGCCAGCAGTGCTGCTGCGGGAGAGCTATCGCGACGAGCATGGCCGGGCGCAGAAGCGCACCCTGGCCAATCTGAGCAAGCTGCCGGGAGATTTGATTGGCGGACTGAGGGCTCTGCTCAAGGGCGGCACGGTGATTGGTACCGGACCGGACGAGATTCAAATCGAGCGTTCGTTGCCTCACGGCCTTGTTGCAGCGGCGCTTGGGACGATCCGCAAGATTGCGCTGGATCGGCTGATTTTGAGCACGACGAAGGATGAGGCATCGCGGCGCCATTGCGATCTGGTGGTAGCCATGATCGTTGATCGGTTGATTGCGCCACGCTCGAAGCTTGGCTTTGTGCGGGCGGTGGATCAGGAGACGGCAGTCTCCAGCCTCGGATCGGCTCTGCGCTTGGGCAAGGTGAAGGAGCGCGAGGCCTATGAGGCGCTCGATTGGCTGGTCGAGCGCCAGGCGCGGATTGAGACCGGCTTGGCGCGGCGACATCTCCAGGACGGCGTGCTGGTGCTCTACGACGTCAGTTCGTCTTACTTTGAGGGCCGCTGCTGTCCGCTGGCGCACTTTGGCCATAGCCGCGATCACCGGGGCGACCGGCCGCAGATTGTCTACGGGCTGCTCTGTACGCGTGAGGGGCTGCCGATTGCTGTTGAAGTCTTTGACGGCAACACGGCCGATCCGAAGACGCTGAGTTCTCAAGTCCAAAAGATCAAGGATCGCTTCGGGATCAGCCGTATGGTGTTGGTCGGGGATCGAGGAATGATCACCTCGGCACGCATCCGCGATGATCTCAAGCCGGCGGGCGTCGATTGGATCACCTGCCTGCGCGCGCCGGCGATCCAGGCTTTGGCGGCGGAGAATGGGCCGCTGCAGCTGTCGCTGTTCGATGACCGCGATCTCGCCGAAATCAGCGCCCCCGACATGTTCCCAGGCGAGCGGCTGATCGTCTGTCGCAATCGCGATCTGGCAACTGAGCGAGCGCGCAAACGCGAGGATCTGTTGGCTGCGACCGAACGCGAACTTGCCCGCGTTCAAGCACAGGTCCAGCGCAAACACTCTGCGTTGCGCAGCCCCGCCCAGATCGGCATCGCGGTTGGTGCGGTTCTCAACAGCAAGAAGATGGCCAAGCACTTCGACGTCGAGGTGGCCGACGGCTATCTCTCCTGGCAGCGCCGGATCGAACAGATCGTGGAAGAGGAGCGCCTCGACGGCATCTATGTCATCCGAACCAGCATGCCCGCTGAGCATCTCGACACTGCAGAAGCAGTCCGGGCCTACAAGGACTTGTCGCGGGTCGAACGCGCCTTCCGTTCAATGAAAACCGTCGATCTCGAAATCCGGCCGATCCGCCACTGGACGGCGCAGCACGTGCGCGCCCATGTCTTCCTATGCATGCTGGCCTATCACGTCGAATGGCACCTGCGAAAGGCCTTGGCGCCGCTATTGTTCCATGACACGGGGATCGATGTTGCCAGGGCGGAACGAACCTCTCCGGTCGCCAAGACCGAACCGTCAGAGTTCGTGAAGGCCAAGAAGGCAACCAAACGTTCCGCCGATGGCCATCGCGTTATGAGCTTCGATACACTCATCGCTCATCTCGGCACGCTGGTCCGAAACACGATGCGCGTGTCCCTTCACTCCAAGCACCGCTTCACGCTCCATTCCAAACCAACTTCCCTCCAAGAGGCCGCCTTCACGCTGCTCGAGCTCGACCCACTGCGTGTCCAGTAATTGAAAAGACCGATCGTCAACTTATCGAATCGGATCAATCCCTTGCACAGTTCCCAGACGAAAACTTCGGGCTAAACAGCATGGGAATCGAAATTCTTCTCCGGGCGCAGACGGGATCAGAAACAGAGCAAGGCTGGTCGTTGATCAGGCGGCGTCCGAGATCCGCATCTCAACATGCAAGCCGGCGGCCCCGATCATATTGACCAAGGTATCGAGACTAAACAGTTCGATCTTGCCGCGCATGAGATCGGAGATACGCGGCTGGGTAACGCCAAGCAGCTTGGCGGCCTCCGATTGGCTGAGCCCTGTTCGGGCGATATGATCCTTCAAAGCCATCATCAGCGCGGAACGGAGCTTCATGTTCTCAGCCTGCGCACGTGTATCCTCAATTGCATCCCACACATTGGCGAAGCGTTTCTTGCTCATTGACCTAGCTCCTTCAACAAATCCCGGTAACGCTGCGCGGCAAGGTTCAGATCCGCTTTGCTCGTTTTCTGTGTCTTCTTCTGGAAACAATGCAGCACATAGACGGCATCGTCGAACTTCGCCACATACAACACTCTGAACGCTCCCGCGGCATCTCGAATCCGAATTTCGCGTACCCCTCGGCCGACTGCATTCATAGGCTTCCAGTCGTCTGGCTCGCGCCCACGCTGGATTTGGTCGAGCTGATATCCCGCCTCACGCCGGGCTGCTGCCGGAAACGCACGCAAATCGTCGAGTGCGCTGCCTCGGAATTCAACGGACTTAGAATCGACCATTGGACTCAACATACAAAATTTTGTATAGATCGGCAACTTCTTTTTACTACTTCTTTCTACCGCTGGGCCTCGCCAACCAATGGGGTTGGCGATCTTTGAGTTAGATCGCTACATTCAGGACTAGTATTTTTCGGGAGAATATGCGCCGGCGTGCGACAATCTTCACGATGAAGCAAACAGACGCCAGAATTACTGAACTCATGTCCCGGCTTACTGTGCTGGAGCGCGAGCGCGTGGAGATCTTAGCCGAGATCAATGCTCTGCGGTCGATGCAGAGGGAGGGGACCGCGGCTATTAAGGTTTCGGGAAAAGCCGGCGATCCCATCGACCGGATTTCGACAATCGAAAAGAAGGTTGCTCTGTTTCGCGGGCTTTTCCGCGGCCGCTCCGATGTCTTCCCCATCCGTTGGGAGAATCGTACGACGGGGCGCAGCGGCTACGCACCTGCCTGTGCGAATGAATGGCAGCGTGGGATTTGCGAAAAGCCGAAAGTCAAATGCTCGGCATGTCCAAATCAGGCATTTCTGGCCGTAGATGACGTGTCAATCGAACGTCATCTACGTGGGACCGATGCGAACGGCGCCCCGTTCGTTATGGGCGTCTATCCGATGCTTGCCGACAATACCTGTTCGTTCTTGGCCGCGGATTTCGACGAAGGGGAATGGCGAAGAGATGCCTTCGCTTTTAGGGACTCTTGCGAGCGTCATGGAATACCTGTTGCCATTGAGCGGTCCCGATCCGGAAATGGTGCTCACGCCTGGATTTTTTTCAATGAGCCGATTCCAGCGGTATTGGCGCGCCGTCTTGGAGCCTTCGTGATTACCGACACGATGGAACGCGTCCCCGATATCGGATTCGGATCCTACGATCGGCTTTTCCCGAGTCAGGATTCAATGCCAGCGGGTGGCTTCGGCAACTTGATTGCCTTGCCGCTTCAGGGACTCGCGCGAAGTTGTGGCAACAGTGAGTTCATCGATGAGTCTTGTTCGCCATATCCGGATCAGTGGGCTTTCCTTTCGGCGATTGGGCTTATGCCGCGAGCGAAGGTGGAACGTCTCGTCGAGGAGGCAAGTGCATCTGGAAAAATTCTCGGCGTGCGTATCCCTCTCGTCGATGAAGACGAAGAACCGTGGCTTGCCGCGCCGTCGCGTCGACAGAGTCCGACCGCAATCGGCGAGCCACTGCCAAGTGCGATCACTGTGGTACGGGCGGACCAGGTCTACCTGCCGCGTCACGGGCTGCCACCGTCATTGGTCGCGCGGCTCGTTCGCCTGGCGGCGTTCCAGAATCCCGAATTTTACGCGGCACAAGCGATGCGCAGGTCGACCCATGACAAGCCCCGGATCATTTCTTGCGCGGAGTTGACCAGCCATCACGTAGCGCTGCCTCGAGGGTGCTTCGACGCCGTCTTCGATCTGCTTACACCACTTGGAATTGCAGTAACGATTGAGGATCGCCGTTTTGTGGGTGCAGCGATCCCACTCGCCTTCACCGGCGCACTTCGCCCCGATCAGGAAGCTGCGATTAAAGCCCTGTTGCCGCACGATACGGGCGTGCTCGCGGCAACGACGGCGTTCGGCAAGACGATCCTAGCCATCCGGATGATGGCCGAACGCGGACGGAATACATTGGTCCTCGTTCATCGCCGTCAGCTCATGGATCAATGGATCGAAAGGCTCACTGCGTTCTCAAGTATGCCCCGTGACGCGATCGGCATGATCGCCGGCGGTCGTCGCAAACCGAAAGGTCAGGTTGACGTCGCCCTGATCCAGAGCCTTGTTCGCAAGGGAGAAGTCGATGATATCGTCGGCAATTATGGGCATCTGGTGGTCGACGAATGCCATCATTTGTCGGCTGTGAGCTTTGAACTGGTCGCGCGCCGCAGCAAGGCGCGTTACATCCTCGGTCTGTCAGCAACGGTGACCCGAAAAGATGGGCATCACCCGATCATCGTTATGCAATGTGGTCCCGTCCGCCATCGCGTAGACGCACGTTCTGAGGCAGCCAAGCGCCCTTTCGATCACGTGGTGCAGATCAGGGATACCAATTTCCAACTTCAAGCCACATTGGACATCTCTTCTCCCTCCATCCAGGATGTTTTCAAGGAAATGGTCACCGATGAAGCACGCAATGATCTCATATTCGATGATGTCTTGCGTGCTCTGGAAGCGGGCCGTTCACCTGTCGTGATAACCGAGCGTACCGCCCACTTGGAGACTATCGCAAAGCGTCTTGAGCGTTTCGCAAGGCATGTGATCGTATTGCGCGGCGGCCAAAGCGAGAAGCAGCGCCGCGACATCGCCGCGCGGCTCGCTGCAATTCCCCAAGCCGAGGAACGCGTCATAGTCGCGACCGGGCGCTATCTCGGCGAGGGGTTCGATGATTCTCGTCTCGATACCCTTTTTCTTACCATGCCGATTGCATGGAAAGGTACGCTTGCGCAGTATGCTGGCCGATTACATCGCCTCAACGACGCCAAGCGCGAGGTAATCATATATGACTATGCCGACATGAGAGTGCCGGTTCTGGCTCGCATGGCTGCGAAACGCCGAGCTGGCTATCAGGCAATAGGTTACAAGATGTTGGGTACGCGCGATTTGTTTTCCAGTCAGGCGGTCATACCGAACGAATCCGCATAAGATGCGGGCGGAATACTGATCGATCAGGCGTCGGCGTCACGGCGGTACCGTTCTCATTTCAAATTCGGCGAGCTGGCGTAGTTGGGCGCAGCCAAAGCATTTTGTCGAGGCGCGGTACTGCGCGTGCATTTTGGTACTGCCGTGCAGTACCGGGCAAGGCTGAAATAAGCGAAAATAATCGAGTGGTCGGATCAAGCCATTGAAAAGAAAAGAAAATGCTTTAGGTCTATCCCTTCGATTATTTGTCGCTCCAGAAATCGGTTGGACCGACTCAATATACGAAGATCAATGAAAGCAACATGTTAGACCACCGCTTTTCCGTCGCCCCGATGATGGATTGGACCGACCGGCATTGCCGGATCTTCCACCGTGCGATGACGCGGCGGGCCCGGCTTTACACGGAGATGCTGACGACCGGTGCCATCCTTCATGGCGATCGCGCACGGCTGCTTGGTTTCGATGCACGTGAACATCCGGTG
>Ga0193735_1000593_pt1 | contig 11566 bp, 13 predicted proteins | sample U1m2metaG_FD_145080 | JGI IMG/M metagenome (GOLD analysis project Ga0193735, IMG submission 145080) | Soil microbial communities from a riparian zone of the East river system, Colorado, United States - U1m2 | ecosystem: Environmental > Terrestrial > Soil > Riparian zone | place: USA: East River... | reverse complement strand
TTACATTTTGAACATGCTGTTAGGCAGGAAAAGCAACAACAGCTAGTGATGCAGGAGATAGCGACTGATGCGCCGGTTAGCTTGCCTAATGATATAATCTTCAATATCCAGCCATTTGAACACCAAAAAAGAGCGATCTCGTTATGTTACAGGCACAAGTCATTTGCGTTGTTTATGGAGATGGGTACCGGGAAGACAAAGTGTCTCGTCGACTTAATGGGCTATTGGGCTATCCACCTTACTGGGACACCAGCGCTGGTAATCTGTCCAGTAACGGTCATGGACAATTGGTCTAATGAGATCAAAGCTAATCAGCCACTGTTAAGCGTGACAGTACTGAGCGGTACCTCGGCGCAACGGTTAGCGGCACTTCAGCGTGGCCGCCTAGAGAGTACTCAGGTTTTTATCATTAATTATGAGAGTTTCTGGCGCCTGGAAGCGGAATTTATTAAGTATCAGTGGGGTATGATGGTGCTAGATGAATCTACTAAGATTAAGCACCGAGCGAGCAAGCAGGCGAAAGCGATCTTGCGGATGGGTGAACGATGTAACCGGAAATATATTATGACAGGCACGCCATCACCTAACTCACCACTGGAGCTATTTAATCAGCTAAGGTTTCTGGATCCAACAATCTTTGGAACTAATTGGTATTCATTTAGGGATCGGTACGCGGTGATGGGTGGTTATCAGGGTTACCAGGTAATCGGTTGGAAGAACCTGAAAGAATTATCAATGAAGCTAGCTGGTATCTCTTATAGGGTTTTAAAGAAAGATTGCCTCGACTTACCGCCAAAATTATACAAAGAGTACAGGCTAGAGATGGGACCGAAGCTAAAGGAAATTTATAAGAGCCTCACAGAAGATTTGGTGGCAGAGGTAAATGGTCAAATGATTTCAGCTACTGTGATCCTAGCAAAGTTGACTAAATTAAGGCAAATTACCAGTGGCTTTGTCTATGGAAATGACGGGGTCGCGATGGCGATGCCAGAGAATCCGAAGCTGGCGCAATTAAAAGAGCTAATTGAAACTATCAAAGGTCACAAGGTTGTCATTTGGTGCAATTTTAGGCATGAGATTACGATGATTAAGAAAGAATACCCGCACGCGCTAGTGATTGATGGCACCGTCCCACAGGACCAACGCCAGCGGCTTATTGATAATTTTCAGGAGGATCCAGATGCCACTATGTTTCTTGGCCAGTCACACGCAGGTGGCCTTGGTATTACTCTTACTGCAGCTGATTATTGCATATTTTTTGGGAATGACTATTCACCAGAGATACGGTTACAATGTGAAGATAGATTGCATCGTATTGGACAACGTAATTCTGTTACTTATGTGGATTTTGTGCTTAAAGGTACTATTGATGTATCAATAAAAGCAATGCTGCGCAAGAAAATGAACCTTAGCGACCAAATCGCTAACATTAACCTAACGGAGGTAGCATATGGAACCTGTTGAAACGCCTAAGGCATTAACGTCAGAAACTGTTGAACTCGCTAAAAAATACGCCATAAATAAAAAAAAGAGGGAAGATGCTAGATTAATCCTTGATGATCTAAAGGCCGAGCAAGACATGATCGGTGTTGAGCTAGTTAAAAAGATGGAAGAGATAGGGCTCGCTAGTTTCAAGCTACCAGAAGGTACCTTCTACCTAGCAACTACCTTCTACCCTAACATCTTAGATACCGAGAAAATGATTGATTGGCTAGATAAGCAAGGCCAGTCAAACATAGCTCCGAGAACTATCAATAAACCTGCGTTCAGGGAATTTTACCAAGAACGAATTGAGAAAGACTTACCAGTACCACCGGCAGAGCTAGTAGATGCTCACTCAGAAACAGGTGTTCGCCTGCGCGGAGCAAAACAATGAAGAGAAGAACAATCGAGGAGAAAAAAGAATTAATTGCTAGGGCAGAGGCTTTGCATGCTACAGGAGTAACTTGGCCTGTGGTAGCAAAACAACTCGGAATGACATCAGCAGGTGAAGTACATCGTTTCCGTAAACAAGTTGAAAGAAATAAAAACAATGTTACTCCGATCAGCGAAATTAGACAAGTCAATAATGGTACTGAAAAGATGCTTCGTGCTGAAAATACAAGGCTCCGGACCCTAGTCGTTAATTTGAGTCTTGATGTACAGACTCTAAAGGAGTATTACGAGCGATGAGATACTTATTTGGTACAATCGTCCAGCATCGAAATGGGTATGTCTTTGTAAAGACTGAAAATGGTATAATCGCGCAGCACCGCTGGGTTGCCATGCAGAAAATAGTCCATAGACCACTAAAAGAAGGTGAAGTTGTCATCCGTAGAATTCCTAAACGAGATTATAATGCACCGGAAAATTTAGTGGTTATTCAGCATAGCCTGACGAAATTTAAGATGTTACCTAAATCACGAGTTATTTATGTTCCAAAAATGCAGTTAAAATCACTCGCAATCAAAGGAGCTTAATATGGCCGAAAAAGAAGACCTATTCACTGTACCGGCTGATACACAATTGACAGAAACCATTAAGCAACAAGCAGTCTCAACAATGCCAAAAATGACTAAGGCTGAACTGCACGAGCAATTTGGAGACATGGATGCTGATGATATCACCATTCCACGCATTGTTATCTTGCAGGGTCTATCGCCTGAAGTTAGTGAAGGTCGCGGGAAGCCAGGAGAGTTTTTCATCAAAGGCCTTGAGCGAAACCTTGGTGCTAAACCGATAGAAATTGTAGTACTCCTAAGAAATAAATCGCGGATCCGCTGGCAAGATCTCCAGCTAGGTGGTGGTCTCCTCTGTCGCTCCTTTGATGCTAAGGAAGGTCAAGGTGATCCTGGTGGTAAGTGTGAAACCTGCAAATTCAGTGCCTGGGAGATCTCAGAGGCTAATAAAAGTGGGCGCCCTGGCTGCGATTTGTATCAGAATCTGATTGTGGTTTTACGCCAAGATGATGACTGGATGCCGATGGCGGTTAGTGGTAACAGGACTAAGCTGAAAGCCCTCAAGAACTTGAATAGTCTTTTAATGGTTGAGTTATCAAAATACCGGCCATTATTTGCAAAGTCATACATAATGGAATCACAAGAGAAGACTAACTCAAAAGGCATGCGGTACTTTTCTTATAGAGTCTCGCCTGGTAATGGTAACGCGATGATTCCGGAAGCTGAACAATTCCGTGCATACGACTTATACAAATCATTGCAAGGTAAGAAGATTGAGATTGTTCAAGAGCAAGAAAAAGATGAACCAGTAGGTTCACCATCAGGCGAATTCTAACTTGGAGTGGGGTCCAAGAAGCCTAACTATCTTGAACAGTATAAAGAATTAGGGTTAAAGGTCCACAAGGAATATTCAATAAGCGTTGTTGCTTTTTGCCCGTTCCATGGTGACAAGAATAACCCAACACTGTTATTGTCCAAGGAAACAGGGGAGCACATTTGCTTAGACCACACTTGTGATGCATCTAAACCTGGAAACCTGAATGATTACAGTAATCTTTTATTCGGTAACAAACCGCAAACATCGGCATCAGTTGATAGCAGCGCCCTCATTAGATCACGTATCGCAGAGGTTGAAGATGCAATTGTTAAGCAGACGACAACTCCACTTGATGTGGAGCTTGCTAATACTGGTAAAGAAGAGATTGTTGGAAAATCTATCAGGTTCCGGGCAACTTCAAGCGGTAAGGATTTGCAACCATTTGTGAGCCCACGCAATCTTCGCTTGACTTGTAAAATGGGACTTAAGATTTGTGGAGCCTGTGCCATTGGTCAAGCTGGCGGCGCTATGGATCATGAGATACCAAAAGATAGCCTTGATGTGCTAAGGATGATAAATGTTGAAGAAGACCGGTTAAAAGAATTTGTTAGGCGTTCAGCTAAGGTTTATCCAAAATGCCCAAGATTTGAGATGGAAGTTAAAAAATTTCATACCATTGAGAACGTGCGCTTGATGCCGGAGATTAGCTTCAACCCGAACGCAGACAGCGAGTATACAGTTAAACAAGCATATATAATCGACCATAATTTAAAAACTAACGCGTCCTACATGTTCGAGGGCATGCCAGTGGCTGATCCAAAAGACCAGCACATTACATTACAACTAATTAAAGCTAAACCGGTTCAAGATTCGATTGAATCTTTTAAGGTAACAGAAGAATTAATTAATGAACTCAAGATCTTTCAGCCTGCTAATTTAGCCATTATTAACAAACTCGCTGAAATTAATACTGATTTAGCCGCTAATGTTACACGGATATATCAACGAGAAGATATTATCACCGCGATCGATTTGGTATATCATAGCGTTCTTTATTTTGATTTTCAGGGTAAACGGATAAGTAAAGGTTGGACAGAACTATTAATTATGGGAGATACACGCTGTGGAAAAACAGAAACGATTACAGCTCTTATTAGACATTATCGGGCCGGAGAAATTAGTACTGGGGAAAATTGTTCGTTTGCAGGGTTGGTTGGAGGACTCCAGCAAATTAGCTCACGCTGGGCTATCAGTTGGGGAAAGTTGCCCCTTAATGATAAGCGTCTATTTGTCATCGATGAAGTATCCGGAATGCCTCTTGAGGATATCGGGCGAATGTCCGGTGTGCGTTCATCTGGTCTTGCTGAGATTACAAAAGTTCAGACTGAACGAACACATGCTCGCACACGGCTCATCTGGATTGCCAACCCTAGATCGTCACGCCCTTTGGGGAGTTACGATACTGGTGTCCAAGCAATACCTGAGCTTATGGGAAGACCGGAAGACATCGCCAGGTTCGACCTCGCCATCACCGTAATGTCTGGTGATGTGCCGTTAGAGGTGGTAAACAAGCAAAAACAACCTGTTGTTGAGCACAAATACACTTCTGATTTATGCAGTAAGTTGGTTATGTGGTCCTGGAGCCGCAAGCCTGAAAACATCATTATCACTAAAGAGGCCGAAAAATTATGCTTAGAATTGTCATCAAAAATGGGCTCTACCTATTCGGCAGCAATACCACTTGTAGAACCAGCAGAATTCCGCATAAAATTGATCCGTCTTTCTGTCGCCTGTGCGGCGAGGCTATTTTCAACAAAAGATGGCACCAACTTGCTTGTAAATGCAGAGCATGTGAGCGCTGTTTACGACTTCTTAAACAGTATTTACAGTCGGCTATCGATGAATTATCTGGCGTTTTCAAAAGCACGGCTCCAGGAGCAGCAACTGAAGGATCAATCAATAGTAGAAATCATAGTAAAGAGCTACGGACCGGCGCTAGTGGAGGGACTGCTGAGTCAACAGTATTTCCGGCTTCAGGACTTTGAAGATTTATTTGATATTGAGAAAAAAGAGCTAAAGGGCATAATTAGTCAACTAGTACGGAACAGAGCCATCAAGCATTACAATACCTCATATGTAAAGACACCAGCCTTCATCCAGCTTTTAAGAAAGGTGCAAGCAGAAGGAATACAAGAGAAACCTAAACTACAGGAGGTTGATTACTGACATGGATAAATTAGATACGATTGTAAAATTACAAGAAGAATTAATGGATAGGCTTAAAATCATAAGATTTGGCTCTAGTTTTAGGGATGATAGGCAGATTATGAAAGAAGATGAACATGCACATTCTAAGGAAATTCAAGAACAGACTAAAAATACGCTTCATGCGATTACCTGTGAAATAGGAGAGATAAGTGACGAGATTAACTGGAAACCCTGGAAGCGTCAACATAAGGACGTCGATCTTGATCTTCTTTACAGTGAGCTTATTGATGTGCTGCATTTCATTGTGGAAATCTGCGTTATGTGGGGTATGGACGCGGATAGAATCTTTGAGTATTACAAGGCCAAAAACCAAATAAACCATGAACGCCAGGATACTGGGTATTAATGATGGAAACTATCAAATGTAACAAAACCCATCTAAGTATTGATATTGCTGAAAAAAGGGAGATAATCCACCGTGATTACCTAGCACATTGCATGAGATGGAGTAACGTGCTGAAACACTCTGACAGAGGCGAAACAGTGCTGGATCTAGGTTGTGCTGATGGTCCCCTAGGAATGATGTTGTATACGAATAAATTCAGTCCAACGAAATATATCGGAGTAGATATAAGAGAAAGTCAGCTAGAGCTTGCCAGAGAAAAACTTAAAAAGGTGGATTGGGCTGAATTCTTATGCTTAAATCTCTGCACAGAATTTGCTAAGATTCCAAAATTATCATATGATAAGATCTGCTCATTTGAATTTGTGGAGCATATCCCAGGTGATTATGTTGAACCATTTATTCAAAATGTAAAATCACTTATGAATCCTGAGACAAGATTCTTTCTTAGTACTCCGTGTTACGACGGTAAGAATCAGGCTGCCAATCATGTTAAAGAATGGTATTTTAAGGAGCTTAAGGAAGTTCTTGAAAGGCATCTAGTTATTGAAGCCGTCTACGGTACTTTTATTAATCAAAGAGATTTGAAAACATGTTGGCAACCTGATGAAATAGACCTGTTCGAGAAATTACATGAATATTACGATTCTAACGTACTGGCTATTATCTTTGCTCCATTGCACCCAGAACACGCGCGTAATTGTATCTGGAGGTTAAAATTACCTAATGCTGTGTAAGACTTGCGGACATTTTGAAGAAAATCATTCTAAAGGACCAATGGGTTGCCAGGTTCAAGGTACTTGCAACTATGGCTTTACTCATTGGTGTCTTTGTGAAAGGTTCGAGGTATTAATTAATGAGTCAAGACAGCCAGATAATGAAGCTGCTTGATAGACATCTAGATAGTGAGCATCTTACCTGGGAAGATTACGATAAATTATTGAAGCTTATAATGGCTGATGCGCATCGTTGCGAAGATGAACTGCGTCTTAGGATCGGTAAATTAGAGACGAGAATTAATAATCTAAGATCAGAACTCAACGCGCATTAACAAAATGCTAATCATTATCGAAGGTCCTGATAAGAGTGGCAAGACCACTTTAGCCAGGGCAATTGAAAAGAAATTTGGCTACAAGTACGAACATTTTGGACCACCGGGTCCGGATCCAGCTGGAGAGTACGCTAGATTCTTGATAAACCTTAAAGAACCTACTGTCTGCGATCGCTTTTATCTTGGTGAACAGGTTTATGGACCACTGCTTAGAAAAGAATCTTTAATCACAGATCTGCAAAAGGTAGTCATTGAAAGATTATGCAGATATCGTGGAGCGATTCTAATTTACGCTTGTGCACCGTTACATATTTGTCAAGACAGATTAATCCGCGACAAAGATGAAAATATTACGTTAGATCAGAATAAGAAAGCGTGGGACATGTTTTTTGCCCTAATGCAGACAGTTCCAATTCAACCGATATGCCTTTATGATTCAACTGAACAAAATGCCCTTGAGAAATGTCTAGTAGAAATTGATTCAATTTCAAAAATTATGAGGGCAATGGCTGGATTAGCTCATGTTTATTGCAACGGGATAGGTACTATCAGTAATGATAAGATGGTAATTGTTGGAGAAAAGTTAAATGAGAGGATTACATGGGTTGGAAAACCATTTGATAAAGGCCTCAGCTCAGAATTTTTATATAGTTGTATGCAAGATGCTAAAATTCCAGAAATTAGAGTTTACATCTGTAACGCAAATAAACTCAGCGTTGAAGAAGCGATATTTTTACGTTATGGTAATACCGAGCCATGGTTAGCGCTAGGTTCACCTGCTCATGACCTGCTTAGTGAATTACAAATTACGCATTCTTTTATTCCGCACCCACAATATTGGAAGCGCTTTAAAAATGGAGAATATAAAGAATACATCGGGATGCTAAAATTATGGAAAGATCAGTATTATAAGGTACGGAAAGAACGTGTATAAATTCGTAGCAGAAACAGTTGATGACTTATATGTTGAGTGCCTTCGAATGATTATGCATGAGGGTGAAATGACGCATCCTCGTGGTTTCAATTGTAAAGAACTTAGTCCGTGCGTTACTGTGCTAACTAATCCTCAAAATAATATCTTAGAAAATCCAATAAGAAAAGCAAGCAAAGCATTTATGGCAGCTGAGTTACTATGGATGCTTACGGGAAGAGATGACGTGGCTATGATATCATTCTACAATTCGAAAATAGCTAGTTACTCAGATGATGGCCTAAAATTTTTTGGTGCCTATGGGCCAAAAATATGTGCGCAGTTGCAGTATATAGTGGAGACATTACAAAAAGACCCGTGGTCAAGGCAGGCCGTTTTAAATATCTGGCGAGAAAATCCACCAAAAACCAAAGATGTGCCATGCACAATAGCTCTACACTTCATTAGAAGACCTGTAGATACCTTGAACCTCATTGTTTACATGCGTAGTCAAGACATCTGGCTCGGTTTTCCATACGATGTTCATAATTTTACTTGTATTCAATTACTAGTAGCTAGCATCTTAGGTTGTAAGCCTGGTACTTTTACGCTAGTCCAAGGCAGTTTACATTTGTACGAGCCTGATTTTGATAAGGCTAAAGAAGCTATGTTGTATAAGTGTATGACAGCCGCTAAGACTCCGCTAGCTACTGTAATATGCGTAGATTCTTATAAGAATGAAATAGCATTTGCAAAAATAGCAGAAGAAAAAATTAGAAATAATAATCTATGGGGTTACAAGAGACTTGATCCTTTAATCAATAGCAAAATGCAATGGCTTGTTGAATTTGCGAGGAAAAAATATGCAAATAGTTGAAATTAAGACCGAAGAAGAATTAAGAAGCTTAATGGCAAGGCTTCGTGAAATGGAGCATTTCGCTTATGACACAGAAACAACAGGCTTTGATTGGTGGCGAACAGAAATATTTGCTTTATCTTTATCCGAGGGTACGCACAGTTGGGTTATCTATACCAGTGATTTTGGAAAAGATCTTATATCGTATTTCCTGCAATGTATATTTGAGGATCAAACTAAAACGGTGGTGGGCCACAACATCAAATTTGACCGTCACCATACAAAGGCATCCTTCGGGGTTGATATCCGTCGAATTTGCCACGACACCCTTATCAAAGCCCATTTACTAGATGAAAACAGAAAAAATGGTTTAAAGGCCCTAATGATCTCTGTTTTAGGAATTAAAGATGATTACGAGGGGGCTGTTCATGTATGGCTTAAAACACATTGTGGTGCCCAAGAAAATTGGAATTTTTCTCTTGTACCTCGTGATCTTATGTCTCCGTACGCTGCGCTAGATGCTTACAGTACTTACCTCCTTGATAGGTTGCTGGATGATCAGATTAAACAGCACTTTAGCCAGACATATGAGATCGACAGAAAAGTTCTTGATATCTTATACAGAATGGAACAGCAGGGAGTAAAGGTAGATCTATCATATTTAGCTAATCAACAAGAGCGTTATGAAAAGATGATTAAAGATATTAGGACTAATATCTTCTTAACAACAGGCTATGAATTTAATATTGATTCAACTGTCGAATTAGCAGAAGTCTTATACATAAAACTCGGCCTACCATGCACTAGATTAACTAGAAATGGTGCCCAGTCAACCGATGCAGAAGCTATTCAGTCACTTGAGCATCCATCTATTCCTTATTTGCTTAATTATGCCGATGCCAGCCACATGCTCTCTAACTTTATAATTCCCTTGCAAGAAAAGGCTGATAAGGCTGGAAGAATTCATGCTGATTATTCATTAACTACTACTAAGACAGGTCGTTTTGCTTGCAGAAATCCAAATATGCAAAACATGCCAAAAGATCTGACCTTAAGGAAGGCATTTGTTTGCGACGAGGGGAAAGGCATGTTCTTCTGGGATCATTCACAGATTGAAATGGTTGGCTTTGCAATGTACTCAAAAGACCCAAAAATGATGGAGGCATTAAGAAATGGAACAGACTTGCACACTCTTGCAGCAAGTGAAGCACTCGATATTCCTATTAGCAGCGTTGATAAATATTCTAGAGCGTTGGGAAAAGGCACTAACTTTGCCATCATTTTCGGAGTTGGAAAGGCGAAGCTTAGCCGGTACATTAACTCGTATATCAACGACAAAACAAAACACCTTAGCGCTGATGCAGCTATGGCTTTCAAACAAAAGTATTTTTACAAATTCCCAGCAGTCGCAGGATTTCAGCGACAAGTTATCGATACTGTTAGAACAACAAGGGAACCTTTTGGAAATTTTGTCAGGAACAAATTCGGGCGAGTTAGAAGATTATCTATCGATAAAGCCTACCAAGGCGTAAATCATCTTATTCAGGGCTGGGCCGGGTATCTTATGAAAAGCTCCATGATTAGAATTGATGAGAAATTTCCAGGTACTGACTGGCGCCAAAACGTGCATGATCAAATCCGTATAGATAATAATCTAAATTCAAATATGCTAAAGGAATGGGTTAACGAGGTTGGAGATTGTTTAACAGATTGGCCTGATATTCCTGTACCGGTTTCTTGTACCATTGAGACAAGCAAGACAAATTGGGCTGAAGTGGAAGAGATTAAATATGTGCCTAAAAGATTGGTGGCCTGAGCTAAATATTTTTGGGAGATATAATGAAGGAGAGTATCTGGCGGACGAAGCTGATAGCGATGTTTCGGAAGAGCAGGAGGACTGAAAAAGATTTTATCTGGGCTATGGATGCAAAGTTCAAGGCTGGTTTTCCTGATTTATATATTCTAATTAATGGTCGCGCTATTCATTATGAACTTAAGGTAAGTGATACATATAAAGAAGATTGGACCTTTGATGCAATTATCAAAAGATTCTTTGACCCACTTCAGGTAACAGTACTCAATGCAATCGCAGCAGCTGGTGGAGTAGCACGTGGATTGATCCTTTTACCCAATAAATATGTTGTTGTCTTTGATTTTAAATCTAATCAGTATAAGATTTATACCGCCTGGGCCTTTGAAGACGGGTGGATAAAACAGAATTTTATGCTAGGATAACCAGGATAAATAATGATTCATTGCAAGCATAAGCATTTCACCCGCACGGGCCTTACGATCATTGCCGAGTACGGCAAGAGCAACCTGCCAGGTAGAAGGGCGGCAGTGCAGAGCTTCGGCTGGGAAGCATGGTGCGACGATTGCAAGGCAAGGCTGATTGAGCATGCTCCGGCTTTGGGGTTTGCGGAAATCGTCGTAGAATTGGAGGAAATATGACAATTCAATTTGAAAGATTGCTTGGCCTGATCTGCGCCATGATCGTCGGCTGGCATTGGTATCGGTGGTACGGGTTGGCGATGGCGGTAGCCATTTACGCCTGGCGATAATCATGATCGCTGAACTTTTCCTCTGCGCGGCTCTATCTCCCCGGCTCGCTTTTATCGGGTCGGCGAAACCCGCCGCGTTTCATGAGAGCTACGTCCTGTATATGATCCTGCCGGAACCAAATAAACCCGCCCTGGAAATCCTCCCTTTTAACTCCGCCAAAGTGTTCCACATCATCGGTGAAATCCAGGGATACGCCATGTTTCTGGAGCTTCAGCCGCATTATCTTCCTTTCACCAAAGAGACATTCTCTGTGCTGATTAATTCCGAGCGCGAGAACCCCTATGCCGACGGCCTGCGCCGGGAACTGGGCATCAAAATGTC
>Ga0193735_1000591_pt1 | contig 11579 bp, 9 predicted proteins | sample U1m2metaG_FD_145080 | JGI IMG/M metagenome (GOLD analysis project Ga0193735, IMG submission 145080) | Soil microbial communities from a riparian zone of the East river system, Colorado, United States - U1m2 | ecosystem: Environmental > Terrestrial > Soil > Riparian zone | place: USA: East River... | reverse complement strand
GATTCCTATGCGCGTCCCGGCAACGGTCGCCGAAAGCCGCGTCGAACATCCGAATCCCGGCCGGCCGATCAGGCAGCGCGACGATGATGATGTTTCGCCGCAAGTCGATCTTCGCAATTCCGCCGATCGGTTTCTCCAAGGTGAAATCCCGCTGGGAACAGCCGAGTGCGGGCGCCGGACGGCGAACGCGCTGCCTGATCGTGGTGCTGGCTTGCAGCGCGGTGTTGGCTTTCCCGAATGCTGCACGTGCCGAGTGGCCGGAGCGCCCGGTGAAACTGATTGTGACGTTCCCGCCCGGAAGCGCCAACGACGCGGCGGCTCGGATATTCGCCGATGCGCTCGGCAAGAAGTGGGGCAAGCCGGTCGTGGTCGAGGACAAGCCGGGTGCGGAAGGCACCATCGGGGTGGGGTCCTTTGTCTCAAGCCAGGATGACCACACGTTGCTTTACACCGTCGTCGGATCGATAACCGTGGCCCCGTTGTTGATCGACAAGCTGACTTACGATGTCGAGCGGGATTTGCAGCCGATCGCAGCCACGACGGCGATCGTTCTGACTCTCGCCGTGAGCAACGATCTGTCCGTTCGCAGCATTCCGGAATTGATCGACGTATTAAGATCGAATCCGGGCAAATACGCCTGGACGTCCGGACCGACCTTGCCTCGGTATGTCTTTGCTGCGTTTCTGAAGCGAAACGGTTTGCAGATGAACTTCGTGAGTTATCGTGACGCGTCGCAGCCGCAGGCCGATCTCGGCGAAGGCCGGATCCAGGTCCTGGTGACGTCTCTGACGGCGTCGTCCTCTCCGGTGCAGAGTGGAAAGGCTCGCTTTCTCGCAGTCATCAACCCGACGCGCGCTGCCGTGTTGCCCGATCTTCAAACCGCGCGCGAACTCGGTTACTCCGAACTCGAAATTGACGGAATGGGCGGGATTTTCGGCGGTAAGGCCATCAGCGACGCCTTGCGAAATCGGATTGCCACGGACGTCGCGGCGATCTGTCAGCAGCCGGACGTTCGCCGCAAATTGGAGACGGGCGGGCATAACGTTCTCGGCGGTACGACCGAGGAACTGAAAGCGGGAATCGCAAAGCAACGAACATGGGTAAGCGAGATCACCAAACTTATCGACATCCGGAACGCGCAGTAGCGCAAGCGACAGGGAGCCATTCATGTCCTCCTCCGCGGCAGCCCTCAGACTTTTTGACCTGATACAGTCGCATCGTGTGACGGCCGTGATCTATGTCGCGGCCGAACTCGGTATTGCCGAGCTGTTACGTGACGGCGCCCAATCGCTCGACGAACTCGCCGAGGCCACCGGCGCGGATCGCCAAGCATTGGGACGCCTGCTCACGGCGCTTTCGACCGTCGGCCTGTGTTCGCGCGTCGATGCGGATCGGTATTCACTGACGGAAATTGGCGCAGCACTGGATGGCGCTGCGGAGAAATCTTTCAAGGCATGGACGATTTTCGAAGGCGACATGCTTTTCAAGTCCTGGCATGGCATGCTGGAGACCATCATGACCGGCAAGACCGCCGCGCATCTTCTTGGCGCGCGCAACAGCTTTGACCTGATGGCCCGCACGCCGTCGAACGTCGGCATGTTCAATGCCGCGATGGCCGACCTGACGCGTTTCGTGACGCCGGATGTGCTCGGTGCCTACGACTTTGGCCGCATCAACAGCTTGATGGACGTAGGGGGCGGCTCCGGCGAATTTATCGGGGCCGTGGCCAGGAAATATCCGCATATCCGAGCCATCGTTTTCGATCTGCCCAGATGCGCCGAAACCGCGACCCGTCATCTGGAACGGGCTGGCGTCAGTGATCGGGCAAATTTCGTCGCCGGCGATTTCTTCGAGGCCATTCCAAACCTCGCTGACACCATCATCCTCAAGAGCGTCATTCACGATGGAACGTTGCTGCTGGTGGAACGAATGATGCCCGAAGCGCCCGGCACCAGCGACGAGGACAGGGCTCAGGCGATGAGCGATCTGAACATGCTGCGCGGGCCCGGTGGTCTTGAGCGCACCGAACAACAATACCGTCACCTGCTTAATGAATCCGGCTTTCGTCCAGTCGCCGTTCATCCGGCCGGCCGCTTCAACGTCATCGAGGCGCGCGTATGTTGATGCCATCGCGTGGGCCGTCTTCCTTCAGACACTTCAGGGAAGGCCTCTTGCCTCGATTTCGCGGACCAGTTCCAGCGTCGGCCCGGCAAGGCTGCCACTGGAGGTATCGACCCCAAAGACCGAAGCCAGACTGTCGCGGGCCCTTAGCACCGTTAGGTGTGGGCAATGGGCGGGCGAGTTGCACAGCTGCTCGTTAAGCTTTTCGCCTTGAGCGATGAGGTGTGGCGGGTCGGTCGCGGACCACGCGAGCAGGAGCGGCGTATCGATGTTCAGGATGCCGGGAAATGCCGACCTCTCATCGTATTTGCTGGCATCCGTGCCAAAGTAGGATTTTTCCGCCGCGTCGGCATCCGCGCTTAGACGGTAAAGGCCCGACACCAGCACCACCCCGGCGACATCGGAATCGCGCGCCTGAAATTCCGGGTGAGCCAGGAAACTCGCCACATGGAATGCGCCAACCGAGTAGCCGACGGCCACGATCTCATCGGGACTTCCTCCGAACAGGTCGATGTTCTGTCGGACCCACGAGGCTGCTGCCGCGACATCCCTGGCTCCGGCGGGCCACGGGTTTGCGGGGGCGAGCCGGTAGGTCATTTTCACGCCGACCATTCCGTGGCGCGCGGCAAAACACATCGCCGCATCCTGCATCGTGCCAGCGATATCGGGCACTCCGCTTTCGCCGGCGAAACTTTCGCCCGCCACGAACAAGAGGACGGGACGCGAGGCTGGTTGCGGGGAATCCTGGGATGCCACCGTCGCGACGTCCAGCACGTTGAGATCGTCTTCGCCATACTTCAGGCTGCGGGAAAACGTCACGCGCTCGCAGGATTTCGCCTCGTCCGTGGTGGCTTCGGCAGGCGAGGCGCTGGACTCCTCGAGCACCAGCCCGACCTTCACGATCGGAACCTTATCGCGATAAAACTCAGCCTCCGAACCGCGAACAGAAACACTCGTCGCAAGCAAGAGACCAGGCAACAGACACAGTGCGAGATATCTTGTCATCACAAGCCGTGCACAAACCGAGCGCTGATCCATGCTGTCGCCGCGCTCCGATCGATCAAGAACGATCCGCGTTTTAGGCGATTTGACGGCGGGCCCGCCTGAATGATCCTGCCATAATACGGTTTCCGTCTCTTGCTTTTCACAATCGCCCGGTTTTGCCAAAATGGCAGGGAGAACGGTTCGTATCCGACTGACCCCACCACCATCAAAATGGTGACGCGATCGGCAGATCGCCAGCGGACGAGACGGGAGAAAGTGGTGTTCTCCCGGTCGTACGTCGCTTCTGCAAGCGGGATCAATTGGTCTTGTTGGCTTCTCGCACGAATGAGGTGAGCTCGGTGTTGAACCGTGTTGCGTCCTCATAGAACGGGGCGTGGCCGATTCCCTCATAGATCGAAAGCTTGGCGCCAGGGATGACCGAGGCGGTGTACTTGGCGGCGCCGACCTTGGAATTGCGGTCTTCCGCGCCGTGGGTAACCAGGACAGGCAGCTTCAACTTGGACATGATTTCGGTCGCATCGAGCGGACGGCCGCCGAGCCCGGCGCGAACTTTGGGCGGAACCATCATGTTGAACGACAACATGATCTCGAAATCGTCGGCAGTTGGCTGTTTGGAGAAACAGCCGTGCACGAAAGCGCGTGTCGCAGCGATGTTGGTGGCGAGATCTTCCGACGCCATGATGGGCAGATTTTTCAGATTGTCGCCGGCCAGCGTCGGATCGGCCTTGATCCCGGCGTCGACGAAGTTGATGCCGGCCAATTGGCTTGCCCCATGGGTCGCAACATAGTCGGAAATGACGCGGCCAGCGTAGGACCATCCGACCAGAACCGGGCGCTTCAATCCGGCGGCGTCGATCACCGCTTGCACCTCGTCGCCCCAGGCCTTGGAATCCCGGTAGCGCGCCGGATCGAGCGGCTTGTCGGAATTGCCGTGGCCGCGCAGATCGTAAGTCACGATGCGAAACTCTTTGGCGAGGTCGCTGTCGACCTGGCGCATCCACGACAAATAGCTCTGTGAGAAACCGTGGATGAACAGGATTTCCGCACCCGCAGGGTTACCCCATTCCTGCGCGGATATTGTCAGACCGTCGGGCGTCTTCACGGCGATCGGTTTATACTTCAGGTCCTGCCCGAAGCCCGGCTGCGCTACCGTGGCCAACAACGCGGTCACGACCGTCATTTTGATGAGCCGACCATCGCAAACGGATATCGTCATCGAAACCTCCCTTTTGTTTTTTGTTGTGTGAGCCAAGCTAGCACATGCGTAAAACGGGTGAAAGTCGGGCAGGGGCGTGGGCTGATTGGCTGGGCGGAGATGCATCCGACCGACATTCCAAAATACACGGCAGGCGGCGGATGTAATCAACAGGTGGTACAATGCAGTTCGGCATATTCGATCAAAACGACCGCGGGCCTTATCCGCTCGGCGAACATACGAAAACCGTCTGAAGCCGATCGAGTTCTACGATGCTGCCCGATTTCGCACCTACCACATGAGCGAGCATCACTCGACGCCGCTGCGCCGGCCATGTATGTCGAGGCTTACACCATCCTCAAGCAGGCGAGGTCCATTTCAACGGCAAATACTACAATTCCGGAGCCGGCGCCTCGCCAATAGATGCAAAAAAATTCCACATATGCGGAATGGAGGATTCCAGTGGGTATTGCCGGTGCGCCTTATCGGGGTTGGACATTGCCTTCCTGGCGAAACAGCCCTGTTCAGAGTGCCGGCATTCCCTCACATTTGACGCGCGCGCGATGTCCGATGGCGCTACCTTGCCGGTTAACGGCCGGCTCGTGGAGGAGGCGATCATGTTGACCATGTCCCATGCTGCGGGTGCGAACGAGCCGGCGGTTCGCGACATCACGCTCGGTGGGCTGCTGCAATGGGCAGCGGAAACCACACCCGACCGGATCGCGCTGATTGCCGGCGTTCCCGATCCGGACAATCGCCGGCAGTGGACTTACGCGGAGCTGTACGCGCAGGCGTTGCGAACCGCGCGGGCACTGCGGGCCAGCTTTGAGCCGGGCGAACGCGTCGCGGTCTGGGCGCATAACATTCCCGAGTGGATCATGGTGGAGTTTGGCGCCGCCATGGCGGGCGTCATTCTGGTGACCGTCAACCCGGGCCTGAGATCGGGCGAGGTCGAATATGTCCTGAAGCAGTCGCGCGCGGCGGGCGTCATAGTGGTACCGGAATTCCGCGGCAATCCGATGCTGGCGACCGTTCAGGCGCTGGCCTCCCGCTGTCCCGAATTGCGCGAGATCATTCGCTTCGATCGATGGGATGAGTTTCTGGCATCGGGCGACCTTGCAAACCCCGAGCTTCCCTTGGTGGGATCGACCGATGCCGTGATGATCCAGTACACGTCGGGGACCACGGGCTTCCCCAAAGGGGCGCTGCTGCACCATCGCGGACTGGTCAACAACGGCGCGCACACGGCGGACCGCGCCGGCATCCCTGACGGCGCCGTGCAGGTCACCACCATGCCGCTGTTTCATACCGGCGGCTGTGTCTGCTGTGTGATCGGCGCCGTCGCCAAGCGTGCCACTCAGGTGCTGGTCGAGGCCTTCGATCCCGGTCTGGTGATCGAACTCATGGACGCCTATCGCTGCAATGCGATGCTGGGGGTGCCGACGATGCTGGTGGCGATGATGGAGCATCCGTCGTTTGCCGCAGCCGATCTTTCCTCGCTCAAGGCGATTTATTCCGGCGGCTCGACGGTGCCGGCGACGATCGTTGCCGATCTCGAACGACGGCTGGGCGCGCCTTTCACCATCGTGTTCGGCCAGACCGAGTGCTCACCGGTCGCCTTGATGACCTGGGCCACCGATACCATCACCGACAAGGCCAATACCATCGGCACCCCGATGCCGAACGTCGAGGTGAAGATCGTCAACCCGGAGACCGGACAGACCGTTCCGGTCGGCGAGATCGGTGAGATATGCACGCGTGGCTATCACGTCATGCACGGTTACTTCGAGGACGAAGCCGCCACCAGGGCTGCCGTTGATTCCGAGGGCTGGCTGCACACCGGCGATCTCGGAGCGATGGATGCAAGGGGCTACTGCACGGTCGAGGGAAGACTGAAGGATATGATCATTCGCGGCGGTGAAAACATCTACCCGCGCGAGCTCGAGGAGTTGCTGTTCCGCCATCCCAAGATCGGCGACGTCGCCGTCGTCGGATTGCCGGATCAGCGATGGGGCGAAGTCGTATCGGCGTTTATTCGGCCGGCGCCGGGCATGATCATCGACAAGGACGAACTGCACGATTACATGCGCGCGCATCTCGCGCCGCACAAGACCCCGCGCCACTGGTTCGTCGTTGAGGCCATGCCGCTGACGGGATCCGGCAAGATCCAGAAGTTCAAATTGCGCGAGCAATGGGCCAAAGGCGAGATGAAGGAGGTTTGAGGCTGCAGGCGAAACCGCCAAAGGAGCGTCCATCCCGCTCTGGTGTCAACTTATGAGCACGAGCACCCCGATAACGTCGACCTAGTATTGATGCCGCACGGTCGGCGCTACGTCGATGATACCCAGATCTACCAGGGTGCGGTGGAAGCGGCGTTTCCGTTCCGAGGGCGATGCGAAGTAGGCTTCGCCGCAATGCTCGAGAAGGCTCGCGCGCGTGGCAAAGATCTCATCAAGCGGCAGACCCGCCTGCTGCAAAGCGACTGTCCCAAGAAACGCAATATCCAGGTCCGGGCCCCGCCCGGAAACAAGTCGATCAGAGCAGTCATTCAAGGTTTCCATGGCATAGAACGTGCGGAACTGGCGCCGCGCGTTCATCGGGAGCTTGAGTTTTGCCTCGATCCGCCGAGCCATGACGGGTTGATGATCTCCGTAGTGTACAATCAGCGTTGGACGCTTGGGAAAACGGGTTGAAAGCTCGGACTTGAGTCTATTCCACGTGACGGCGGTCTCCACCAGCCGGGCGTAGTATTCGGCATAGTAAGCATCGGGGAGGCTTGCGGCAGCAAAGGCACGCTCGCTCTCAAAATGTCCAGGCGCGACCAGCCTTCGGTTGTGAGGGCCGTGATTGAAGTTGGTCAGCGCATATAGAAAACGAGGTGCTGCATCGTCCGCGATCCTTTTCATGTGAACACCGAGGGCTGCTTGCAGAAACAATGCATCGGAATTTGTCGTTTCGAATCGATCGACGTCGAAGGGCGGATCAAAATCATCTGTGAAAATACGTTCGCTGATACCGATTGAACGGTAGAACTCATCGTAATTCAGAAAGCTGCGACGACAGCTCGATGTGAGCATTGTTCGATATCCAAGCGCCGTCAGCGAATTTGGAAGACTGTTGTGGAATCGACCGACGCCTCGCGTAAAAAGAAAATAGGCGCTTGAACCGAAGCTCGCGCTTGAAAGGCCAGTCAGCAGGCTAAATTCGGATTGCCACGATCCTCCACCAAAAATATCGACGTTAAGACTTCCATAGCGACCATTTTTCGGGGACAGAAATGCTTCGACAATTGGCTCAACCGGGAGCCCAAACACGCGCGGATCGAAGATGGATTCATGCTGGATGACGATAATGTCGGGATAGTCGAGGGTGCGCGCCGGTACGGCCGCCATCAGCGGCAAGGGGTCTTTAGCTATATCGCTCAGGGCGAGTTTGCCGAACTGTCGCCAGGAAAGCGGGTTGAGAAGGGAGGCTATGAAGGTCGAAAAAAAACACCGCCGCAGAGCCGCGATTCGCTGGAAAGCAACGCCCCCGCCGCTTGCCCTGTATGCTGCTGCCAAACCAACAAATGCAATGCTGAACAAGAGAACTCGGAATTCCAAAGAAACGGGCGGCCCGGCCATGTAGAGCAGAGCCGCGGCTGTGGCCAGAATGAGTGCGATGCCTCCCGCGAGAACGGCTGTTACCGCGAGCGGGTATTGTACGATAAAAAATGGAACGGTCCCTGCGAACGCCAGCGGCAAATCCGTCACGGTCAGTTTCAGCCCGCTATGATCATGCTTGACCTTTGACGCTCCGAAAATGGCCGCCGCCAGGATCGACGATAGCAGTATCGCTCTTTCGAAATCGGCAACGACGAACAGCAGCGCCGCGGCACTGAAACACAGCGCGGCAACAGCCAATTTAAAGTGCTCAACGCTGCGCTCCGCAAACCAGATGACGGCGATGGCTGCCACAATTATCAGGGTCAATGACATATGGATCGGATGGCCAGGTAGCGGATGAAATCCTACAACTGCTACACCATCATGGCAGGCCAAGACAGCTGCCGTTTCAATTGTCTTGATGACGATCAAGACCCGCGGTCGTAACTTCGATGCTTTTGGCACATCGCGTTGCGATGCAACGATACGTCGGCTATCGGAGACAACGCGGACTCGGGCAGATAGGACGAGATCACCACCACCACCTTGCCTTCATCGGCGAGCCGCTGGATCAGTTCGTGGATCTCGACGATTGCGCTGACGTCGACGCCGCGCATCGGCTCATCGAAAATGATGAGATCGGAATCCTGCACCGGAGATTTGGCAATCACCACTTTCTGTTGGTTGCCGCCCGACAGGTCGACGACCTTCATGTCATTGTCGGCGGCGCGCACGTTGAGCGGACATATCTCGCACATCACAAAACCAATGCGAATGACCCAAAACCGTCATCCGCTGGATCGCTTCTGAAGTGGGGCGCACCCTTGACAGGAGCCCCTTAACATCCATATACCATCCATACAGATGGTTAATGGATGGTAATAATCATGGCCGACAACGTTCATGAACTCCGACAAAAGCCCGCTGACACCGAAAAAATCACGATCAATCTTGGCTATGTCGACCTGGGTCACGTCGATTTAATGGTGCAGGAAGGGTTCTACTCGAACCGTACCGATTTCATTCGAACGGCAATCCGCAACCAGCTCGAACGTCACGCAGAGGTCGTCAAAGAGTCCAGGGCCCGAAAAAGTCTGGACCTCGGTCTGCGGAACTACACCCGCGAGGATCTCGAAGCGGCGCGGCGAGCCGGTGAGATGCTGCACATCAATGTCCTGGGTCTTGCCACGATCGCCCAAGACGTCACGCCCGAGCTTGCTCGCGCCACCATTGCCTCAGTCTCCGTGCTGGGAGCTTTGCATGCCAGTCCGGCGGTCAAGGCCGCTCTCGCCGACAGGACGAGGTGAAGGCGATGCTGAATCAGGACATCGTTCGCGAAGCCACACGCCTCACCCGCGCGGGCCAACTCGTCGAGGCCACCGCGCTCCTTCAGCGCATGCTTCGCGGTGAGAGCGCGCCAGACGCGACATCGCGTACCACCGGTCGCCTCGCTCTTACAGGACGCGAGCCGCCAATCATTGACGCGAAGGCCAATACTATTGAGGAGACGGATGCTGCGCAGTTAGCGCGGGCCACAACCGCTCAACCGCGTATGTTCCGCGCGTTGCTCGATCGCAAAAAGGAGCGCTCCGGGCTCGGACTTCGAGGCGTGATGAAGCGCGCCCCGCTGTCCACGGCGGACATCGTGCCGGAGGGTGCAAGGTTCATCGAAGGGATCTACAGCAATCCGGCGGGAAGCCGCGCCTACAGGCTCTTCATCCCCAGCCGTTATCAGGGGCAACCGCTTCCCTTGGTGGTCATGCTACACGGCTGCACCCAGTCGCCAGATGATTTCGCCGCCGGTACGAGGATGAACTTTATCGCAGAAGAACAAACCTGCTTTGTGGTCTATCCCGCACAGCGCAGCGAGGCAAACCAGTCGAAATGCTGGAACTGGTTCCGTACAGCCGACCAGCAGCGGGGCAGAGGCGAACCTTCGCTTATCGCGGGCATCACTCGCCAAATCATGCGCGACTATTCGGTTGATCCAAAGCGCGTCTATGTCGGCGGACTGTCGGCCGGAGCGGCCGCTGCGGCTATCATGGGAGCAACCTACAACGATCTGTATGCGGCGGTCGGGATCCATTCCGGCCTCGCCTGCGGGGCCGCCACTGATATGCCCTCCGCATTTGCCGCCATGCGGCAAGGTGGTGGACCCGGTCGCAGGGTCATTTCGGGCGACGGGCCACCTGTCCCGACCATTGTTTTTCACGGCGACCGCGACATAACGGTGCATCCAAACAATGGCGATCAAATTCTTGAGCAGTCTGTGAGAACGACGAGCACACAAAAGCAGGTGCATCACGGACAGATAGTTGGAGGGCATGCCTATACCCGCACGATCCATACCGGCGCGGGTGGGCGCGGAATCTTTGAGCACTGGAATATCCACGGAGCTGGGCACGCATGGTCGGGAGGCAGCCCTGCGGGCTCCTACACCGATCCGCGGGGACCGGACGCAACCAGGGAAATGCTGCGTTTCTTCCTCGAGCATTCGCTCCCACAGCAGCCAGCTTAGACTCGGGCAGTCAGTCCGATCGGCGCGTTGATGAGTTCCCGCTCTAGTGAACCGCCGCGTACATGATTTTCTCTTCGGTCGCTTCCAGCGCCGAGAATTCCTCGACCACCTTGCCTTGTCGCGACACCAGAATGCGATCGGACAGCGCCATGATCTCGGGCAGATAGGATGAGATCACCACCACCGCCTTGCCTTCATCGGCGAGCCGCTGGATCAGTTCGTGGATCTCGACGATGGCGCCGACATCGACGCCGCGCGTCGGCTCGTCGAAAATGATCAGATCCGGATCCTGCACCAGCGATTTGGCAATCACCACTTTCTGCTGGTTTCCGCCTGACAGTTCGACGACCTTCATGTCGTTGCCGGTGGCGCGAACCTTGAGTTTCTCGACCCATGTGGTGCCGACCTTGTCGGCCTCGCGCCGGGACAGGAAAAAGCGTCCTCCCGGGACCTTGGCGAGCAGCCCGAGATAGATGTTGCGGGCGACCGACATGGTCTCGAAGAAACCTTCGACCTTCCGGTCCTCGGTGACGTAGGCGATGCCGGCCCGCACCGCGGGTGCCGGAACACGGTAGCGCACCGGCTTGCCATGCAGGATCACCTCGCCGCCGTGAAAGAAATCCCGCTTCAGAACGCCGGCGACGACCTTGAATGTCTCGGTGCGGCCGGCGCCGACCAGGCCAAACACGCCGGTGATCTGTCCGGCAAAGACCGAGAGCGAGTTGTTCCGCACCATCGGCGCCATCTTGAGATTTTGCACGGTGAGCACCCGCGCTCCGGCGGGCCGCACGGTCGACTTGCGCGTGCCATAGAGCGTGTTCGACAAATCGCGTCCGACCATGGCCTGCACGATGCGCGCGCGGTCGAAATTGACGGCGTCGTCGGTCACGACATGCTTGCCGTCGCGCAGGATGGTAATTCGATCGGCCAGTATCAGGGCTTCCTCGAGCGCGTGGGATATGAACACGATCGACACGCCGCGGCGCTTCAAGTCGCGCACGAGGTCGAAGAAATACTTCTTTTCTTCCGGCGTCAGCGTGGCGGTGGGTTCGTCGAAGATGATGACCTTGGCTTCGTGCAGGACGAAAAGAAGTAT
>Ga0193735_1000590_pt1 | contig 11583 bp, 9 predicted proteins | sample U1m2metaG_FD_145080 | JGI IMG/M metagenome (GOLD analysis project Ga0193735, IMG submission 145080) | Soil microbial communities from a riparian zone of the East river system, Colorado, United States - U1m2 | ecosystem: Environmental > Terrestrial > Soil > Riparian zone | place: USA: East River... | reverse complement strand
ACTCCAAAACGGAACGAACTTGCTGGTCTGCATATGCCCGGCCAGACGAGCAGGGCGGTCAGTGAAGCACACCGTCACCGGGTTCACTCCTTGCAGGACGAGCTTTCCGTCCTTAAACGTTACGTCCTTCGCGTTTTGCACAAAGAGGACATCCACGTTGCCAGACCGCTTCCCGCTGGCAGTCCAGGTTATCAGCGCATCTTTATTGGGCGTTTCGGCTGGAGATTGCGCATGGGTCGGGGATAGGTTGGCCATGCTACCCGCGGCAAGGGCAGCACAAATCAGGATGAGCTTATTTGTTTTCATAAGGGCAATTTCGCTGCGTCTGCTGTGATCTGCCTATAGGACTTTAGGGCTATAGGTCTATCGACCTGGGTTAAAGGTTACAGCGTTACAACGATAAAACGAGAGCGCCGGACGAATTTCCGAGAAATTCAACCGCTCTCTTACACAGTTGCGAGCCGATTTGATGATCGAGCCAGGGTCAGAATCCTGGACGTCTGCGAGCGTTTACGAACGAGCAGGAGACCCGGGATGGTGGTAGCCACAAGGAAGGCGATGACCAGGAAAATAATCACGATCTCGATGAACGTGAAAACGTTTTGAATGTATTTATGAGACGCCATTTTACGAAGAGTGCATGAGACAAGTAAACGTGGGAAGCGACACCCTTCGCAATAGGACTTTAGGCCTATAGCTGGAAAGACGGTGTCAGAACGTTAAAGCGTTACATCGTTAAAACGATGCGACGCAGCGAATTGCCTCGCCGACGCGTTTCTTTCTGCCTGTTCTCGGTGCAGTGCTTGTACTCTAAAACGGCACCGGTCCTCCCATCGGTCCCCAGACTCCTTCCCCTCCGCCCCATAGACTCCACTGCATCTCTGAATCCTGATACATTTCGGCGGTTTCGAGATCCTCCTTGGAAAGCTTGTTTTCAGCGCGGAGTTGTTGGTAGGCCTGGTACTCCCTGGGTCCGCCGACGTATGCCTGGTTGTGAGCCGGGTCCGGGAAGATATAGTACGTTTTCTTGCCTTTCTGAATCATGGTTACCTTGCCTGGCGGAAGGTTTTGGAGCTTCTGCTGATGCGCGGCCGTCTTGGGAGTGATGACCTTGAATCCGGAGGCTACCAGCATGCTTTCTCTGTTCTGGGTGTTGGTCTGTGTGGTGGCGCACCCGAATAACAGTGCTGTACATACAGCCGCGATGCTGTTGAAGAAGATAGGTCTTACTGATTTCATAGATCGTAATATGGTTGTTGATAACAAGTTTCTAACGAATGCTTCAGAAGGTAATCCCAGTGGTGATTTGGGGGCCGTGCATGACGGCGTCGAAAAGGAGCCCGTCATTCTCGTAGTCAGCGCCGAGTGCTCGGTAACCAACCTCAGTGAAGATGTTACGGGTGAGGTTAATACCAACGACGGCTTCGACCTCCCACATCAAGTCGGCGCCAACTCCGAAGCCTCCTATCTCGCCGCGGACGGCAGTGTAAAACGTCTTGTTAAAGTTGTATCGGCCACGCAAACCAAGATAGGGATCGAACCAGTAATCGGTTCGTGCTAAAGTTTGACTCAGCCTTTTGTTCAGGCGAACTGCAAGTTGATTCGCGATCCGCGCCTTTGCCTCATTAACTACTCTGTCGACAGCGGCCCGGCGGTCGAGGCCCCTCTCCACGAGCGCATCTATGCGTGCCTGCAGCTCAGCTTTTTTTAGCTCGATAAAATGCTCAACTCGTTGAGCAATCTCTTCACGTATGCGCCCGCCCAACGGACCGATTGGAATGTCTGGCCTATTTTCGTGACGGTCTAACGCGTTGCCTATCCGGTTGATAATATCTGCCTTGATGGTGCTCTTGAGCGCTTCAAGAAATTCGCTGTTGGAAATGTCCTGATCCAACCGGCTACGCAAATCGTCGGCGATGTTATTGACGAATCGTATGCTCGCTTGCTGAATCGCGACCGGGTCGGAATGTAGTTCGAGCCGTTCGTATATATTCGTGTAATGTGTGCCCGCGGCCAGATCGAGCGACCCGCGCGGCTGGTTGATGAGCCGCCAGCTTAACGCACCGTCAACCAAATATTGGTCCACTTGTTCGTGGATGTTGTTGATAAGCCCGTTTATCTGCGCGCCGTCGGAAAGACCTATGTAAATTAATTCACCGTATATTCCGAAGGGACCTTTTTGCGCCTGCGCCCGCGCCGCGAAAATCATGTCGAGGTGTTGCAGAATTTGGTCGAAGCCGATGTTGATGTCCGCGTTAACTCCACGGACTCCGATCGTGCCGTCCAAGCCTGCCATCCAACCAGGCGCCGCAATCGTAAATTGCCACGGCTCTGCCTGAGTAATGGTAGGTGGCGCGCTTTCCTTCGGCTGGAGCTCCATCGTGCCCGCCCGAAGACCGCCAACGGCTGCCACCACTGTTCCCGCGAAGAGAAAGAGTCTTGTGCTCATGAGCCGATCTTGTGTTCGTCGGTTCCGAAATCCCAGAAAAATTTAATGTTGTCCATAGGACTTTAGGGCTATACCAGCAAAGTCCCGATGATCGCGAAAAAAACCGGCCTCCTGACGAAAGGAGGCCGATTCACTTAACCAGGGGAAAGGGTAATTGCGTCGTGTTAGAAGTGGACCCGAACACCGGCGCCTACCAAGTGTTGCCGCAGATTGCGATCTTGATTGGTATCGATCTGGGTGCTCGTGTAGTTCAGAAAGTGGTATTCTATGAAGGTACTGAACTTCGGAGTCCAATAGTAATCTGAGCCGGCAATAATCTGCCACGCGAGGTCGGCGTGACTTCGCCCCCCGCCAGTGTTGATTGGGACTCTACCAGTTGTGGGATCTACGACCTCGACTCCGGCGGATTCGGCATAATAGATGCCGACGCCGGCGCCTACATACGGCTGGAATCTTCCAAATGCGAATCTCCCAATGAAGTTCCCCATAAAGGCACCCGTATTAATCCAAGTAGTCGCGTTCCTCTGTGCCAGCACATCACCAAACGAATCCCTCAAGGTGAAGTTAGCGCCGCCACGAAAGCCATTGTAAAAGAAGTCGCCTTCAAGCGTTGGACGAAATACGCCCGTGCCAAAGACGTAACCTAGTTTGACGCCGCCGAAAAAGCCGACGTCATTTTTAGGGGAGACAGTGAGAGTGTCCCCAAAAAAAGGTGAATTCAGATCATCATCCGAGAAAGTTCTGTCTCCGCCGCGGTTTTGATAGACATTGGCCCCCGCGTCGATCGCTCCGTAGAAACCGAGTCCGTAAAGTTCGGGTGGCGGCGGGGGGGCAACTTGCTTGTAGACTTCCTGTCCGGCTTGCAGCGAAGCGGCCACGAATCCGAACATGACTGATGTTAAAACAGAGAACTTCTTCATAGTGATAGGGCTGATAGGTTAAGCGGTGATCTTGTCAATTGATTTCTTGAGGGTTTTTCTGACGCGGAGCTGGTTTTCTTTGATCCGCAGCCATCATTCACCGACGGCGGTTGGATCGTCTATAGGACTTTAGTCGTACCCCGAAACGGCCGCGTGATTGACAGCGGTCGTGGTGCAAACGGGGTCAGTGGTTTCCGAGAGCACCTCCGACATGAGTTCCTCAGCGTTGAGTCCACCGTTAATACTGGGAGCCGCGCGTTCAGGTGAGGTGTCATTGCGCCAGACATGATTAAGATTATTTATTCCGAATCGATCTGGATTCAGGGCGTCAGGAGTTTCCGGCTTGGGCTATCGGGAAAACGCGGGCGGCCGAATCGGTTTTCTGGGCCGATAATCCCACTGCGAAGTGATTTGCGGCACGTTTTCTTTCCTCGCCACGGTCTGTGCTCGCTCGGCCTTATGCCAATTCAGCAAAGCATTGATGGCCGCGCGAATCGAAATTCCAGTGCCTGAGCCACAGTTTGGGAACGAGATTTTCAATTTGTGGAAGTGAGCGCAAGCCGAACGGCGGTGAGGAGCTCTTCGTCGTCAAGCGGTTTCGTCAGGAACGCTGATGCTCCTGCGTTTAACGCGGTGGACCGAACCAAGGGATCATCCTTACCAGTAAAGATGATGACGCGGGTCGAAGGCGAAATCTTGCCAACTCGCGATTGCACCTCCAGTCCACTCATTTGTGGCATATGAACATCAACCAGGACAACCGCAGGGCGATGAATGCGCACATAGCCCAAGAATTCTTCGGGATCGCTAAAACTGTGTGCGTGCAAATCAGCCGACGCGAATAGCCGGCCCAATCCCTTCAGCACAGAGGGATCGTCGTCGAGGAGACACACAGCAAAGGCATTTGAGTTTGGCAAGATGAGCTACACTACAGCCACTTGGCTGGTGGAAGCTATAAGACCTTAGTCTCATATCCCGCCTCGGGGCCGAGCGCCTGGTACACAGCAGCCAGGAATTGCTCGTCATCGAACGGTTTAAGGAAGAAACCGACCGCTCCGACCTGCGTCGCGATCGACTTCACGGCGACATCTTCGCGGCCGGTTATAATGATAATGCGCGTCTTCGGTGACACCAAACAAAGGCGCGCGAGCACTTCTAAGCCGATCATCTATTTCATCCAGACATCAAGAACAACGAGGTCGACACGGTTCGCGGAAATGTAAACAAGAAACGGTGCTGCTTCACTGAAAGCCTGCACGATGTATCCAGCTGAAGTGAGCAATCGGCCGAGCGCCTTTAGCACCGAAGCATCATCATCAACCAGACAGATGGTCCTCGGCGCTGGAGCTTCCGGCGGGTTCATATTGCCTTGCGGCGAGACAATCTGAGAGCGCCGATCGGTGTTAGTCTATTAGACCTTGGTCTTACTGTTTGCCGCCGGCGCGAGACCCGCCTTTTCAACCAAACGCACAAGTTCCGCAACAGAAGTGACACCCAACTTCTGCATAACCCGATGACGATGGACTTTTACTGTCTTTTCCGCCGTTCCCAATTCTCCGGCAATCTGCTTGTTCAACATACCCTCAATGACCAGCTGCATTACTTCGAACTCGCGCGGCGTTAACAAATCAAGCAGTTGCCGGATTTGATTCTTTTCTGCGCTCCGGCGCCGCTGCTCCGCGGACTGGGTCAATGCGCGCTCGACACATTGAAGCAACTCTTCATCTCGAAACGGCTTCGGAAGAAAATCGGCTGCGCCTGCTTTCATCGCCTGAGCACACATCGAGATATCGCCATGGCCGGTGATGAAGACGAGCTGTTCCTCGCGGCGGCGCTGAATCAAAGTCTCCTGGAGATCCATACCGTTTATTCCCGGCATCCGCACATCTACAATCAGGCACGCGGGTCCGGGGTGATGTTCACGCTGGAGAAAGTCGGATGCCGATTCAAATGATTCGCTCTTGTAGCCGGCGGATCGCAATAATCGGGACACACCTTTTCGAACTGATGCGTCGTCATCAATCAGGAATACGAGGGCGTTCGGAGCGGTCATGCCAAAGGTTCGGGCTTCGCCGGAAGAGTAAAATGAAACCGCGCACCGCCGCCGTCGGCATTTTCGCCCACGATTGTGCCGCCGTGTGATTCGACGATTGAATGCACGATCGCGAGGCCCATCCCTAACCCCTTAGCCTTCGTCGTAAAGAATTGTTCGAACAGGCGCTCGCGCGCTTCCTCGGAAATACCAACCCCGTAATCGCGCACGCTCGTGCGAATTGTGCCGTCACCATTCCGTTCCGTCGCGACCACTACCTTGCGATGAGACACTGGCGTGTCATGCATGGCATCGAAAGCGTTGATCACGAGATTAAGCAGGACTTGCTGGAGTTGAATCGGATCTGCTTCAATCGGCGGCAAATTTGGCTCGAGCAAAGTCTCCACCTTGCAAGATTGGAGCAATGCATTCGGGTTTACCATGTGCGCCACATTTATTATAACATGGTTTAGATCCACCCGCTGTCGGGCCGTGACGCCTTTTTTTACCATGCTCTGAATGCTGCGGATCACATCGCCGGCGCGGCGTCCATCAGCCATGATGTCGCCGAGCAGCTCGCGAATTTCGCGAAGATCGACATCGCCGCGATCAATAAAGCGCTGCCCTGCGCTGGCGTTGCTCGTGATTCCGGAAAGCGGCTGATTCAGTTCATGGGCAATGGATGCCGTCAATTCACCCATTGCTGCCACACGGCTTAGATGGCCGAGTTCTTCGCGGTGCTGCAGCGCTTCCGCTTCAGCGAGCTTGCGAGCAGAAATATCCACGACCGCAGCCAGAACAAGCATGCCCTCCGGCGTTTCAATCGGATTTAGTCCGATCTCGATCGGAAATTCAGTGCCGTCTTTTCGCCGCCCAAATAATTCCCGGCCAGCGCCCATCGCGCGCGCCGTTGGGGCAGCGAGGAACTCTCCCCGATGCTTCGGATGGTGACCGGCAAACCGCTCCGGCACGAGGATGTCCACAAGTTTTCCCACGAGCTCGTCGCGTCGATAGCCAAACAGCTTTTCGACGTGAGAGTTCACCAGCACAATCCTGCCTTCGCGGTCCACCAGCACGATCCCGCTTGGGGATGCCTCCACTGCCAGCCGGAATTTTTCCTCCGCTTGCTTGCGTTCAGTGATGTCCATCAAAACGCCGCGCTCCCAGGTCGGTTTGCCATCCTCGTCGAATTCGACGCGGCCGCGCCTGGTGACCCAGCGAACTCGGCCATCGGCTAGTACTAACCGGTATTCAGCTTCAAGTTCCTCGCCGGTTGTCAGTGATTTCTCCGCAAGCCGGCGCACGTATTGACGGTCTTCCGGATGTACAACACCCCGGACCCGCTCTGCGCTGAGCTTTTCACGCTGAGAGAAACCAAAAAGAGCGCGATCTTTCTCAGAAAGCCAAACTTCATCGCGTCGAATGTCCCAGGTCCATACGACAAGGCTGGCCGCAGTCGCTGCCAGACTCATCCGCTCCTCGCTGTCGCGCAAAGCTTCTTCCTTGCTTATTAAATCCGTGACGTCCATGCACGATCCAATGTAGCCAGCGAAGTTTTTCTGGGAATCGTAGCGCGGCACACCGCTATCGGAAATCCAGCGATATTGGCCGTCGTGACGTCTCAGCCGGTACTGCATAACAAACGGTTGCCGGCCATCAAACGCTTCGACGTAGGTTTTGAGGCAGCTCTGAAAATCGTCCGGGTGCACGCCTTCCGCCCATCCATTTCCCAGTTCCTGTTCAATTGTGCGACCGGTAAATTCGAGCCATGGTTTGTTGAAGAAAGTGCAGAGCTTGTCCAGGCCCGACATCCAGATCAGTACAGGCGCGGTGTTGGCCATGGTACGAAAACGAGCCTCGCTCTCCAGCAGCGCCTGTTCTCCCAGCTTGTGCTGGGTGACATCGCGCGAAACGCCGCGCATCCGGACCGGCTTGCCCTCGACACTGAATTCCACGCTCCCGCGCTCGTCCAACCAGCGTACCTCTCCGCTCGGCAGGAGCACTCGATGCTCAGCTTCGTATTCCATGCCTGTGTTCGAAGAGTTTTGCAGAGCCTGGCGCAGCGAGTCACGATCGTCAGGGTGTATCGCGTTTCTGAATCGATCGATATCGAGCTTCTCCGACGGCCCGAAGCCAAAGAGAGCCCGCCCTTTTTCAGAAATCCAGATCTCATCACGCACGATGTCCCACACCCAGATCCCGAGTCCGGCAGCGCTGGTGGCTAGATCCATTCGCTGGTGCGTCTCGCGCAATTCGCCCTCACTGGCCTGTAACCGGCGCGCGAGCGCCGCGGCGCGAAGCACATCGTAGCTCAACTCGTAGGCCATCGCTGCGACAAGGCCTTGATAGAACAAACTCGCCGTCATCGGCATAGAGATGATTCCCCACGTTATTGCCACCGCTTGCACGGTCGCCCCCACGACGAACAACACAATGCTGCCGCCCACTACCAGCGCCTGCCGCCGGTCGCCCCGCCGCCACACAGTTATTGCGGCATCCACCACAAAGATGACGAGCAACAGCAAGCTCGCCTGGGCGACCAGCATCCAGGGATTCGGCACACCGCTTGCGACCGAGACGGATTCTCCGAGGAAAGGAATGTGGCGCAGCGCGGTAATCTCGCGAAAATTGATATTCGGCCAGAAAATGAAATTGAGGATCAGCGATACCGTCCGCACGCCGACGACTGTCCATGCAAGCCATCGTCGTCCCGCGTTTAGGTACAGTCGCACGAAACCGACCAGCGACACGATGATCACCCAAGCCGCGACATGCATCCAGCGTACCGTGATGCCGAATTGTTCGGCCGTTTCCGCTCGCATCAACGCCAGTTCCAACACCGCAAGGGCCGCGACGGCAATTGCCATCACCGAAAACGCCAGGTTCGCTCGTGCCTTTCGGTCCTTCCACCAAACGACGATGTACATCAGCGCCAGCAGCAGACACGCTGCGCTGCCCATGGACCAGATTATGGTGACCCAGTTCATGGAGTCCGCCGACTCCAAACTTGGCGGGGAGATTGTTTGGGAGGCAACGCGTCCAATTGTGTGGTGAAGTCGAAGTGCGAAACGTCTAGATGTCCGATCAGCAAGCTGCAAGGCGCTGCCAGTCCCATAACCTAATTACGTGATCGGCAAGATTGGCCCGAGCGTCATATATACACCACCCAGCCCATCCGGAAAAGCCTTACATTCCAGTAGGGAAATTTTGTAACGCAGTCGTAACAATCGAAGTCTTGGGAGTTCGAGTTCCCTGCCTGGCACTAAACCGCGGAAGCAAACGCCGAACGCTCAACGCCCAACGCCCAAATGTTCAATTCAGAAAGCGCCAGTTGAACGTTGAATGTTGGGTGTTGAGCGTTGGACGTTAAGTTCGTGTCGCACGTCGTCTCGCAAACCCAGTCGAGCTTCGCCCTCGATCACGAATACGAGAGCGTTCGGAATCGTTATACCAAAGCTTCGAGCTTTGCCGGAAGAGCAAAGTAGAACCGCGCACCTCCACCCTCAACATTCTCCGCCGCGATTGTGCCGCCGTGTGATTGGACGATTGAACGCACGATCGCGAGGCCCATCCCCAATCCCTGTACTTTGGTTGTGAAGAAGTGATCGAAAAGTCGATCGCGTGCTTCCTCGGAAATACCAACTCCGTAATCGCGTACGCTCGCACGAATTGAGTCGTCAGCATTTCGCTCCGTCACGATCACGACTTTGCGGCGGCTGAGCGGCGTGTCGCGCATGGCATCGAAGGAGTTGATCACAAGATTGAGCAAGACTTGCTGCAGCTGGATCGGATCTGCTTCAATCGCCGGCAAATCTGGTTCCAGCGAAGTCTCCACCTCGCAGGATTGAAGCATGGCATTGGGGTTTACGATACACGCCACATTCATTACCAGATCGTTAAGATTCACCCGCTGCCGGGTCGGGACGCCTTTTTTTACCATGCTCTGGATACCGCGAAGCACATCGCCGGCCCGGCGTCCATCAGTCATGATGTCACCGAGCAGGTCGCGAAGTTCGCCAAGATCGACATCGCCACGATCTATAAAGCGCTGCCCTGCGCTGGCGTTGCTGGTAATTCCCGAGAGCGGCTGGTTCAGCTCATGGGCAATGGATGCCGCCAATTCACCCATCGCTGCCACTCGACTTAGATGACCGAGCTCTTCGCGGTGCTGCAACGCTTCTGCTTCAGCGAGCTTGCGCGGCGTTATGTCCCTGGAAACCCCAATGAGCCGAGCGCCTTTGCGATTTCTGCCGGTTACGTAGCGTCCACGCGAGCTGATCCAGCGCACAGTTCCATCCGGTAGCAAAGCGCGATACTCAATTTCGTACTGACCCTGCGTTTCTATCGCGCCTTTGACGGCGGAATCGCGCAGCGCACGATCCTCCGGGTGAATGCGCTCTTGAACCGCTGCGTGGTCGACGCGAGTCTCGGAATCAAATTGGAACAAAGTGCGCGCGCCGTCCGACATCCAGAGCTCGTTAGTGGCAGGATCCATTTCCCACACTCCGAGATGAGCTGCCTCGGCTGCGAGAACGACTCGTTCCTCAAATTCGCGCAGAGCCTCCTCCTTCTTCATTAATTCTGTTACGTCCACGCACGATCCGATGTAGCCGGCGAACCTTTCTTGTGTGTCATAGCGGGGCACTCCGTCATCTGAAAGCCAACGATACTCGCCATCGTGACGTCTCAGCCGGTATTGCATTACAAACGGTTTGCGCGCATCAAATGCCTCTGAGTAAGTCTTGAGACACCTTTGCAGATCATTTGGGTGCACGCCCTCGGCCCATCCATTTCCCATTTCCTGTTCCAGACTATGACCCGTAAACTCCAACCAGGTCTTGTTGAAAAAAGTGCAGAGCTTGTCCGCGCCGGACATCCAGATTAAGACCGGCGCTGCGTCGGCCACGATCCGGAAACGCATCTCGCTTTCGCGCAACTGAGCGTCACCTTTTGTCCGCTCGTCAATCACTGCCGCCAGAAACATCAGCGGAATCGCTAAGGCGATTAGAAATATTTGGATTGAGAGCGCGTCTTCTTCGGCTGTTCCGCCTGAGAACGGTCCATGCCCGTGGGATGCGCTCCAAATGGCTAAAAAGCTGACAATCGAAATAGCACTGCTTGCTCCCAGTGAGCCGAATCGTATCGCTGCCCAGAGAAGGAACGGCAAAGGTAGAAAGAGAAGGGCCGAATCCGCTCCCGATCCAAACTCATAAAGAACGGCGTAGCTGACTGAAAACAGACTAAGAAAGAGAACGCATGCCTCCAGATAGCTCGAAAGTGGAGCTCTCCGCAGGCGCAGAATTCCGTTCGTCACCCACGTAACGATCAACGGCACGACTATTAATGCTGCCAGGGCGTTTGAAGAAAATCGTATTCGGATCAGCTTCCAGTAGGCGTCCCGGCCCCAATGATTCCATACCACAAACGCTGCGTCCAAAAACGAGGACAAAAACGGACCGATGATTACTGCGCAAAGACAAAAAATGCCCGCGTCTCGAAGGCTCGTGAAGCGAATCGGTCCGCCAACGACATAGCGCGTCAGGCCCGCGCTGATGACTGCTTCGCACGAGTTGCTGATGAACCAGCCCAAAATCATCAGGGGTGGGACGTGACTCTGTAGTTGCGCTGCGCAATGCGCCGGAAACGCGGCCAACAAGACGAACCACCAGATGCGCGGTGGCGTCAGCAAAAGTGCTGCGACCAGAATAGAATTCGGAGGCCAAAGAACCGAGACCGGATGCGGCTGAAACGTGAGCGCGAATCCAATTCGCGCGCCCAGATAATAGCCGACGAACACGCATGCCCCGGTCACAATTGCGCGAAAATCGAAGGGTAAATTCCAAACGCGCGGATTTTGGGAAGGCGCTTGAACTTCCCCGGTGTCAAATGGTGCCGAGATGCTTCTCATGGCTGCTGCTCGATCGCGGACAGGGCCGCGCGCCCAATTGTGACAAAGATCCAAAATCAAACGCCGCCGCGAAAAGTATCGCGGATCGCGTTTGACTGGCGTTCTTCCCAGCAAGGACGCAAGCCCCTGTATGCAAACATCTCCGCATGGCCCGCCGATTATTACACTGTCCGCTCCATCGGGAAAAGCCTTATATTCGAGTACGGAACTTTTGTAACGCATTCGTAACAATCCGAGAAACCCTTCGAAAGAGGACTCGCACGTCTAAGACTTT
>Ga0193735_1000589_pt1 | contig 11583 bp, 10 predicted proteins | sample U1m2metaG_FD_145080 | JGI IMG/M metagenome (GOLD analysis project Ga0193735, IMG submission 145080) | Soil microbial communities from a riparian zone of the East river system, Colorado, United States - U1m2 | ecosystem: Environmental > Terrestrial > Soil > Riparian zone | place: USA: East River... | reverse complement strand
CGCAGGGAATGGTCGCCGCCTTCAACGGTGTGGAGGAAATTTGGCGCTTTCATCTCCGCTCGAACGCGCTCCAGCAGGTCCAGCGGGCAAAGCGAGTCGCGCGTGCCTTGCACAAACAGGACCGGTGTAGTCAAGGTGCGCAGAACTTCTTCGCGAAGCTTTGACCTATCGCCCATGGCGCAGAGCGGGTATCCGAGACAAATTAGTCCGTCCACTTTTTCTTCGAGCGATACGTGGCATCCGACGCGCCCACCCATGCTCTTGCCAATCAAGAATGTTCTTGCGCCACGATGTTTCTCGCGCGCTTTGAGAAGCGCTTCGCGATGGACTGCGATGAGCCTGGGCAAAGGATCCGGTCGCTTTCGACCTTCGCGCATGTAGTCATAATCGAAGGGATCGACGTGGCCGATCTCAGACAAACGCTCTTTCCAGTTTTGCATCCAGGGATGCGACGACGGCGCCCCTGCGCTGGGAGCAAACAAGATTAAGGGTTTCATCCGTGAAAGTTTTTCAACGTCCAACGCTCAACACTCAACGCCCAACGTCCAATTCAAGCAGTTGAGCATTCGACGTTGGGCGTTGGGCGTTTCCCGTCTCTTCTTATGGTGTCGATTCGAAGAATCGCCGCCGCTACTGCACCGTGACAAGCGTGCCGACCGGAAGTTCAGAGAAAAATCTGCGAGCAGCGTCTTCGGGTAACCGAATGCAACCATGTGACGCCGGATGGTCCGGCACGTATCCCGCGTGCATTCCAAAATCAAGGCAGCTCAGTCGCATGAAATAGGGCATGTCCACATGGTAGATAGTGGAACGATGGTTGCGTTCCTTGTTGGTAATCACAAATTCGCCCCTTTTCGTGGAATAACCTGGTCGGCCAGTCGAACATTGCGTGCGATACACCGGCACACCGTCCTTAACTAGAGCGACCCTTTGCAGCGCGAGAGAAATTTCGAGGCGCAACCGATCCGGCGACGGCCCGCCGCCGAGAAGAATTTGTGCGGCGCGCCAGTGGCCCGTTTCCGCCGCAATATCCAACGCAGACATCTTGTCCCGGCTCGTCAGTCGGTTCCGGTTGGCGCCTACATTGAGCAGAGCGCGCAGATAGTCGTCCTGTCCAAGTCCCGCGGCGAGCATGACGACGGTAAGATTCCTGTCTTCTTCCACGTAGCTGCGAAGCGATTTCGATGAGAGGAGCGCGAGAAAATCCTTACCGCAACGCGACGGCAGAACGGTGTTCGGATCCGCTCCGCATTCGAGCAATGTGCTAAAAAGGGAGGAGTTGTTTCCCGCGATGGAATAGGCAAGAAATGGCACGTTCCTCCCCTCAGGCGTCGGAGGCGCGGAATGTTTGCCAAGCAGTGATCGGATTTGGTCCTTGTTCGCGGCTTGCAACGCCGCATTCAGAGCGCGTTGCGTACTGGTTTTCCACTGCGGCATCGGCGGTAAGCGCTCGATCACGGTCTTAATAATCTGCGGATTACCGCCATCGAGCGCCAATCCCAGGAGATCCTGCCCGTCCTTCGTCTGAACTTCGGCATGAAGATTGGTTGAACGCGGCAGGAGCAACTGGAACATCGCAACATTGCCGTGCATCGCTGCCGCCATAAGCGGCGTAAATCCGTTCTTATCGGCAAGATCAACCTTTGCACCGGCTTCAACAAGACGGCGCGCCGTTTTCCAATCCTGTTGTGACGTTGCGATCAGTAGCGGCGTGCGCCCTTGCGCGTCGCGCCCGTTTGGATCGACATGCTCGATCAGGCACAAGTCGATCAGCGAATCGCGCTGAATGGTGACAGCCCGAACCAGTTCCTCGGGCGAGATGGAGATACGCGCAGGCGGCTCGGGGCCAACGGCGATCGCCCAAAACAATACCAAAAGCACGACGCCTGCCGCAAAGACGAATCGCCTCTTAAACGCGCGCATAAAAAGGGTTGGGCCGGAAATTATACGAGTTTCGTCAAGGAATGTAGTACTTCCGCGACTAAACTGCGAGCGGACCTTTGAGTAAGCTGGGATTGGACGTATCCAGTTGAACGTTGCATCTTGAGTGCTGTCCAAATTCCAACCGATGCGTTTATCCATTTTGACCCTGTGCGTTGCACTCAGTACATCGTTTGCGGCGATACCAGAGGCCGTCCCAACTTCCAGTGTTCCCGCTGCTGCGGCGGAGGCTGGGAAGGACGTGGTTCATCAATTGAACAATGCCTTTGCAAAGGTCTTCGAAACCGTGGCGCCGAGTGTTGTCATTATTGAGATTTCAAAGAAAAACGAAAGCAACGAAAGCTCGCCGCTCGACGACCTGTTCTTTCAAGGCCCACCCGATGAAAACAATCCGCGACGAAATCCGGGTGGGCTGCGTCCGGTCCAAAGCGAAGGCTCTGGTTTTATCGTGCGGCCCGATGGCTACATCTTCACAAACTTTCACGTGGTCGAAGGCGCGGACAAAATCGATGTGAAGTTGCGAGACGGACGGAATTTTCCTGCGCGGATGGTGGGCACCGATGAGAAAACCGATATCGCCGTCATCAAGATCGACGCCAAAGATCTGCCGGTCGTCCAGCTCGGCGACAGCGACGCTGTGCGGGTTGGGCAGTTTGCGTTTGCGATCGGGGCGCCGTTCAGGCTCGATTACACATTTACCTACGGCGTGATCAGCGGCAAAGGTCGGAGCAAATTGTTTCAGACCGGCGGCTACTCCATCTCGGATTATTTGCAGACCGATGCCTCGATTAATCCAGGGAACAGCGGCGGCCCTCTCTGCGATATCGATGGCAAAGTGATCGGAATGAATACGCTGATCAACGGGATGAACCGCGGGCTGGGCTTCGCCATTCCAATTAACATGGCAAAAGAAATCGGCGCCGAGCTCGTCGCCGGCCACAAGATCATGCGCCCATGGCTGGGCATTCGAATCGAGACACTGGGCGACGACCCGACGACCCGCGACTTGTTCAAAGGCGCTGACAAAGGTGTCGTGGTGCGCACAATTGAAGCCGATGCCCCTGCTTCCAAGAGCGATCTGCGGCCGTTCGATCTGATTACGCAGGTCGATGGAACACCTATCGAAACCGACTCAGAGCTTCAGCATGAGATTTTGAAAAAGAAGATCGGCCAAAATGTCCAACTGACTGTCTGGCGCAAAGGCCAGACTATTAGAGTCCCCATCAAGACCGGTGAATTGCCTAACGAGATCACGCGAGCATCAAATGAACCAGCCCAGCCGATTCAGCCCCGCAAGCAGGACGTCGGCAAATTTGGATTGCAGGTGCAGGAATTGACGAAGGAAGTTGCGGAACGTCTGCGCGTCCCGGTTGAGCAAGGTGTGGTTGTAACGAACGTGGAGGACAACAGCATCGCCGCGGCCCAGGACATTCAGCGCGAAGACGTTATTACGGAAGTGGACGGGAAACCAGTCACGAACGTGCAATCATTCCGTGAGGCCCTGAACAAAGCCGATCCGAAGCGCGGCGTCCTTCTGTACCTCGATCGCAAAGGCACCAAGACTTTCGCAGTGCTAAAAGCCGGTGGCTAGGTTTTCCGACTGCCGACAATCAAAAGGACGATCCCGCCGACCAGGCAAATGCCGCTTGCAATCGGGGGAAAAGCGATCCCGTGACTCTCCTTGTGCGTAATTTCAAGCGGGCCTAGCTGGGCGTCTTTCTTTTGTGTCGTCCAACCCAGTCCACCCCAGGCAAAGCCGATCACGCCGACGATGATCAGCCCGATGCCGATGATCACGGCTGGTTTCATTAGTTCGAGCTTACAATGGCCGTCGCCCTTGGATCAAATTGATAATCAGCACCACAATCGCGATGACGAGCAGGATGTGAATAAACCCGCCGAGCGTGTAGGAGCTGACCAATCCAAGCAGCCACAGGACCAGCAGAATAACAAATATTGTCCAGAGCATAGGGTTGTTCCTTTCGGTTAAGTCATACCTAGCTTCGCACGAGCCACTTCTGTTGCGCTTATCGGGAACATAAATTTCTACAGTTTCTCCAGCGCCGCGCGCAAATTCCAGCCGTTCGCTTCCAGTAAATTGCGGGCCGACTCGTAGTCGCATTGCGCCAGTTCGGCGAAAACCCGCACTGCCCGATCACGTAATTTCGTGCTCGTAGAATGCAGATCGATCATCAGATTGCCGCGCACTTTACCCAGCGCGACCATGGCCCCGGTGCTGATGATGTTGAGGGCAACCTTCGTCACTGTCCCAGCCTTTAATCTGGTCGATCCAGCCAAGAGTTCTGGCCCAACCGCGAGCGTGATCATCAGATCGACATTTTCTGTAGCCGCGGGCGTTGACCGCGGCCGACCGGAGTCAGCGACACTGGCTACAGAAGCTGGATTACAGGTGAGCAAAATCGTTTTTGCGCCTAAGGACTTCCCCCGGGCAAGCGCGCCGAGTACAAAGGGCGTCCGGCCGCTGGCCGTAATTCCAATCACAACATCGCGGCCTTTTATTTTGCGCTCATCCAAAGCCAATGCGCCGGCACTTTCCTCGTCTTCCGCGCCTTCCACACTTTGGTAAAGTGCCATTGCGCCACCGGCGATCACGCCCTGCACAAGATCGCGCGGTGCGCCAAAAGTGGGCGGGATTTCGCTCGCATCCAGAACGCCAATGCGTCCGCTGCTCCCGGCGCCGACATAAAACAGGCGGCCACCATTTCGCAGCGATTCAGCCACGATCTCAATCGCTTTGGTCAACTCGCCGACCGCGGGGCGCAAGGCCTCTTGAACGAACTCTTCTTCCTCGACAAAAACTTCGACCAATTCTCGCGCGCTCATTTTCTCCAAGTTTTCCGAGCGCGGATTGCGCTGCTCAGTAAGCGCAGCCGCCAAACTGTCGAGTTCGCTTTGGGATGGCGCTGGCTGAAACGCGGCGTGATCCCCCGCTTCTGTTGCCAGCCAGGCTGCGCCCAGTTCTGGAGCTCGCTCCGCGACTGCCACGCGCGCATCAGGAAGATTCTTTTTCAGTCTGCGCCGGTATGCGTGCGTGTAGATCGAGTCGCGATGGAAAAGGCCGCCGATCAGCACGACTTTGGGTGCAAGCAGATGCAGACGGGACGCGACGGCCTCGGTGTATTCGCAGAGGGCACGTGTCCCTTCCTCGATGATCTCCATCATGCGCGCATCACCCCCAGTCGCGGTTTCAAAGACCACGGGCGCCAGCATCGCGATCTCCATTTTGTCTGCTGTTTGCACCCAGCGAACCAGTTCATCAAAATTGTTCAATGAAAGCGCGTGCAGGATTTTCGCAGTGAACTGCATCTCGCTGTGATGCAAATCGTGCTCGCGCAAGACCAGGCGGAGCGCCTGGATGGAAAGAAAATAACCGCCTCCAGCGTCGCCTAAAATGTGTCCCCACCCGCCCGCTCTCTCGATTCGGTCGCCACGGCGCCCGGTAACCGAGGAACCACTTCCGGCGTTGACGACGATGCCGTCTCCATGGTCGAGGGCGGCTGCAAGGCCAGAGTCACGGTCGCTGCCCGTTACGATCTTCGCGTTCGGCCACATCTCGAGACAAATTTCCTTGAGCGAACGGCGATCTTCGTCCGTCGCGCAACCGGCAAGAAAAACTCCCGCGCGATCGATTTGCTTTGGCAGCTCACTAAGAATCGCGCGCAGACGCTCAGGCGTGGTGAGCCGGAAATTTGACGGAGGCAGTTTTCCCTGGTCGATAACGCGAAATTCACAGCCGGGCGCATCGGCTGCGGTTTCTACGAGGACCCAGGCGGTTTTCGTGCCGCCGCCTTCGACCCCGAGAATGCGCTCACCGGGTTTCACGATTGTTATTGTAGGGCAGGCGCACCGCCTGGCGCGAGTCCCTTTATCATTTTGATAAGAAAAACAAGCGATGCGCTTGCTCTACAAATGCTGCCACGTCCCCTGAACGAAACGAATGACCTCCTCCACTCGCGATGACATAACGCAAGCTAGCTAGTCTGACCGCCGCTTCGAATGTGAGGTTCCTCTCCCGCCCCGGCGGGATCGGAATGACACGCTTCAGGGTGATTGCCGAGTTTTTGCCCGTTTGTATCGTGTTTCATGGCTAACGACAAGACGCGAGCTGCAAAACGTATCTCGCAGCTGCGGGAAGAAATCCGCAAACACGACCGGCTCTACTATGAAGAGGCCGCGCCGATAGTCAGCGACCGCGAATACGACCGGCTTTACAAGGAGCTGATCGATCTGGAGACGCAGTTCCCAGATCTCGTCACGACGGATTCACCCACGCAACGCGTGGGCGGGAAACCGCTCGAAGCGTTCGCGCAAATCCAGCACCTCGCGCCTATGCTCAGCCTCGACAACACTTACTCGGAAGAAGAAGTGAAAAGTTTCTACGCCCGCATCCAGCGGCTGTTGCCTGACGAAAAAATCCCTGTGGTGATCGAGCCCAAAGTGGACGGCGTTGCGGTTTCACTCATTTACGAGAACGGCAAGCTACGCCAGGCAGCGACGCGCGGAGACGGCAACGTGGGCGACAATATCACGCAAAACATCCGAACCATCCGCTCGGTGTCGGAGCGCTTGCGCGATGGTGCGCCGAAACTTTTGGAAGTGCGCGGCGAAGTTTACATGGACAGGAAAGGATTCGAAAAACTGAATGACGAACGCAAGAAGCAAGGCCTGCCGCTGTTTGCAAATCCGCGCAACGCCGCAGCCGGCTCACTCAAACAACTAGACCCGGCGATCGTGGCGAAACGCCCGCTTGGAATCGTGCTTTACGGAACCGGGGCAACCGAAGGAGTGGACGTCGATCTGCACTCAGAAGTTTTTCCGTTGCTCAAGAAGCTAGGCTTGCCGGTTACCGAGCGCTGGTGGGTATCCGAGTCGGTTGAGGAAATTTTGGATGCGATTCACGAGCTGGACGGAATCCGCCACAAGTTTGCTTATCAAACCGACGGCGCGGTCGTGAAAGTGAACTCGTTCGCGCAGCGCGAGCGGCTCGGCTTCACCGCCAAATCGCCGCGCTGGGCAATCGCTTACAAATACGCGGCCGAACGCGTCCTGACGCGGCTCAACGACATTATCATTCAAGTCGGCCGTACTGGAATTCTCACACCGGTTGCTGTGCTCGAACCTGTGCTTGTGAGCGGAAGCACCGTCGGCCGCGCCACATTGCACAACGAGGACGAAATCAAACGAAAAGACATTCGCATCGGCGACACCGTGGTCATCGAGAAAGCCGGCGAAGTAATCCCAGCGGTTGTGGAGGTGGTGAAATCGAAACGGCCACGCCGCGCGAAACCCTTCCACTTTTCCGAGCACATTCACGGCAAATGCCCGGTGTGCGACGGTCCCATCCGGCGTGATCCGGAGTTCGTAGCATGGCGTTGCGAAAACCTGCATTGTCCGGCGCAGACCACGCGCCGCGTGGAATTCTTCGCAGCGCGCGGCGCGCTCGATATCGAAAGCGTGGGCGGAATTGTGGCAGACAAGCTAGTCGAACGCGGTTTGGTGCGCGAACCCCTCGATCTTTTCGAGTTAAGAGTCGAGCAATTGGCAAAATTGAATCTCGGCACTGAGGAAGCGCCGCGTGTTTTTGGTGAGAAAAACGCGACCAAAGCGATTAACACAATCGAGCGCGCCAGAACTCTGCCGCTATCGCGATGGCTTTTCGCTCTTGCCATTCCCGATGTGGGAAAAACCACCGCAACACAGCTCGCCCGTTTCCACGAAACGATCGAGGACGTAGCCGATTCACCATTGCTTCGTGACGTTTTGGATTATCACGAGAAGCGGGACCGCAAAGAATCGGCCAAACAAATCGCCGAACGATTGATCAAAGCCGGGTTTGCCAAGCGATCCAAAAGCAAAGCGGAAAAGGATGGCATCATCGCCGAGGTTGGACCGGTCGTTGCACAGAACGTTCTGGATTTCTTCGCGTCGGCAACTGGCAAGAAAGTCCTGCGACGGATAAAGGAACTGGGGATTCATCCAAAGAGCGAAAAAGTGTCGGCGAAGAAAGCAGCTGAATTGCCGCTTGCTGGAAAAACTTTTGTACTGACCGGGACGCTCCCATCGATGACGCGCGACGAAGCAACGAAAAAAATCGAAGCGCTCGGAGGGCACGTCGCCGGCAGCGTGAGCAAGAAAACCGATTACGTCCTCGCCGGGGCCGAACCGGGCAGCAAGTTGGATAAGGCAAAAGAACTCGGCATTCGGGGTATCGACGAAACCGAGTTTCGAAAAATGCTGTAGCCGCTTCGCTGTGCGAAGCGTTGCTCACGTCCGCTACGGCGTGGTTTGCGCTGCGGACTCAAGCTTCAGAGGAATCGAACGATTCGCGTCGGCTGCCGTAGGGACGCGCGTGCCGTCGGAGAGCATGGGCACGTTTTTGCTGGCCGGATGAAGTTCGGCCTGCACTTGGAAAGTCAGTTTCTGATTTCCTCGCATCACCGTGATGGGAACGTTGTCACCCGCGGTGATGAAAAACGACGCATCGAGCACATCTTCTGGTTGAGCCACTTTTTTCCGGCCCACTTGTAAAAGAATGTCTCCACGTTTGATTCCAGCACGCGCGGCCGGCGTGTCCTCCATGATCTGCGTCATTTCTGCGCGCGAACCTTCCACCGGTTCAGGCACCTCCGAAACATTGCCCCCGATCCAGCCGTGCCTGGCCTCGCCGAAACGAACAAAATCGCTGCGGATTTTCTCTGCAGCTTCGATCGGGACGGCATAGCAGGCTGAATTATTTTCCAGACTGCTGACCACAATACCGACGACCTCTCCCTTCATGTTCAACAGCGGCGCCCCGGCTTCTCCACGTTGTGTCGGGAGATTCACTCGCAGATGCGTTGTCGAAAAATACCGGCCGAGACATTTTCGGTCGAATCCTGCGACCATCCCAAAACTGGGCGTTTTCCGCAAATCCAAAGGATAACCGACAGCCACGACAGGAGTCGCCACTTCCAGTTCTTCTGATTTACCTATTGGCAGGGCCGGCGTGGTCTCATCCACCTTTAACATGGCCGTCCCGCTACGGATGTCTGCCAGAAGTTGGCGCGCCGGATATTTCTTACCCTCAAATTCGATGGTGAAATTGCCCGCTTCACCTCCCACTGTGTATGCAGTGTAAAGCGTGCCTGTGGGATCGATGAAAAATCCCGTACCGCAAATTTCGCTGTGTTCATCAACGCCATGAATCTTCACCACCGCTTTGGCACAGCGCTCAAAGATTTCTTTAACCTGATGGCTAATTGCCGTGGCGGGCTGCTCCTGAGCAAAAAGCAGTCTCCCGCCTGAGCAGAAAATCAGCGCGAGTGCAATTACGCTGTGCTTAGAACCTGAAAGTGGGCTCATAACTCACGGGGACGCTATCGAGCACGTAACGCGGGGGGGCGGCTCGGTGAGTCTGGGCGCTTTCACGAAAACTGCGAACCGGTTGCGTCCTGAGAATCTGCGGGGCGACCGGCGGAGATGCAAGGTTCCATTCTGCCTCCACATCCACCGGCACCGACAAGGCCGGCGGACTCTGGAGAGCGACGCGAGCCGTGTCGGGTTGCTGATAAATCTTCAGTGAAACAACGGCGGCGCAAACGAGGACCGCGGTGACGGCAGCGGGATAGGAGGCCAACGTACGAACATCCAACTGCAACATGAAGCTGTGGGCGCGTTCCAGGCAAATGCGCCAAAGCGGCTGGCGAAGCAATTCATCGCGCTGCCGGCGATGAAATTCGTGCAGGAAATTTTCAAAGTAGCCTGGTGGCGGTTGCTCGTGTCGCTTCAACCGAAGAAGCCTCGCGATTTCCCTATCGTCAAATTCGTCCATTTTTAGCGCCGGTTAAGAAACAGGATTTTTCCGAAATTCGTCCAGGTAATTTTGCAACTGCCGATTCGCGTAGAAGAGCCTGGAACGTACCGTTCCTTCCGAAACGCGCAAGATTTTACTGATTTCCGCGTGGGGCATCCCTTGGATATGAAACATGGTAACCACAGCTCTGTGATCATCAGACAATTTCATCATGGCCTCGTTCAATCTTCGCTGTAGCTCGGAGAGGTCCGCTTCGCGCACCGGACTGCTGGTCGCCGTGGCTTCCATGAATTCCTTGTCGTTTTGAATGCTGGCGTCCACATCGTCCAAGCTCAACTGAAACCGGCGTCCGCGTTTCTTGAGAAAATTGAGCGTCATATTTACCGCGATGGAGTGGATCCAAGTGTAGAACGACGATTTCCCCCGGAAACCGCGGATCGCTTTGTAAGCTTTGGCGAAAATGTCCTGCAAAAGATCGTTCGTATCCTCGTGGTTCGAGGTCATGTTATAGACGAGACCGTAGAGGCGCGGGGTGTATTTGATGACCAGTTCGTCAAACGCGGCCGCTTCGCCCGCTTGCGTGCGCTTCACCAACTCCTGATCTGGGTCAGTTCTTGGCTGGTCCATCGGCTCGCGCTTAGATTTAACACGAGCCTGCAAACCGGACGATAACAAATCAGAAATCCGGCGAGCGGGTAATGCGAGAGCAGGATCCATTTTTAGCAAGGGGATGGTCAATCACCGCCGATCGCGGAGCGACATCAGCCACAGCAAGCTCCCCAGCGCAGCGATAAATGCTGCCACATAAGTGAGCGCGGCCGCGTTCAACACGCTGTTCACGCCGGCAGCTTCCTGTCCCGGCTGCACGATTCCCATTTCGCGCAAAATAATTTTCGCTCTGCGCGAAGCATCAAATTCCACCGGTAACGTGATCAATTGGAAAACCACCAGGACCAGGTAACAGTAAATCCCGAGCGTAATCAGACCGGTGATTCCGAAGAAAAGGCCGCCGATAATGATGAACGGCAACATTTGCGACGCCACCATCGTCACCGGCACGATCGCCATGCGAGCCTTCAGCGGCGCATACGCCCTGGCATGCTGAATGGCGTGCCCGGTCTCGTGCGCAGCAATCCCCAGCGCCGCAACGGAAGGCGTGTGATAAACATTGCTCGACAGGTGCAGTTTCTTGTCCCTGGGATCGTAATGGTCGCCGAGAAAATCGTTCGTCTCGACGACATCCACATCATGAATTTGGGCCGCTTGGAGAATTTCGCGCGCGCACTCCGAGCCGGTAATATTCGAGCTGGCCCGCACCTCGCCCCACTTGCGGAACGCGCCGGTGACACGGATCTGCGCCCAAATTCCGAGGATCAACGGGACGCCGATGTAGAGGAGCCAGTGAGACCCTAACCCAAAACCAGATGGAGAAAACATGCGTGCCTTAATTTAACGCGGCAAAGCGACTTGTCATTTTGCCGCTGGAACAATTAGACGCCCGATGACGCGCTTCGTTCATCGTCCCGTGTCATTCCGAGTGAAGCCAGGAACCTCCCACAGGGTGATGGAATCACGCTCCAGCCTAAGCGTGCTGCAATCTTCATAGGCGGGATCCTTCGCTCCGCTCAGGATGACCACGCGCGTATGCGTGGTCAAATCTCCAATTGCTTCGGGAACCGTGAGAGAATCCTGCAACCCGTTTTCGTAACCAAAACCACATCTTCCAGGCGCACTCCGCCCAACCCGGGATAATAAAGCCCCGGCTCAACCGTCAGCACTTGCCGATCTTTCAACGTGACTTTTTGGAAGCGCGGATGTTCGTGAATTTC
>Ga0193735_1000587_pt1 | contig 11619 bp, 12 predicted proteins | sample U1m2metaG_FD_145080 | JGI IMG/M metagenome (GOLD analysis project Ga0193735, IMG submission 145080) | Soil microbial communities from a riparian zone of the East river system, Colorado, United States - U1m2 | ecosystem: Environmental > Terrestrial > Soil > Riparian zone | place: USA: East River... | reverse complement strand
TCTACTTCCTCCGATGATGGTGCGCCAAGCCCATTGCCATGCACCTCGATTTTTCCCGGGCGAGGTTCTGAGTAATCGTTCATAACCAATAATGCGAAAGGCCACGGCGCTCTGTTCGCAACTATACTGTGGACTACAGATTGGAGGCTTGCAATACAAGCGATAAAAGAGTCTGCCGACTTTTACAAGGAACCCGAGAATGTCATTCTGAGCGGAGCGAAGAATCTCGGATCAATTTGGGATCGATTCTCCCAACGGAAATAGGCCAGAGATGTTTCGCTCCGCTCAACATGACAGCTCCATGAGGACGAGTTTTAGATGAATAGGGAAAAAGCCGTTCAACTCGAAGACGGCGCCGTGATTGCTTTTGAAGAATACGGCGATCCAAACGGAGTGCCGGTGATATTTTGCCATGGCTGGCCGAGCTCACGAACGATGGCGCGACTCACAGACGAGCCGGCGCGCGACCTCGGTGTTCGTATCATTTCACCCGATCGGCCAGGCATTAGTGGCTCCAGCTTGCACTCTGATCGCAAGTTGACCGATTGGCCACGCGTTGTGGAACGAATCGTTGAGCATCTCGGTGTCCGCGAATTTCGAATGCTCGCGATATCTGGTGGCTCACCGTACGCGTATGCAACGGCGGTTGCGATGCCTCAGCGGGTGCGGGCAATCGCAATAGTAGGTGGCGCGCCTCCAATGGCGGAACTTGTCAACGCCGATGGATTGCTCCCGCTTTACCGCTGCATGCTGGCACTTTATCGAATTCGACCGCGACTTCTGCGAAGATTATTTCATCTGGCGCGGCCGGTTCTGTCGTTGCGGCCGCCTATCCGCCTTCGTCCGCTGCTCTTAAAAATTTTAATGTTGCGGCCGTGCGATGCTGAAAGTTTGCGTGACGCAGCGGCGTTCGAAGCCATTTTTGAAAGCCAACGGCGTGCCTGGCGCGGCTCGGCTGAAGGCGTGATGGCTGACGCACAGATTTACGCGCAGCCGTGGGGGTTTGCCATAGAAGATGTGCGCGTTCCGGTGCAGCTATGGCACGGGAAGGAGGACCGCGCTTTCTCAGTTCATCTCGCCGAACGGGTCGCAAAACGTTTGCCCAACTGTAAAGCGCGTTTTGTTGATGACGCTGGACACTATTCGCTGCCGATCCGTCATATGCCCGAGATCTTGAAGGATCTCATTTGTAATGCCGACACATCGCGCTGAGAAAAGAATGAAACGCGACGCCTGCGTGCCCGGCACGAGCTAAGCAGCTGCCGCACGTTTTTCGAGAATATAATCGTGAATCGTATTTACAGTTCGAAGCGCTTTACCAGCTACGTCGGAACTGGGCACACCGACTCCAAACGTTTTTTCCATGCTCACCACCAATTCGAGCGCATCAATGGAATCCAAGCCGAGTCCATCCGGACCGAAAAGTGGTAAATCGTCGCCGATCTGGTCAGGAGTAACTTGCAGCATCAGATTTTTCACAAGCATTTCCTTAATTTGGGCGCGCAAATCAGGCTCGGACATAAACGAGCCGCGATTTTGCCGTAGATCGCGGGTCACGTCAAACGCGTAGGAGCGATGGCGATTCTTTTAGCGGGCCTCTTCTGAAAGCGATGTGAAGACGCCTCGCGCTCCAAAAGCACTTCGTGCGAAAATTATCAAAGCACTGTTTTTATTTCGCGCCAGCTTTGGGAGCGCGCACGCGTCGTCGCGTAGCTTTTCGACAATCAAACCTGATCGGCTTTGTCGCCAGGCGCAACTGCTTCAGTTGGCTGCGGCGGCACCACGCTGGCTGAAGGTTGGCTCGCGCTTCGCGCCACGGTGGATTGTGCCGCTTTCACGTCGGGCTTGGCAGCGTCTGTCTCAGACTTTCCGGCCTTATGCAGTTCGTCGTTGAACTCGTCCTTTGCCTTTTGAAACTCCTTCACCGCCTGGCCCATGCCGCGGGCCAGTTCCGGCAGTTTCTTTGCTCCGAACAAGACCAGAATAATCAGCAGGATGACAATCAAGTCCGGCCCTGCCAAGTTCATGAAGCTGGCCAGGAGGTTCATAACTAACCTTAGCATCAGGCTGTTTGCGTAAGTTGCAAGGCAATTCGGCAATCAGCGGCCCACAGTTACAGGGCAAGCCCAGCCGACGAGAGGGTTGACATGCCCGGGCTGCTATGTGAAAGAGGAATCCCACATCCTATGCGTCCTATCTGGAAAGGCAGCATCAGCTTTGGCCTGGTTTATATTCCGGTGGCGGTTTACTCGGCCACGCGTGAGGAAAAGCTGAGTTTCCGGCAGCTTCGGTCAAACGATCTCAGCCCGATTCGATACAAGAAGATTGCAGAAGCAGACTCAAAGGAAGTCCCAGCCGATCAAATCGTGAAGGGTTTTGAATACGAGCGCGGCCGTTATGTTGTCTTAAAGGATGAAGACTTCGAGAAGGTGCGGATAGAGTCCACGCATTCGATCGATATCACCGACTTCGTGGATTTGGAACAGGTCGATGCGAAGTTTTTCTACAGGCCATATTTCCTCGAACCGCAAAAGGGTGGGGAGAAAGCCTACGCAGTTTTGCACAAGGCTCTCAGTGGGACGGGCAAAATCGGTATAGCCAAGGTTGTGATCAGCAACCGCGAGCATCTCGCAGCCGTTAAGCCCGATGGCTTGTTCCTGATTCTCGAACTGATGCACTTCGCCAGTGAGATTCTAAGCGCCGACGTTTTGAAGAATGGTTCCACCACAGCTGTGAGCGATAAAGAATATAAAATGGCGCAAGCGCTCATCGAGAGCATGACCGTTTCCTGGGAGCCGGAAAAATATCGAGACGAATACCGGACCGCGCTGATGGAAATCATCGAACAAAAGGCGCAGCACAAAGAGATCACCACGAAAGCGCCAGCTCCTCCGGTGCCGACCAACGTGGTTGATCTGGTTAAGGTTTTGCAAGATAGCCTGAGCCGGACGCAAGCAGTCAGGCAAAAACGTAGCGCTGCTCGCCCTGTTGGCCGCCGGTCCACCAGCGCGCTGGTCAAACAACGGCGACGGGCAGGCGCTGTAGGTTGATTGCCAGCTGCGTGGCATTGCAAATTGTAAGGCGAGTATTATAGTCAGCACTCCCTTATGGCTAAGACTGCCTGGATCAATCGCAATGAACGCAAGCGCGCGACGGTGAAAAAGTACGCCGCGTTGCGCGCGGAGTTGAAGGCGAAAAAAGATTATGCCGGCCTCGCGCAGTTGCCGCGTGATGCCAGCCCCACTCGTGTAGTGAACCGGTGTGAAGTTACCGGGCGCCGGCGCGCCTTTATTCGCCGGTTCAAGATGTCGCGACTTACTTTTCGTGAGCTGGCTTCGCAAGGGTTGATCCCTGGCGTAACCAAGTCGAGCTGGTAAATTTCTCTGCCACGTTGCTGTGCGACGTTAACCCGCCGCGACGGGTTGCTACAGATGGACATTTCGATTTTTCCCCTCGCTCTGGCGCCAATTGCCGAAGCAATCGCTGGGCATTGGGATCCGCCCGGAATTCTCCTTGGTAAACTGGCCATTATCGCCTCACTGGTTGGCTTGAACGGATTTTTTGTGGCGTGTGAGTTCGGCATCGTCAAAGTGCGAATGAGTCAGCTCGATGCCTTAGCGGAGGAGGGTAACCTACGCGCGCAGTTTGCCAAACATGTGCGCAGCCATCTCGATGCTTATCTGTCGGCGACGCAGCTCGGCATTACGCTTGCGAGTCTGGCGCTGGGCTGGCTAGGCGAACAATTTCTGGCGCAAATGCTCTCGCCGTTCTTTGCGCTGCTGCACATTTACTCGCATGCGTTCGTGACCTCGATGTCGATCGCGCTGGCATTTGTAGGCATCACGTTTCTGCATATCGTCTTCGGTGAACTCGGCCCAAAGTACACGGCGATTGCTAATCCTCTGTCTGCCACTCTGCGCTTAGTTCGGCCATTGGGTGCGTTTTACGTTGTGTTTAAACCAGCCATTTGGCTGTTGCACAAATCTTCGAATTTTCTTTTGCAAACCGTGTTGCGTCGCCAACCGGTGCCGGCGACAGAGCTGGCGCACACCGAAGAGGAATTGCGCCTGATCCTGGAGCAAAGCGAAAAATCGAAAGAAGTCTCGCCGCTCGGACGCAGCTTGCTCATGAACGTTCTCGACCTGCGCAACCGCGTCGTGCGCGATATCATGACGCCTCGCGGTGAAATCGTTTACCTCGACCTCGAGGATGATTTCGAAACCAATGTGAAAAAGGCCATCGAATCGCGCCACACGCGCTTTCCGCTGTGCCGTGAAAATCTCGATAACACGGTGGGCCTCGTTCACATCAAGGAACTGCTGCCCATGATGCGCGATCCACACCCTGATCTGTTGAAGATCAAACGTGATCTGATTCCGCTGCCGGAGATGATGGCGATTGAGAGTTTGCTCAAGTTATTCCTGAACAAGCACGCGCACCTGGCGATCGCGGTAGATGAATTCGGCGGCACTGTCGGGATGGTCACACTTGAAAATGTACTGGAGGAGTTGGTCGGCGATATTCAGGACGAGTTCGATTTTGAGAAGGAAGAATTTCGCAAAATTAGCGCGAACGAATTCAGCGTTGACGGAGCGCTCGGACTTTATGAACTGAATGATCTCGCCAAGCTTGAGCTGGAGAGCGCGGACGTAAGCACCATCGGCGGTTATGTTACCCATCTGCTCGGCCACCTGCCAAAGACGGGCGAGCAAGTCAAGATCGACAATTATCTGGTGACCGTTTCACAAGCTGATAGTCGCCGCGTCAAGCAACTTAACTTTAAGAAATTGAGTGAGGCGCCGGCGTCCGTACTCGGCAAGTCGTAGCCGTCGTCGATAAAGTAAGTTAGGATTGCCTAACTTATGAATCGATCCAGGAGCGCTGTAGTGCGGGAACCGGTGCGCATCTGGCGAAGATCTACAGGCGCGCTCTCGCTCCCGGAAGTGCACCGCAGCGTGGTAGTGCCGGTGACGGCCTCGTTCTGGCGGAAGTTGCTGGCATTCTCGGGCCCGGGTTTTTTGGTCGCGGTAGGTTACATGGACCCGGGCAACTGGGCGACGGATCTGGCTGGTGGCGCGCAGTTCGGTTACTCCCTGCTGGCGGTGATCGTGGTCTCAAACTTCATGGCGATTCTGCTCCAGCATTTGTGCATCAAACTGGGTGTCGCCACAGGACGCGACCTCGCCCAAGCGTGCCGCGATCATTATTCGACGCCGATGGTCTGGTTTCTTTGGATTCTGTGCGAGCTGGCTATCGCTGCGTGCGATCTGGCTGAGGTTGTGGGTTCAGCGATCGGATTGCAATTGCTATTCAAAATTCCGCTCGTGTGGGGTTGCCTCATTACCGCCTCGGACGTGATGCTCGTGCTATATCTGCAAACGAAAGGATTTCGTTACATCGAGGCGATCGTTATTACGCTCATCGCCATTATCGGCAGCTGTTTCGCAGCCGAACTCATCTTCTCGAAACCAAGCATAACTGGCATTTTGTCAGGGTTGGTGCCGGGGCCGCATATCGTTGCGAACCAGGCGATGCTCTACGTCAGCATCGGCATCCTCGGCGCGACGGTGATGCCGCATAATCTTTATCTGCACTCGTCGATCGTGCAGACGCGAAAATTTGAGCAAACCGTCATCGGTCGGCACGAGGCGATCAAGTTTGCCACGATCGATTCAACGTTTGCGCTCATGTTTGCGCTATTCATCAACGCAGCGATTCTTATTCTCGCGGCAGCGGTTTTTCATTGGTCCGGCCATCAGAACGTCGCCGAAATTCAAGATGCCTACCGGCTGCTGAGTCCGCTGCTCGGCGTGGGCGTCGCGAGTATGCTGTTCGCCGTCGCATTGCTTGCGTCCGGGCAGAACTCGACCCTCACCGGCACGCTGGCAGGCCAAATCGTGATGGAAGGTTTTCTGAATCTCCGCCTCAAACCCTGGTTGCGTCGACTGATCACGCGACTCATTGCCATTATACCGGCCGTGCTTGTAATCGGTATGTTTGGCGAAGGCAAGACAACAGACTTGCTCGTGGCGAGCCAAGTTGCGCTAAGCATGCAGCTCGGCTTCGCGGTCTGGCCGTTGGTGCGATTTACCGGCGAACGCACGAAAATGGGCGACTTTGCTAATCGGCTTTGGCTGAAAATTCTCGGCTGGACGACAGCGGGGATTATTATTTTGCTCAATGTAAAACTGCTCCTGGACACGTTTCTACCCGCGTCGTTGCTGAAATTGCTTTACGGTTTCTTTCATCTGGCCATTTCGACATAGTGAAAAATAACGAAGCCCGAATGACGAATGACGAAACAAAACTGGAAGCTCGAATGACGAAGCAGATCTCGCTTTTGTTTTTCGTGCTTTTGGCTTTGTCATTCCTTCGAGCTTCGCCATTCGGATTTCGTCATTTCTGCCATGTATAAACACATTCTGATTCCGCTCGAGAACAGTGCCGCTGATGAGACCATCCTGGCGCATATCAAACCTCTCGCGCGCATAACTGGCGCGGCGTTGCTTCTGGTTCACGTGGCCGATGGCTGGGTGGCACGGAATTTCCAGCAACTCAAGCTTGCCGAAAGCCAGGAGATGAAAGACGACCGCGCGTATTTGGAAACACGGACACGCGAACTCACGAAAGAAGGCTTCACATGTGATGCCGTTTTGGCGCTCGGAGAACCCTCCGACGAAATCATCAAGCTCGCCCGCGAACGAAGCGTCGATCTGATCGCTATGACAACGCACGGGCACCGTTTCATCAACGACATTCTTTACGGGGCGACTGTCGACAAAGTGCGCCACGAAGTGGACGTGCCCGTGTTGCTGTTGAAAGTGAAAAGCTGAGGTGAATGACGAAGCCCTAATGGCGAATGACGAAAGAATGAACAAATAACGAAACCAGAAAAATTCGCGGTATCCGCGCAGAACTTTTCGTCATTGATTCGTCATTGGTCATTCGTCATTTGTCATTCAATTCTCATCACGCGTGAAGGTTCTTTTCCTGACAAACGAATATCCGCCGCACATCTATGGCGGCGCCGGCGTGCACGTGGGTTACCTGTCGCATGAGCTGGCAAAGACGATGCCGGTGGAAGTGCGCTGCTTTGGCGACCAGCACTTTGAAGAGAGGAACCTCAAGGTCATCGGCTTCGAACTCGACACGAGCAATTTCACCTGCCCGAAACCACTGCGCTCCGCTTTCGGCGCAGTGCGGCGATGTATCGATTTCAACACCACCAACATCGATGCCGACCTGGTGCATTGTCATACGTGGTACACTCATTTTGGCGGGATTCTGGCCAAAAAGAATTATGGCATCCCGCTTGTCGTTACGGTCCATTCACTCGAGCCACTTCGGCCGTGGAAACGCGAACAGCTCGCTGGCGGCTATGACTTTTCGCTTTGGGTGGAGAAAACCGCGTTGGAAATAGCGGATGCGATCATCGCTGTTTCCAGCGAAACCAAGCGCGACATCGAGCGCCTGTTCAATGTCGATTCGGCGCGGGTGCATGTGATTCACAATGGGATCGATCTGGCCCAATATCGGAAGGTCGATTCAACTGTCGCGCTCGGGCATTATGGAATTGATCCTAATGCGCCGTACTTGCTTTTTGTCGGCCGGATCACGCGGCAAAAGGGGTTCCAACATCTGGTGCGCGCAATCCAATTTATGGATCGTGGTTTTCAGATCGTGCTTTGCGCCGCCGCGCCAGACACGCCGGGCATGGCAGAGGAAATGAAAACCGCAGTGGAACGTGAGAAAGCGTATCGCCACGGAATCATCTGGATTGATGAAATGGTCGATCAGAAGACGGCCTGCGAACTTTACTCGCACGCGGCTGTGTTCGTTTGCCCATCCATCTACGAACCATTCGGCATCATCAATCTTGAAGCGATGGCCTGCGAAACTGCTGTTGTAGCGAGCGCCGTCGGCGGAATCAAAGAAGTCGTTGTTGACGGTGAAACTGGTTTTCTCGTTCCGCTGGAGCAAATGAACGAAAGCCCATTCGAAGCAAGCAATCCCGAAAAGTTCGCGCGAGACCTCGCAGCGCGTATCAATCAATTAATGAAAGATCGGCAGCTGCGCGAACGATTCGGCAAAGCTGGCCGCAAGCGCGCGGAAGAGAACTTTAGTTGGGAGGCAATTGCAGCAAAAACAAAGAAATTGTACGAAACGTTGAAGCATTGAAGTGCTTTTGGAATTGGTGCCACACCGCTTCACCATTTCAACGTTTTACCATGTAAAGCCGCGAAGCTATGTTCGTTGATCGGATTAAGATTTTTGCCCAAGCGGGGAAAGGCGGTCGTGGGTGCGTCAGTTTTCGGCGAGAAAAATTTGTGCCGAAAGGCGGGCCCGATGGCGGCGATGGCGGACGCGGCGGCGACGTGATCCTACAAGCCGATCGCCATGTCGATAATCTTGCCAATCTTTTCTATGAGCCGATCGTTAAAGCAAAGAATGGGGGCCACGGGAAGGGAAAGAAAATGGCGGGTCGCGCAGGGGCGGATAATATCGTAAGAGTTCCGTTGGGAACAATTGTATGGCAGGCAGATGAAGAAAAACGTTCAACGCCTACCGCCCAACGTCCAACGTCGAATTCAGAGCAATCGGCGATTCCAATCATCGATCTTATCCATGATGGACAGGAATTCGTGCTTTGTCGCGGCGGAGGAGGGGGCAAGGGCAATGTGCATTTCAAAAGCTCGCGCAACCGCGCGCCGCGCCAATACACGGAGGGCGAAGAAGGTGAGGAAGGATATTTCCTGCTCGAACTGCGAACGATCGCGGACGCAGGACTGGTTGGTTATCCGAATGCCGGCAAATCGACGCTGTTGCGGAAAATTTCCGCTGCCCGGCCGAAGGTTGCAGCGTATCCGTTCACCACGTTGCATCCGATCGTTGGTGTGATTGAATTTCCCGGTTACAAGCGGGCCACTATTGCAGACATCCCCGGCCTGATTGAAGGAGCGCACCAAGGGGTTGGCCTGGGTCACGAATTTTTGCGCCACATCACACGCTGTCGCATTTTGGTATTCGTGATCGATGTGGCCGGAAGCGAAGGGCGCAATCCGGTGGAAGATTTGCAGAGTCTTCGGCGGGAAATTGATCTTTATGATCCGACGCTTTCGTCGTGCCCCTGGCTGGTTATTGCCAATAAGATGGATTTGCCGGATGCCAAGAAGAATGTGGAAGCGGTGCGAGAGAGATTCCCGAGGATCAAGATCATTCTTACCTCAGCCGCAAAAGGCGAGGGAATGGATGCCTTAAAGGAGACGCTCGCAGCGACAATGGCAAACGATAGAGATATGGTTTCCGCGGGAATTTGAAATGGACAACTCCAGAATCCCAGCGAAACTGGGCGCTATGGGTAGGCGGGTTGTGGCGAGCTATTGCTCCAGCTTTCTTAAGCCGGAGATGTTGCACATTTACCGGCAGGTAAAAGCGCTACGCGGTGTTGATACCTTCGTGGTCACTAAGGAGGTTCAGAACGCGGAGCGGTTTCCGTTTGATGATATTGAAGTCATTCCAAAGCGACGCACCAATCTGCTGGTGCACGGCTGGCTGAAATTGGTGGAACGGCGGCCCCCCATCGTCTATCGAGGCGAGTATCAGACACTCGACTCATTGTTAGAGCGGCATGGCGCCGATCTCATGCACATTTATTTTGGCCATACGGGCGTGCACTTGCTTCCTTTCATCGAGCAATGGGACAAACCGTGCGTCGTATCTTTCCATGGGGCCGACGTCGCGCATAAACCGGAGATCAAAGATTATCCGGGGAAATTGCGTCGTCTTTTTAATGCGGTCCCGCTCGTCTTTGCGCGTTCTCAATCGCTGGCTGACCGACTGATCCAATTGGGCTGCTCCCCCGAAAAGCTGCGCATCAATCGCACGGGCATCCCGCTAAATGAATTTCAATTCGTGGATAGACAACCGCCGCAAGACGGCAAATGGAGAGTGGTGCAGGCGTGCCGGTTGATTCCGAAGAAAGGCATTGCGACGAGCTTGCGCGCTTTTGCGATTTTTAAGAAAGACAATCCTGGCGCGGAATTTTTCATCGCTGGCAAAGGACCGTTGCAACCAGAACTAGAAATGCTCGCCGGCGGGCTCGGCATTCTCAGAGACGTGCATTTCGTCGGGTTTCTCCCACAACCGAAGCTGCTCGACCTTTATGGCAGTTCGCACCTGTTTTTACATCCGAGCGAAATATCTCCAAATCAAGACCAGGAAGGTGTGCCGAACTCAGTTTTGGAAGCGATGGCAACTGGATTGCCCGTGGTCGCCACGCGTCATGGCGGAATTCCCGAAGCGGTTGATCACGGTCGCACCGGGTTTCTGGTAGCGGAGGAGGATCATGTCGGATTAGCCAATGCGATGCAACTAGTCACAAGTTCGCCTGCCCTTCTAAAGCGAATGGGCGAAGATGCCCATGCTACCGTAGTCAAACGATTCGAACAGGACGCCCAAATCGATCAGTTGGAGTCGTTCTACGAAGAAGCGATCGCAATGAACGGCGCCGCCGAGCCCGTGAAATCAAAGCCAATCGTCCGGATCGCTCCGCAATTTGCCGAGGAATTGCCGGCAAAATAAGCTCGCGCCCGAGAATTTTGTTTGTCATTCTGGGAAAACGCGCTTTCATATGCGCGTCAAGATTCGCCGCTGGATTTCCGGGCGCGATTGATTGCGGGCAGGTGCCTGTGTTCCTTGGCTGCTAACAAAAATGCGCAACCGCTATTTGCTACTGTCGATTCTGGTTCCCATTAGCGGCTTCGCTTTTGCAACGTCGACGATCGCTGCAGAAATTGCACCTGAGCCGGCGGAACATGCAGCGGTTTCACTCAAACCGCAGATGCTCGTTCAGATTGGCGGCTTCGGAATCACAAACTCAATGCTGGTTACCTGGATCGTCGCCGCCGGCATCATCGTTTTTTCACAAATCGCAACCCGGCGGGTTAAGGCCATCCCCAGCGGAATTCAAAATTTTTGGGAGTGGTTGGTTGAGGGTTTGCACAATTTTTTGGAAAACATTATCGGACGCGATCTGGTGAAAAAAGGATTTTGGTTTTATGCCACGATTTTCATTTTCATTCTTTTCGTAAACTGGTTCGGCCTGATCCCGGGAATCGGGACAGTGGGCTGGGGTCATTACGATTCAGCCGGGGCTTTTGTGGTCGATCGGCCTCTTCTGCGTGGCGGTAATGCGGACCTGAACATGACGACCGCGATGTCGGCAGTTTTCTTCGTCATGTGGTTTGTTTGGGCGATCCAGGCGAACGGAGTTGGAGGATTTCTAAAACATCTGTTTGGACCGAAAGGGGAGACGTCCGGAATCGTGAAGATTCTCATGGTTGTCATTTTCTTCGCCGTGGGATTGCTCGAAGTGATCTCGATTCTGTTCCGGCCAATCGCGCTTAGTTTCCGATTGTTTGGAAACATTTATGCCGGCGAAAGTATTCTGGAAGCAATGTCCACCATGAATCCATGGCTCTCGCCCATTTTGCCAATCCCGTTTTATTTCCTCGAGGTCCTTGTGGGATTTGTACAGGCGCTCGTTTTCATGCTGCTGACTGCGGTTTTCACAATGTTGATTGCAGAGCACCAGGAGGGACCGGAGCACGCACACTGATT
>Ga0193735_1000586_pt1 | contig 11632 bp, 7 predicted proteins | sample U1m2metaG_FD_145080 | JGI IMG/M metagenome (GOLD analysis project Ga0193735, IMG submission 145080) | Soil microbial communities from a riparian zone of the East river system, Colorado, United States - U1m2 | ecosystem: Environmental > Terrestrial > Soil > Riparian zone | place: USA: East River... | reverse complement strand
GGTCAGGTCGTAGCGGACGAGGGCGGCGGAATCGGGAATAGTCGGAAACTGCGGAAGCCCGTTTCTGGCATTTCCAGCCGGCGGCGGACCCCCAAAAAAGTTGGGCGGTGCTCGATAGACGAGCCTTCCCAGCGGATCAAATCCCGGACTTCCGAACGGTCCACCAATCAGCATCCTGACATCGTTCGCGCGAGGCGCAGACATGACACGCGTGATTTTTCCGTTCGGATCAATCAGCAGCATCGAGAGCGAGGCCGGATCGACGAACAGCGTCGAGTCGCCGCGATAGGCAATCAGCCCGCCCGGCTGTACGCCGTAGGCATTTGCTGTCGCGCTCGTGGTATCCGCGATCACGGTCACCGTTGAGAGCGAAGAATCGAACATCACGACTCGTCTGCCGATGATGTCGTTCACGAGAATGCGTCCGTCTGGCAGGTGCCGCACTGACGAGACTGCGCCAAGCGGTTCCTTGGCGACAGCGGTGACGGGACCGAGCTGGCGAATGGGTGGAAGAGATTGCGCGAGGCACGGTGCGTTTGCTGTCACCGCGAGCGCGATCATTGTGAGTCCGAGCGTAGCTTTCTTCATGGTTGATTCCGTTGAGTGCCGCTGTTGCAATCGCGCGGCTCCGAATGGTCGGAGCGCAGTGTTGATTAATTCCGGATGATGATCACGTTTCCACCGCCTCCACCGCCCTCGGTGCGTATCCCGGCACCCGGTCCCATGAAGCCGCCGGGGAACATCATCGGGCCGTTGCCCGCACCTGCGGTTCCGGAGCGAATCGAGGCGAGATAGCGGGTATCGAGATAGCTCGCGATGAATGCGGGCAGCTTCCTTCTCTGCTCGGGCGTCAGCACCCGCTTGATGTCGGGAACGACTTTGATGAGCATGTCCACTGAAGCCTCACGCGCGTGCTGATATCGCGAGTACGCTTCGTCCTTGTTGTACTTGTCCGGCAGCGCCGCCAGATACTTCGCGACAGGTGCCCAGATTGAATCGAGGCTGATCACATAGCGGCGATTCATCGTCGCGATGCTGTCCGCCTGCGGGCCGGTGAGCTCGAGCGTGTCCGCCTGTCGCAGGATCGTCGACAGCGGATTCGGAATTCCGCCGCTCCCATAGATCGCCTTTAGCATCGGCTCCGGCGCCTTCGTTCCCCTGAGTGTCCGCCCGCGATCGAGCTGCTGTGTGAGCGCCTGCCGCTCGCGCGTCGGTCCGAGGTCGAAGCGCATCATTGCAGTTACAGTGACAGGCGCTCTTACAGCGGTGAGCGCGGGTAGAGTGGAGCCGAATCTCTGATTCACGTCGTACTTGTAGCGCTGCGTTACTGGATCGAACCCGCGAACCGCGAGGAGGTTCGGATCGGGGAAGGCGAATTGTCCCCACCCGCGCAGATTGTTGTTGCCGTGCAGAAGCAGATCGGCGGCGCCGAGTGGGTTGCCGACTTGCAGCGAGAGCGTCGCGCGCTGCGGCATCCGGAACTTGAGCGGATTGAAGGAGAGCGACATCGTTGCCTGCGACGTCCACGGGCCCTGGCAGCTGTTGCGCGCCGCGAGGGAGCCGAGCTGTTTCCGGAGGCAATCGCGCGCGTTTCCGGTGGCACCGCTAAGGAGCGACTGCATCGCAGCGGCGAGAGCCGGGTCGGCGGTAGTCGCCGGATCGTAGACGAATGCGCGGTCGTTCGAATATCCATCTCCGTTGATGTCGCCCGAGACGATCGGCGTGTATGGCGTCCCGGAGCGGAAGTTGCCGAACCAGTTTACGCGCACCGCGTCGAAGAAATTATATCCGAGATTGTATTGGATCTGGTGGCGTGAATCGAAGGGTGATCTCGCCCACTCGATATCGAGAGGATTGCCCGCGGTATTGCTGAAGCCGCGGATCCGCTCGCGCAGATTGGAGTAGACGTACGACAATCCCCAGCTGTAGTTGCTGTTGAATGTCGACGGCGACACGCTGAATCTCAGTTGACGGCTATCGGATCTCAGATCCGAGCGCAGCTCCGTCACGCGCGAGAAGAGCTGGCTCACCCGCGCATCGCGCGATGCGATCGTGCCTGTGGTCGGAACGATGCTCGTCGTCTGGACGAAGACCGGACGGTGTGCTTCATCGGGAAGGGTGAATTGCACCACCGGCTTGAAATTCAAATCGACTATTCCCGACTGATTCATGTTGCGAGAGTATGTCGCTTCGATGTTCCCGGCGAACAGATTGTTGAGAAGCGGACCGCTCCAGTTGAGATTCGACCTCAGGCTCCGGGGCGACGCATAGTCCTTGGCGAAGAACGTCACATTCGGTACCGTGCTCGCGAATACACTGCCATCGCTGCACTGCGCCGGGATGGCCGACGGATTGTTCGCGTAGCTGCTCCAGTCGGGGGTCGGCGTCGCGGGGCCCGCGCACAGTACCTGTTGCAACGCGCTCGCCAATCCAGTGTTGTCGATCGCTCCACTGATCAGCGTAGTGTTTGGCGTATTCTGAAAGAGGCCGATTCCACCGCGCACGACCGCTCGCGGGCCTCTGACCGCTCCGGCAAAACCCGCGACCTGGGGTGCCGTTCCATAGCTCCACGAGAATCCGAGGCGCGGGCTGGCATAGACGTGATTCGGCGCGCGGTCGTTGCGCTCTCCGAACACCGTCTCGAGGTCAGGGTTGAACGTCGGTGTCGCCGAGAATCTGTTTCCGTCGAGTCGCACGCCGTACTGAAGCTGCAGGTTGTCGCTCCTCTTGTAGGAGTCACCCAGCGAGAGTCCGCCGACGAACTGGCTTCCGCTCCTGATCCTCGGCGAGAGCTGTCTGCTGAACGACGATGGTTGCTGCGCCTCCAGGTCCGCCAGCGAGTTGAAGGTGAAGGAGCCGAGCGTGTTCGACTGCTGATTCAGTGTGAATGCATCTCGGCGCGCCTCGGTGGTGAATTTGATCCGGTGCTTGTTGCTGCTGCTGAACCACGAGAGCTGATTCGTGAGCTCCGTGCCGGTGTTCGTCTGGCTCGTGTTCATGTTCGAGCTTCCGCCGAACGACACCGGCTTGATGCCCGTCGATCCATCTGGAAAGGTCGATGTTATCAGCACCGTGCCGCTCGGCAAGTCGAGATACGGCGATCCATAATTGCGTGAGCGATTCAGGCCGAGCGAGGTCTCGCTCAGGATCCCGATGCCGAAATAATTGGTGTGGCGTGTCTGGAGTCCGCCGTTCCAGTTCGTCCTGTCGCCGCTGTGCGCGGGGAGCTCGGTCGTGAGCGACGACGCTGGGGTCTGCTGATTCCAGCTCCCATTATAGGAGAAGTTGAGCGACTGACCGCTCGCGGATGACTGCGGGGCGAAATCGAAGCCGCCGAAGATCGATCCCTGCTCGCCGAGTCTGCTCGCGGGCAACTTGTTGGTCACCGTCGGAATTCCGAGCTGCTGCAGAATCGCCAGCAGGCGAACGACCGAGTCGGGCGCGATTCCCGACGTCTGGAGTCCGATCGCGTCGGTATTGAGAAGCGACCGCAGGTCGTTGGATCGTCTCCCGATCTGGTACGCAAAGTTGTAGAACGAAGCATCCTGTCTGATCGGACCCACGAGCAGTCCGCCGACGGAAACGTTGTTGTACTGCTGGCCCAGCGATCTCGCGGCGCGATCGGTCCACTGCAGCTGCGGCGCGTCGAGATTGAGGCTCATCGTGCGCGTGATGAAATTGGAGCCGGGCCGTCCGCGAATCTGGAACTGCGCGCCGCTGAAGCCGCCGCGCGAAACGTCGTAGGGCGTGGTTACGAGCGACGTCGAGACGTTGGCGTCGCGCGGAAGATTCGATCCCCCGAAATTCAGTCCGTTGAGCGTCGTCTGGTTCTGGTCGGGAGAGAGACCGAGCACGGAGAACCCGGACGGATCGCCATCCTGCCCCGGAACCAACGTGACTCCGGGAAGGGATGCGGCCATCGAAGCGATGTCGCCCTGTTGATCGGCGGGCACCGCGCTGTTGTCGACGGGCCGTTCGCTTCCGCTGATGTCCGGAGTGGCGTCGTTGCGCTCCGGGCGATCGCGCTGTCCGACGACCCTGACGGTGTCGAGCTGCCCCGCGGCGCGGAGCAACCTTGCATCGGCAACGAGGATCTCCTGGTCAGCGGTTCGCTTGACCTCGAATCTCCGGGCGGCGTAGCCGATTGCGGCGAACTCGACGAAGTAATCCCCTTCTCCGCCGGGGAACGTGATCGTGTAGCGGCCGTTCTTGTCGGTGCGGGCGCTGCGATTGACGTTGCCCGAGAGCGAGGTCGCCGTGACTTTCGCGTCCTCGAGCGGTTTTCCCTCGGGGCCGAGCACTTGGCCGCGGATCACGTCCAACTGCTGCGCCTTGACTGGGACGGTGACTGCAGCTGCTATGATCGCAGTAATCAGTAGAGCGCGGAGCACCTTAGCTGTCAGCATGACAGGTTGGACGCCGGGTTGTCTCAGAGGGTTGCCCTGCCGGTATGAAAGCTCCCAGCGAAGTCGCTGCAAAGCCTTCAGCTCCCTGCTTCAGTTTTGTGGATGCGATTGGTGCCCGTGGCGCCGTCCACCGCGGTTACGGATCGACGGAGTCACCCGGTCTAGGGGGTGTCCGCTTGCCGCGCACTGGAACGATGGCCGCCTTGCTTAGCAGTGAGCACAGTTCCTTGTCGGCCAATTTGTCCCAGTCATCAGGGTAATGCGCGAGGCGCCGACGCTCGCTCGGCGATTCGAAGCAGAGCCAGCCCTCGCCGTAATCGCCGAGGTAGTCCTCGGCCGCCGTCCTCGGATGGATCGACGAGCGCAGAACGGGCCACACTCTCCACTTCACACTCTTCTCGTCGATAAAGTCGCGCACTGCCATCAGCCCTTCCCCCTTGCACGGTGATCCGAATCGTACAGGCCTTCCCGCGTGAGCGGGACGCCGGCGCGGCCTCCTGGCGCCGGCTTCGACAAAAGTGTTTGCACTATGTTTATCTCAGCAGTGCGAAAACCGTACGCGCCCGCCGACATGTAAAGCCTCCAGACACGGTAAGTCCTTTCCCCAACGAGCTTTATCGCGTCCGATTTTCCCCGTTCCAGACCTCGTAACCACGCCCGCAGGGTCATCATGTAGTGCTCCCTGAGGCTCTCGACGTCGCGTACCTCGAACCCGACGCTCTCCGCGCTCCCGATTACGCTCGCGAGCGGGACCAGCCTCGCGTCGGGGAATACGTACTTGTCGATGAACTGGTCGCGCTTCCAAAGCCAGCGGCCGATGCGCTCGCCGATGCTGTTGGTTCGGCGGGCGGCGCGCGTGCTGACCTCGCAGTGATTGAGGAACAGGCCCGCCGGCTCGAGAGCGTTAAACGCGCGCGCGAAATACGCCGGCTGCTTATCCTCGGGCACGTGCTCCGTGACACCGACGGAGGTGATCTTGTCGAAGCGCCCATTAATGGGGAGATCGCGAAAGTCCATCATCTGGATCGTGCACTTGTCGCTCAATCCTCTCTCCGCCATCCGCTCCTGGGCGAATTTCGCTTGCGCGGCGCTCAAAGTGATGCCGGTAGCCTGGACTCCATAGTTCTCCACGGCATGCATCACCAAACCGCCCCAGCCGCAACCGATATCGAGCAGTCGCTCGCCCGGCTGGAGGCGGAGCTTGCGACAGATGTGATCGAGCTTGTTGATCTGGGCCGTCGCGAGGTCGTCGGACTCCTTTCTATAGTATGCGCAAGTGTAGAGCATGCTCGGATCGAGCCAGAGCGCGTAGAAGTCGTTGCCGACGTCATAGTGGAATTGGATCTCGGGTTCCGTGCTCTTCCGCGCCCCCGGGGTGAGCAGACGGAGAGAGCGCGCGTAACGAGTCTCATCGAGCGGCGGTGAAGCGTCGTCGCGTGGGAGCGCGAGAACTCTTGGGATCAGCCTCGCGATTCCGCTGAATGATTGAATGCGTTTGCCGATCGCGTCCGCGAGGCCCATCGCCGATTCGACGTTACCATCGATATCGATGTCGTTCGAGATGAACGCCTCGACGATGGAGAGCTCCGACGGCGGAAGCAGCATCCGCCGCAGCGCGCCTCGGCGTCTGATGTGGAGCGAGAAATCCGCGCGCGGATCGGCACGGCCGTGTTGGATGCTCTCGTCCCAAAGCCGGATGTCGTATGCGCGCTCGAACGGCGCACCGAAAACGAGGTCGAGCACCGCGATGGTGGCGTCGATCGCGGGATCCCGCCGCGGTGGCGGAGCAGCTTCGACTGGCTCGATGCGCTGCGGCTGGGACATTTACTCGCGGGTGGATGTTGAATCTGACGGCGGACGGTGATCGCATACTGTCAGCGAATGGCCCGGAGCGTCAAGAGATTTATTGGGAAAAGGTCACTTTTCCTCGTGAATCGAGGCCAAGGGTGATAGAAAAACGACAGTACCCTGATATGAAATCGACAGTTCGCCGGGCAGAGGGGAAAACCACTGCGAGAAGAGCTAGGTGGGGGACTTTGGGGGAAACCAACTGCGAGAAGAGCTGTTCAGTCGTTACCCGACAAGCGCCGCCCCGCACTTCGAGCAGTACTCCGCGTCCGCCTCCGGCCGAGGACCGCAGGTCTCACACACGGGTGAATCTCCAGCGCGCATAGATGCCAGCGCCTGCGACGTGTACCGCGCCTTGAGCGGTTCGTAATCGGAGTCGGAGATTTTTCCGGTTTGACGGTCGAACTCAAGCTCGCGGAGCGCGTCGACCGCGAAGCTTTGCCGCCATCCCCTCGCTGCCGATGGGCGGGGGACCGTGGAGACGCCGGCGCGATAGAGAGGGTATAGCACGTAGCATAGCGACGCGACCGCGAGCGCTGTTCCGATAAGGAGCGCCGTCACGTATCGCGCCTCACGGCTTCGTCGAGCGCGGCGAGCTCTCCCTCGGTGGCGTCGATGTGGTGCGGCTCGATGGTGGCGACGGCCGGCGTGCGCGATTTCCACCGCTTGATCAGCGCGGCCACCACCACGGCGCCCGTACCCAGCGCGACGAACGGCATCGTGTAACCCACCAGATTGAATCCGCTCCTCAGCGGCGCCATCAGAACCTTCTCGCCATACACCGCCCTGAACGCGGAGAGGATTTCCGGCCCGGTGTGTCCACCGGCGACCAGACCCATCACGTCAGCGTGCATCGCGGGCGAGACACTGCACGCGAAATCGGTCGTGCGGCAGGTGTAGACGTCGAGGTTGCATCCACACTGGCAATGGATCTGGTGCTCGAGCTCGTCACGCTGCGCATCCGTCATCGACGGCTGTGCGCCGGGCTTGGAGGGGAGCGTCACCGATCGATAGACATCGTTCGCATCGGCCATCGGGCCGTTGAACGTCTGCACCGCCACCTGCGCCGCGCGGATTTTGCGCGGAAATGCCGCGGCCGCGAGACCGATCGCGGGAATCGCAAGAACGAACCGGCGGCGAGAAATGTTCACGGCTCGGCGCGTTGTTCGGCTGCCACGACGAAAAGTCCGGGCGTCGTGAACTGATCGCTCGGAACTACGCTACTCACGTCTGGCACCCGTTCTGTTGCAGTTTCCAGTCTCTTTGTCATCAGCCCCAAATTCGCCAGCGGACATCCGCATCATCATGCTCCAACCAGGTCCGGGACTCGTTCGCCAATCGGCCGTGGCTTGAGCACCGCTGCGTACCCACTCTGCGCGCGCTGCTTGTCCGCGGCGGGCCACATCACGACGAGTCCGCCCAACGCCATGAGCGCGCCACCGAGCCAGACCCAGCGGACGAGCGGATTGAACGTGACGCGGATCTCGGCGCCATCGGCTCCACGAACGCCGGCGAGGACGACGTACACGTCCTGCTTGAACGATCCCATGATCCCGACCTCCGTCGACGGCTCGAACGTCGGGACGCCACGCGAATCGACGTGCTGCCGCTTCTCGCTGGTAATCACGCCAGCGGGCTTCCCATCGCGCGTCACATCTAGCGCGATCGCCGTGACTTCACGATTCAGGACGTTGTACCGCGAGATCCCCTGACTGAGAAAGGTCCAGCGATGTCCCCACGCGTCGGTTACAGCCTTCGTGTCGCCGGCGTTCAATGTCAGATCGAACTCACGCTTGAACGCGAGCCCGGCGAATGCCGCGAATACAACGACGACGCCGAGATGAACTATGTACCCACCATATCGCCGGCGATTTCGCGCAATCAGCCGCGGCAGCGCGATCACCCGCGACTCGCCGTACATGTGATGCCTGGCGGTCACGCCCTTGTAGAACTCCTGAACAATCGTCGCCAGGACGAGCGCGCCGAATGTGTACGACAGGAGCGCCGCCAGGTTATGCACTCCGAGCGCAAAGCACAGAATCCCGATCGTCGCCGCGCTCGTAACGGGAATCAGGAATTGACGCTTGAGGTTGGCGACCGACGCGCGGCGCCACGCGATCAACGGCCCGATCCCGGTCAGCAGCAACAATAGAAGTCCGAGCGGAATGTTCACCGTGTTGAAGAAGGGCGGTCCGACGGTGATCTTGTTGCCGCGCACCGCCTCGCTGATGATCGGGAAGAGCGTTCCCCACAGCACCGAGAACGCGATTCCCACCAGCACGAGATTGTTGTAGAGGAACGCCGCCTCGCGACTGATCATGCTCTCGAGCTCGGCCGTCGACTTGAGATCCTGCAGGCGCGTCGAGACCAGATACGCGGTGACGACGATCGCCAGGATGAGAAACGCGGCGAACCACTTGCCAACCGGCGATTGCGCAAATGAGTGAACGCTCGATATCACCCCGCTGCGCGTGATGAACGTGCCGAATATCGAGAGCAGAAACGCGGACACCACGAGCGTGACGTTCCATTTGCGGAGCATCCCGCGCTTCTCCTGCACCATGATCGAATGGAGAAACGCGGTATTCACCAGCCACGGCAGCAGCGACGCGTTCTCGACGGGGTCCCACGCCCAGTATCCGCCCCACCCGAGCTCGACGTACGCCCACCACATGCCGAGCACGATTCCGACTGTGTTGAAGAACCACGCCAGCAACGCCCATCGCCTTACCGCCGCCAGCCACTCGGCGTCGAGCCGTCGTGTCAGCAGCGCCGCGATCGCGAAGGCGAAGGGAATCGACGTGCCGACGTACCCCAGGTAGAGATTGGGCGGATGGATCGCCATTCCCAGGATTCTGGAGCTGGGATTCAGCCCACGACCGTCGGCGGGAATGAAGTCGAGGCGCTCGAATGGATTCGAGCCGAGGCAGATCGTGGCGAGAAAGAAAACGAGAATGAGCGCGAGGGTGCCGGTGACATACGGCATCAGCTCGCGATTGCGCGTGCGATTCGTCCAGAGCGCGATCGCCGAGTAAATCGAGAGAATCAGCGCCCAGAAGAGCAGCGATCCCGATTGTCCGCCCCAGAACGCGGTGATCGTGTAGACCTTGGGGAGATTCGCACTCGTGTACGACGCCACGTACCTGATCGAGAAGTCGTGGGTGAGGAGCGCGGTCCAGAGTCCGAGCGATGCTAGCACCACCATCGCCAGCGTCGCGTAGATCGCGCGCTCTCCGCTCTCGATCAGGTCCGCCCGGCGCATCTGTCCGCCCGCGAAGGACACCGTTGCCGCCCAGGCCGCCATGAGAAGTGCGACCCAGAGGGACAGCTCACCAACGAGAATCACGCCCGCTGCTCCGCCTGCTTGTATCCTGGAGTGTTTTTGTACTTCTCGGGCGCGTTCTCGTAGCGCGAGGCGCACTTGGCAAGGAGCGTAGTCGCGCGGAAGGTGTTGTCGCGCCCGAGTCGACCCTCGACGACCACATCGACGCCGTCGGTGAAAGTGTCGGGCGTGATGCCGCGGTAGACGACGTCATATGTCTGGGCGCCGTCCGTCATCTTGAACGCAACCTGTCTGCCACCGGGATCGCGGACGATCGAGCCATTGACGACGCGGGCGCCGACCTTGACCCCTGTCTCGTAGAAGGTGGGATCAGACTTGGTCTTTGCGGAGAGCTCGCCGGGCGTCAGGTAGTAGACGCCGGTGTCCTTGATCGCGCTCGCGGCGAGGTATCCCGCGGTGCCGATCACGAAGGCGCCGCCGATGAGGAATTTGGTTCGCGGTTTCACGCGTTCAATATATAAAAAGGACAGCCATCAGGAGCGGACCGCCTGTCTACGTCAGCTGACGTATTACCCTTGCGGGCGGCGGACTCCATAGTTGTTGAAGCAAGTGCCAGACACGAAGGCACCTTCGCCGTCGCGAACCAGGAACCTGAAGGAGGTACCATGCGATTCATCTCCACGCTATGCGCGGTTACGCTGATGGCACCTGTGATCGGCATCTCCCAGACAGTCCCGCCCCAGGAGGTTGACGCCGGATCGAGGGTGCGGATCGCCGCCCCAGTCTTCGGCACCGAGAAACAGGTCGGCACGGTCGTATCGGTGACGCGCGACACGCTCGTTCTGCGGCGCGGCGCAAACCTCACGACTCAATCGGTGGCGACGTCGGACATCACGGCTCTCGAAGTCTCGAAGGGAACGTACACCCGGAAAGGAAAGGGAGCGCTGTGGGGGCTGTTGATAGGCGCAGGTACAGGGGCCGTTCTCGGATACGCGCTTTACCAGGAGCCCAAGTGCGATCCCCAGAATTACTTCGGCTGTGGCATCAACTTCATTGGACCGGACTCGAAGGGAAGCAACGCCGCGTGGTCCGGAGTAGCCGGCGGGATTGTAGGGGCCGTGATCGGCACACTTGTCGGCATGGGCAGCAGAGAGGCGTGGGCTCCGGCCACTCTCGGGACAAGGTGATACCACGCACTTCCTAGAGCGACTTCAGGTACTGAACCAGGTCCGCTTTCTGTTGAGCAGAGAGGTTGAGCGCCTTCCGCGTGTTGTAGACCTCGACCACTCCATCGAGCGTTGTCGCTACGCCGTTGTGGAAGTACGGAGCGTGCTGCCACAGCCCTCGCAGCGGCGTTGACCGGTACATCTTGGTCGCGCTGCGCGACGCGAAGCTCGGAGCATTCTTTGGCTCGGGCTCGCTCACGACCTCCGTCGGAGAATGGAGCCGCCCCGGGGCGTCGGTGAAATGACTTCCCCCGTGGCAGGACGCGCACTTCCCCGCGCCGTCGAACACGACTCGGCCCCGCGCCGCGGCCGCTGCATCGAAGCTCCCAACCGGAGCGGGTGGGCTCTGGATACTCAGCTGGTAAGCTTGGAGCGCAGCGAGCTTTGACGAGACCATATCGGGCGGGTTCTGAACGTTTTCCGGCGGGGTCGCGCGCGTCTCGACCCATGACCCGTGGCCGTGCATCTGAGTCACCGCGACGTAGCGGTTCCAGTACGCCAGCTCAGACCCGTCGCCCGTGTAGGTGACGCTGGTAACGCCCTTGAGTCCGTAGGCGGGCGGAATCACCGACGGGCCGTTCAGTCCGTCGAAGTTGTAGCGGGCGTCGTACTTCCCCTTGCCCCACGAGTTGTACACGGCTTTCTGCGCGGGCGTCAACGCGCCCGAGAGCGCGATAATCGCACCGGGATTCAGGTCGTGGTTGGGCCATCCGTCCAGGCGCTTCCCGATTCCCGGGGCGAAAGAGTTGTCGACGGTCGAGTGACAGAGAGCGCACGTGATGCCCACACGTGTGAGCACGTCCTGGCCGTTGACCGTCGTTACCGTTCCCTTCACACCGACGACTGCATTGAGCTTGAGCAGTGCGACG
>Ga0193735_1000585_pt1 | contig 11637 bp, 8 predicted proteins | sample U1m2metaG_FD_145080 | JGI IMG/M metagenome (GOLD analysis project Ga0193735, IMG submission 145080) | Soil microbial communities from a riparian zone of the East river system, Colorado, United States - U1m2 | ecosystem: Environmental > Terrestrial > Soil > Riparian zone | place: USA: East River... | reverse complement strand
ATGTTGATTTCAATCGAGACATCTGCCTGGTCCAATTGCCGGCGAAAGATTTCCATCAGAGTCTGATATCCACCCGTCATCCGGAAGGGGCGATCTCCGTCGATCTTTTCGTCTGCGCGCAAGCCCTGCACTAGCGAATGAACACTGATCAGAGCGGGATCGGCAGCGTGAAAGCCAGTAACATAACTTCGGGCCCAGGCTTTAGCTTCCCGGTATTTCGGATCGTTTTCAGGGCAGCAGCGCTCCAGAAACTCCAGGAAAGACTGATCGGACCCCTGGTCATCCATTTTTTCCAGGATTTGGTCGACCTTGGAAAGGAGATCACACTTACATAACTCCCCTGGCTGGACACACCATTGTTCTCCCTTCAGCTCTCTTGCACGGATGTGATGCTTTCGTAGCAGCGTCCATATTTGTGGAGGACGGCCGTGAATAAACTCAGCCCCAAGTTCGACTGGCGCATCGCAGACCGGATCATGCTTAGTAAAGATACGGCCACCTATGCGGTCGCGGGCTTCCAGGATCGTGACTTTAAGCCCGGCCTGGGCAAGCTCCACCGCAGCCGATAGTCCGGCGGCGCCTGCGCCAAGAATAATTACGTCGGGATTATCGGACATGAGGGCTCGCCTGAAGGCTAGAAGCCCCAGCACGCTATGTTCGCGCTGGGGCTTGAAGAACGTCGAGCTTCGCTCGACCGCAGGCGAGTCGCCTGCGGCTAGTGGACCATGATTGTTTAACGGCTGGCCAGGGCTGGTTCGAGGTGTCCTGACTTCAAGGCTTCGTACCGTTTGTTGATCTCTTCCCAGTTGACCACGTTCCACCAGGCGGCCAGGTATTCCGGGCGGCGGTTGTTGTACTTGAGGTAGTACGCGTGCTCCCAGACGTCGTTTCCGAAAACAGGGAAAAGGCCTTGGGAAATTGGACTGTCCTGGTTAGGCGTACTGAGTATCTGCACTTCTCCGCTGGGTTTGCCCGCCAGCCACACCCATCCGCTGCCGAATTGCTTGGCGCCGGCGTCGTTAAATTTAGTCTGGAAATCCTTGAAGTTGCCAAAGCTTTTTTTGATCACCTCGGCGATAGGACCACTGGGATCGCCGCCACCTTTGGGCTTCATGATTTTCCAGTACATGCTGTGATTCACATGACCGCCGCCATTATTACGGACGGTGGCCCGGATATCTTCTGGGATCGTATTCAAATCGCGTAGCAGGTCTTCGGGGCTTTTCGACTGGAGATTAGGATATTTTTCCAGCGCCGCATTCAGGTTCTTGACATAAGTGCCATGATGCATGTCGTGATGCAATTTCATGGTCTGAGTATCAATGACGGGTTCGAGAGCAGAATAGTCGTAGGGTAGAGGGGGTAGTTGATGCGCCATGATTAGTCCTCCTGCCGTCTGAGATGATGAAATCGGGGCCGGGGATTCATATTGGAAGAAATCAAATTGAGCTGCTCTGTCCGGAGCCCCAGCTTATTTCGAGGTGAGAAGTTGCTGGTGCTGGTACATAATCATGCGTGCATTGAAAAAGAGTTCTACTTCAAGTGGTCAGTGGCCAGTGGGTTCCACTGATCACTGACCACTGACTACTAACTGAGGGTCCAAAATGAGCGGCAGCGTACCCAATCCTCCGTTAAGTTCTGGAAGGCGTTTTCAGCGCTACCCGCTCGATATTCGCATTTCTCTCCAGGTTTTTCGCGACGGGGAAACAATTTCGTTGTGGGGGCGTTCGAGTGAACTGGGTGAGGATGGTATCGGTGGAACGGTCACTGCGGAACTGAAACCAGGCGAAGTGGTGTCCATGGAGCTATCACTTCCGTTGACTCCCTTCCCCATCAAGTGCCGGGCGCTGGTTCGCTACCGCGATGGTTTGCGGCACGGCTTTGAGTTTCTCGCCCTCAGTTCTCAACATCGTGAAGCCATTCGCAAGCTTTGCCAGGCGCTGTCTCCAGGCGTTTAATCTTCCAGCGTATTTTCAATTTTTTGTCGTAAATAGAATTACCTCCGTAACTTTCAGGTACTCCGCTGGCGAACTAACATCCCCAACTAGCTCTGGTTAAATGGGGGAGGGACGGGATGGGTGACAAGATCACCCGGCCAGCGAAGCCGGCTGAGCTGCAGCGGGCCAAATTTTTGCAGCAAGCGCTTCGCCGGCGCACCCCTGCGCTCTCCATTCCTGAAGATGCGGTCACAGTGAGTCCCGCAGAAACCCCTTTTTTTCTATCCGACAGCCCCGAAGTGCAGAAGGCCTATCTTGACCAGTTGGTGGAGTGCGCGCCCGAGGCGATCAGCATTCTGGACGGACAGTATCGGATCAGGGGCATCAATGGCGAGTTCACGCGCATGTTCGGCTTTCTTGCTGAGGAGGCCCTGGGCCGCCGCATTGAGAAACTTATCGTTCCCCCCGATCGCACGGCGGAGACCAAGTGGCTGGCAGAGAGCCTGGATCAGGGCGAGAGAGTAAAGCTGGAGACCAAGCGGCAGCGCAAGGATGGCACGCTGGTGGACGTCTTCCTGGCCGGAGCGCCAGTCATCATCAGCGGAAAGCAGGTCGCGGTTTATGTTCTTTATCGCGACATATCGGAACAAAAGCGTGCCGAATCGCTGAGCTCCGCTCTCTACCGCATCGCGGAAAAGACCAGCTCTGCCAAAGATCTGCAACAGTTCTACGCTGCAATTCACGGAATTGTTGGCGAATTGATGTATGCCCGTAACTTTTATATCGCGCTGTACGATCAGGCGAGTCAGTTGCTCAGCTTTCCTTATTTCGTGGACGAAGAAGATCCCACGCCCGCCCCAAAGAAACTGGGGCGTGGGCTTACCGAGTATGTGTTGCGTACCGGAGAACCGCTGCTATGCACTCCGGATGTTTTCGATGTGTTAGTGAAGCAGGGTGAAGTGGAACTCATTGGGGCTCCCTCTTTGGATTGGCTGGGCGTTCCGCTGAAAGCCGGGAACACGACATTCGGCGTGCTGGTGGTCCAAAGCTACACCGATAATGTACGTTACCGCGAGAAGGAGAAAGATATTCTCACCTTCGTCTCGCACCAACTGGCGAGTGCCATTGAGCACAAGCGAAGCGAAGAAGCGCTGCGCCGGTCGGAAGCACGTTACCGCTCGGTAGTACAAAGCGCCGTTTACGGAATCTATCGTTCTAACCTGGAAGGCAAGTTCCTGGATGTGAATCCTGCTCTGGTGGCAATGCTGGGACGTAACTCAGCCGAAGAGGTGCTGTGCCTGGATCCCAAAGTTGATGTCTTTGTGGATGCGAAAGAGCAATCCCGGCTGATGGTTGAGTTTCGGCGTGGAGTGCGCGTTGACAACGTGGAAGTTCGCTGGAAACGCCAGGATGGAAAAGCCATCACGGTGCGCCTGAGTGGGCGCGCGGTCAAGGGAGAGACCGGCGATGTCGTAGAAGTGATTGCCGAGGACGTGACTGAGCGCCGGGTGTTGGAAGATCAGTTTCGTCAGGCACAGAAGATGGAAGCTGTGGGACGTCTGGCCGGTGGCGTGGCTCACGACTTCAATAATCTTCTGATGGTGATCAGCGGCTACACCGAAGTTCTGATGGAGCATACGGCACAGGATCATGCGCTGCATCCCAAGATTGCGGCCATTCAACAGGCTTCGGACCGGGCAACCACACTTACCCGGCAATTGCTGGCTTTCAGCCGCAAACAATTGCTGGAGCTGAAAGTTGTGGATGTAAATGCGATTGTGAAGGACATTGAACGCCTGCTGCGTCCGTTAATTGGAGAAAATATCGAACTGGTTACGCGCCTGGCCGGCGATTTGGGACGAACCCGAGCGGATGCGGGACAGATTGAGCAAGTCATCATGAACCTGGTGGTCAATTCCAAAGATGCGCTGCCCAATGGCGGGAAAATTATTATCCAGACCGCGAACGTGAGTCTGGAGGACGATTCGTCCCGCGAGTGCAGCTACATTCGGCCCGGACCGTATGTCATGCTCTCGATTGAGGACAATGGTCACGGCATGGACAAAGAAACTCAATCACGCATTTTCGAGCCTTTCTTTACCACGAAAGAAAAAGGGAAAGGCACCGGGTTGGGGCTGTCCACGGTGTACGGGATTATTAAACAGAGTGGCGGCTACGTTCTTGCCCAGAGCGAAGTGGGACGCGGGACTACGTTCCGCATTTACCTACCGCGTGTGGAAGAGCCAGCGGAAAATGCTAGCGTGACTAGTGCGTCGCAGTCGGCTGCCGGAGGTTCTGAAACTGTGCTGTTGGTGGAAGATGAGGAATCGGTACGTCAATTGGTGCGCGAAACTCTGGAAGCCAAGGGATACAAGGTACTGGAGGCCAACCACGGGGATGCCGCGCTGCAAATCGCTTCTGATTACCATGGGCCGATTGATATGTTGATTACGGACGTTGTAATGCCGGGGATGAGCGGACGGGAATTGTCGGAGCAGCTCTCGGCGTCGGATCCAGATATAAAAATCTTGTATCTTTCCGGTTACACCGAGGATGCTGTCGTGCATCAAGGCGTCTTGGAGCCGGGTACGTCGTTTCTGCAGAAACCCTTCACTCTGCAGGCGCTGGCACGGAAAGTGCGGGAAGTGCTGCGCAGCGAGCGCGGGTAAACCGCTTACAATCAATAGCGATTGCCTTCCTACGTTCAGACCCAACCAGCGGTGCAACTTTTCCTTATAATCTGCGTCTTATTTGACAGACAATCAATCTGACCTTGAGGACTGTTTTCATGTTGATAAAAAAGCCCGCGGATATTCCGTCTTCCGAGATCACTTCTAAAAGTCTTTATCTGAATCGCCGCAAGTTTCTGGCCGGAACCGTGATTAGCGGGGCGGCTGCGGTTGCCGGGATGAGCCTGCGCGAGTTCGCAGATCCCACAACTGTGTGGGCCAACACGAAGATCGACGGCATTCAAAAAAGTTCCTTCTCGACCACGGAGAAGATCACGCCGCTGAAGGATGTCTCGAATTACAACAATTATTACGAATTCTCAACCGACAAGTACGAGCCAGCCAAATTAGCCAAGGATTTCAAGACCCGGCCCTGGACCGTCACCATCGATGGAGAAGTGAAAAAGAAGCAGGTGCTCGATGTAGATGCCATCATGAAGATGGCTACACCCGAGGAGCGGATTTACCGGCATCGCTGTGTGGAAGGCTGGTCGATTGTTGTACCTTGGGTTGGATTCTCATTGAGTCAGTTGATTAACAAGGTCGATCCCTTGCCGAAGGCGAAGTTTGTTGAATTCACTACGGTTCTAGATCCCAACCAAATGCCGGGTCAGAAGACGGGAGTTCTGGAATGGCCTTACGTCGAGGGGTTGCGCATGGACGAAGCCATGCATCCGCTTGCTCTATTGTGCTTTGGGATGTATGGAGAGACGCTGCCTAACCAGGATGGGGCGCCGCTGCGGATTGTCGTGCCGTGGAAATATGGTTTTAAAAGCGCCAAGGCGATTGTGCGCATTCGCTTCACGGACAAGCAACCCGTGAATACGTGGAACAAGTCTGCGCCCAACGAGTACGGATTTTATTCCAATGTGAATCCGAATGTGGATCATCCGCGCTGGAGCCAGGCCAAGGAGCGGAGATTGGGTGAGTTTTTTAAGCGTCCTACTCTGATGTTCAATGGATACGATCAGGTGGCGAGTCTTTACAGCGGCATGGATCTGAAAAAGAATTTCTAGAGCAACCCCGGGGGCTGAAGCCCGTCGAGTCAGACGGGTTACGCGGCCCTGAAGGGCCGCCCTTCCAGGCCACTGCGGAATGCAAGTTTGGTCGTTGGTGAAATCCACACAGCGTCAGCGAAATGTAAGTTTGGTCGTTGGCCAAACCCAAACAGCTTCGGTCCAGCGCTAGCGACCAACGGCCAGCGAACAACGACGAGCCACGAATTCCCATGATCCGATGGTTTAAACCGATCGTCTTTCTCGCCTGCCTGGGGCCGCTATTTGCTCTGGGATGGAAGGCTTACAACCAGGCTTTGGGGGCCAATCCGATCGAAGTCATCACCCACTCCACCGGAGATTGGATCCTGATCTTCCTGCTGATTACGTTAGCAGTCACTCCGGTCCGCAAATTGACAGGTCAACTCTGGCTAATTCGTTATCGCCGAATGTTCGGGTTGTTCGCTTTTTTCTACGCGGTGCTCCACTTCCTTACCTACATCTGGCTGGATAAGTTCTTCGACATCCACGAAATGCTGGCGGACATTGCCAAACGCCGCTTTATCACCGTGGGATTCACTGGATTCGTGCTGCTCATTCCTCTGGCGCTCACTTCCACCAAGGGCTGGATTCGCCGTCTCGGCGGCAAACGCTGGCAGGCACTGCATCGCTTAATTTATTTCGGCGCTATCGCGGGCGTGATCCACTATCTATGGTTGGTGAAAGCGGATAAACGCAAACCGCTGCAGTATGCCTTCGTCCTCGGAATCTTGCTCGCTTATCGGGTAGTGGTATGGACAATCCCGAAAATCCGGGCAAAGAAGGCTGCTACGATGTCTGGGCGGCGAGTGGAATTACCGGGTAGTTAATCCGCTGCCTGGCTTGTCATGCAATACACGACATTGAGTAACAACCCGTTTGGTGTGCTTACATCAGTTGTCGCGCCGGCTATTCTGACCAATGCTTGTTCGGTGCTGGCGCTGGGGACTGGCAACCGGCTGGCGCGGGTTGTGGATCGAACCCGCGTGGTGGCGGCAGAACTTGCGGGATTCGAGCCTGGGACGTCGAACTACGAAGACAGTTTCGCCCAACTGGATCGCTTGCAGGTGCGTGCGCAATTTCTGCTGAGAGCTTTGAGGTCTTTCTACGCGTCGATCGGCCTATTTGCCGCCACGGCTTTGGTGTCTGTGGCGGGTTCGATTGTGAGCTACTACGGGCGGCATCTTTTCTTTCAAATAGCCGCCGGGCTCGCGCTGGTCATCGGCTCTTTGGCGGTGCTCAGTTTGGCCTCCGGATGCATGCTCATGGTTCGAGAGACACGATTCGCGGTAAGAAATCTAGCGGAGGAGGCGAACATCCGTAGCAAACGCCGTTAGTACTCACATCCATACTGCAGGCCCCAGGTTTCAGCGAGACAAACGTTAGAAGGCTCTGGCTGATATCTTAGAGTTGAACCTAAGACCTCGTTTTTAGGGAAATCTGAATACTGTTCCTATCTAACTGTCATCAAACGTACTTCCTCTGTACTTACTGCGACGACAACCGCCGAATGGGGTAACATTTGCCCACACTTAGCTGAGCGGCAAGCATGCTTGGCCACCTTTGTCTCATATCCTTTAATTGACACGTGCCATAGAATGTAGCTGTTTTTGCAGGACTCTATCTGCGCCGATAGAGCCTTCGCAGGAGACCAGCCATGCCACTTCGTCGTTGGTTTGCAATCTGCCTTGCACCAATAATTGTTCTCACCATCGCCTCTTACCGCTTGCCGGCGGTCAGCGCGTTCATTGGATTTCAGCCGGTCTCGCCAGAAGAACTGAAGATGACGCAGGAGCCACTGGCTCCGGGAGCGCCCGCAATCATACTGTTTCGCCAGGTGGATCGGGATGATACCGGGCACACCGCCCATGAAGACAATTATGTTCGTATCAAGATACTCACTGAAGAAGGGCGGAAGTACGCTGACATAGAAATACCCTTTTATAAAGGATACGGAAACAACGTTACCAATGTGAGAGGGCGGACGATCAGGCCCGACGGCTCAATTGCTAATTTCGAAGGGAAGGTCTTTGAAAAGGCGATTGTCAAAGCGAAGGGGCTGAGGTACATGGCGAAAACCTTCACACTTCCCGACGTGCAGCCCGGCAGCATTATTGAGTATTACTACACCTACGACTTGAGCGAGCACTACATTTACGACTCGCGCTGGATTCTGAGCGATGAGCTGTTCACAAAAAGGGCTAACTTCTCATTGAAGCCGTATACCTCGTCATACGTTCCCATAGGTGTCCGCTGGGGCTGGCAAATGTTGCCCGAAGGTACAGTTCCGCCAAAGGAGGGGCCCGACAAGATTATCCGGCTGGAAGCGGTCAACATTCCCGCCTTCCAAACCGAAGACTTTATGCCGCCGGAAAATGAGCTCAAGTCACGTGTCGACTTTACCTATAGCGAAAGCATGGGGACGCAAACGGCTGACAAGTTCTGGAAAGAGACCGGCAAGAAAATGAACGACGATTTAGAGAGTTTTGTGGGGAAACGAAAAGCCATGGAGCAGGCGGTGGCGCAAATCGTTTCGCCCAATGATTCTGACGAAGAAAAGCTACAGAAGATATACGCTCGCGTGCAGCAGATTCGCAACACATCTTTCGAAGTGCAGAAAACTGAGCAAGAACAGAAGCGCGAGAAAGAGAAGGATCTTAATAACGTAGAGGAGGTATGGAAACGGGGCTACGGTGATGGTAAACAGCTGACCTGGCTGTATCTCGCGCTAGTCCGCGCCGCAGGATTTGAAGCGTACGGGGTGTGGGCTTCGGAACGGCAAAATTACTTCTTCAACCCCCAGCAAATGGATCGCTACAAATTGGACGCGAACGTAGTTTTGGTTAAGCTCAAAGGGACCGATATTTATTGCGATCCGGGAGGAGCATTCACGCCCTTCAAGTTGCTGACCTGGTCGGAGACCGGGGTTCAGGGGCTGCGCCTGGACAAAGATGGCGGAAGCTGGGTTAAGACGATGCTCCCGCCTAGTTCGGAGTCCCGCATCGAGCGCAAGGCGGATTTGAAATTGTCTGACACCGGCGATCTCGAAGGAAATCTCACCGTCACTTTCACCGGCCTGGAAGCTCTCCGGAGACGGGTAGAAGAGCGAAACGTGGATGAAGCCGAGCGAACAAAATTTCTAGAGGATCAGATAAAAGAGTACATTCCTGCCGCAAGCGAAGTCGATTTGAAGAGTAAACCGGACTGGAACAATTCCGCGGTTCCTCTGGTGGCTCAATTTTCGCTGAAAGTTCCGGGCTGGGCTTCCGGGGCGGGACGGCGGGCGCTCGTTCCCGTCGGGCTCTTCAGCGCGACAGAGCACCACCTGTTTGACCATGCCGCGCGGGTCCACCCAATCTACTTTGAGTTTCCCTTCCAGAAAATAGATGACATCACTATCGAGCTTCCGGCCGGCTGGCAAGCCACCAGCTTGCCAGCAGCGCAAAATCACGATGCGAAGGTCGTGGTCTATACCTTGAAAGTGGAGAGCGACAAGAACAAGCTGCACTTGACGAGAAAGTTAGCAATCGATCTTCTTCTCGCAGAAGCGAAATACTATCCTGCGGTGCGGAACTTCTTTCAAACAGTGAGGACGGGCGATGAGGAACAAATTGTTCTACAGCCAGGCACGACGGTCAGTGTTAATTAACCGGCAAATCCCCGCCCTCCTATTTGGCGTCGCCATGTCTCTGCTGGCGGCTGCCGTCCCAGCGGAATGTGCTGATGCGCCTCAGTGGATGCACGCGCTGGTTAACGTGCCCTTGCCCGCGCATGACGAGAAGACAGACGCGGTGATGCTGTATTCGGAAGAGAATCTCAATGTCTTATCCACCGACAAAATTAAAAAAGTAGTCCGAGTAGCCTACAAGATTCTGCGACCAGGAGGACGGGACTACGGCAGGGTGGTAGTTCCGTTTAATTCCAATACGAAAGTCACTAGCCTGCGCGGCTGGTGCATCCCGGCCCAGGGCAAAGACTACGAGATAAGGGACAAAGAAGCGGTGGAAATTTCTCTCCCCAAGATTGATGGGAGCGAATTAATCGTGGACGCAAAGGAAAAGCTCCTGCGTATCCCAGCGCCGGACCCCGGCAACATTGTCGGGTACCAGTATGAGTTAGAAGAGCATCCCCTGGTTCTGCAGGAAAGCTGGGATTTCCAGGGAGAGATTCCAGTGCGGGAAAGCCATTTCTCCCTGCAACTGCCGGCGGGGTGGGAGTACAAGGCGTCATGGCTTAACTATCCCGCGGCAAAACCGAATGACGCCGGAAACAGCCAGTGGCAATGGGTGGTGAATGACCTGAAAGAGATTCGCGCGGAAGATGACATGCCGCCAGTGAGCGGCCTCGCGGGACAGATGATCGTATCCTTCTTTCCGCCCGGTGGCCCGGGAACGAATGGATTCTCCAATTGGCAAGAGATGGGGAATTGGTACCGCAATCTCACCAGTGGGCGCGGCGACGCTTCAGCCCAGATCAAGCAGAAAGTGGCAGCGTTGACGGCTTCGGCGCCAACGACTTTGGAGAAGATTCGAATTCTGGCGCGGTTCGTTCAGCACGATATTCGCTACGTCGCGATCGAACTCGGGATCGGGGGGTGGCAACCTCATCCCGCTGCCGATGTGTTCACCTTCCGCTATGGAGATTGTAAGGACAAGGCAACTCTTTTGGGCTCGATGCTGCACGAGATCGGGGTCGATTCTTACTATTTGCCGATCAATACGCAGCGTGGGTCTATCACACTCGAAACACCGGCGTATCGAGGATTCAACCATGTGATACTTGCGATCAAGTTACCCCCAGGCGTAAGCGATCCTTCGCTGATTGCTACCATGCAACATCCCAAGCTGGGGAAAATTCTGTTCTTTGACCCGACCAACGAGGTAACTCCGTTTGGCCAGATCGGAGGATACCTGCAATCTAATTACGGATTGCTAGTACTACCGGAGGGTGGCGAATTGGTTGAGCTTTTAAAACAGCCATCAACGATGAACAGTATCCGGCGTACGGCCAAGTTGACTCTGGATCCCACCGGCAAATTGCAGGGTGATGTCGAAGAAATACGGGTAGGGGACCAGGCCTGGACGCAACGGTGGGCGCTGCGCACAGTTACAAAAGACGTTGATAGGATCAAGCCGATTGAGAATCTGCTCGCGGACTCAATCCCGAATTTTCATATCACGAAGGCAAGCGTGATTAATTTCCAGCAGACTGATCAGCCTTTCGGATTTAATTACTCCTTCGAGGCGGAGAATTATGCAAAGAACGCGGGCAATTTACTCCTGGTACGCCCGCGAGTTCTCGGAAGTAAGTCCAAAGCGCTGATGGAGACGAAAGAGCCACGGAAGTTTGCGGTGGAATTCGACGGACCGGTGCGGGACACCGACAAATTTGAAATTACTATGCCGGCTGGCTACGAAGTCGACGATCTTCCCCCACCCGTGGATGCCGACTACAGCTTCGCCAGCTATCATTCCAAAACCGAAGTCACCGGCAATGTGATTGGTTATACCCGCACATTTGAAGTCAAAGAGTTGAGCGTGCCGGTAAGTAAGGCCGAGGAACTCAAGAAATTCTATCGGATCATTGCTACCGATGAGCGGAATACGGTTGTTCTGAAACCTTCGAAGTAGGAAGGGACATTCACGAGGGCTGGAGTCCCAGTCCTGGAAGCGCCGATCTTCAACTCCGCTGCAGTTAACTCGGATATGTTCTGCGGCCAGTTTCTGTCGCCCCTTCCGGGGCTTTGTCTTCGTTCACCAGACTGCCCACGGCTGGCGCCGTGGGCTGCATTCTTATGCCGCTTCGCGGCTGGCGCCGGTTCTTGCGTTCCGGGCAATCAGGATTGAACCCACGTCGGAGTAATAGCGGCGTGCGTCAGGCGATCTTGATTGAATCCACGTTGGAGTAATAGCGGGGTGCGTCGGCCGATCAATTTAC
>Ga0193735_1000584_pt1 | contig 11643 bp, 11 predicted proteins | sample U1m2metaG_FD_145080 | JGI IMG/M metagenome (GOLD analysis project Ga0193735, IMG submission 145080) | Soil microbial communities from a riparian zone of the East river system, Colorado, United States - U1m2 | ecosystem: Environmental > Terrestrial > Soil > Riparian zone | place: USA: East River... | reverse complement strand
CGGCTCTTCAACGTTCATAGGATCCGGAGAAATAAAGTAACAGGGCTGGAGTGATAGAGTAAGGGAATACCAAAGTAATGGCTAAGAATTCCTCCCCATCACTCTGGTACCCCATCACTCCAATCATCTACGTGAGCATGTCGACAATCTTTTCGACCGGTGTAGTAGAAACGATGTGGCGCTTTACGCTCATCTCCTCGGGTGAGAAGCCCAGGGCCATGCCGACGAATTGCGGCAGGTGAAGTATCGGCAGGTCGATCTCTTGTCCTGCCTGTGCTCCGGCCTTGGCCTGGTTGCCGTCCAGGTTCAAGTGACAAAGCGGACATGGCGTGACCATACAATGGGCGCCCTTTTCCTTCGACTCGCCGGTGTGTTTCGCCACCATCGCAAGGGAGTTTTCTTCATTCGCCGAAAGGATCGGAAAGCCGCAGCACTTGCCTTTGCCGCTGATGTCGGCGAGCTCGGCGCCCATGATGCCGATGATCTGATCGAGATAACTCTTGCGCGCGTTCGATTCCTTGGTCGGAGTGATGGCTTCGGGCGGGCGACGGAGAAAACATCCATAGAAAGGCGATACTCTTAGTCCCTTGAGCGGTTTTCGAATCAGGGGCTTCAGGTTATCGATGCCGTAGTCTTCAAAGAGGACCCATAACAGATGCTTCACTTCCGTGGTTCCCTTGTATTCGAGACCCTCATCGGCGAGATATTCACGATTGATCTTGGTGCGGTACTCGGCATCGCTGGTAAGCCGGTAGTTGGCTTGCGCCAACACGCCCTGGCAGGTGCTGCAAATGGTCATCATCGGCAGACCCATCTTCTCGGCTTTGGCCAAAGTCCTTGCGTTGATCGGGTCGGAAAGATATTGCGGCAGCACGCCCGCGCCGGTGCAGGCGACATCTTTCATCTCGTCGATCTCGATGTTGAGCTTGTCTGCTACCTTCACCGCCGATGGATAGAGCTCGGGGCAACCGCCCTTAGAAACACATCCGGGATAAAAAGCGTATTTCATTTGTTCTCCGCTTCTCCTTTTTCGAAGATCTTCTTAATTTGCTCGGCCCCAGGTCGCTTTGCATGAACGTAGGGAAGGGGCGCTTTCCCGCGCATCAAGGCTTTGGCCGCGGTCGGCAGAAGCTTCATGAGACCTGAAACATTTGTCAGCCCTTCGGACTCCACCGCCAGCCTGCCTTCGTCCAACCAGCCGCTCTCCTTCACCGACTTCGTAAAACTCTTATGATGCCGGGCGACTTTCTCATTGGTGATGCCTGTTCTATAGGCTTCGTCTCTTAGAGCAACTATGCGCTTGGTCGGTTCAATTCCTCTAGGGCAGTGTTCGTCGGCCTCGTAGCAATGCACACAGTCCCATATCCCTTTCGGTCCCTGGACGATATTGAGTTGTTCCTTGGCATTCTTGTTGCGCGGATCAAGGATTAGCCGATAGGCTTTGGTCAGCGCCGCGGGTCCGACAAAATTGATATCGACCGGCAACACCGTACAGCCCTCGTCACACATGCCACACTGGTAGCAGCTCATGACTTTTCTGAGATCCTTCATCTGAGCATCGGCGACGACGTTTTCACCGTCGGCAGTTGCGTCATCGGTTTCAAGCCAGGGTTTGACGGCTTTGATCTTGTTCCACATGAAGGCGTCCCAGTCATAAACGAGATCTTTGATGACGGAAACGTTGCGCAGCGGATCGAGGGAGATCTCGGGTCCCTTTTGCGTATACGCCGAAACTTTCGCTGTGCAGGTCAGACGGCTGCTGCCGTTGACGCGAACCATGCAATCACCGCAGTGACCGCGCAGGCAGGAACAGCGGAAAGCAAGGCTGCTGTCCATCTCGTCGCGAATCTTAAACAGGCTTTCCAGAACGGTGGCGCCGTCAGGCACGTCGACAGTGTAATTGGAACGGCCCGGTTTGCCATCTTTTTCCGGGTCTTTGCGATAAACCTTAAATGTGACTTCCATGAATTTCGCCTCCTTCGGACGTTGAACTCAGCTCCCCACCGGCTGCTTGTCGATTTGTGCCGATCCCTGTGCGAGCTTGGGAATCGTATGGTTGTTCCAGTTCGTATTGTCCGTATTGGGAAAGTCCTTCCGGCTATGCGCGCCGCGGCTTTCTGTTCGCGCCTGCGCCGAGCGCGCCACCACTTCCGCGACCGCAAGCATCGAACCGACTTCCAAGTGAGTCGTCAGATCGTAATTATAGATCTTACCGGCGTTGCGCACTTTTATCCTTCGATGCCGCTCTTGTAATTTTTTGATCCCATCAAGCGCCTCCTGCAATCCGCCGCTGTCTCGGACCAGTCCAACTTTTTCGCTCATCAGGCGTCCGAGTTCGCCGTGGATCTTGGCGAGAGAGTCCTGGGCTGAATCGCCGGAGGTGAGCGCAACGAGCTTTTTTTCTTCGTCGGCCAGCTTTGCCGCTGGAAAAGTCTTCTTAGCCGCCGATTTTGCGTAGGCGGCTGCGGCTTCGCCGACTTTTTTGCCGAAGACAACTGACTCAGTGAGCGTGTTGCCGGCCAGACGCCCTGCGCCGTTGAGACCGTTGCAGGCGCATTCGCCCACCGCAAACAGACCGGCCAGCGATGTTTCGCCGGTTGGTGTGGTTTGAATACCGCCCATTGGACGGTGAGCGACGGGGCGAATGGGAATCAGATCTTTGGTGCTATCCAAGCCGGCCACCAATTTGACCAATTCATGGGTTTGCGGGAAGAAGGACAGAATTTTCTCTTTGCCTATCGGCTTCAAGTCGAGGAATGCAGAGCCGTCGCCATTCTGCGTCGCGCTTGAGATTGACAGGCTGAGCGCGCTTCTCGGCGCATCTTTTACGACGGGGATCGCTGCTCCCTGCTGATTGACGATCTGCGCGCCACCGCCAAGAGTCGCTTCAGTGATCAGCAACCCTTGCCCCTTAGGAAATACCGTCGGGTGAAACTGAACCATCTCCATGTCCATCAAACGAGCGCCAGACAGGTAAGCCAGGGCTTGGCCGTCGCCGGTCGTGCCAATGGACACGGTTGAAGGCGAATACATGCGCATGAATCCACCCGTCGCGAGAATCACCGCTCGCGCGGAAAAGGCATCGAGTTTTCCAGATCTGAGGCCAAGCGCAGTAACGCCAACACACGTCTCTCCGTCAACGGCCAGAGAAGTCACGAACCATTCTTCGAATGACGGAATCCCCCGACGCTGAAACTGTTCGTGCAGCACCGTTAAGACTATATGACCCGTGCGATCGTCAGCGTAGCAGCTTCGGTTGCGGCTGTTGGAACCGAAAGGGCGGCGATCGATGCGACCGTCTTTGTCGCGGTTAAAAGGCGCGCCCATATGCTCGAGCCAGAGGACTTCTTTGGTTGCGTCTTGGACGAAGCTCTGAACCACGGCACGCTCGCACAACCCATCTCCGGCGGCCATGATGTCGTTAGCAAAATTCTCGGCCGAGTCATCTTTTCCCAGTGGGGCGTTGATCCCACCCTGCGCAATTGCCGAGTTGGAACGCAGCGGATGACTCTTTGACAGGAGCGCCACCGACGCTCCGGCGCGTTTTGCCGCGATCGCCGCTCTTAATCCCGACGCGCCACCGCCCACTACTACGACGTCAAATTCTTGCATCTGTGCTCCGAATTTTCTTTGTCTTCTTATAACAAAAAGACCCTATGAGGGTCAACAACGGCGGATGAGGTGATGTATCAGTCAGTGTGTAAATTTTCTGAAAGGGAGCTGCCAATTCCCTTCTGCTCGATGAAAATCCCAATGTCACTTCGGTTGGCGTGGGTCGCCCAAAGAACATAATCGGATCGTACCGCGCTACATCTCAGCAGACTCCACGTTTCCGCTCTGGGAATTGTGTTTTCCATCCTCATCGGGGCATCCGGAGCGGATAGCGATCCCCAGCGACTCGACTTCACGATGCATGGCTTAGGTGTCAAACGTCTTAAACGGAGCGGAGCGATTGAACGATTTGAACGACTTGAACTAGCTTTATGAAGAGAGCGAAGCGGTGGAACGATTGCAACGACTGGAACCGTTTTTTTCTGACCACGCTGAAACGACTGGAACTGGTCACCGCATAGGTGTGGCGGAGATTCGCGGTGACAAGAAACTTCAGTTGGTCAGCGCCGCCTTTGGCTTATGCCAGTTCAAAGTTCAATGTTCAGAGTTCAAGGTGAACTTCCGCATTGATGCGTTGAAACCGCCGTGTACAATGGGCTCATGGAGTCCGACCGTATCGGCGTTAGCCGTCTCGGTGATCTGCATTCCGGAAATCGTCTCGGCTCTGTCCGCCGGCGGCGCGAACGCAAAGTTTCAACTCAAGAGTACCGAAATGCCAAGGCATCGGTACTTTCGGACACCGACGACGCTACTGTCATTGGGATTACTGAGGAAGTGATAGCTCGGGCGGTGGCACTGCTAGAGCAGTTTCCGCTCCGTAGTGCCGATGCGTTACATATTGCCTGCGCCTCGAAGTGGTCGACCGACCTATTCGTTTGTGCCGATGAATCAAGAAGTTGCTTTTCCGGCCGCGCATTCCAGCGACTGCGCGGCCGGGATTTTAGGCCTCGGTGTACCAGGTGGTATGGCGTTCCACCGGCAGGCGCTTGGCCAAAGTCTTTTGCTCGGAGTACCCCAAGAAAATGCATGTCACCGGCCGCTCTTTCTCTGTGAGTCCGAGAATCGGGCCAACAAAGTTTTGGTCAATCCAGGCGCCCGTGCTGGGATAGCTGCCCAGGCTTCGCGCGCTCGCGGCGACCAGCAGGTTTTGAATCGCGCACCAGCAGGCCGCGAAGTTCTCCTGGTCAACAATTTTGTTCTCATCGCCTAGCATGGAAACGATGATCACGACGGGGGACGAATAACACTTAGCACGGGCGAAGCGGAGAGCGTCTTCGCTCACCTGCTCACCCTTTTTCTCCGCGGCCCAACGTACTGCCTCCTGTCGGGCTGCGACCAATCGCTCGCGCCCCTTTCCGTAAAACACGTGGAAACGCCAGGGATGTGTCAATTTATGGTTGGGCGCCCAGTGGGCGGCGTCGAGCAGCTCCTCGATCCACTCCCGAGGAATCTCGGTGGAAACGTACTCTTTCACCGAACGGCGCGTCCTGATTGCGGTGAGCGCATCAGTGAGAGGGCGCTCCGTTGTACTTGCCATGATCCTACCTCCTAGTCTTGTACGGATTATATCTATAGATATGTATAGAAAATTTAAACCACGAGCAACATCGCCGGACCGGAGAGCCGTCAAATTCCCTTTCTGTTCGATGAAAATCCTAGTGTTTGACGAGCGTTGCTCCTTTGGGCCGCTGGAAACCGACCCGGACTTCCACGTCACCCGCGCAGGGCTGGAATTGTTCGAACCGCTGATCGAGCGCTTCCTGGTCAACGGAAAAACCGTCGTTATTTCATTTCCGTCTCGAGATTGTCAGAAATAAAAGTCGTAGACCTCGCCTTTCCGTGTCCGATGGGTTTTGTGCTAGGTTGGCTTGTCGAGTACGAAGTTAAGACAAAGGAGGTTTTCATGGCAACGTTCAAAATCGAAGGCGTCACTCACTGGTCGATTCCCGTCAACAACTTAAAGGATTCCGAAGATTTCTACGGCGGGCTGCTCGGGCTCAAACCGGTCGGGCGCCTCAGCAACAACGTGATGTCCTGCTTTAATGTCGGCGATCATAACATACTTTTGTGCGAGCGGGAGAAGCCGCAGGATAGAACCATCGTCGAAGATCGCGTGCATCATTCCTTCACGGTAAGCTCCGAAGGGTTCGTGCAGGCTTGCAAGACGCTTCACGAAAAGAAGATTCCCATCGTCGAGCTGGAATACCGCGCCAAGGGCTATTTCACCGGGCGAGAGCTCTACTTTCACGATCCCAGCGGGAACCGTCTCGAGATCCGCGACCCAAGCTGGAAGAAGGGAATGCCGGAACCGCCCTATGAAGAGATCGTAAAGTCGTAGGTCTACGACGACACGGCCTGCTTAGACGAAGCTCGCGGAACGGGGAACGTCTTAAGCTGACCGGTAGCGTGATAACGTTTTCCCAGAACGTCCCAATGGGTTCCTTGGCTTGAACCTTTGAACCGCGGTTTACCCGGAAAACGTTTGGAACGATTGGAACACGCTTCGCTCTGACTTTGAACATTGAACCTTGAACTTTGAACGAGGTTGATCAGTTAACGTTTGAACGGAGCGCAGTGATTGAATGGCTTGAACGGAGTGAAACGGTTGAACGATATGTTTAGCCATTCTCCAGCAGATAACTGCGCCGATCGATCTTTACGGTACCGTTGGTAAAGCTGATCGAAATGTTGATATCCCCTTCCCCCCGGGCCCAGGGAACCACTTTCATGGTTCGAAGACCGGCCTTGGTATTGGGCTCTTCGAAGGCGATCGATTCTGCCTCCGCCCTGGTTTCAGCGCGCAGGATGAACATGCCGTAACCGAGATCGCAGGTCGTTTCATTGTCTTTATCGTTCTTGAGCAGGCCCGCGCCAAACAGCCGACCCTCGCTTTCGAGTCTCGCCATGTATTCCTTGTGCGGCCGGCGGACTTCCTCACGCGATGGCGCGTTCGCCGGCGGCGGCTCAACCCACGTCATGAAACAAAGATAGCATTGCTCGTGCTTTAACGGATGCATCGGGTCTTGCTTCAGGTCTGCCATGGTCTTTCCTCCTCGAAATAAATTCTGCTACGTGCATGCATTCCTTCTGATAGATCAACCAACGGTTGTACAATTTTAAAATAGCGAATCAACCGCTAATGGGTCAAGTTTGCGCAGTCGCTTCACACGTTCGCGCCAAGCTCCCCGGTTTTCGAACGTTTCGACGTTTCGAGAATTCCCGAAACGTGGGAGTTTCCCCTTGTTCATTTTACTCCTCGGACGATTTGAACGGAACGCAGTGATTGAACGTTTTGAACGATTTGAACGGGCTTCGGTACTAACCCATGCCGTTTATGCTGTCTCAAGTTGATCAATCAAGATGTTGTCTTGGTCCGACCCGGAAAGTCACACTGAAGACTGGATGATGCGGATCGCGAATATGCTGCAGTTGGAATTTACTCCTCATCGACGCCGATAGACCTAGCATCGGTTCTTTCGAAACGAGATTGGCGATCGCACCCGAAGCTGTGCAGGCGATTCTCGACGAGACGGAGAGCAAGCAGGGTGCAAGCCCAAGAGTTAATCGACCGGCGCTACCTCGACGCTCTCGAAAAGACCGGTTTCTTCAAACAACTTTGGGGGAAGTAAGAGGAGCTTGCCACGAGCTGGTGTGAGCCGAAGCGGCAGGTATTCCTCTCAAGAACCGTCAGCCGAAATTAGCCGAAACGATTGGATGCTCAATGCTGCTCCGTCGCTCGTCAATGAAATATTGGCCGGCAAGATACGAAAGGTGAGTTAGTAGAGTTAGGCAAGTCAGACACGCCTGGGTCACCCACGCCTGGGTCACGCCTGGTTCTTCTTTCTTGACCGCCCGGCTAATGGGTGACCCCGGACTTTTGCCCTTCATCAGAAATGGTCAATACGTTCTTTCTCTCGAGCGACAGACGCGACAGCGTCGTCCGACAGGCGCTTTTTCCCGCAGCGGTTATCGTCCATGAGCCTATCGCTGCTTTGATGCAAGACCAGCGACGGCAAATCGCGTTGCCATGAAGGTGCTCTCATAGAAAGTGATAACAAATGGCTCGGTTGAGTAGATTGACGTAAGACTTTCAGGATGTGGAGGGTCCGCCGCTCATGGACGGACCCTCCACGCGCAACATCAATGTCAGAAATCAGTCATAGTAATGATCGCGATCACGGTCACGACGCCACCAGCCGTAGTCACGGCCCCGCCAGCCGTCGTTATCCCCGTAAATCTCTCTGCGGTCTCGGTAAAGCTCCCTTTGCTTATCACGGATCTTCTCATTGTACTCACGGGCTTCGCGCCTATCGCCCTCGCGGAGCTCGCGGTTACGTCGCTGTCTCAACTCTTGGAGCTCTCGCTGATCACGGCGCAGCTCTTCACGTTGCCTGTGGTTGCCAGGGGGGTTGCCGCCGGCATAAGCGTGTCCGATCGGGATCATCAGAGAAACCGTCAGTAAACTCATACAGACTATTGATAGTGATTTTCGCATTGCGTATTCCTCCTTCCCTCAAGAAAAGAAACGCAAGCCCCATACCAGGTCGTAAGGGTTGAATTATCTTAGATTTACGTGATGCAGAAGGAAATCGAGGAGGGAAATTTAGTGCGGACCTTGGAGAAATTTCGCACGTTGCATCAACAACTAAATTTCGAAATCAGGAGACCCCCTTTTTCCTCCCTATGGTTCCCGCGCACGATCACGTGATACAGAACTCCGGGAGCCAACACCATTCGTCGCCTCGCCATGCATTCCCTCGAATCGAAGAGATAAGAAATTCTCAAGATTGGCTCGAATAGAAAGTCTGACCCCACACTTTCCACTGGTCAGGCGACAAAACACGAGCTCATTTGGGGCGACTATTTTCTCTTCGAATCACTTTTGGTGCTAATTGGGATATTGGATCCTGCGGCGATCTAGAGGTCTGGTGGTCTAAAAAGAAAGATGAAACCCCATGGCCTATGGGGATGCGCTCATTGAAAAACAATCAAACTGACGCGTCGTTCAGTTGAATCTCAGCAAAATCTGGTTTTTTCACTCGGCGAATACCTGTCGCCTTCAGTCGTGAATCTCACTTTTCTCTACTAACGCTACCGCCCGCGTGATACATAACGAATGATGTGTGCAATGAAGAAAGTTGGTCGGTCGTCAATCTTGGTTGCAACTATGCTGCTTGCTGTTGCGATCATAGCCGAGGCGCAGCAGCCGAAGAAGGTCCAGCGGATAGGGTATCTAGGGGCGACCGATGCCGCTGGTGAGTCCACCCGTTCCGAGGCAATTAGGCTGTCTCTGCGCGAGTTTGGCTACATAGAAGGACAGAACATCGCCATCGAGTACCGATATGCGGAGGGGAAGCGCGATCGGTATGTTGTGCTTGCGGCCGAGCTGGTGCGTCTCAAGGTCGATGTCATCGTGGTAGGAGGAGGGACCCTGGTGATCCGGGCGGCGATGAATGAGAGCAAGACTATTCCCATTGTCATGACCGGCCAAGGCGCCGATCCTGTCGCGTTAGGCTTCGTTGAAAGTCTTTCCCGTCCCGGCGGCAACGTCACCGGCCTGACAAATCTTTCTGGAGAGCTAGGCGGGAAGCGGCTGGAGCTGCTCAAAGAAGCCGTTACCAAAGTTGCCCGTGTCGCGGTTCTCTACGATCCGAACACTTCGATCGGTGCACGCGAGGTGAAAGAGCTTCTTCCAGTCGCGGCGCGCGCGCTGGGGATGACTATTCAGCCGTGGGACGTACGAGGCACGGACGATTTCGAGAAGGTATTCGCTGCGCTGAGTAAGGAGCGCCCCGATGGACTCTATGTGCCCGACTCGGGTCCGGTAATCCGTGCTAACGGAAAACGGATCGTAGGCTTTGCGTTAAAGAGCCGGTTACCATCGGTGTACGACAACAGAGAAGCTGTCGATGCCGGCGGACTTATGTATTACGGGGCGGACCGCGCGCATATCTATCGGCGAGTCGCATATTACGTGGACAAAATCCTGAAAGGCGCGAAGCCCGCTGACTTGCCCGTCGAGCAGCCGACGAAGTTCGAGCTGGTGATCAATCTGAAGACGGCGAAGCAAATAGGTTTGACGATTCCGCAGTCCGTGCTGTATCGGGCGGATAAGGTGATCAAGTAACCACGTGGCGATGCTAGGATTGAACTGAATTCTCCGTCAATTCATTTCAGTGATATGAAATTGTCGAGATTGGCTAGATTAGCAAGTCTGATCAGGCTTCCCTTTCAAAAAATGTTACATTGCAAGACCTGAGTTAGCCCCGGTTTGACCCGGAAAGCTCCTAAAGCGCCCTTCGCATTGGGTGTTGTATCTTCAACGACTTGAATAGACCCCGAACTAGATCCGCGGGGGATTGAACCCTTCGATGAACTCAGCGCAGGCTCATTGGACGATTTGAACACGTTTCAGGTTGTGGATTCGCGGCTATCGCCGGCCGGCACGGCAGAGAAGGTTTCACGGGTAACAGTTTCTTTTACCGAAAAAGCCAATAGCATCGCGGTGGCGAGCGAGCACAAACCCACCATCGCGAATGAAACCGAAAAGCCCATATGCTCGGCGACAAAACCGAACAGCGCCGGGCTGACCAGGCCGCCGATCTCGCCGATCAAGCGCCAGAAACCGAAGAACCGCCCGCGCGCATGGGCCGGCGCCATGTCCGAGCCGAGCACCTGCATGCTTCCCGCCGTAACCGCTTGGCTGGCATGCATCCAGAGAAAAACGCCGACAAACATCACCAGGCCCCAATGCCACTGAGCGTTCGCCGCGAGAAAAAATAATCCGAGCGCCATGGACACAAAGCCGGGCACCATCGTGGTCTTGCGTCCGAAGCGGTCCATCAGATAGCCGCACGATAGGGTGATCGGGATGCCGACGACCGTGCTCATGGTCGCCAAGCCGCCCAACCCGCGCGCCCCGACATCGTAAGTAAAGGTCGCGTACAACAGCAGCGTGCCGCCCCAGAGCACGCCGCGAGTCATCGATGCGAAGAACTGGGCGCAGAGAAAACCGCGGTACCTGGCGTCGAGCATCAAGGCCACCAAGGCTTTGCTGTTGAGCTGATCTTCGGTTTTTTTGCCGGCGCTCTTCGTTCCGGGCGGTGCCGATTCGCGGACCAGAAAAAAACTTGGCACGATGGCCAACAGTGCGAGCATGCCGTGGGCGACGAACGGCACCCGGATACTCCACGCGGCCAGCAATCCGCCGAGCGCGGGACCGATGAGCCGGCCGACGCCCTCGGTGCCGATCATGCCGCTCATCTGCCGGCCGCGCTGCCGGCGCTTGCCGACATCGGCGATGATCGCCAGCCTGGCCTGACGCCACATTTCCATGGCCGCGCCGCCGATCAAGCGATAGATCAAAAGCTCGACGAACGAGTGCGCCACGGCGATGAGACAAGACGACACCGCCACGAGCACCGGCCCGGCGATGAGAATCGGGCGGCGGCCCATGCGATCGACGAGAACGCCGGTCGGCACGGTGGCGAGCAACCCGCCCAGGGCATGCACGACGATTACCAGGGAAGCGACGCCGAAGCCGGTGTCGAAGGATTTCGCAAATAGCGGTATCGCCGGTGTTGCGATGCTGTAGCCCAGCGCAAATACGAACGCCGGGAAATACAGAGTTAAGAGCTGGTAGGAAGAAAAAAAGCCGTCGTCCTCGTGCGGATGTGAATCCTTCGGTGGAGCCATACTGGTACGCGACGCTGTTCCCAGTATGAAGCAGTCAGCGGGAAAGCCTCGTTGACTCCCCTCGTCGATTTAGCTGTGCGACTCGATAATCAAGCATATAATTCGATCTGCGCGCCGGGTCAATCCGTCGCTTGGCACGTTTGCTGAGCTGATTCCTGACGTTCTCGACAAATGCCAAACTCCCGACGGCGGTCGCTTCAAACCAGCCGCCTTTTTCGATTCCGGTCGAAATACAACGCCCGAGAATTTTGCTGATCAAGGATCAGTTCGACGTTTCGAGAATTCCCGAAACGTGGAAGTTCCTCGCTTGGTCTTTGTTCCGCGAACGTTTTGAAC
>Ga0193735_1000583_pt1 | contig 11663 bp, 8 predicted proteins | sample U1m2metaG_FD_145080 | JGI IMG/M metagenome (GOLD analysis project Ga0193735, IMG submission 145080) | Soil microbial communities from a riparian zone of the East river system, Colorado, United States - U1m2 | ecosystem: Environmental > Terrestrial > Soil > Riparian zone | place: USA: East River... | reverse complement strand
AAGACCAGAGGGGTTGCACGTTATCTCAATAACCGTGTACTGCTTCCTAAGTGTCGCCAGTTCTGCTTCTTGACGCTCCAGAATCTCTTGATAGTTGCGCGGTGGATTTCCCCAGCACCCCGTCAGCTTATAGAAATAAATCTCGGTTCCCGCACCATCAACCAGTTTTCCGTTCTTGCAGTTCGCCTTCAATTCCGCCAGTTTTTGCTCGACAGTAATTTTTTCGACGAGAGTCCCACCATCGGTTTGGACGAGCCTAGTAGACACTACGTCGGTCGGTTTCACATATTCTGGTAAACACTGGACTGTCTCAGCACACAGGTCGACCGCAACGGTCAATGCCAGAGAGATAACCGCAGGTGCAAACTTCATCCTAATCCATTTCTTCAGAAGACCGTCCGTTGTAGTAAGCGTCGTACATTTTACCACTTACGACAAGCGTTACTCCTATCGGCCTTCCCGAACTTATGCCGGGATTTGGTCATCGGTTGCGTGAAGTACTGGGAAATCATCGCTGACAATCTCAAGAAACGCGGTTGGAGCTTGGGTTATGTCTCGGCGTTGGATTCCCACCGGCGGACGTATAGGACTAAAGTCCTATAGGTAGACTAGCGAAAGGCTGCGAAACTTCGTGATTCTATAGTTTCCCCAACTTCTCACGGAGCAGGGAAGGCGGCGGTGGGCGGTGGGCTATTGGAGGAATGTAAGAACTCCAAATGAACATCCACATGGCCACGCCTCCGCGAGTCATCCAAATCCAGATCGCGCAGCCGCGCGGACCGGAAATGAATTCTCCAGCGGGAAAGGCCTTGGCGAAGGCGGCGACAACCTAACGAATCACCCGGGCTCTGGCCCATGCTCCACTTATGAAAAAGAAATCTAATTCCCAATCTGCCTTTTTAAACCTGCGCGTTTTCATCGGTCTGTTCATCGCTCTTGCGGGCGTGTTTCTGGCGTTGCTGGGTGCCGGTGCGTTTTCGAGCGCGACCGCCCAGAGCCCAAGCCAGAATCCAGGTAGCCCCAGCGATAATCTGGCGCAAACCGAAACTCAAGCGCCCCTTTTCCGTCCTCACCAGGTGACGCTTTGGACGCCGCGGACGCAGCCTTTGCCACCGTTGAAGGCGCCATTGCTCCCGACAATGCAGCTCAGCACGGTGGCTTGGACGGCAATCGGTCCTGCGCCGTTGAACAGCTCCCAGGCTACCGGGAACGTGAGCGGTCGCATCACAGCGATCGCGGCCCACCCCACGGACGCCAACACGATCTATGTGGCTCCAGCCGGCGGGGGCGTGTGGAAGACAACCAATGGCGGAACAAACTGGACCGCGTTAACGGATATACAGAGCACGTTGTCGATGGGCGCGGCCGCCATCGCTCGAAGCAACCCACTGGTGATCTATGCCGGCACGGGCGAAGCCAATAACTCTGGGGATTCCAATTTTGGCCGGGGTATCCTGGTCTCCACCAATGCCGGAGCAAGTTTTACCTTGAATACGGGGCCCGGCGGCGTGTTTAACACGGATCGGATGACGTGTTCGCGGATCGCTGTCGATCCCACCAACGCCAGTATCGCTTACGCGGCGATGGCGAACCTCGGCAACAACGGCGTCGCCGTTGGGGGCATCACCGGCGTCTACAAGACGACCGATGGCGGCTCGACTTGGGCGAACGTGACGGCGGCCAACGGCAAGGATTTCAACTTTCCGTGGTCCGACGTGGTGGTCGATCCAAACACGACCAGCATCGTGTATGCAGCAGTCGGTTACCTCTTTGGCACCGCTAATAACGGCGTTTATAAATCCACCGACAGCGGCGCGACCTGGACTTTGCTCAATGCCCCGAACGCGCCGGTAGGAGCAACCTTCGGCAGAATTTCCGTCGCGATTTCAAAAGCCAGCAACGCGAACGTGCTCTACATCGCGGCTGAGGACAATACCAACGCCGGCGGGCATCTGGCGAGATTCGTGCGGTCCGATAATGCCGGTGCCTCCTTTACCGACTTGACGGCCGGAACGCCTAACTACATGGGCGGCCAGGGCTGGTACGATACCACGCTCCTTGTCGATCCTACGAGCTCGGCCATCGTCTATGCGGCCGGAGCGGCCAACGCCAACAGCATGCTGCGCTCCACCAACAGCGGGGCGACCTGGACAGACATATCACATACCGGCGTAGTGGTGCAGCCGCACGTTGATCATCACGGGGTTGATTTCGATGCCAACGGCAAACTGCTCGATGGCGACGATGGCGGCATCTATCGCCTGGCTGATCCTACAGTCCCGACCTGGGCCAATCTCAACGGCGACCTGAACACGATCCAATTCCAAGGCATCGGCCTGCACCCGACTAACCCCAACATCGTCATCGGTGGTAGCCAGGACAACGGCACGGAGCTGTACACCGGCGCTCTGCTCTGGACCGAAGTCGAAGGCGGCGATGGTGGTCTGGCCCAGTTCAGCCCCACTAATGGCAGCCTGATCTATCATCAAGCTCCTGTACAGAGCTTCGGCAGCGGAAATTTCTTCAGGCGTTCCACCGATGGCGGCGTTAGCTGGATCACCAGGACCACCGGTATGTCGGGAGATAACACACAGAATTTCTATGCTCCTTTCTCTGTTGATCCGGGCAATGGTAACCGCGTTCTATATGGCGCTACCCATGTGTGGGAAACTACGAACGCGGGTGACCTGTGGACCGCCATCGCCACATCGGGGGTTGGCGGATTTAACAGTGGCGGACATAATGTAGACGCAATCGGAATTGCTCCCTCAGATGTCAATACAACCTATGCTGGCACTGGCGGAACATTTGCCACGACCAGCCAAGTCTTCGTTACTACCAACCATGGGTCGATATGGACTGAGCACGATCTGCCGGCGGGCAGCGCCAGAGTCAATGAGATTCGGGTCGATCCCTCCAACGCCCAGATCGCGTACGCCGTGGTCAACCAATTTAGCGCTAATGGTCATGTTTTCCGGACTACCAATGGCGGCACGCTGTGGACGAACATCAGCGGCACAGGGGGCGGCGCCCTTCCCAATCTGCCGGTCTGGTCTATTCAGATCGACAACTTCACCTCGCCGAGCACGCTTTATATCGGAGCAGACGATGGCGTTTATACCAGCACCGATCTGGGAGTAAGCTGGAGCCGCCTCGGCACGGGGCTTCCCAACGCTCAGGTCCTTCAAGTGACGTTCAATGGCGGCCTGCACATTCTGGGCGCCGCCACTCACGGGCGTGGGGCATGGGAAATCCAGACCGCGGGGCCGACACCTACGCCAACGGCTACAGCTACAGCGACATTCACGCCTACACCAACACCGACAGCTACTCACACGCCCACACCTACTCCTACAGCTACAGCCACGGCTACAGCAACGTTTACGCCAACGCCGACGGCTACGTTCACGCCCACACCCACACCTACAGCTACAGCCACGGCTACAGCAACGTTCACGCCTACGCCAACGCCGACGGCTACGTTCACGCCCACACCCATTCCTACAGCTACAGCTACGGCTACAGCAACGTTCACGCCTACGCCAACGCCGACGGCTACGTTCACGCCCACACCCATTCCTACAGCTACAGCTACGGCTACAGCAACGTTCACGCCTACACCAACAGCTACTCATACGCCGACATCTACTCCAACAGCCACGGCTACGGCTACAGCAACGTCCACGCCCACGCCAACCCCGACGGCAACGCCAACCTCCACTTGCCAGGTAAGCTATGCGACAGCTACTACCACTGGCACCGTAACCCCCGGTGGCACCGATATCGGCAACCACTGCGACGACTGTGATACGCTGGTCAATCTACCGTTCCCCGTAAGCGTATACGGCGCTCCGCCGATTTCAGTGGCGTATGCCGGGTCGAACGGCACGCTGCAGTTCGTGACCGTGCCCCAACCCAAGCCGTTCTACTTCATGTCGTGCATCCCGGTGGATCCGACTCAAGGTGGTCCGTTCCTAAATACCTTGTTCCCTTACTATGACGACCAGCGCACCGATGTGAATCCGCTGCAGACCTGTGCAGACTGCGGTATCTTCACCCAGACGCTGGGAACTGCGCCGAACCGGCAGTTCGTCATCAGGTGGAAGACCACCTACTTCAACTTTGCCGGGACCGCCGAGTACGAGGTACTACTGACCGAAAGCTCGAATACGCTGTCGGTGATCTACGGGACAACCGCCAACAACGGCTTGACGGCAGCCAGCGGCATCCAGCAAGATCTGAATGTGTTCACGTCGTTCTCTTGTATGGAAGCGACGCTGACACCAGGCGTGCGTGTGAACTACATACCGACAACCTGTGGCAGTCCCACGCCGACCCCGACAGCAACGCCTACTGCGACAGCAACAGCTACGCATACGCCGACAGCAACACCAACGGCTACAGCAACAGCTACGCATACGCCGACAGCAACGCCAACGCCGACAGCAACAGCTACGCATACACCGACAGCAACGCCAACGGCGACAGCAACAGCTACGCATACGCCGACAGCAACGCCAACGGCGACAGCAACAGCTACGCATACGCCGACAGCGACACCAACGGCTACAGCAACTGCTACGCATACACCGACGGCTACGCCAACGGCCACAGCGACGGCTACGCATACGCCGACAGCTACGCCAACTGCGACAGCGACAGCTACGCATACACCGACAGCAACGCCTACAGCGACAGCAACAGCTACGCATACGCCGACAGCGACGCCTACTGCGACGGCAACAGCTACGCATACGCCGACAGCTACGCCAACTGCGACAGCAACGGCTACGCATACACCGACAGCTACGCCAACTGCAACAGCAACGATCCAGCCGCCTCCAACCCCGACGCCGAGGCCACGTCCGACACCGCCGCCGCGTCCGTAGCGTTAACTGAAATCGTTAAGGCGAGAACTCCCGAGAGAAACTCGCGAGTTCACCGCCTGGCACATGCAGGCCGCGCGAGCAGTCGAGAAAGCGTTCGCCGCCGCAAAAAAATCGCTTCCAATCAATGTGGACGGCGCCATCGGCGCGATCCTCGCCGATCTGGGGATGGATCCGGCCGCATTCAACGGCATTTTCATGATCGCGCGCACGCCCGGACTCGTCGCGCATGTCATCGAAGAACAAACCCGCGAGAAACCGATGCGCCGTATCGATCCAGTCAATCATGGCTACGACGGGCCTCCGCCCAGAACTATATAATTTTGCTCCACGATACGGCCTTTTCGCGCGCAGCAGACGAAGTTAAAGCGTTGATCTATCAAGCATTTAGCGCAACAATCGATATCCCAACAAACCTCCACCATGAAACTGAAATCCACTTCACAATCCGCACCTGCCCGCCGTAGCCTCGGCGAAGGCGGGTTCTTTAACCTCCGCACTTTACTTGCCTCAGTCTTTTGCCTAGCCAGCGTGTTTATCGCGCTACTGGGCTTTGGCGCGTTCTCCGCGCAAGCGCAGCAAAACCGTACAATGATCAATCAGTCCATTGATCCCCTTGTGCCTGCCATGTTTGATTGTTCTAAGATCCACGAACTGGGCATTGATAAGCAAGAAAACATGCGTGCCGGCGCCATCATGATCTACTGCGGCGAGGCGCAGGGAGGTGCGCCGTCCCCTGCGCATAGCTTCTCCCAGCTTGTTCAAACACTGTTGTCCCCCCTTGCATATGGCACGAGCGACGTTGACCTGGTCACCGGCGCTGAGATTTCTCCCAATGTTACCCAGTCGGAAACATTCACTGCGAGCAACCCGGATAACCCCAACCAAATAGTGGTTGCCTACAACGATTCACGAGGACGCAATGTTAGCCCCATCAATATCTCTGGCGCATCGGTCTCCACCGACGGCGGCAACACATTCACCCGGCTCACCAACGGCAGTGGTCAAAGCCCCTTTTCGAATACCGTGGGCGAGCCCGTCATTCTATACAACAAGCCAAGCCAGACTTGGTTCACCGTTTGGCTCGATGGGGGCTGCGGTGGTCAGGGCCTCGGCGGATACAAGTCCACTACTCCTTGGAACGCGAATAGCTGGACCCATTATTGCATTCACAATAGCAACAACGACGACCGAGAGTCTGGCTGGGCAGATAACAACACATCTTCTCCATTCTATGGGCGGATGTACGTTTCCTGGAACGACTTCAATGTTGGGGGTGGCGCACTCTTCGTTCGCTACTCCACTGACAACGGTCTCACATGGACCAACTCGCGACAGATCACCACCGGCACGCCCTTCATCCGCGACGTCCAGATCACCGGCGACCTGGCCACGGGCGACGTGTACATCGCAGGTATGAACGAGGGAGGCGGGGGGTTCCCCCACAACAACAACAACCTTTTCTTCAGATCAACCGACGGTGGTAACACTTGGACCAATACCTACACCGGCCCCAGCTTTGCCGGGCCAGGCGTCACCGCTGTCGGCTACTTCGCCTGCATGTTTCCCGATGGCGGTGGCTACTGGCGGCACGAGGGCTGGGGTGAGCCAGCCGTCTTCAACCACGTAGTTTCGTACGTCTATGACCAGCACGGCACCGGCAGCGACCCTGGCGACGTCTATTACATTCGTTCTACTAATAGTGGCGTGACTTTTAGTGCGCCACTCAAGTTGAACACTGATGCTACTACCCGTCCACAGTGGCAGCCTAACCTTTCGGTCAGCCCGACTGGCACCCTCTTCGCCGTTTGGTACGACGCGCGCGAGAGCGCCAGCTGCACCCGTGGCAACTCAGCTGTTCCATGCTATAGGATGTGGGCGCGCAGGTCCACCGACAACGGCGCGAGTTGGTTGTCTGACCAGACGTTCTCAGACGTAGTGAGCCCTCTGCCGGCGCAACCTGACCCCGGCATTCAGGCGACGTATGCGGGCGACTACGACTATGCCACCTCTTCGACCAACCAGCACCTCCATGCATTCGTGGACGGGCGCGTGGCCATCCTGGGCAGCTCCCAGCAGGATGCCTTCCACGATAGGCAGTCAGTAGGCGCCGCATCGCCGACGCCTACAGCAACGGCCACTGCTACACCTACCGCGACGGCTGCTGCCACTGCCACCCCAACAGCCACGGCGACGGCAACAGCGACGCCAACTGCAACTCCGATCTCGACGGTGACTCCCACCGCGACACCAACACCAACTCCGGGTCAGATCACGCTCACGGCGTCCGGGCGCAAGGTGCGTGGGATTGACACAGTGGATCTCTTCTGGAGCGGGGCGAATTCGGCCAATGTCGACATTTACCGCAACAGCGTGGTCATCGCGACAGTACCCAACAATCCGGGTAGCTATACCGATAGCACGGGCCAAAGGGGCCCTGCCACCTTCACATACAAAGTGTGCGAAGCGGGCACCAACACCTGTTCTAATCAAGTGACGGTGACATTCTGACGTTACGCGAGTTGTAGTGCGCCCATTTCTACCAACCCGTCATTAGAGCGGTTCAAAGATGCTGTAGCCACTGGCCTGCAGCCGGTCCATCTCGGTGCCTGCTTTTCACGGCCCGCAGGACCGTGGCTACAGCGGCGACCTGATTTGAAATGCTCTATTGAATCAAGTCGTCGGGTAGTGCAGCCACCGCTTGAATAGCGGTGCGCCACGGAAACTCGGGAATCGCCTCCACCTTGGCCAGCTGCGCCGTAGTAGAATTCAAAATTCGCGCAGAAGTAAAATAATAATTTGACACAATTCCTCTATCTCAGGTAAGGTCGGAATTACCGTCTAGGGTTCACCGCAGGAAGGACACTCCACTAGGGTCCACCGCAGAGGGAAACAACTCCACTTCATCCATGAAAAAGAAATCCACTTCGCAATCAGCCTTCTTTAATCTTCGCTTTTTAATTGCCGCCGTCTTCTGCCTCGCCGGCATCTTCGTCGCGCTGCTTGGCATCGGCGCGTTCTCGAATCTGTTCGCCCAAACAAAAGGCACAAAACAACCCGGCGTCGCTGCAAGACAAGACGCCCCCGGCACGCAGACGCCCGACGTCGTGCGTCTTGTTGGTCCGGTCGCCCTGAACATGAATCTGCGAGACCTCCCTTACATTCCTAACGAAGGGGAAAATGAGGGGCAACGGCTGACGCGATACCCGTTTCCGTTGTCAGGTCGGCCAGCAAGGTCGGGGACCTCTGCCTTCCCGCAGCTCCAGTCGCTGTTGGAGAAGATCCTTACCCCGACCCCAAACATGCCGCCGCCGCTGCTCACATTTGACGGAACCGATCGGGTGGGGAGCGGCTGCAATTGTCGGCCTCCTGATACAAATGGCGACGTGGGCCCGAACCATTACGTGCAAACGGTCAATACAGGGTTCAGAGTGTTTGACAAGTCTGGCAACCCGCTTACCCCTTTCACCACATACAATTCATTCTTTGCTCCCTTGGGTACCAGCAATCCCTGTGGCAATAACCAAAACGACGGTGACCCCATCGCTTTCTACGATCAGATCGCTGATCGCTGGGTGCTGAGTGACTTCGCCTTCCCCTCATTTCCCGGCAACTCGTTCTGGCAATGTATTGGGGTGTCCCAAACCCCCGATCCGGTAGCGGGGCCGTGGAACCTCTACGCGCTGCAAGTGGACCCGGCGAATCCAGCGTTCCTGGGCGACTACCCCAAGTTCGCGCAGTGGAATAATCCCCAGCCTGGCGGCGCCTATCACCTGACAGTCAACCTGTTTAATCCTAGCTTCCAAGGCGTACGCGTTTTCGCCCTCGATCGTGGGTCGATGCTCGGTGGCGGTCCGGCTAATGCAATCGCCTTTACTCTCTCCGCGGCAGATGTGGGCGCTTCCTATAGCTTCGTCGCTGCGACCTTTCGCACTGGCAATCCGCCGCCTGCGGGGAGGGATGAATTCGTCCTTGCGATCGACAGCCCGGCCACAGGCGGCGTGACCTTAACTCAGGTCCATGGCCGGTTGTTTCATGTCGATTTCGCCGTGCCGGCAAATTCAACGTTCGGCGTTGGCCCAAACCACCTGCCGAATGCCGAGATCACTGTCAATGGGTTTGTTGACGCATTCACGGATACGACGACTCTCCTTGTGCCACAGCAGGGAGGGCAGCCGCCGTTGGATACTCTGGGCGACAAAATCATGACGCCAGTTGTTTACCAGAATCGCGGCGGGACTGAATCGTTATGGGCTGACCAGACCATTATCCTGAATTACCCGAATGGGCCGACTGCTGTTCGTTGGTATCAATTCAATGTTACTGGTGGCACATTCCCAGCCACACCGGTGCAACAACAAGACTGGAGCAACGGCAACGATGGTTTATGGCGCTTTATGCCCAGCATAGCCGTGGATCAAAATGGAAACATGGCCATCGGCTATTCCACATCCAGCGCAAACGACTTTCCTGGTATTCGTTATGCCGGACGTTTCGCCAGTGACCCGCCGAATGATCTTGGCCAAGGCGAAGCTACGATGTTCGACGGCACGGGGAGCCAGACCTCCGCCAGCGGGCGCTGGGGCGATTACAGTATGACGACCATCGATCCCGCCGACAACGTAAGCTTCTGGCACACGAACGAATACTACGTGGAAACCGGTATCAGTTGGTCAACACGCGTCGGCAAGTTCCAATTCCCAGCTGGCAGCCCAACACCAACAGCAACACCGAGGGCTACTCCCACACCAAGGCCTCGCCCAACACCGCCGCCGCGGCCGTAGCTTGTAGCGCTATTTGGAATCGTTAAGGCGGGAACTCGCGAGTTTACCGCAAGGCGTCAAAGGTGAAACGCGTTGTCCGCAACGTGTTGGCGCTTCGTCATTCATTCATCATTCGCCTGGCACACCGTAGGTCGCCGCGGCGACTGAAGGCGGGACATTTGGGCTTCGTCGTTTCTTTTGCCGAGTTCGAGTCATCACCGCCACGCGGGTAATTCTCGGTCAAAACAAGATTTGACACGCTTCCTGCATCTCACCTAGTGTGTCCGTTACCATCTCGGGTTCACCGCAGAGGGAAACGACTCCACTTCATCTATGAAAAAGAAATCTACTTCGCAATCAGCCTTCTTTAATGTCCGTATCTTAATTGCTGCTCTCTTTTGCCTCGTCGGCGTCTTCGTGGCGCTGTTTGGCAGCGGCGTGTTCGCCCAGGGAAACGGCACAAAGCAGGCCCAACAAACCAATCGATCCACGGCACAACAGGACGCTCCCGGCACACAAAGACCGGACGTCTTGCAAATGGTCGGTCCTGTCATGCTGAACACGAACTTGCGAGACCTTCCTTACATCGCGCCCAAGGAGGAGTTCGAAGAGAGAGTCCTGACGCGCTATCCGCACGGGACGGGCGCTCCGCCAGCAGTAGCGCCCCCATCAGCATGGTTGCAAAAGCTGCTTAAAGGAATTTTCCGGCCAACGCCCACCATCCCGCCCCCACTGCTGACCTTTGAGGGGGGGGCTGCAGCCCAGTTCTGCGCTTGTGCGCCGCCGGACAGCGATGGCGACGTTGGCCCGAATCATTACGTCGAAGCCATCAACGTCGCCTTCAGGGTTTTTGACAAAACCGGCAATCCCTTGTCGCCGGTAACCACGTACAATTCATTCTTTTCCTCTTTAACGGGTACGCCCTGTGCGAACGCCAACGATGGCGACCCATTTGTTTTCTACGATCATCTGGCCGACCGCTGGGTGATAAGCGATTTCGCGTTCCCCGCGTTTCCTGGCAGTTCATTCTGGCAGTGCATTGGTGTTTCTCAGAGCCCTGACCCGGTCGCGGGTCCCTGGGCGCTCTACGCAATCCAAATTGATCCAGCGAACCCAACTCAACTCGGCGACTACCCAAAGTTCGCACTGTGGAACTCTGGCGGGAGCCCGGCCCAAAACGCCTATTTTTTCACGGTAAACCTGTTTACTAGTCCTACCACCTTTGTCGGGGTGCGCGCTTTCGCGCTGGATCGCGCGTCAATGCTCAGTGGCGGACCTGCTCACGCCATTGCCTTTACCGTGCCTCTTGCCGGTGTGGGCGATTCTTATAGCTTCGTTGGCGCGACCTTTCGCACAGGCGATCCGCCGCCTACGGGCAGGGACGAAATGTTTCTGGCCATTGACAGTCCCTCCACCGGTGGCGTGACCCTCACGCAGGTCCACGCCCGGTTCTTTCATGTCGATTTTGCCACCCCGGCAAATTCCACTTTCGGCCTCACCGCTAACCACCTCCCGAATGCCGAGATCACGGTTGCCCCATTCGTCGACGCATTCACGAATGCCGCTGGCTTTACGATCGTGCCGCAGTCGGGAACAACCCAGCACATCGATACCCTTGGCGATAAAATCATGACGCCGATGGTTTATCAGAATCGCGGCAGCACGGAATCGCTGTGGGCGTCTGGGACCGTTTGTCAGGACGCGAACTGCACCCAGCCAACAGGGGTTCGCTGGTATCAGTTCAATGTTACCGGCGGCACATTCCCTGCCACGCCGGTGCAACAGCAAACGTGGACCAATGCCGGCGATGGCTTGTATCGGTTTATGTCGAGCATCGCCGTTGATAACGCGGGTAACACGGCCATTGGCTATTCCACATCCAACAGCACCAGCTTCCCAGGCATTCGGTATGCCGGGCGTCTTGCAAATGACCCCATCGGTAATCTCGGGCAAGGGGAGAACACCATGTTCAGCGGCACCGGGAGCGAGACTGACACCAACGGCCGCTGGGGCG
>Ga0193735_1000582_pt1 | contig 11666 bp, 12 predicted proteins | sample U1m2metaG_FD_145080 | JGI IMG/M metagenome (GOLD analysis project Ga0193735, IMG submission 145080) | Soil microbial communities from a riparian zone of the East river system, Colorado, United States - U1m2 | ecosystem: Environmental > Terrestrial > Soil > Riparian zone | place: USA: East River... | reverse complement strand
CGGTATTGAAGTGCCCGTGCCACATGAGATCGTCGGGCGAATAAACTGTGCCGACTTTGAATTCGTGGCGCTGCCGCTCCTCGCCGTCTTTCCACAGCACGACGTAACCTTCGCCTTGCGTAATGATGATCACCGCCCCAGGACCGTGGCGATGAAAGGTGCTGCGGCACCCTGGCGGGAACTCCGACACGTGGCAGCCGTATGTGGTGTCGGCGAGCGTGAAGCGCATGTGCTTTACGCCTTTGCCTTTCATGGGAAAATCGTCGAGGGCGAATTGATTGACGTCCGGCACCAAATTGGTTTCCCAGTAGCGCTCTGCCATGTGCTTGTTGTAGCGCAAAAACTCGTCGCCTTCGTGGAAGCGATCGCGAAAATTAAATGGATTGCGAAAGATGAAATCCTCGTTGTGAAAAATATTGATCATGCGCGGGCAAGTCGTACCGGCAAACAGGCGCACCGCGTCATCGCGCGAGCCGTTGTAGTGAATGTACGAGGCATTCAGCGGAATCGCGAAGATCGCGCCCTGCACCCATTCAAAGGTGACTTTGCCGGCGCCTTCCTGCCAAACCGAAGTCGCGCCGTACCCCCTGGCAACGTAAATAATCTCCTCGAAGAGATGGCGCTGCGGCAGCGTCTGACCGCCGGGCGGGATCTCGCACACATAGGCGTCGGTTTGTTGCTGATGCGATAGGTTTAGATAGCACCCGGAAGCGCCCATACGCTCCCACTTACCGAGCTCCAGCGTGGTCACGTCGCTGACGACGTTGCCTTTGACGATCGGGATACCCTCTCTCGCCTGCAGCAGATCGTATGGGGTCGGACCGAAATCCAGATGTTCGCGAAATGGCAACAGCATATTCTCGAGCTCCTGAGAAATTCTTCTTCCTCATAGCACGAATCGAATCTGACGTCACAATGGTCTGCGTCATCATTCGAGAGCTTGCTGCCGGAGCTATTGCGCACCGACAGCTACCTCCCGTATATTCCGGATATGAAGAACGAGCCGACACCGGGAATAGCTCGCACGCGAAGCTATGTGACAACCTTGGAGATGCGCGCGCGCCAACTGAAAACGGAAGTCTTCTCGACGCCGGCGATGATCGGTCTTATGGAACTAACCTGCGTGGAACTAACCCAGCCGTATCTAGACGAAAACGAGCAAACGGTCGGAATGCACGTCGACGTGCGTCATATGGCGCCGACGAAAATCGGCCAAAGCGTAACCGTAACGGCCGAACTTCTAGAAGTGAAGGACCATAAGCTCCGCTATGCGGTGTCGGCCACCAACGATCGGGGCGTGAAAATTGGCGAAGGAACTCACCGCCGGGCGATTATCAACACCAAACGCTTCGCCGGTGATTCCTAAAACATCTGAAAGGGGATTATTATGAAACTCTATTCCTACCAGCCTTGACCCTACGCTCACAGGACAAGGATTGTCCTGGCCGAAAAGAAACTTTCCCACGAGCTCATCGAATGCGATCTCGCCAACAAGCCCAAAGACCTCTTGGAACTGAATCCTTACGGCAAAGTCCCGGTGCTAGTCGATGGCGACGGTGTCATCTACGAATCGGCGATCATCAACGAATATCTCGAAGAAAAATATCCCGGTATTCCGCTCATACCCAAGGATTCTTTGCAGCGGTCACGCGCGCGCATCTGGATCGATTATTGTAATACGCGGCTCCAGGCAGCGGCGGGAAATATCGCCCACGATCACGAGGTCGAAAAATCGAAGGAAAGGCTGCGCGGTTATCTTGAGACTTTGAATCAGGAAATGCGCGACAGGGAATACATCGCCGGCGAGTATTCGCTGGCGGATATCACTTACATCCCGTTTTTCTGTCGCTTGCAACGATATCAGACTACGATCAGCAACGACCTGCCTCACGTGAAAGCTTGGATGCAACGTCTCCTCGACCGACCGGTGGTGCGGGCGACGCCGTGAAAAGATAGTTCGATCGACGGTTGAGTTGACGGGGTGGCAGAAGAATAGAATCAAACGATGGCGCGGCGTCGAAGCGAGCAGTTAGGGTTATCGCCGAAACGTGAAGCGGAGGCCTGCCTCCGAAACTCTCTCGGAGGTGTCCGACGAGACCGTTATTCTGTTGTCCGAATCCTTTGGCACCATGAGAAGTGAGATCAACGAAAAAAACGCGAAAACCAAAGCCAATATCGTAAACGGTAGACCCTTCATAAGCCGCCTCCCTAAAATTCACTTGCTGCGGCAGACATGATGCATAGACGTATGAAACGCGGATTCGTTTACAGTCGCTTATTCATTACCCCCGATCGCCATTATCGTTTCCACCAGCGTGATTGAGCAAGTTGCATGCCCTTGGGCACCCGGAAGAACCCGGCGGCGGAATCACTTTTCTGCCATATTCTGACGGGATACTTCCGAGTATACGCACATTATTGTGCGTGAGCTACCCCCCCAGTGTTCAACCCAAGAGCCCGACCTGCTGGCGGTCGGTCCTGGGTTTTGCCTTGACGCTACCGAACGATCTGCCCTATTTTACCGACAATCGAAATGAGCAATTCCGGCTTTTTCTTTATCGCGAGGTGCTCCAATGCGGTCTAACGCGTCCGACAATTTCCCCGGCACAGCTTGGTTTCTTGCAAGCTTTATCGTTACGCTAGCTTTCCTGAGCGCGCCATGCGCAAGTCACGCACAAACCGCCGGGCGACCCGTGCGTCCCCTGCGTGTCGCGTACCTGAGCACTTCGGCGACCATGACGCCGGTATGGATGGCGAAAGAGACTGGCGCCTTCGTGAAGGAGGGATTGGACGTCGAAGTTCTGTCCTTGGCCTCAAGCAGCTTCATCCCGGCGCTACTCGCCAACGAGATCGATGTCGTGGAGGTATCCGCGGCACCGATAATCACTGCATCATTACGTGGTATCGACGTGGTGTTCGTTGCCGGTTTACTAAACACGATGATCTGGGACTTCTACGCCCGTCCCGAAATCAAGAACGTCGAGCAACTCAAAGGCAAGATTATCGGCACCGATCGTCCGGCAACCCCCGTCGCTTACGGAACGCTGGTCGCTCTGAAAAAAATGGGGCTCACGCCGAAGGATGTGCAGCTCCGTCCCCTTGGCAGCAGTCCGCAGATCGTCGCCGCATTTTATGCGGCGCAAATCGCCGGCGGCGTCGGTTCGCCGCCCGCTAGCTTTAAATTGGAGCGTGATGGATTTCATTCACTTGTGAGCCTGCTGGATGTGCCCTACCAAAACGTCGGCCTAGTGGTTAGAAAAGGGCGCATGGACGAGCTTGGCTCGCGTCTCGTCCGGCTCCTGCGCGCAGTCCGCGGCGGTATCGAGCGCTACTACGCTGACAAACCTTTCGCCATGAAAGTGATCGGCAAATACGCCAAAGAGACCGACAATGACGTGCTCGACCGCAGTTATGAATTTTTCAAGAAGGCCGGCTTCCGCCGCGAACTCGTAACTTCGGAGCCTGGGCTACAAGGTATCTTGGATTTTCTTTCTGATTCGATTCCGGAAGCCAAGACCGCCAAACCATCGCAATTCTTCGACGATCGCTTCGTGCGCCAGGTGAACAGCGGCAAATAACTATCCTGCAAATTCCAGGCGGAAGACTTATGATCATTATCGACGCCCAAGTTCACGTCTGGCCGCCGGAATCAGCAGATCGGCCCTATGTCAAAGAAGACGCTTCCAAGCCCCACCGGCCGATTCCACTCACATATGATCGTTTGCTTGAGGAGATGAAAACCGCCGGCGTCGATCGCGTCATCCTCGTTCCTCCGTCATGGGAAGGCTACCGTAACGACTACGCGTTGGAGGCGGCGCAAAAATATCCCGACCGTTTCGCGGTCATGGGCAAGGTGCCACTCAACGATCCGGAGAGCAAGAATCGAATCGCGTCATGGCTCAAACAGCCGGGCATGCTCGGCTTCCGTATCAGCTTTCGCCACACCGGCACGCACTCGTTTCTCGACGATGGCACAGCGGATTGGTTCTGGGCCGACTGCGAGCGTTACGATATTCCGGTTATGATCTTCGCGCCTTTTGCAGTGGCAAAGATCGGTGCGATCGCCGAGCGTCATCCCGGCCTACGCGTGATCGTCGACCACATGGGACTGAACGTACAGTGGAAAGGCAAAGACTTGGGGCCCGGCATCGATGTCTTGCTCAAATTTGCCCGCATGAACAATGTCGGAGTCAAAGCTTCCTGCCTACCCTGCTATGTCGCGGAGCCTTATCCGTTTCCAACACTGCATCCGCAGATCCGTCGCGTTGTCGACGCATTCGGTCCGCAAAGAATTTTCTGGGGTACCGATCTGTCGCAGATGCCCTGCAGCTACCATCAAGCCGTGACCTTGTTCACCGAAGAGCTGCATTTTCTTTCCCCTCAAGACAAAGAGTGGATCATGGGCCGAGCTCTGGCTCATTGGCTGCGCTGGCCGCTGCCTGAATAAGTTAACGGTATTGGCCACGAACGCAGCGGCAGTCAACCAAAAATTAACGAACAAACATGATTCAACTAACCACGAGATTCCTATTGCCAGGCTTGCTGATAGCCGTCGCGTTCGGCAGCGCGACTTCGACTCATGCACAGGAACGCGCGCGCGCCGGCTACAGCGGTATTTCCGGTTATCAAGTGCCTCTCTGGCTCGGCGTCGATCTCGGTTTATTCAAGAAATACGGTTTGAATCTAGAACCGATTCTCTTCCGGGGTGGCGCGGAATCGGCCAATGCGCTGACCGGCGGCGAGATCCAGTTCGACGTCGTCGCGCCGCAGCCGCATATCGCCGCCGATCTCTCCGGCGCCGACATCATCATTATCGGCACTTACTTTAACAAACACACCTACAGCGTCGTCGCCCGGCCAGGCATCCGCGCGCCGCAGGAGTTGCGCGGCAAGAAGATCGGCGTCCTTTCCGTCGTCGGCTTGAATCAAATCGTCGTCGCCACCGCGCTCAGACACTGGGGCATCGATGAGAAAAGTATCATACTGGTGCGCAGCGGCGGCAGCCGCGATCGCTTCACCGCGTTGCAAAACGGCCTGATCGACGCGACGGTGCTCACCGGCGCTTTCGTCGACCGGGCGAAAGCCGCGGGCATGCCGGTCTTGCTCGACCTTGGCGATCTGGAGGATTCATTTGCGACGGTGAGCTTGATGACATCCAAGACCTTTCAAAACACCAAGCGCGGTGTAGTGCGCGCTTTTCTCCAGGGGATCAGCGAGGCCATCCATATTTTCAAAAACGATCCCGTGCTCGGACAAAAGAGTCTGTCGAAGTGGATGCGCACGCAGGACAAGGCTCTGCTCGAAAGCGCCTACCGGAGCTACGCGCCGCGGATTTCGTTTCCGCCCTATACCGAACTGCCCGGGGTCCAAGTCGCCGTCGACGACCTAACGAACAGTCGCACAGACGCGAAAGGGAGAAAAGCGCAGGAGTTTGTCAATGAAGATATCTTGCGCGAGCTGGATAAGCAGGGATTTTTTAAGTCGCTCCAGAAAAAGTAAAGGGTAGAATCAAGCAGATTTGCTGAGCCGCCGCTTTGCCGGCGCCGGGCAAATCACGGTTACTTGCCGAATGCCTGAGTTTGTTTGCGCAGCTGCTCGTCGCGTATCGACGGTCCGAAAACAGTTTCGAAATATTTTTCTTTGACCAACTGGTCGACCAAATTGTTGTCGATCATCTTACTGAAATCGACCCCTTTGAGCTCTTGGCCCTGCCGCTCGACGACGGCGTCCACCGAACCTTTGAGCGCATACGGGATCGGCTCCAGCACCCGCGCCTTGCGAAAAAGTTCGTATACTCGATTGGCATCGTCGATATTGCGAGTACCGCCGTATTTGATCATGGTCTCGCTCGCAAAAGCCCTGTCGTCGTAGAATTTTTTGATTGCTTCGGCGTGGGCCTTGATAAACGCGATCGCGGTCGGGCGCTCTTTGGTCAGGGCATCGCGCCGGAACAGATAATACGTCGAGACGTAGATATCGTCGTAATCCATCAACACGGCCAGTACCGGCAAGCCGACGGCCTGGAGACGAAAATAGGCCGGCGCGGTGATCAATGCCGCGTCGATCTGCCCGCTTTGCAGCGCCGCCGCGCGTGTCGCGGCATCGACGCCGACGGAAACCCACTGCACGTCGCGCGCCGTGTAGCCGTGCTTGCGCAGTAAACTAACCGCCATGTGATATGGCGGATCGCCGACCCGGCCGATACCGATCTTCTTTCCCGCCAGCTGTTTCATATCCATGGCGGTCTTAGAGCCGATCATGGCGAAGGGGCCTTTGTTCATGAATCCGCCGAGCACGACGAGAGAAGGATCTTTCGCGGCTGCGAGCAAGGCCGGATCGCTGCCCGAAGAAGTCATCGCCGCCTGACCAGTAATAACAGCGGCGATCGGCGCCGGATGAACCGCGTAAACTAATTCGACGTCGAGACCGTATTTGGCGTAAAGCCGCGCATCCTTGGCAATCCACAGCGGCCACGACGCGCCGCTCCGCGCCCCGATCATCGCCACCGTTTTGTGCAGCGGCTGGGCAAACACCAAAGCGGTGAGAAAAGGCAACGATGGCAAAATTGCCGACAGAATGCTTACAGCTTGCAGGAAGTTTCTCTTTGTCCCAGAGTTCAGATGTTCACCCGAGTTAGCATTTCATAGTCTCAACGATTGGAACCACTTGAACGTTTTGAACGGCTTGAACTCCCCATTCCGATTATCCCTCGTTCGGCCCCAACCCTTCCATGACCTTGCGCCAGTCCTCCCCCGCCGGTAAGACGCCCTTGATCGAGCGCAAACGGGAAAAATCATTTATGGCCGGATCGCGCACGATGTGCCGCGGCTCCTTCCCCTGCTGCAAATCGTTTACCGCAGCCAAAAGCATCTTACGCAGCGCGATGATGGTCCTGTCGCTGTAACCGAGATGCTCTCGGCTGCGATCGTAAATCGTGCCCATGCTCTCTGTCGCGCAGCCGTCCTGCTCCGCTGGGTTAACGGCTTCGATACCGGTATAGCTTGTCGTTTTTTGCAGCTTGCGGTTCTGCAGATAATTGTTTGCCCCATTGCGAATTCTTCGGTAGTCGGCGCCAATCCAACTGCTTAAACCTTTTCGCTCCTCCGCTGTGAATGGCTTCTTACGCATGTTCAGGATGTAAAGCCATGTCGTCGTGTCGTCGATCGGCACCCAAAATCTAAACCCACGGATGTCGTCTTCCTCGAACTTCGCCGTCGGCGGCCCCGGCACGATGCTGAAAGACGGCATGATGAAAGAACTCGTGCGAACATAAATCTGATCAGTGCCGATCTTTCGAATCGAGATGGCGCGCATACCGTAATGCGTTACCTCAGCATCCAGCATCGGCGCGCCGTCGCGCTTCAAGCGCGCCGAATCGGAGATGTTATTGTTGTGTAGAAACGATGTATGCGAAGAATCGAAGTCGCCCTCGACACCTTGAAGATAATTACACTCCAGGAACGACTTCACTGGAAAAACCTGTTTCTCTCCAAGATTAAGCCATTCGTAGCACGGAAGAAGCGGCATCTTTTCCCGTGGTCCCATGTACGCGAAAATTACGCCGGCGACTTCCTGGCACGGATAAGCGACGTGGCGAAGTTTGTTTCTGAAATCACTATTCGGCGGTTCCGCCGGTGTCTCGATAACGCGCCCTTCCACGTCGTATTTCCAGCCATGGTAGACACATCGCAAGCCGCATTCTTCGTTGCGTCCGAAATAGAGCGATGTGCCGCGATGGGCGCAGTGCTCGCCGAGTAGTCCGATCTTTCTGTTGGAATCGCGGAACGCGACCAAATCCTCACCGAGGAGCCTTACCCGCACCGGCGCACAGTCCGGCTCTGCTATTTCTTCAGCCAGCAGCGCGGGAATCCAATAGTGCCGCATAAGCTCGCCCATCGGTGTACCTGGGCCGATGCGGGTTAAGAGTTCGTTCTCTTCAGGGCAAAGCATGTTTCCAGCTCGATATCTTTCCTGCCGGTGCCAATGATAAATCCTTTGGCAGTCGCGCTCTACTTGCCCTCGCTTGTAACTCCAGCCGCGCGGTCAAAGCAAGTGGTGATTTAATTTTTCTGCCGTTACGATATAACCGAAGCATCGCCGATCGCTCAAAACAAAGGAGATAACTTCATGTGGTATATCGTCATGTCGCGTTCGTTACCGGAAAAAGATGAAGATAAGCAGCGGAATTATGAAGAGCACCGCCAATGGCTCGACGATCAACATCGCGCCGGCCGCTTGCTTTTTTCCGGACCTACGACGGATGGCCGCTACGGCGTTTACGTCATGTTGGCCGCGGACTTGGATGAAGCCAAATCCATCGCCGCTCAGGATCCCCATCACGTGCGAGGCATTCGCGCGATGGAAGTGCTCGAATGGCGGGCGCACCGCGCGTTTCGTTTGGACGGTCCGTCGATCGCCGAAGTAGAAAAAATAGCTAAAGCTGAGTAGCCAGACAGATTACAATCGCTTCGGATGCCCAATTTTCGCTTGGACATCAGAAATTGCGCATCTCCTTTCCACTCTAATGTAGACTGTGGCAGATTTCGTCAATTGACGATGTCGTTTTATTTGGCACAGCCATTGCGGGTAGCCTCGCATTATTGATCTGGTAGGTTCCAAAGGACGCTACTAAGGAGGCAGAAAATGACGAAGGAATTTTCACTACGGCTGGTAGCACTCGTTCTGGTGGCTGCGGTTTTCGCCGGCTGTTCCGGTGGGTCGATGACGACCCGGGAAAAGGGCGCCGGGATCGGCGCAGTAGGCGGCGCCGCCGCTGGCGGTATTATCGGCGCAACGATGGGTCACCCTGGAGCCGGGGCGGCAATCGGCGGAGCCCTCGGACTCGGCGCCGGTGCGCTCGTCGGCGATTACATGCAGGGTCAGGAACAGCAGCAGTATCAGGCCAATCAACAACAGATCCAGCAGAATCAAACCACCATCAACCGCAATAACCAACAGATCCAGCGCTCGCGGCAAACCGAATACTAGCCGCGCGTTCGCTCGCAGCTAAAAAAGAGGATTCAGCATCAAGCTGAATCCTCTTTTTGATTTAACCGGGTTTCGCTTCAGTACTGACTGCTAATACCCGTCGTCAGACTGGTTTTGATTTTTTTGCCGGCCTGGCTTGCCTCGTACTGCTGAAGCGCCGATTTCGTTTTCGGTCCCATCACGCCATCGAAGGCGCCGGGGTCGAAGCCCGCGTCGCGCAACCTGAGCTGGAGAATTATGACCTCTTCTGAGGCGCGCACGCGCGATGCCGCCGCCGTGCGCTGAGTCACGGCGCTCGGAGCCGGGGTCGCGGTGGAACGCAACTTCGTTAATCGATCGACCGACGCCAATGCTTGGTCGCCGGCGTTCTTGTTATCTCTGCCTGGTACCGATTCATTTAGCGCGGTCGCGAATTCCTCCACCTTCGAACAGTTGGCCTTGAGGTGCGCGAGCGTTCTTTTGGTTTTGGGGCCGAAAATACCGTCGGCCGGACCAGGATCAAAGCCGGCGGCGTGAAGTTGAAACTGAATCGCTTGGATCTCCGGTCGGCCAAACGTTTTTTTGGAATTTTCACTCATAGCCGGCGCGCCGGTATGGTCGAAATCGTTCAGCGCCAGTTTCACTTTGGCGCATCCCCTGTGATAGCGGTTGAATGCTGCTTTCGTTTTGGCGCCGGCGAAGCCGTCAACCGCTCCGGGGTCGAAGCCGGCGTTCTTCAAACTGAGCTGCAATTGGCGCACCTCGTCGCGGGTCAGGGCGCGCGGCGGCTTTCTCGGCAATTCTTGTGCTGGTGCCTCCGCAACTACCGCAACAGCCGAGGGTTCATTCTCCGACGCAGGCGCCGCGACCGACATTTTCTGCGGATCTGTTTCGCCGGTTTCGAAGAGCGCACATCCCGACGCTAGAAAAACGCATAGGGGAACCATGAATTTCGTTTTATTCACGACCAACCACCTTTCAATTATCGGAGCGATTCAAATAGCAAGTGATATGCCGTTACTCTAAGGGAATAAATGCGCTCGAATAGGTCAATTCACCCCCGCAGCCTGCGCAAGCCAGCGTCCAGCGAAGTACAGACTTGTTCGGTAAAACTAGGAATCATCCGGTTCTTGTTGTAAACATGATGATCTTGTTAAGAAGTTTTAGGTCAACTTTGACGCTTGATTTGGGTGTCCCGAAGAGTCACTTGATATGAGGCAACAGATGTTAAGGCGAGGATCGCGTTACGCACTGCTGTGGGCGCTAGCGGTAACCGTATTCGCTTGCGCCGAGTCGGTAAAGCACGACGAAACGCTCGCTGGCAAGCGCGCCGTCGAATTTGCCCGCGTCGTGTTTATCGACAAGTCCTTCGAAAAAGGCTACGAACTCCTCTCCGATAATGGCAAACGACATATCCCCTTTGATAAGTTCAAACAAACCATCGTCTCGATGAATCCGCGAGGCTACCCGAGCAAAGTTATCGCAACTGAGTACGAACCGATGGCAGGTGAAAAAGCTATTTATATTTTTCTCAGGGGACAGAATGGCGACGAACAGTTCAACTACCGCATCACACTCGAAGGCACGGCAGCCACCGACTACAAAGTCTTGAAAATCGACCAAGGCGCCGGTTTCCCAACGTTGTCCAATCAAAAACGGAAATTCGAGACGACGTTGAGCGCGCCATAATTATTCACGCCATTTTCGACGCCTCAAAATTGATCGGAGATATTTCGCTACGGAGCAGCGGGTCAACGCGCACTTTGCCCTCCAACTCCAAACGTCTTGTGCGCCGGCTGATAATGCTGCCTGTGCCAAAGGGCGACATGACAGTGTTCGTTCGACAAACACTCGGGACCCGATAGTTTGACGCGCGAATCAGCGAACAGTCGTCCTCTTCTCTATGATTTTACAGTTGCCAACGAGAGCCTTTTCGGCTATTTCCCGATTGGCTCGGATCCAATCAAAAGTCCGGAGGCACTGATGAGAACGACGGTCGGCGGCATCTTCACTTCTATCGCGCTTTTGGGACTTATAACGACCAGCTCCGCCGAGGCGCAAAGCGCTCAATCTTTGATTGGCGAAGCGGCCAAAGCCATGGGTGGGATGGCTGCGCTCCGAGCCCTTAAAAATCAAGTCGTCGAAAGCGAGGGCAAACAGTTCGACTCGTCCTCGACGCCCCGCCCGCTCGGGCCGACGCGCCAAATTAGCACCTTTCGCTACACGCTGACGCGCGATCTTACCCAGCCGCGAATCAGACTCGAATGGGAGAGCCGCAATTCGGCGCGTGGCGAGACTATTCGCTTTGTCGAGGTGATCGAGGGCTCCACCGGCCTGCTGCAAGAAGGCGAGGCCAAAACCGCCAAGCAAAGCCGCTTGCATCCCGGACGGCTAGTGACCCGTCTGCGCGAAGAGAAACGCGCGCCGATTAATTTAATTCTAACGGCGACGATGAACAAAACCTTGCGACGCCTTGCCAACGCCGACCTCGGCGGCGTTGAATATCAAGTCCTCTCATTCAAAGACGGCAGCGACGAGTTCCGCGTTTATCTCGATCCGAAAACTCATTTGCCCGCGCAGACCGAGATCCTAGAAGACGATCCTCTCGAAGGCGACAGCAGCTATCTTCTCCGCTACAGCGACTGGCGCAAGGTCGACCAAATCATGATGCCCTTCAGTCTGCGCTACGACCTCAACGG
>Ga0193735_1000581_pt1 | contig 11681 bp, 11 predicted proteins | sample U1m2metaG_FD_145080 | JGI IMG/M metagenome (GOLD analysis project Ga0193735, IMG submission 145080) | Soil microbial communities from a riparian zone of the East river system, Colorado, United States - U1m2 | ecosystem: Environmental > Terrestrial > Soil > Riparian zone | place: USA: East River... | reverse complement strand
AAACCAGCCGCACCACAGGCACGAAACGGATGTGAGCGGTGTTGGACGATGGGAAATTGAATCGCGCTTTCCAATGCCAGGTCTCTCTGGTGTTCTCCAATTCGCCGGCCTGCCAGTAAATCGTATCGATTTTCTGCGCCTCCAACTCCGCCAGCTCCTGTTCGTCGAGCGGGTCATCGCGTTGCCAAACCCAATAGCGGACATCGTGCGCAAATGAAGCCAACGGGATCGCGCTGGCGATCACGGCGATCGTTAGAATGAGAGCGCGTTGCAAACTGTGACGCATTCCACGTCGCTTGTTACTTCTTGTTCAGCTTGCGTAGTGCTTCCTTGGCTTCCTGCGCGTACTGACCATTCGGCTCCAGTTTCAATGCTTCCTCGAAGTACTTTCGTGCGCTCGTGAAGTCTTTCATCTTAACGCTGACGTTGCCGAGATTAATCAACGCCCCAACTGATTTCGGATCGATCTGCTGCGCTTTTTCGAGAAACTCGCGCGCCTTCTGCCATTCGCCAAGGTCCGCGTAATAACCGGCAGCGTCATTGAAGCCCTCTGCATGATTTGGATATTGCTGTGTCGCCATGGTCGAAATCTGGAACCAGCGCTTATCGTCCTCAGCGTTCTCCTTTTTCTCGTAATACAAACCATATTCATGCAGCTTTTCCGGAACGAATTTGTCGGCCGGGTCTTTGAGCGGTTCGCCTTCCCACTTGAGCTGCGCCGGATGCTCACGCGCATAGGCAACCATTTTCTTCAACGTCGCCAACTCATTGTCGAAATCGCCTGTCTCCTGATAGATAAACGCGAGGCCGCACCAGATATCGAAGCGATCGGGAAATTTCGTAGTTGCTTCCTGAAGAAGATCGGCCGCCCGCGTCATATTGCTTTTAACTTGCTCGAACGAAATGCTCCCCGCTGGCTTTCCCTTCTTATCGGTCAACCTAATGTCGCCTGGGCCGGGTTTCTTCGTCGAGATGTTCGTCTGGCGTTGATTAAAATAATAATTCGCGCTCGTTATCCACGCGTCTGGATCGCCAGGCGCCTTCTCGCGCCATTCGGTCAGCAGCGGCTCGATTTCCGCTTCCGCATGCTGGTCTTTTAGCTGGTCGTAATGAACAGCGTAATCATTGCCACTTGCGATCGCGGACTTCGGCTCGCGATAAACGAGGGTTTTCAGGACTTTCTCGAGTTTGTCGGAGTCTTTTTGATAGCTCGCCTTATCGCGCGAGGTGAGAACAATGAAAGCGACCCCGCGCGGAAGTTGGACGTAGCCTACGCGTTCCCACTGCGAGTACGTTTTCGTGGCGGGATATTCGTTAATAAAATAATCGTGACCGTCCTTGGTTTTGCCAGACGCGATCTTCTCCTTCGGTCGTCCATGGATCTTCTCCATTTCTTTGATCGCCATTGCCACAAACACGTTTACCCCTTCAAATTCCGTGCCCGCAATGTTGGCATACATCACCGTCTTTGCGTCCCTCCACGATGAACCTTCGGGATACAGCACACACGGCATGCCCTGTTCTTTACCTGCCTCATTGTCGACAACCCATCCTTTGGGTGCACTGATGTTAAAGGCTGTCTTTGGCCCATAAACCGTTCCGCCGGGCAAAGTCTCCTGTGCCTGCAAGCACGGAGAGAAAATGCCGAGTGTTAGCAAACCTAACAGGAGTGGCTTAATAATTAGGTGTCTCTGCAACATAGTTATATGCCTTCTTTGATTGGTGGTTGCTGCTGCAGTCAATGACATAGAGAAGGCTATTGAATTTAATCCGCCGTCATTCATTGATGTTGTCCAGGCCGACGAATTTCCAGCCGCTCTTGGTTAGCTCGAAAATGAAGCGAATCGGAACGTTTTCCCGGTCGTCTGGAGTTTCCTTGAAAGGGCAATAGATTTCACAGCGCCCAGTCAATTCTTTTCGCGGTTTGGCGGTCGCAAAACATTGGACGGCATTGGCCTCGCCTTTGAAGATTTCGTTATACCGGCGCAAGAAATCCTCCTTGTTCTTTACGGGCTTTACCGAATAGGGCATCGACAGTGGGAATTTCGTCATCTCCGCGGCCACCGCCTTATCGCCCGCGATTACCGCGGACCTGAATTTCTTCCAGAATGCCGAAAAATCGGTCTGCGCAAAAGCGCTTGGAAATAACAACAGAATCAAAATTCCGGCTAACCAAGTCTGCCCGCGAATAACCCGCCATGGCTGGCAGGCGAGAATAGACGCGAATGAATTCAGTTCCGACAAGGGTTTATCGGTGTTAAGCCAAACACATAAGTTTTTCATTAATCGGACACCTTGGTCTTGTTTTCCCGACCTTCTTCACAGACGCGTGATGCTGCGCGTCAAAGGAAATCGTAAATTGCAGCACGCCGGTATAGGTTTTGCCTCGCAACATCACCTCGTCCTCGCTGGACATCTCCAGATCCCCGGACTTCGACCACCTCAAGGGTTTCACGCCGCCTCCATAGGGCTTCTCATAGCCGCCTTTTCCCCCTCGAAACTTGATGTCCGGCACCGGCAGGTTCTCCGGCAAAAAGACTTTGTCGAAACCGGAACCGTTCCAAAAACAGACAAGCGCCCCGCGTTCGACTACCCTCACGCCCGGCGGACTATCCTGAAAACCATACGCCACCGACTTTGAGTCCGCCGACCACACGAGAACCGACTCGGACGCATCGAAGAGCTCGGTATTGGAGGCGCTGTGCAGAGTGACCATGACTTTGCCCGAGTCCTTCTCGATCAACTCCACCGTTGGATGGTATTCATCGTCCTTTGGTTGAGTTATCCGTAGCGCGAAGCGCCCATCGGGTGGCGGATATTTGATCTCCTCTGCCGCTAGCGATGCGCAGACATGTGTGACCCAACTAAAAGCGATGAATAAGGACGATTTGATGGCTTTCATGCTTCCAAGTGTACTTTTAGCCGTTTGATTCGCTGTTGGGTGAGCTCTAGCATCGTGCGCGGGGTTTGTCGGCTTCGGCGATTTGTTAGTCGTAGGTTTAACGCTGCGCCTTGGCTTCCGACGACAGCCGCTTCGTTTCTTCAGCATCCAGGTTTCGAGGCACAAGTTTGAACGAGCTGACCAATTCTTTTACCAATGGATCTACATCCTTTTTGGCTGGTGAAACTGAGAAGGCAAAAACCCCATCTTTCGCAGCAAGCCCAATCAGATAAGATGACATCTCTGCGCCTTTGTCGTTGTACACTCGTATCTCAGTCACCTTAACATCCTTTCTTGTTCCTATTAAGTCTTCTCGGACCTTACTCTCAACTCTGCTGGCATGTTGATGCCAGTAATCTATTTCCCATTGAGCGTGAGCGCTCAACAAATCTTTGTCGTTTTGAAGCTCCTTTTTATCGACAAAGGAAACCATCATTCCAACATTCTTTTGTAGCAGGATATGATAAGCGTCTTGAAGTTTTGCGCCGTTCCCGATTACGCGGAATTCAGCGTACTCATTACCGTGAGCATATGCGGCATTCCAGCCGTTGGAAGTTTTCACGTAGATTGGATCTTTGGGAGGTTCTGCCTGGGCACCTTTAACTGGCAGCAGTATGAGCGCTCCCAGCAGTAATAATTGAACAAAACGTTTCATAAACTCTCCTACCGCCTAATCATGCGCCCCATCCGCGCAGCCGCCAATGCGCTACTCATTTTCCTTATCCGGGACCGGCGCGCCAAGCTCACCGTAGAAAGCGTAATCGGCCTTGTTGCCGATGATTTTCAATCGCCAATGTGTAAAATCCTCGGCAGTGTCGCAGCTGTTGCCCCGACCTTGAAGCACGAGAAAGTATTTGGTTGGGGCAACGATTCCGGCCTTGAAAAAGCCCGTCCCGTTAACCTCTCCTTCAAAACGCCATTCTTTATAAAGTAGCGGCTTGCGACTGTCGCCGCCAATTGTCTGCCCGTCGTGAATGTCGGCTGCGTACCTCGACATCTTGGCTGGCAACGGTAAATTTAGCGCGCCGGATTCCTCCCCGTTGCGGAACGTCAGCTTCCATACGTTACCGACAAGCGAGCCACCCAGCGAGTAGCTTTCCGCCGGGTGAGCCAAGCCTTTACCACTTTCCTCCGCCTCGGTTAGAAACAGGTATGCCGTTGTGCCAAAGCGCACCCGGTTCATAAGACTAAGCTTGTACGCGTCAGGTTTTTTGTTGTCGATTTGGTATTCGCCTGGGTACGCGCAACAAGCACATGCCCAAACGCGACTCGGTAGTAAAAGCAACGCTACCAATATCGCCACCGAGAATAGATGCCTTGTCCGACCTTTCATGTCGCTCTCCTTTCGTCACATATCGGGCCGGAACCAACTCTCACGCACCATGAGGTAAGTTGTTTGATACCGTTAAGCACAATTATTTGATCTCACGGGACAATATTTCTTTTAGCGAAGGCTCATCGGGATACTTGATATCGCTGATTCGCCATCCACTTGGAGTGTCCGTGAGTCTGTAGACGAGCGTTCGCGTTCCTAAGTTGGTGAACGTCACCTTGAACAAATCAGGCTGACCCACCACTGCAGCAATTTGAAGGTTAGTCGTCTTTTCGTCGAAATCTTGCGCGGCGTAAATCGGGTCGAAATCGAGATTGCAAACACCCTGTTCCCGTTTCTTGCATTCATCATCCTTTATAAACAGCGCCGTAAGTTCCTTGTCGAAGTACTTAGATAACGTTCGCTTATCGTCGAACCAGAATCGCTGCTTTCCCCATGGTTGATGAAAACGATAGACGGAGCGAATGAAGTCTTCTGGTGAAGATTTTTTTGTGTCGGCTCCGAAACAAGCTGCGCTGATAAAAACGAGTGAAACAAAAAGGACGTGGCGAAAAGTCATGTTCTGTAAATTAGTTATGCTCTAATTGTGCCTAACGCTTCATTGTTGGGATATTAACGGAGTTACTCATTGACGTTGTCCAGGCCGGCAAATTTCCAGCCGCTGTTGGTTAGCTCGAAAATGAAGCGAATCGGAGCGTTTTCCCAGTCGTCTGGCATATCCTTAAATGGGCAGTAGACCTCATACCGCTGCTTGGATTCTTTTCGCGGTTTGCCGCTCGTGAAACATTTGGCGGCGTTTGCCTCGCCTTTAAAAATCTCGTTATAGCGGCGCAGAAAATCCTGTTTGTTCTTTACCGCTTTTACCGAATAGGGCATCGACAACGGGAATCTTGTCATATCTGCCAGTTTTGGTTTGTCGCCAGCAAGAACAACGGATTTAAATTCTTTCCAGAACGTCGAAAACTCGCTCTGCCCAAAAGCCTGTGGAACGAAGAACAGAATTAGAATTGCCGCCACCCAAGTCTTATAAGGCTTCATTCTTCGAGGCGCACCGAGTCCATGATGTGATCGATCTCCTTCTTTATTTTGGGATCGGTATTCAGGTTTGATGTAAAGTTGATCTCTAAGAGTTGACCTTTATAGGAAGTGGTGAGGTTCCGCGTATAGACAGGGTTATGCGAGTAATCCTTTCTTCCTTTCATCACTGGGAGGAAGCTCCAGTCCGCCCATTTGCGGCCATCGATGGTGACGATTTCTTTCTTCAGCCACTGCAGATGCGAATCTTTCGGTAGCCACTTGAAGCCCTTGTTGTACCCGCCTACGCGCATTTTGAGATAACCCTCCAACTTGTCCGGAGTGAGCCCATGAGTGCCGCGCAACACGGTTCCCCACGCGCCGTCCGGGCCCGAGAACCTGGCCACGGTCTTTGGCTCTTTAGGATCATCAGGGTCGCGCGAGAAATCAGATGGGATATCGAGCTTAAGCTTGCCATCAAGCAGGCTAACTGTTGTCGCTCCCAAAGAACCGTTGTTTTTAGAATCCGCGGGCGATTTGTCGCTGGCCAATTCCGGATCGAGCTTCGCGGCCATTTTGAAGTCGGCCTCAGCGCCGGTCTTGTCGCCTTTGGCCTCCTTAGTGACAGCACGATTGTAGTAGGCGCGCGCGTAATCTGGTTTGAGTTCGATTGCGCGTGTGTAATCAGCAATTGCGCCATCAGGGTCTTTGTTCTCCGCTCTAGCGTTGCCGCGGTTGTTGTAAGCGGCCGGGTTTGTGGAGCCAAGTTCAATGGCTCGCGTATAGTCGGCGATGGCCCCGGCGGTGTCCTTCTTCAGCCATTTGGCTTGAGCGCGGTTATAGTAAGGCGCATCATTTTGGGGATCAGCTTTCGCCGCGCGATCAAAATCAGCTATAGCGCCATCCAAGTCACCGTTCTTCCCTTTTTCGATCCCACGGTTAACCAGGTTTTCATCAGACTCTTCAGCGGCTGGCGACTCAGGCGATGATGGCTCCGCCGCAGCGGCGGCGGACTGTCCCGACGTGTCGGGAGTTGAACCGGCTGCTGACGACGCAGGCGAGGGCGACTCCTGTGCGGCTTCTTGAATCTTGACCGCGACCAAGTAGCTGAAATCGATATCCACGTTCGCTTCGCGCCCGCCGAGTCGCATCGGACCGGAAAAATGTGAGAACAACGCCTGCTCGTCTTTTGCATCCTTGTATCGTCCGAAGCTGATATGCGGATAGGATTTCGCTTTCGGTTTTTCTTTCGACTCTTCGAAAACGAATTCTTCCCGCTCGCCCTGATCTTCTTTCCCGATGAATTTCATCACCGTCGCGCCTTCACTGGGATCTTTCGAAGCCGGCTCGCCATTCAAACGCGCATCGATTAAGCCGACCCAATTGTTCAACCGCTTGGCTGTTTGCGCATCCACTGGCTTGCCGGTTTCGCCCCAATCGTTCGACTTGAGCCAGGTTTTTCCATCCTTCCGCGCAAACTCGCCGTCGCCAGTCTGAATCCGTTCCGGGCCGCCATTTGGATAACGATCGTATTTGAACTTCGCCTTGCCGCCCGAACCGAAATCGAGAGTCGCGATCGCAACGAGATGAATCTTCGAATAAAAATCGCGGCTGTACTTCAGATTATCGGCCGCAACTTCAGTGTTCTCTTCGGCCCTGCCGGTTGTCGAGAAACCGACCAGAAGCAAGACAGCCAGCCCAATGCCGATTAAGGAATGCCGGTACAATGATGAAGAAATGTTAGGGATGTGTTTCCTGCGCAAGCAATTTGGTCGCTTCCTCCAGGTTCGCCCTGGTGGCGACCTTCTCCAAGCCGCGATTCAGCTCGTCTTCGGATGCAGCACCAAGAGCGATCGATGTTTTAAAGTCTGCGATAGCGCGTTGCAGATCGGCAACCCGGGATTCCGGTTCGGTCGAAGCTTTCGCGCGACGGAGGTAAAGCATACCTCGATTGTGATAAAAAAAAGGCGCGAAACGGCCTTTCAGATTGATCGCTTGCTCATAGAGCTTGAGCGCCGGTTCATAATCCTTGACCGCCGCGGCCTGCTGCGCTTCCATCGCGAGCTTTTCATCCTCAGGTTGAGTTGACTCTGCCCCAGTCTCAGATTTTGCGTTCCGAACGACCGGCCCGAAATCCATATGCCGACCCTTCGCCTTTGTTACCTCTTGGGTCGCGCCATCGGGATAGTGAAGTGTCATTCTCGAATCAGGATCGCCCTCCCATGTCGCAATTTCCTTTCCGTTTCTTAAGATGATCTGGCGCGGCGACCTTTGGATTTCGAGATCGAGTTTGCTCGCGTTTCCTTTGCCCGCTGCCGCAGCCTTGTCCCGGCTCATATCAATAGACAATTCCACCGGCCAACTTGCGCGGGGAGGAGCGGGAAACTGCAGATCGCGCAATTTATCGCCGACACATTTTGCCGCTGGCTGGTCGTTTGGAGTCAGCACCTGTTCCACGTGACCATCGGCCGCGAAAACAAAAACCACCTGAGCACGCTCGCGGCGCAGGCGAGTTGTGCTGGCGGGCGGTGCATTGAAGTGGGCAATAAACTTAATCTTCGGTCCGAGATTTTTGGCACATTCGCTGACAATATCACTCAGGTGCGATGTAACCACTTTGCCGAACTCAATTTCGTAAAGCTCTCCCGCTTCGGTTTTCCCAAGACGCTCCGCCTCGGCCGACGCTTCTGTAAATGCGCGGTTGTGTTGCGAGCTATCCGCCGCAAATTTCGCGTCCTGTGCCCACAATGTTGACAGAGCTAGAACTGAACTGCCGACAAGTATAACAAGGATGTTCTTTCTCATTGAAAGCATCGCCGACTCCTTTGATGGAATTTTCTTAACGACTTCCTCATAACAGCTCTCCTTCGACATGATCACCGTGCCTCTGTTTTGGTCGTCAACAGTGCTTTGATCTTTTCCATGTCCGGATGAGTAATGCCTGCATCCTGGAATTCTTTGAAATCATCCAGCGTGGCCTGGCTGAAGGTTCGCTTGCCGTCGCGGAGTTTGGCATTTTTGTTTTCGAGATAAATGGTTTTCGCTCTGTCGAATTGGTTATCGAAAAGGTAACCGTGGGCGAGATTAGTCTTGATGATCACTGCATCATCCGGCGAAAGGTCCAGAGCTTTCAGGGAAGCTGCGATTGCCTCACGGGGTTTCCGATTGAAGAGCTGATACCACCCGAGGTCTAAGTAGTAACCTCCGTTATTCGGCTCAAATTCAATAGCCCTCTGTATATCCTTGACCGCGGCACCATAGTGTTTCTTTGTAGCGTAGACGTCGGCGCGGTTCGAGTAGGCGAGCGCGTATGCGGGATCGAGCTCGATGGCGCGATTGTAGTCGGCGATCGCTCCATCCAGATCGCTCTTATGCTTTTTGGCGAGGCCGCGGCCGTAGTAAGCGTCCGCATTTTTCGGATTGAGCTCGATTGCGTGATTGTAGTCAGCAATGGCTCCGTCGACGTCGCCTTTAGTGCCCTTAACGGCGCCACGGTTGTTGTAAGCGTCCGCGTATTTCGGATTGAGTTCGATACCGCGGTTGTAATCGGCGATAGCCCCATCCAGGTCACCCTTCTCATTCTTAGCGTTGCCGCGATTGAAGTAGGCAATGGCATATTTCGGATCGAGCTCGACCGTATGATTGTAGTCGGTGATAGCTCCCTGCACATCGCCCTTTCTTCGCTTGGCCACGCCGCGGTCGCAGTAGGCTTTTGCGAATCTCGGGTCGAGTTCGATGACGCGATTGTAGTCGGCAATCGCTCCCTCCAGATCGTTCTTCTGCTTTTTGGCAAGCCCACGACTGTAATAGGGAATGGCATATTTCGAATCGAGTCGGATGGCGCGATCGTAATCGACGATGGCCCCATCCACGTCACCCTTGTCACGCTTGGTGTTGCCGCGGTTGCTGTAGGCGACGGCATCTTTCGGATTGAGTTGGATGGCGCGATTGAAATCGACGATCGCTGCGTCCAAATCGCCTTTAGCTTGCTTGGCAAGGCCGCGGTTATTGTAAATCGCAGCATCCTTCGGATCGATTTGAATGGCGCGATCGTAGTCGGCGATAGCTCCATCTAAATCGCCCGCGGCCTTCTCAGCTCCGGCGCGGTTGAAGAAATCTTCTACGGTTTTTGACGACCCTGGCGATTGCTTCTCTGTGCCTTTAGCGGTACCACGATCGATGGAGGCAGCGGAAGACGCTTCGTCTCGCAGTTGCGGATCCAATTCTCCCGCGCGTTTCAAATCCTCGGTCGCGCCGGCTGCGTCGCCTTTTGCTCGCCTGGCTTCACTTCGATTCTTGTAAGCGACGGCCAGCTTTGGATTAATTTCGATAGCACTACTGAAATCGGAGATTGCGCCGTCGAGATCGCCTTTGGATTTTTTGATCATGCCGCGGCTGTTGAATGCGCCGGCATTTTTTGAATCCAAATCGATCGCGCGATTGTAATCGGCGAGCGCGCCGTCCGCGTCGTCCTTGATCTTTTTGGCCAGAGCGCGGTTGCGGTACGCTATCGCGTTCTTCGCGTCGAGCTCGGTCGCGCGCGTAAAATCGACAATCGCGCCGTCGTTGTCATGCTTGTTAAGCTTGGCCAGGCCGCGGTCGTTGTAATAGTCGGCCGTGTTGGGGCTGAGCTCAATCGCGCGAGTCAAATCCGTGATGGCGCCGTCGTAGTCCCCTTTCTGCAACTTGAATGCGCCGCGCCTGTAAACCGCCGGCTCAGATTTCGGGTCGAGATCAATCGCGCGGCTGAGGTCGGCGATGGCGCCGTTCATGTCACCGTTGAAACCGCGAGCGCCGGCCCGATCGAAAAAACCTTCGGCGTCTTTAGGATTCGGGCCGATGTCGATCTTAGTTAAATCAGCCGGTTTGTTCTCCAGCTCCTTTGGCGTTTCCAAGTTTTCCCAAGCGGCCTCCGAAAGCTCGAAACCGCTCGCGGCAATCAAGTAACCAAAACTAAACTTCACGCGCTCGCGAGCTTTGCCGCCGGTGGCGGGCAACGAGCCTTCGAAACCGTGCAATAGCGCATTGGGACTTTTGTCGTAGAGCGGCCGGGCAAATGTCAGGCGCACTGGCGCGCCCTTTTGATTTGCCGTGCGCGCTTCGAAAATCCATTCCACTCTTACGCCTTCTCTGGATTTCTTGACGAGCTTGACTTCGCTCGGCGCGAAATCGAACGCCGTTTCCACGAGCTTGACCCAGCCGTCGAGCTTTCGCGCCGTTTGCTGATCAACCGGCCGCCCGGATTCGCCCCAGTCTTCCGATCTCAGCCACGGTTTTCCGTGTTGACGCGCAAACGTGCCGACGTCGCATTGAATGCGCTCCGGGCCATTGTCCGGATAGCGCTGGTATCCAAACGAAGGTGCTGATTCGGCAATCGCTGACAAGTGAACACCGGAATAGAACTCACGGCTGAATTCGAGATTATCAGCGACTACCTTCGCGTCCTGCGCTCGCAACGTTGACAGGGCCAGAACTGAAACTGTAATGACTGCCACAAATTTTCGTCTCATAAGGATTCCTTCCCGTTCGGCGAAACGTCACGAATTTTTTCGAACTTCTCGGATTCTTCGGTATAGCTCGACCACGCTAAAATCAGCAGCCAGCCAGGCAGACCCGATAAAGGGAGGGGTTTCAGGCGGCCAGATTAGGAAATTCGAACGTGCATTGTCAATGCGCTGGTAGTTAGCATTGCGACATGAGCCCCTGTCGAATCGCGACAATAACGATATCGATCTTGCTGCCCGTTTCCTCGTTCTCGGCCAATCCGTTTCTTGACGCTAAAGACGACAAGCCGGTCTCTGCCAAATTTCGGGGAACCGAATGGGGCGACGAGATTGGGCGGGACGAGATTCCGCTGACTGCGCGGGTGGTTACAACGCGAATTGCCAAAATGCCCTGGGGCGCGATTTTCAAAATCAAATTCGCCGATCTAAAATCACGCGCGAAAAAGCATCGCGAAATTCGCCCGGACTACTTTATCGTGACTGACGATCGGATCGTCCTGCTAAACGAAGAGGACAATGACACCGCAGTTAAGAAGATTTCGGTAATGGACAAGCCGCCAACGTTTGAAGATGGAGATGTCCGCGGGATCACAAGCGGAAAGTTGGATCATGAAGAGGGCCCGTGGACGACGACGATCAACGTCAAAGGTGACGAATGCACTTATCTTACCAGCCATAATTCAGGTCATTTCTCAAAAATCGTCTGGAAAAAAAGAGCTGGATTGGTTGAGTATGCGAGCGGCTACGGCGCACACGCGGATGGATATCGGCTCAAACGCGAAGTAACAAGTCGAAAGCACTAAATTGGCGCGAACTTTTTAAGAATCCTGACCCGTTATGCGATTCCTACTTGAGCTACCGCCGCCGGTTTCGTTTTTTATTGTCTCGG
>Ga0193735_1000580_pt1 | contig 11688 bp, 8 predicted proteins | sample U1m2metaG_FD_145080 | JGI IMG/M metagenome (GOLD analysis project Ga0193735, IMG submission 145080) | Soil microbial communities from a riparian zone of the East river system, Colorado, United States - U1m2 | ecosystem: Environmental > Terrestrial > Soil > Riparian zone | place: USA: East River... | reverse complement strand
TCGAGGTTCCGATTGCCCTCATCACCTTCATCGATCGCGATCACCAGTGGTTTAAATCGCAAGTCGGGCTGCCGGAGGAAATCGCCGAAGCGCAGCAAACGTCGCGTGATCTTTCGGTATGCGGGCATGTGGTCGCGAACGACGAATTACTCGTGGTCGAAGACCTGGCTCGCGACCGAAGATTTGCAAATAACCCATTATTAAAAGAGCGCGGCCTGCGCTTTTACACCGGCGTTCCGCTCCGCAGTAACAACCTTCCGATTGGCTCGCTCTGCATCCTCGACGTCAAGCCACGCCGAATGACCGAACGCGAAAAGCGTCTGCTAGAAGTGATCGGCGAAGATGTGATGGAGGAAATTAAACGCCGCGATAGTGTGGGTCCGCCGAGTGTGCTGGTAGCCTAAGCGGTGATCACACACGCTGGCCGCAATCGGTCGGGACAAATCATTGCCGAGCCAACGATCCATCTACATCGCGCACTTTAAAGACGACCGAGCAAATACAGAATCAAAAGGATTACGAGAATGGTTACAATTATGCCGTGCGACCGGTAGCCGAATCCATAACCGCCTGTCGGGAAAGCTCCTACTAACAACAGAATTACAACGATAAGAATAATTAAACCCATGCGGTGATTTCTACTTTTACCCGCGCACTTTCACAAGTCCCGAAGTTACTTCGTGTGATGTTCCTTTAATTTTTGTGGCATTGTGAGTTTTGCTTCTTTTTTCGGGTGTAATTGAGTTGGCGCGTGAGCGATTTTCTCCTGAGTCAGGCTCCGAAATTTTCCAATACGCACGAAACAAAAGATCCTTCACGCCGTTCAGGATCCGCATTTTTGTTGAGTGAAGATCAACATCGAAACTTTGGATTGACCTGCCAAAGCTGGTGGTGACACGATCTCGCCCGGTGGGCTCGCAACTTTTCAAAACCAAGAGTCCCGATCATCTAATGGCCGAAGCGGCCGCGCCCGAGCGGCAAATGAAGCGCACGCTCAACGCGTTCGATCTCACGTGCATCGGCATCGGCGCCGTCATCGGTACGGGAATTTTCGCGCTGATCGGTACCGCAATCGCCGGTCAGACTTTTCCGACACGACTCGAGACGCCCATTCTCAATTTTATCCAAGCATGGCTTTCAGGGGCGGACGTAATCCTAGGCCGCGCCGGTGCTGGTCCGGCGATAGCCATTTCGCTCTTTGTGGCCGCGTTGGCTTGTGGGTTCGCTGCGCTTTGTTATGCCGAGCTTGCCTCGATGATCCCAGTCTCGGGCTCGGCTTATACTTATTCATACGCGACGCTGGGTGAAATCGTCGCGTGGATCATTGGTTGGGATTTGATTCTGGAATATGCGGTCGGGAACATGGCGGTCGCGGTCGGTTGGTCGGGATATTTCGTCAAGCTTTGCCACAGTCTTTTCGGGCTCAAATTTCCCATCTGGGCCGTGAACGACTACCGCACGGCCAGCGACCTGATCGCAAAGGGTGGGGAGACGCTCAACGACTTTTCTTCAACAACGTTACCTGTTATTGCCGGCCACCCGATCGCCTTAAATTTTCCCGCTTTCGTGATCGTCGGAGCGGTAACGGTGCTTTTGATCTACGGAATTCGCGAAAGCGCAAAGACCAATACGCTGATCGTCATTATCAAAGTGGCTGTCGTTGTCTTCTTCATTTCCTTCGGCGCTTTCATGGTGCATCCGACGAACTGGCACCCGTATGTACCGAATGGTTTCGCGGGCGTGATGAGCGGCGCAGCGATCATTTTCTTCGCTTTCATCGGTTTCGACGCCGTTTCGACCACGGCTGAGGAAACAAAAAATCCACGGCGCGACATGCCGATCGGGATCATTGCCAGTCTGATCATTTGCACGCTGCTTTATGTGCTGATGGGCACGGTCCTGGCCGGCATAAAAAAATATACGGTTTACCTGGGCGATCCGGCAGCCGCCGCCACTGCTTTCGCGAGCAAGCCGTGGGCGGAAGCGTTGATCAGCGCCGGAGCACTCGCGGGGATGACTTCAGTGTTGCTCGTTTTTCAACTCGGCCAGCCGCGCATTTTTATGGCGATGGCGCGTGACGGCTTGCTTCCGCAATATTTTGCTCGAATTCATCCACGCTTCCGCACCCCGCACGTGACCACGATCTGGACCGGCGTGATTGTCGGCGGAGTGGCGATGCTGACCGACATCGGTTCCCTTTCAGATCTGACCAATATCGGAACTTTGTTCGCTTTCATTCTTGTTTGCTTGGGCGTGGCTATGTTGCGACGGACCGATGCGGGGCGTCCGCGGCCGTTTCGTGTCCCGCTCGTACCGCTGTTTCCGATCTTGGGCGTAATCTTGTGCTTCGCGCTTATGCTCAGCCTGCCGGTGCTTACGTGGATAAGATTTTTCGTGTGGCTCGCGATTGGACTGCTGATTTATTTCCTCTACAGCATTCGCCACAGCAAACTGCGCCGCGGAATTGATGTCGGCCCAACCGAAGATATTCCACCGCCGCTAATCAAAACGTAACCGTGTTGTAGCGTGAGCTGTCCTCAGCGCATTTGGTTGTCCGCTGAGACAGCGGACACTACAGCAGCTCACGCTGCTTCTTGCGCGTGACTGACTTTATCGTCGATCTCCAGCCACTCGAACGTTGTGGTCTTCGCCGGATCGCGCCCGAGTTTCCTGACCGCTTCGTTGAAGAATTCGCGTTTTTCCAGATGGTCGTGGAGACTGCTTGCCTCTACCTCTTCGGCCCAACGTCTTAGCTCCACCGGCGTTTTCTTTTCGCCGCTTGCATTGAGCCACTCGATCATCTCCTGGTCACTCGCGCCCTGCTCGATTTGCGCTTTGAAATCCTCACCCTTCACGCCTTTGAAGCCGAACAACATGTTATCGAGCGGACAATCAAAATGGTACTCGCCAATGTCCCCCGCCACGAGCGCGCGGCATTTGTCCATAGTGCGGCCAAGAATGGCATAGCCACCAACCCGAATACGCGGACTTCGCGGCGCTTCCTTCCTTAAATCTTTTCCGGTAACTTTCTTTTTCATACGTGAGGTATTTCGAATAGGGGGGCGGGTCCGGCTGCAAAGTACGCGGACAAAGTTCAGGAAACGCCGATTGAAGTGAGAGATGTCTCGACTTCGCTCGACATGACAATAGGCCGAACACGTCGCATAATTGCGTCATGGTCAAAGTGGACGTCAAATACACTGGCAATTTGCATTGCGACGCGACGCACGGGCCATCGCAATCGAAAATTTCCACCGATGCCCCGATGGATAACAAAGGCAGAGGCGAAGCGTTTTCGCCAACCGATCTCGTTGCCACGGCGCTCGCCACCTGCATGAGTACGACCATGGGAATTACGGCGCAGGAGCTCGGTGTGGATCTGCGTGGGATGAGTGTCTCAGTCCAAAAGGAAATGTCGAAGGATCCGCCTCGCCGGATTGTTGGCTTACCATCCGAGGTGCACATCCCGCTTCCGTCCGATCATCGGCATCGCGAAGTGCTTGAGCAAACCGCGCTCAATTGTCCCGTGCACAAGAGCCTTCCGCCGGAAATTCATCGCCCGACAAAATTTTTCTGGGAAGGCTAGGCTCGGTTTGTCATGTCGAGCCCTTCGGCTTTGCTCAGGACAGGCTTCGTCGAGACATCTCTCGATATTTCTACGCTTAGGGGCGACGGAATTAATTAGAGATTCCTCGACTGCGCTCGGAATGACAGAAGAACGTTACGTGGGATACAGCCACTGCATGTAGTCGCGCACACCGTCTTCCAGCGGAAAGCGGGGCTCGTAGCCGAGCGCGCTTCGCGCATTCGTGAGATCGGCTTGTGTGAAGTTTTGATAATGCGCGTGGGGATTATCGATGTAATCCGGCTCAAAATTCGTGCCCAGGCATTTGTTTAGAACGTCCACCAGCTCGTTGAACGAACGCGCCCGGCCAGTGCCAAGATTATAAATCCCGCTCGTTTGCGCATCGAGCGCGCGGATGCTGCCCTCGACAGCGTCCTTCACGTAAACGAAATCGCGTTTCTGCTCGCCGTGTTTGAAAATGCGCGGCCGCTGACCGGCCTTCATCTGTTGCGCCAGATGATAGACCATGCTCGCAGGAACACCTTTGTGCGCTTCGCGCGGCCCGTAAACGTTGAAATAACGGAGCCCTATAATAATCCAGTCCGGATTCTCTCTGGCCTCGCGCATGGCGATGTTGTCCATGATCACTTTTGAAAACGAGTAAACATTCGCAGGTGCGGCACCGTTTGATTCCGCACTGGCCGCTGTGACAGCGCCGTACGTGGACGCCGAGGAGGCGTAGATAATGCGGGTCTTAGTTGGGCGCGCAAAATTCAATACCCGGCGAAAACTTTCCACGTTGTCGTGCACCTGAACGAATTGATCGTGCAGAGTGGTGTCAGTGATTGAGGCGAGATGAAAAATGGCGTCGAAGCTCTCGTCGCCGAAGTTTTCTCGCCAATCCAGGGTGGCCAGATTCCGTGCCATGAAGTCGCCGCGATAACCGGCGAGATTCTTGAAATTACCCGAGCGAAAATCGTCGATCACTGTGAGACACGCGTCCGGGAATTTTTCCTGCAGCGCAAGCGTGAGATTAGATCCGATGAAACCGGCACCGCCGGTGACAATCAGGTTTGAAGAAGACTCAGTCGAGGGCACAGGAAGGTTGCGGTTAGTCGGCTGATTAATAAGTCTTGACGCTCGAAGCGCAAGCCGCTAGTCCTCGATCCAGTTCTTTGCGAGCTTGGAAAAGTGGATCGGCGCAAGAAATCCCGTGAGAACCGGGAGCAGTTGCGCTGCTGTAACTGGATACGACTTCCCAATTGGGCCAATCGTTTCGCGAGCGCGAACGGTGAAGGCGGGAAGAAGGTGATTCCGGTAGATGCCGGAACATACGCCAGGAGCCAGAATATTTGTCCGGTCCACCTCATTCGTCCCGCGAATGCGGAACGAAAAAACTTCTTCGCAAAAAGAAGAATGAGAGCTGGACGATGCGACGCCGTCAATGGCGGCCTAACAAGTCCAACTCTCGGAGTTGGAGGTAACTTGTTATGCGAAATCGTCCAGTTTGGTTTGTTCCGGGGAGCGCATCCGTTTCGGATGCTGGTTTCGGCGTCGCGCCGAAACAATCTTTTTTGCGCGCGAGACTCTCGGGATTTCGTATTGCACCAGCAAAGTTCGCGATCGGGAGACGCGCTCGCCAGCACCCGAGACGGGCGCGCTCCCCAATCCGACTCGCTGCACTACTCCTCGTGGCGCGGAGCGTTTGCTTCGCACAGGAAGCTTCGCCGACTCCTTCACCAAGCGAAGCGGAGGTTGAGCAGGTTGTCGTCTCGGCAACGCGTTTTGATATTCCGCTCGATCAATCGCCGGCGAGTGTGAGCGTGATTAGCTCGGAAGAGCTCGAGCAAAAACAGATCGAGCGCGTAAGCGACGCACTCCGCGAAGTGCCTGGGATGTCCGTGGTGCAAACCGGAGTGCCTGGCCAGCTCACTTCCGTTTTCACCCGCGGATTGCGCAGCGAGCATACGCAGGTTTTGCTCGATGGTATCCCGATCAATCAAGGCTTGCAGGGCGCATTCAATTTTGCCGACTTTACTACGGACGATATCGAGAGGATCGAAGTCGTGCGTGGGCCGCAAAGCACTTTGTATGGGCCTCGGGCGCTCGCGGGCGTTATTCAAATTTTCACAAAGCAGGGCACAGGGACGCCCGGCGTCTTGTTCGCTGGGGAGGGTGGCTCGTACGACACGTTTCGCGAATGGACGCAGAGTGACGGGAAGATCGAACAGTTCGATTATTCGATCGGCGCGAGCCGTCTCGACACCGACAACGCGCGCCCGAACAATAATTATCGAAACACGGCAGCGATTGTAGACGTTGGTTGGTCGCCTAACGAGCAACTGCGCGCCGGAAGTCTCTTCACTTATTCGCTCAGCGACATTGGCCTGCCGAACACCATTTTTGATCCGCGTCCCATCGATCATTTCCTCACCGAACGTTGGTTGATCGGTCCACACATCGATTGGAAAGCAAGCGACTGGTGGGAGCATAAGTTCATTTTTAGTTACGATCACGAGCGGCAAATTAACGATCCGAATGAAGACGGATTTGTTGGCGCGACACGCGCGCTCTTCGAGCGGACGCAACTTGATTATCAAAACGATTTACGACCCACCTCATGGCTTACGCTGACGTCTGGATTCTTTTACAGCCGCGTCAACGCGGGACAGGAGCGCCCGTTCGTAATCTTTGGTCCCACGTTCGTAAGTGATCACACCGAAGAGATCGCTGGGTTTTTGCAGGCGACATTAACGCCAATCGAAAATTTGATTTTTGTCGCGGGTGGACGTTTCGATCACTTCAATCAGTTCGGCGGCGTCTGGACTTATCGGTTTGCGGGGAGTTACAAAATCGACAAGACGAACACGACGTTGCATTCCAGCGTGGCGACGGGATTCAGTCCGCCCAGCAGTCAGGACAAAATTTTCGGGAACAATTTCGGGCTGAAACCGGAACACGATTTGGGTTGGGACATTGGGGTAAGACAGGAGCTCTGGGACAACCGCGTCACGGTCGGTCTGACTTATTTTCACAACAATCTGTCGAACGTGATCGGATTCAACGGGCTCTTCCAGACACTTAACCTAGGCGCGGCCGAAACGCAGGGCCTCGAAGCGGAATTACGTGCTCAACCCATCGCCGACCTCGTATTCACAGCGAGTTACACCTATCTGGAAGCGGAGAAAACGTCGTCGTCGGACATTTCACAGCCGCAAGGCGCGCGTCTCCCGCGCCGGCCGCGCAATGAGATTTACGTTTCGGCTTCATATCTCTGGTACAAAAAATTGCGCACGACAATTGAAGCCAAGTTCGTGAATGCGCGCGAGGAATTAAACTTCGGCGGACCGAACTTCGACATCGAAGATTACTCGTTCGTGAACTTCGCAGCCGAATACGAAGTCAACCCACATCTGTCGATCTTTGGCCGGATCGAGAACCTGACGAATGAACATTACTCGGAAGTTTTCGGTTTCCCCGCGCTTGGACGCGCCGCGTACGGAGGGATGAAGGTGCGGTTCTAGCGTAGCGCGAGCCTCTGGATTGCGAGTTTGTCGAGTCACGAGCGGGACGCATGTGCTACTCTACCCACCATGTCCCTGCAACTTTCTAACAAAAAGCTAGCCGTGCTCGGCGTCGGCAAACTGGGTGGCATCCTGCTGCGTGCGTATCTGAAGCAAGGACTCTTTGTGTCCAACCGCGTCACCGCTACGGTGAGACATTCAGAGAGGGCAGCCGCGCTCTCAAAAGAGCTCGGCATCTCGGTAACCACCGACAATCGCGAAGCAGTCAAAGGTGCCGACATCATTCTGCTGACCGTAAAGCCCCAAACCGTGGCGGAAGTGTTGCAGGAGATCGCGCCCGAAATTGGTGCCCAGACGTTGCTTGTTTCCGTTGCCGCTTCCGTGCCGACAAGCTATGTGGAGCAGCAACTCGCTGCGGCGAGTGGCGGTAAGCGTAATGAAGTGGCAGTCGTTCGAGCGATGCCGAACACGCCAGCTGCGGTTGGCTGCGGCATGACGGCAATTTGTAGCGGTGTTCATGCGGCACCGGAGCACCTTGAAATTGCTCGCACCATGTTCGACGCGGTTGGCCGCACCATTGTGCTGGATGAAAAGCACATGGACGCGGTGACGGGTCTTTCGGCCAGCGGCCCTGCGTTTGCATATATCATTCTGGAATCGCTTGCCGAGGGGGGCGTGAAAGTTGGTTTGCCGCGCGATGTAGCCACTCTCCTCGCAGCGCAAACCATGAAGGGGTCGGCGAGTGTTGTGTTGGAGACCGGCGACCATCCCGCGCTCCTAAAGGACGCAGTCACGACCCCGGCTGGCTGCACCATCGACGGCATCCTCGAACTAGAAGAAGGAAAACTGCGCGTTACGCTGATTAAGGCAGTCGTCAAAGCGACGAGCCGCGCCAGCGAACTGCTGTTTGAAAAGTAGCGCGGGCATGGCTCGTCTTGTCATTCCGATCGAAGTCGAGGAATCTCTTGCTGATATAGCATGACCGCGCTGCTTTACTTGATTATTGGATTAACCGCTGGCGCTCTGGTGGCTGCTTTCGTTTTCTTTTTAGCCAGGCGCGGTAGTGGTTCGCCTGTTCAAACGGAACTCGTTCGCCGATTGGAAATGGTCGATCGCGGGTTGCGTGATGAGTTCTCGCGCAATCGTGAGGAAGCAGGCGCGACTGCAAAGAACCAGCGCGAAGAACTGACCAAATCTCTCGAAAGCGTGCGCTCGATTGTTGATGATCGACTGCGACAACTGCAGGAGGACAATACAAAGCAAATCGACAAGATGCGCTCGACCGTCGATGAAAAATTGCAAGGCACACTGGAGAAACGTCTCGGGGAATCTTTCAAGCTGGTGAGCGATCGACTTGAGCAGGTGCATAAAGGACTCGGCGCGATGCAGCAACTGGCGAGTGACGTCGGCGGATTGCAACGCGTGCTCACAAACGTGAAGACGCGGGGCGGCTGGAGCGAATGGCAGCTCGGCGTTCTGTTGGAAGAAATGCTGACTCGGGACCAGTTCGCCACAAATATCAAGATGCGCGACGACACCGATGAGCGCGTCGAGTTTGCAATCAAATTGCCGGGCGACGAGAACGGCGCGCCGGTGTGGTTGCCGATCGATGCGAAATTTCCGATGGAACATTACGAGCGGCTGGCGGCGGCGCAGGAGAAGGGCGACCTCGCTGCGGTCGACGCCGCGATGAAGACTTTGGAAACTCAGTTGAAGCGATGCGCGAAAGACATTTGCGAGAAGTACATCAACCCGCCTAGGACGACCGATTTTGCTCTCATGTTTTTGCCGAGCGAGGGACTTTACGCGGAAGCGATTCGGCGCGTCGGCTTGGTGCAAAACGTTCAGCGCGATTGCCGTGTTACGTTTGTAGGACCTACCACGCTCGCCGCCTTGCTCAACAGTTTGCAGATGGGTTTTCGCACGCTGGCTATCCAGAAACGATCGAGTGAAGTGTGGAATCTGCTGGCCACGGTGAAGACCGAGTTTGGAAAATTTGGTGAGGCGTTGTCAGCGGTGAAAGAGAAAATCGATCAGGCGTCGCGGAAGATAGAAGATGTCGATGTGCGTTCGCGCGCGATCACAAAAAAGTTGCGCGACGTGGAAGAACTGCCCTCGAACCCGCAGCCATTGCTCCGAGATCTGTTGCCGAACGAAGATGATGAAGATCTTCGGGAGTAAGCAGTATCAAAACGCACATGAATTACAGGGCGTCGCCCCATTTGCTCTGGTCCTTCAGCATGATTTCGCGGAGGAGGCGAATGGGTGGCATGCCGTGGTTGAGCAGCTCGTTATGGAATTTTTGCAGTGAGAAATCGTCGCCTTCTTGCGTTTTGCAGTCGTCCCGCAATTTGAGGATCTGCAGTTTTCCCAGGGTATAATTGAGATAACCGGGATCGAAGGTCCCGCGGATCGCTTCCTGGCGCGCTGGTTTTTCCTCGTAGTAGCAATTGTCGCGGAAAAATTTGGTTGCCTCATCGAGCGACATGTTTTGGGTGTGCATTTTGATCGACGCACATAACCGGCATAAGCGCAGCAGCGCTTCGTCGGCTTGAGCCATGCGATATTTGGCCGCGCGTTTCGCGTCCTCTTCGCTGGGGCTCGAACTGGTCGGGCTGCCGTAGGCCTCGTCGAGCATCATTTTCTCGCAGTAATGCGCCCAGCCTTCGATGAACGCGTAGCTGCCGAAAATTTTTTCGACCTTGCTAGCAGGCGACGCGTTCAAGTGCAGGAATTGGACGTAGTGACCGGGATAGGCTTCGTGGATCGACGTAATGTCCGACGTGTAATAATTGAAAGCGGTGAGCCATTCCTGCTTTTGTTTGTCCGGCCAGTCGTTCTCGGTGGGTGTGACGTAATAGTAGGCCTCGGTCGCGCGCTTCTCGAACGGACCGGGCGTGTCCATCGACGCAAAAGACGTGGCGCGCAGATATTGCGGGGTCTCTTTGACCTTTGCGCGAATCTCCGATGGAATGCCGACCAAGTGATGGCTCAAAACGTACTTGCGAATTTTGTCGAGGTCTTTGGCGACATCCGGAATGAGTTTGTCCGGCGTCGGATGTTCGTTCTGGATTTGTTTGAAGACCTCGATCGGCGGCTTGTTTGGATCGACCTTCTTCGCGGCTTCGGCGAATGCGTCCTGTTCGGCTTTTAGTTGCGTCATGCCGATCTCGAGAATTTTTTCCGGCGGAAGATCGACCAGTTCAGTCTGGGTCAGAAAGCGTCTGAACTTTTCTTCGCCGAGCGCGAAATCGAGCGAAGCCTTCGGTAGTTTCTCACGCTCCAGCCACGCTGCATAATCGTTGAGCGCGTTTGCTGCTTTGCGATTGGCATTCAAAAACGCCGTGTGGAGCTGTTCGTCCTTAAGGCCGCTGACGGCGGATACCAGATCTTTTTTTAGAAAATCGGCGGAACCTTTCGCGACTTGAATAGCCAGTTCCACGTACGGTTTGGGAAGCACGTCATTGAGGTTTGTCCTGGCGGCAATCAGGATATTTGGGATTTGCGATTCAATTGCGACCAGGCTGCGAACACGATCCTCAAGGGGCGCAAAATTTCTTTTGATGTAAACGTTCACGTCGGCCGCGCCCGCATAGACCATGGGATTTCGCTCGAAGACCGACATGTCCTGCATTTCAAAGAGATCCCTTTTCACCGCGGCCTGCAGAATTCGCAAGTCGATGGATTGGCGTGCACTCAATTTGGCTGGATCGAACTTGGCCAGGCGATCATCAAACCGTCGGAGCCGGGAAAGCTCGGCATCCAACGCCAGACGGCTGTAATCGCTGATTTTGCCGTCGTATTCGTGGAGACCGAGGCTAGTTCCCTCCAGCGGGTGGGCTGCGAGATATGTTTTAATGTATTCCTCGGCTACCGCTTCGTACTCGGCATCGTCTGCTTGCGCAGCGAAGTTGCTCGCGGCGTGAAGACAGACTGCCAGCAGGACAAGGAGGAACGAGAGAGTTTTCCCCAAGGAGCTCTCAGTAACACCGGGCTTCAGCTCGGTGCAACCTACCGAAGTAGGTAAAAACCGTTTCAACGGTTTTGCCGCAGATGGAGAGCCGTTGAAACGGCTTATGTCCAGCCGAGTTTCCACACCCGGCTTAAGCCGGGTGTTAATGAGTTCAGCGAAATGGTTATTCATCTTTGCGAGTCTCAATTAAGACAACGCTTTGTGTTGGGCGTTGCCAAAATTTCCTCATGAGCGATGGTTGGGTTGTTCCGAATTTTGGGTTGAAATATGAGGCGCTTGGTGATCATCCCGTTGCTGGCTTGTCTCGTGCTCGGCGCTTTTCCCGGCGTGTTCGCGCAAGAAGCGCAGCCAGGAAAAAGCGAAGAGGATAACGGCTACGCGCAGATTTCCATTTTCGCAAAGACTCTGGAATTGCTCCGGCAAGATTACGTGGATGAGAACAAGACGAGCTATCACGATCTCGTGACTGCGGCAATGAAGGGCATGCTTTCTTCGCTGGACCCACATAGCCAGTTCATGGACCCGAGTGATTTTCGGGACATGCAAGACGACACGCGCAGCCGCTTCAACGGCCTCGGGATCGAGGTTTCCATGAAAAACGGTTTGCCTACGGTCATCACAGCGAT
>Ga0193735_1000577_pt1 | contig 11737 bp, 5 predicted proteins | sample U1m2metaG_FD_145080 | JGI IMG/M metagenome (GOLD analysis project Ga0193735, IMG submission 145080) | Soil microbial communities from a riparian zone of the East river system, Colorado, United States - U1m2 | ecosystem: Environmental > Terrestrial > Soil > Riparian zone | place: USA: East River... | reverse complement strand
GATCCATAGGCTTGATCTCGTCCTTGAACCGGCGCGAGGAAGTGGCCGTGCCAAGTTGTCCGGACGAATTGATGAAAACGGCCGTTCCGCTCGAGGCGGTTACCCCAAAAATGCCGGCAATAAAGGTGCTTGTCTGTGCGCCGGCCGTGCCAATTCGGATGGTGCCCGACTCCCCAGCGAGACCTAAGTTGCCGATATCGATATTATCGTCACCTGTAATACCATGACCAGCATCATCGCCCAAGGCGATATTGTCGCTTCCGGTTGTGCTGTTGAAGAGCGCAGTGGAACCGATAGCCGTGTTGGCCTCGCCGGTTGTGTTGTGTTGGAGCGCACCAAGACCCATGGCCGTGTTGAAGGGGCCGCTTGTGTTGCTAGTGAGCGCATTAACACCGGTGGCCGTATTTTGGGAGCCGGTGGTGTTACGATGGAGCGCATCACGCCCGTTGGCCGTGTTGGAACCGCCGGTGGTGTTACTACGGAGCGCATCACGCCCGTTGGCAGTGTTGGAACCGCCGGTGGTGTTAGTAAAGAGCGCTTGAAACCCGGTAGCCGTATTATCGGCGCCGGTGGTGTTGCTAAAGAGCACTTCCTCACCGTTGGCCGTGTTCTGGCCGCCGGTGGTGTTGTGAAGAAGCGCCTCAAACCCGGTGGCCGTATTATTGGCGCCGGTGGTGTTGTGAAAGAGCGCTTGAAACCCGGTGGCCGTATTATCGCCGCCAGTCGTGTTGCTAAAGAGCGCCTCAAGCCCGGTTGCCGTGTTATTGACCCCGGTGGTGTTACTAAAGAGCGCTTGAAACCCGGTAGCCGTGTTATTGACCCCGGTGGTGTTGCCAAAGAGCGTTTGAAACCCGGTGGCCGTATTATCGCCGCCGGTGGTGTTCTGAAGAAGTGCTCCGGACCCGGTGGCCGTGTTATTGACCCCAGTGGTGTTTTTATTGAGCGCTTGGAATCCGTGGGCCGTATTATCGCTCCCGGTGGTATTGCTAAAGAGCACATTAAACCCGGTGGCTGTGTTGTGCAGGCCGCTGGTGAGGCTCTGGAGCGCATTTTGACCCTCGGCTGTGTTTTGCCCCGCATAGGCTCCGTCCGGTGCTGGGCTAACCCCGAAAGCTTTCGGGGCCGGCGAGAGCACTAGGCAGGCGAACGCGAGCGGGAGAATTATCAAAAGTGGATAGTGATAAGTGATTGGTAAAAGGTAGCGACTAGCTAAATTTCTTGCGGGTGGATTTGTAGTTTTCATATTTTGATCGCTCTCTTTACTGAGTGTTGAGCACCATTCGCGGTGCAGGTTTGGTCCCATCAAGCTGCGCGCTTACTTTTTGAATTAGCGCGGTCTGTTCTTTCAAGCTCGCCGTGAGCGTTTGAATTTCCTTCTGCTGCTCAGCGAGCCTGGACTGAAAGTCCCGCTTTAGCTGCGCGATCGTCGTTTCTTGCCTTGCAGCGGTAGATTTTAGCTCCTGCACTTCGCGGTGCTCTTTGAGGAATTCATTGAGCAGCATTGCGTTGACCGCGTCGTAGCGCACGGTGTTGATCTTACCATCGGCGTCGCGCACCACCAGCTCAGGATTCACTTTTTCCACCTCCTCGGCCACAAGGCCGAATTGCGCTATGCCTGCCGGATCAATCTCCTTCTTATAGCGGAAGGTAACCGGCTTGAGCGCGAAGAGCGCTTCGCTGGCCCGCTCCATTGGCTTAATCTCCTCTTTAAACCGCCGAGAGGAAGTAGCAGTGCCAAGTTTGCCGGCTGAATTAATGAAAACCTGAGTTCCTCCGGAAGAGGTTGCACCGAATATCTGGCCGATAAAGCAGCTGTTGCTCACGTTCGAACCCGAGGTGCCGATAGCAATAACATTACTGGCCGTGGAGATACTAGAGCCGACAAAATTACCCAAGGCGATATTGTTGTTGCCGGTAGTGTTGTTGACAAGAGCCTGCATGCCGACCGCAGTGTTGTGACTGCCACTGGTGTTGGACTCGAGCGCGCTATCGCCGACGGCCGTGTTCTGATCGGCAGAGCCGGTGTTCTGAAAGAGCGCTTGGAAACCGACCGCCGTATTGTGCCTGCCGTCGTTGTTGTTTTGCAGCGCTTGCGAACCGGTGGCTGTGTTGTTGAAGCCGGTTGTGTTGCTGCTGAGCGCAAGATTACCAGTGGCTGTGTTGTTGGCCCCGGTGGTATTGCCAAAGAGCGCATTAAGGCCGTTGGCGGTGTTTAAGGTGCCGCTCGTGTTTTGCCCAAGCGCATTCACGCCGGTGGCGGTGTTGGCGGCGCCAGTTGTGTTGTTCAGAAGCGCCTGGCGACCGATGGCTGTGTTGGAGGCGCCAGTTGTGTTGCTTCTGAGTGTTTGAAACCCGCTCGCGGTGTTGCCGGTGCCGGTGGTGTTGCTACTGAGCGCTTCTTTACCGGTGGCCGTGTTGAGGTTGCCGGTTATGTTGCTTCGCAGCGCGCTAACACCGTTGGCCGTGTTGGAGCTGCCCGTGGTATTGCTTTGCAGCGCGTTAACACCGTCGGCCGTGTTGGAGGTGCCGGTGGAATTGCTCTGCAGCGCGCTGGCACCGTTGGCCGTGTTGGAGGTGCCGGTGGTATTGCTTTGCAGCGCGCTGACACCGTTGGCCGTGTTGAAGCCGCCGGTAGTATTGCTTTGGAGCGCGCTGGCACCGTTGGCCGTGTTGGAGATGCCGGTAGTATTGCTTTGCAGCGCGCTAACACCGTTGGCCGTGTTGAAGCCGCCGGTGGTATTGCTTTGCAGCGCGCTAACACCATTGGCCGTGTTGGAGGAACCGGTGGTATTGCCAAAGAGCGCCTGAACGCCCGTGGCCGTGTTGGAGGAACCGGTCGTATTGCGAAAAAGCGTATTGACGCCGAGCGCCGTATTGAAGTCGCCGGCGCTGTTGCTGGTAAGCGCGTTAACGCCGATTGCCGTGTTCTGACCGCCGGTAGTATTGCTAAAAAGGGTGCGAAACCCATCGCCCGTGTTGAAGTTGCCAGTGGTATTGTTAAAGAGCGCTTGAAAACCCAGAGCGTTGTTGTCGATCCCGCTGGTTAAACTAAAAAGAGCCTGATCTCCCTCAGCCGTATTGTTTCCGGCATAGCCGCCATCGGGCGCAGGGGTCACCCCGAAAGCATTCGGGACCGACGCAAGCCCAAAACAGGCGAGCACCAGAGTGATAAATAAAAAAAACCGCGTTCTGCGGCGACCGGATGAGCCGTTAATCGGATTTGTTATGGATTGAGTTGTCATATTTTTTGTTTCACTTTTTGTTGAGGTTGGATTGTTCAACTGCATTGACCGCTATCCAGTTCCGCGCGGAACCAGGAACCATCCGAAACAAGGCGCTGTGAACCGTGACCTCTCTTCGGCTGACTCGGGGTCCAATTGGGCCTGGAGATCGCGTTAAGCGGCGTCCCAGCCCCGAATGCTTTCGGGGTTGAAACGTCGGGTAACAGAATCGAGCGCGCTTTTATCAATACCGCGAAAATTTGTCGAGCTTAATTTGGCTCCATGCGATACTGCTCGCAAAATCAGTATTTGACGCCCCAACCAAAGCGAATTCCGCGAGCCATGGCCCATTCAACGTTCCCGTCTCGCTTCGCCGGGATTTGTTGCCTGCCCCCTTTCTTTGCCGGGCGAGCGATAAGATCGCAACCTTCCTTCGCTTGCTGAACGCTCTTTCCAAGCAGTGTGTGACCTCTTCAGCTTAAATCCGCCTAACGAGTCGTGCTTTTTCCTCATTCACCCACATTTGCGCAACACGCCGTGTCGATTCCGGATATCGTAAACGGAGCGCTTGCAATACAAAGAGCCGATCGGGTAACGTGGCTGCACGCCTCGCCCTTCATCTCCTCCGCTCTTACGTGAAGGCTTAAGCGATGAGGCGTTTAAGAAGCACACGCTTCAACGCTTCAACGCTTCAACGTTTCAACTGATTAACGACCTCAATCGCGGACCCGTTGTTTTAATTCCCAGACGCGCAATGCCGCGAGCAAGAGCGCTTTCGTCCGGGTGAGACTGCCGGCGGGGGCAAGTTCGGGCTCGTGATGGGTATGATCGTTGGTAGCACTTTGTTTGCCCGGCCGGTTTCTTCGGCGCGCCTTCGATTCCCGCCCGCGACGAGCGGTCAAATCGCTTATGGGAAGTTGTCCGCTGCTATTCATAACTCCGGTCTTGGTTGGTCAAGAAGTCAATCACCACTTTCATACCCACAATAATAGACCGCCATCCGTAAGGGTACGTTACACCGGAAAGGTAACGCTACTGTCACTTTTTACTGAAAATCAGAAGCCGTGATTACAACTCTCTTTTAGCGGTTCGTCGCAATGCAGGCCGAGGTACCAGCCTCGGACACAATGGGTTGCATCTGCATGGATTAGCCGATTTTGCGCTTGACTAATGGGCGATAGTTCTTCAAAACTCAGCCTCATTCGTTCAACGAACCGAGCAAAGCGGCGCCGCAAATGGTGCTTAACGCTCGATAACGCAGTCCCCAGAAAAAGAGAGAACTCAAGATATGAAAATGACAAATGCATCCACCACACATTCCACGTATCGCTCACCTGCGTCGCGCGGATGCGTGTTCTTCACCATCGTGCTCACGTGCTTCGGGCTTTGGTCGACCCCGAAAGGTTTCGGGGTCACCCCTGCTCCGGATGGAGCCTATCCCGGCGCGAACACGGCCGAGGGACAAAATGCACTCCAGAGCCTCAGCAGCGGCATCCACAATACCGCCCTTGGCTATCAAACGCTCTTTAGCAACACTACCGGACACGATAATATGGCGAGTGGGTTTCAAGCGCTCTTTAGCAATACCACCGGCAACCTGAACACGGCCACAGGTCCGCAAGCGCTTTTTAAGAACACCACCGGCAACGATAACACGGCCACCGGGTTTCGAGCGCTTTATAGCAACACGACTGGCCTCAACAACACGGCTAATGGGTATGAAGCGCTCACTTTCAATACCGCCGGCCACGATAACATGGCCAATGGCTTTAAAGCGCTCTATAACAACACCACCGGGAGCCTGAACACGGCCACCGGTTCTCAAGCGCTCTTTAGGAACACCAACGGCTTCAACAATACGGCCACCGGGCTTCAAGCGCTCTCGAGCAACACAACCGGCAACCAAAACACGGCTACTGGATCCGCAGCGCTCACTTCCAACACCACCGGCTCTGATAACACGGCCAATGGTCAGGGAGCGCTACTTGACAACACCGCAGGCCACGATAACACGGCCAATGGTTATCAAGCGCTCCTTCACAACACCACCGGCTCGTTTAACACGGCCAACGGTGAGCAAGCGCTCCTGAGCAACACCACCGGCATCAACAACACGGCCACCGGCCTTCAGGCGCTCTTTTCCAACACCACCGGCTCCTTCAACGCGGCCCATGGGTTGGGAGCGCTCTATAGCAACACCACCGGCATCGATAACACGGCCAATGGTGATGAAGCGCTCTTTTTCAACACCACCGGCACCGAAAACACGGCCAACGGATTTAAAGCGCTCCGAACCAACAGCATCGGCCACGATAACACGGCCAATGGTTTTGAAGCGCTCAACAGCAACACCACCGGCTCGTATAACATGGCCAACGGTGATTTCGCGCTCTTTCACAACACTACCGGCAGTCTGAACATTGCTCTGGGCGATTTCGCCGGCGGTAATCTTACCACAGGCGGATCCAATATTGATATCGGCAATCCTGGTGTGTCTGGCGAGGCCGACACCATCCGCATCGGCTTTCAGGGAACCCAGAGCGCTACCTTTATCGCCGGCATTCGTGGAGTTACCACGGGACACGCAGACGCTGTTCCAGTGGTGATAGACTCCGTTGGCCAACTCGGCACAGTCAGCTCCTCGCGGCGGTTCAAGAAGGAGATTAAACCGATGGACCAGACCAGCCAAGCGATCCTGGGGCTTAACCCAGTGACGTTTCATTACAAGAGCGATCCTACTGGCACGGCGCAATTTGGTTTGATTGCCGAGGAAGTGGAAAAGGTAAATCCCGATTTGGTCGTTCGCGATACCGATGGGAAGCCTTACAGCGTGCGATACGAGGCGGTGAACGCGATGTTGCTAAACGAGTTCCTCAGAGAGCACCGCAAGGTCGAAGAACAGAATTGCAAACTGCAGGCACACGAAGCGGTGGTCACCCAGTTAAGGTCTACTGCTGCAAAACAAGAAGCGACCATTGCCAAGCTAGAGTCCACGGTCGCACAGCAGCAGCAAGGGATGGAGGTTCTCGCGGCAACCTTGAAAGAACAAGCATCGCAAATTCAGAAGGTGAGCGTGCAGCTTGAACTGAGCAAAACTGCGCCGCGAACGGTGGTCAACAATTAATAAGATCCTCTAACTGGGGTCGCCGCGGCGACCGTGGCGCAGAAATCCACCGCTTGCCGCGTGTAATTTACGCGGTTAACTATTCTAGCAAGAAAAAGACAAGATTTATTCTTGCCTTTGTCTGATGACCTGTGCTTAAGATTGGTTTCGTGAAAATCGGCCGCCGCCTCTATGCGCTGGCCGCGTATACATATTTTACGCGGCTGGCGTTTCTCGTCAGCTTGAGCTGCGCTGTGATCTCTGTCGCTTCGGCGCAATCGTCAACCTCGACACCAACGCCTCCCCCATGCCAGCCTGATGCTTGCCCCACTGCTACGATTATTTTTCCCGATGGCACGTGGGTGAGCGAGTGGACTGGAGGTGGGCCCTTTCCGCGGGTGGCGACGCTGACGGCGGAGCGCTTGAACATTGAGTTGCGATTTCCTCTGACGCTTGCGAATACAACGTTGACCGTAGAGGTGCTTGATGGCGGCACTTTTTACGGACAAGGCGAACTGACCATTGGCAATGACGGGACAACTTCGATTCAGTATCAGACTGGCGGCGAAACGGGGTTGTATCGGATCGGCCTAATAGCTCGTGGAGTGTTCGCAACTCTGCAATTTGAAGCGACTACTCCACCGACTTTGGTGGCGCAGCTTGGTAATACCTCTACGCGCGCCTTCGCCCAGACCGGCGATGATGTCATGATCGGAGGATTTATTGTTAGGGGCGTCGGGCCAAAGAGAGTGATCGTCCGCGCAATTGGCCCTTCCTTGGCCCAGCATGGAATTACCCGCCCCTTGCAGAATCCTACGCTGGAGCTGCACGATCACACCGGCGCAGTGATTGCGTCCAATGACAACTGGCTGAACGCATCGAACAAGCAGGAGATCATCAATAGCGGACTGGCGCCGGGTAACAACCTTGAGTCAGCAATCCTGACGAGCTTGTATCCCGGGAACTACACCGCCATCGTGCGCGGGGTCGCCAACGGGATCGGAGTCGGTCTTGTGGAAGTCTATGACTTGGATCAGACCGCCGGTTCCAAATTGGGCAACATTTCAACGCGGGCGCTGGTGCAGACGGGAGACAACGTGATGATCGGTGGATTTATCGTGGTGAATCAAGCTACGAGAGTAATCATTCGAGCCATCGGTCCATCGCTTACCCAGCTCGGCGTGCCTGCCGCCCTGGCGAATCCGCAATTGGAGTTGCATAAAGGCAATAGCCTCATTGGCCGGAATGACAACTGGCAGCAGACACAGATTGGGGGAATCATTACGAGCGATCAAGTGGCGGAGATTCAGGGCACCGGCCTTGCGCCCACTAATCCAGCGGAATCAGCCATCGTTGCTACGCTCCAGCCGGGCAACTACACTGCGATTGTGCGCGGAGCCAATAACACCACCGGCATCGCTCTCGTCGAAGTTTACGACTTGCAGTAACGAGGCATCAAGTCTCGACAGGTGAAGCCATTTCCGGAGTGAAAGCTGGAGTTCTGACGTTCCCCACGCTATGACGTGGCAGAAGGCCCCCGATCCTCGATGCGAATGGTGCGTGGCACAGCCACGCCTTTTCCTACGCCAGTCCTACGCTATCAAGAATTGATGCCTGACTCTATTCGCTATTCCCGGTGGTGATCGATTCGCTGGCAACTCGGCGGTTCATGCCTGCCGCCGTGCCCGAGTCGGCAGCTGCAGACTTAGAAGCCATCTCATAAATGGGAGGGGCCGCGTGGCTGTCGATTTTTGGCTTGGGTAAGGCGTCAACGAGGAAGCATATCCGTCCCGCCGTTGCGGGACGACCGAGGAGCAACACAACCAAAGACAAAAAGGGACGCCCACCCACAGGGCAAGAGCACTTCGCGGTGTCTGGCGGCGTTGCTCGCTCCTTACAGACCATGTGGGTATGCGCATCACTCGCGCCTTGCCAGCCACCACAAATTGCTCTTGCGCGGTCTCCTCCTATTTATGAGATGCCTTCTAGGCAAATGTGAGGACGCTGGCCAGCGCATCTTTTAATTCATCGCAGTCGCTTTTAACCGGACCGATCCCTATGATTTTTGATCTAACCTTTAGATAGCCGCTATCTTTCCTCCCAATGCTTCGCGCAGATCATTCCCGGTTTCGGCACTCGCACGATTTCGTGCACGATTTTTCCAAGGGCGAACGGCGCACGCGTATCGTGATTGCGATCACCGGCGTGATGATGGTGGTCGAGATCACGGCTGGCCTTCTCTCGCATTCGATGGCGCTGCTGGCCGACGGCTGGCACATGAGCACGCACGTGACGGCTTTTCTCATCACCGCCGTCGCTTATTATTTCACGCGGCGACACGCGTCAGATCGCCAATTCAGTTTCGGCACCGGCAAAATCGGTGTCCTCGGCGGCTTCGCCAGCGCAGTCGTCCTTTCCGTGGTCGCATTTCTCATGGCTGGCGAATCCGTGCGGCGACTGTTTGCGCCGCTGACAATTCATTTTAACGAAGCGATCGGCATCGCCTGCATTGCGCTCACCGTCAATCTCACCTGCGCTTTTCTCCTGAAAGAGGACCATCACCATTCACATGATCACCATGGCCACGGAAGTCATTCACAGAGCCATGATCATGACCTGAATCTGCGCGCGGCGTATCTGCACGTCCTGGCCGACGCGTTTACGACGTTTCTCGCGATCGTTGCGCTGACTTCCGGCAAATTCTTCGGCTGGGCGTGGCTCGACCCGGTGGTCGGTTTGGTCGGCAGCGGCGTCGTTTTCTCGTGGGCCTACGGCCTCCTGCGCGACACGAGCGGAATACTTCTCGATCGCACGCCTGCTAAGTCAGATCTGCCGAGCGAAATTCGTCACACCGTGGAAAGCGACGGCGATTCCATAGTAACCGATCTCCACGTCTGGCAGGTCGGGGTCGGGAAATTTGCTGCGATCGTCTCAATCGTTGGGCATGAAGCCAGAACTTCCGATGCCTACCGCGAATTGCTCCGTGAGCATGAAGAACTGGTTCACGTTACGATCGAAACGCAGCATTGTCGTGAAGATCATCCTGCGACTGCGGGACTCGCAACCTCTTGAACGGCCAAATCATCCTTTGGCAGGTGGTATCGGCTTACGGGTTCGCTCTTGTCGGCGGCACGGTCAGCGCCTTGCTGCGATTGGCGCACAAGCCGCTTTGTGCATTGATCAGTTTCGCAGCGGGAACGCTCCTAGGCGTAACGCTGTTTGCCATTATACCCGAAAGCTTGGGAAACAGCAGTTGGTGGGCAGTCGCGCTGGCGGCGGCGACAGGTTACGCTCTGTTTTTCCTTATCAGCAAGTATGTTCATCACGTTTGCCCCGCGTGCGCAGCCAGTCACTTCGATGAAGATACCACGCGCCATTTCAGCGAGATCGCCACCGCATTGGTTGTCGCATTGGCAATTCATAGCACGACTGATGGCCTGGCCCTGGGGATCGGCCGGGAGATTCACGCCGCCACGGCAGCTAAGTGGTCGTTATTCCTGGCTCTGTGTATTCATAAATTTCCAGAAGGCTTCGCTCTCGGCAGTCTCTTGATCGGCGCCGGCTTCGCGCGCTTAGCCACTGTCGGTTGGGTTGCAGCAACCGAAGCGACCACGCTCCTTGGTGGTGTGATTGGATTTTTTTTCCTGGCAAACGCTTCGACCTTTTGGCTCGGTCTGATCATGGCGCATGTCGGCGGCGGATTTATCTATCTGGCTGCACATGCCATCCTGGGCGAAATGATGAAGCACGGAAAGGCATTGGTAGTAACGAGTTTTTTTGCCGGATTTGCTTTGATCGGGGCCCTTAACATTTGCTTGAGAATACTCACACCCTAGCAATTACACTTTTGTGGTTCTATCCCCGTTGAAGAGTTGTAGCTCATCTTGCCGCTCAGTGATTGCCGGAGCGCCGAACCCGTCGATTCCGCGAGGCTTTTTCCCCAGAGAGCGTGGAATAAAAACAAGGCCAAGCCGGTCTCTATTAATGGCGATGCACTCAACCATTAGTCAGATATTATATCCTAACAGGCAGGCGTTTTTTGAAAAACTGGCACTGAGTTTGCCGCCGCAGCGTGCGATCAAGATTGGGCCGGCGCCTCTCCCTAGCGGAGAGCGCAGGCCCGGATTACGGAATATGCGGAGAGCGGTGCCGACTGAGAGCCTGAGCGTAGCCCAACGGAGCATGGCGAAGAGCCAACGATCCCAGGGAGAAGTAGGGTTAGAGATTGCGTGATAACCGTTATCTCATCACAACCAATTCTTCTCGCCGCCAATTTCCCTTCTCGGCAATTCCCGCCTGGTTCTGGCAACGCAGGCGCTGAGGTTTACGAGATGCTCCGATTATTTCGGAGCGGACGAGGCGACAAGTTTCTGGAAGCGCGGATCGTTCCGGAGCGGATCGAACATTGGATCGAGCCGGAGCAGCGCAGGAGTAAGCGGCAGGTTCGAAGCCAGTGGGCCCGCGTACGGTATCGAGAGTAGCTTCTGTAACGCAACAATGGCGCGGTCGGGCTCTCCTAGCTGCGCCGCCACCCGGGCGAGAATCTCGATTGGAACGGGACCACCTACCACGTCTTTCTCGATCGGGATCACGGTCATCGCCCGCTCCGACAGAGCCAGCGCGGCGGCTTTGTCACCAAGGCCCATATTGGTCAGCGCGAGATCTCCAATGAGGTTATAATTTTCCGGCTGTTCTTTGAGAAACGGTTCCAGTTCGCTGCGCGCCTGTCGCCAACTTTCCTGCGCGGCGGCATGGTCGCCGGCGACTTCTTGCGCCCAGCCTAACCAAAAGCGCAGTTCGCCATTGAAATAACCCAACGCTGGGTCAGGCTTTGCAAGTATTTCCTTTAGTCGAGGGATGATCTGTGCAGGGCGACGCTCCAAGATCGCTTGGTAAACTTGTGTTCCCAAGGCGATGGTGTCGTCGGCGTTCGGATGCAGCGGAGCGAGAAGCGCTGAAGCACGCGGCAGGTCGCCCTCGGCTTGTGCAATCGCCGCCTTTTCCGCAAGGGTATCCACGTCATCTGGTGTAATATCGAGAACTTGATCAAGCTCTCGCAGCGCTTCGGGGAAGCGCCGCAGCACAATGGAGGATGCTGCGTGCGAGGTGAGTAGGTTAACGTTGCGCGGGTCGAGCCGCTCGGCTTCGTTGAAGTATGACTCGCTCCGGTCCCACTGGCCTCGCCGGCGCGCGACATAGGCCAGCGATTCAGGAATCTGGCTGCTATTCGGCAGGAACTGACGTGCTTGCTCAAAGCAACGCACCGCGGTGTCGTAATCCCTCAGGCAGGCGTAGTGGTAATATCCCTTGGCCATTACGGCCTCGCCGAGATTGGGCTGAAGAGCGAGCGCCGTTTCAGCTGCCTGACGCACCTCTTCACGAAGGGCGACCGTTGGTTGAAGAGTCAGTGTGA
>Ga0193735_1000575_pt1 | contig 11742 bp, 5 predicted proteins | sample U1m2metaG_FD_145080 | JGI IMG/M metagenome (GOLD analysis project Ga0193735, IMG submission 145080) | Soil microbial communities from a riparian zone of the East river system, Colorado, United States - U1m2 | ecosystem: Environmental > Terrestrial > Soil > Riparian zone | place: USA: East River... | reverse complement strand
CGCGATCGCCACGGGTGAGCGTGTAATCAATCGTGCGATCGCGATCAACGGCGAGGGCAAAGCGATCAAGAGCATCATTGAGCTGGCGCGCGAATACGGACGAGCCACAGGCTTAGTCACGGACGCAAAGCTCACCGACGCCACAAACGCAGCGTTCTACGCGCACATAGGAGACCCCAGCGACCCGGAGAAGATCGCAGCCGAGTTTGTGGATCGCGGAAACATTGACATCGCCATGGGCGGCGGCGCGGCGCAGTTTATTCCCACCACAAAAGGCGGAGAGAGACAAGACATGCGCGATCTGTTGCTCGAGCTTCGTGGCAACGGTTTCGACATCGTCCGCACACGCACGGATTTGGATGCGGTTCCAGCGTGGCGCAGGCCGAAACTTTTCGGCATCTTCAGTAACAACGATCTCGCGTTCGCAAATCAGGTGGAAGAACGAGGTCAGCAGCCCAGCCTTTCGGATATGGTGAGGCGAGCCATCCAGTTGCTGCAGTACAACGCCGGAGGCTATTTACTCGTGGTAGACGCAGGCTTGATGCGGAAAGCGGCTGAAGAAAACAACGGGGAGCGAACTCTGTCGCAAACGCTCGAACTAGACCGCGCGGTCGGCGTCGCGCGAAGTTACGGCGGGCCAAAATCTACAATCATTGTGTGCGGTGATGCGGCCATTGGCGGAATGAGCTTGAATGGATTTCCTTTCAGGAAAGACAGTGGGATCGCGCTTCTGGGCTTCAACTCAGCTGGTCAACCATGGATTACCTGGGCAACGGGGCCGCACGGAATGAAGTCATACGGGGCGGCGAAACTACCGGCGAACCAGGACCCGGCCGAAACCAAAGAACCTACACAGGAACAGCCCGAGCCGGCAGCGATTTACACAAAATCGGCGCTGGTCACCGTTGAAGATGTCGTTGCATTCGGCAGCGGTCCCGGCACCGATACGCTGCAAGGTGTTGTCGAGAGCACAGACGTTTTCAAAATCCTGCGTGACGAGTTGTGACAGCTGCGGCTTCCGCCACGTTACGTCGTAAATTGTCGCTCAGTTGAATCGTAAAGCCGAATTAACGCTTTTATCACCGCACCTCCGCCGCTATTTCGCCGTGTCCCGGTAAGGCATCCCGAGTCGGTACAACGCGATCTGTTGAACGAGATCCGTCGTGAGAGAGTCCTCGCCGTGCATCCGCGCGAGTTGCATCGCGGACTGGGCAGTTCTAATCGCGTTCGCGAATTCGCCGTTCTCCGCGTACGCGGCTGCAAGAGTGCGCAACACAAGGGTGTTCGTGCCTCCAACGAGTCGATCGGCTTGTCCGGCAAGCTCAACCGCCTTCGGACCATTTCGAAATGTCGCGTCCCGGGATGTTGCCAGCAGCCACGCTAGATTGGTCAGCGTGGGAATCGATCTCGGTGCAAGCTCCAGCGCTTTCTGGTAATGCTGGATGGCTTCCGCAGGGTCGCCCTTTTCCTCAAGAGCAATAGCCAGCGTGGTGTGGCAATCTGCGTCCGAAGGGCGGAGCAAGAGTGCACTCCGGCAAACTTGGATGGCACTGTCGAGTTCGCCTTTCTCCAGCAACGCATGACCGAGACTGTAACGAGCGAGAAAGTGATCCGGGTGTAACATCATTGCCTTTTGGTAATGAGCGATTGCTTCGTCAATTCGTTTTTTCTGAAGGAGGGCATCACCCAAAGAAACCTGACCATCTGGATCATTTGGTTGCATCGCCACGGCTCGGTCGCAATGGACAATGGCTTCGTCCACTTCGCCTTTGGCTACAAGAGCCGTGCCGAGATTGTACTCGGCGTCCCAGGAATCTGGTTGCATTTGCAGGGCCGCCCGGTAATGCGCAATTCCGTCATTTAACTCGCCTTTCTGGAGAAGAACAATGCCCAAGTTGGTGTGAGCCATCCAGCATTCCGGATTTCTCACCAGTGTGGTGCGCCAAAGGGTTTCAATGTCTCCATACATTGCGGCTTGCCGCCACGTCAAAGCCCCAAGGCTTGCAACTGCAAATAACGCCACACTCAAGACCAGGGCGCGATGCTGCTTTAACCTATCGGCCAGGATAGCTATGCCTGCCGAAACGAGCGCGATTGGCCCGATACACGCCAGATACTGATAATGGTCCGCGACAAACGTGTATCGAAATGTGAAAAGCATGATGAAGCCAAGGACGGGGCTAAGCGTTGCGACGAAAAATGCGGCTGCGACCTCAACACTGCGGCCGAAATATCGCCTCAGGAAGTAGATCGCCACGCACAACACGATTCCTGCCAGCAACCATGTGTAATCCAGCAGGTGTGCCGCTGAGATGTTCCATTTTGGATAAATGAAAGTCAGATTGGACGGCCAGATAAGTTTGCTCAGGTAAAACCAGACAGCACGGCTCGCCACGAGAATTCGCTCTATCGGACTTAGAAATGGAACGATCGTTCTGGTTGTCCCCTGATGGTAGCGTTCCCACCAAATTGCCAGCAAGCCCATGCCGATGCTCAGGACAACAAAGGGTAGGATCTGGATCAGACGCTGTCTGGTAATCGGCGTTTTCCGCAACCAGAGAATCAGGAGCAACGCGGCTGGTAGCGTGCAGGCGGTGCTTTTGGCTGAAAGCGCCAGTGCGTAAAGGAATAGCGCCAGCCCATAAAAACGCCACGGCCGCTTCGTCCGCTCGTCAATAAACGCGATCCACGCAAGCAGCGTCAGGAGAAAGAAAAAGCCCATGAGCACATTCTTGCGTTCGGTGATCCAGGCAACGGATTCCGCCTGCACCGGATGCAGAGCAAAAATCGCCCCGGCGAGCCACGCCCCCGGCACGTTCAGGCGCGCAAGCACCCGCCACACCAGCAGCGCGTTCGCAAGGTGAAGTAGAAGGTTAACCCAATGGTAGCCGGAAGGATTCAGATCCCAAAGCGCACGCTCAATCCGAAAAGTGGTATAAACCAGCGGGAAATATTGAGAAGGCGAATCCAACGAAAACCAAATCCGCTGTAAACCATCGGATGCAGTCAGCAGGTCGTTCTTTATGATGTAATCATCATCATCCCACAGGAATCCGCCATTCCATGCAGGTCGATACGCAAAGATCGTGATGGCTGCCAAAAGCAGGCCAAAAACGCAGGTGCGAGTGCGCCGAGAAAAGACGATTTCAGAAATCTTGCGCGGGGTTGCTATATTAAGCGCCATTTCGAAAACACGCAGTGCAATGGAAATCCCTGAGTTGCAAGCTATCCCGCTCTACTGGAAGAACACCTCTCGTGAGGCCTAAGATCGATATCAACCGCAAAGCATTGCATTTTGGCTGGTGCGTCCTCGCCGTGATCATTTTTGGCCTCGTCCTCGCAATCCGGATTCGACTTCTCGGCATTCCACTTGAGCGCGACGAAGGCGAATACGCTTATTCCGGCCAACTAATGCTGCAAGGCATTCCTCCATATAAGCTCGCTTATAACATGAAGTTTCCGGGAACCTATGCCGCCTATGCCGTGATTATGTCAATCTTCGGACAAACAATTCATGGGGTTCACCTCGGTTTGCTTTTGGTGAATGTTGCGACGAGCGCGCTGATTTTCGTTCTCGGCAGGCGACTGATGGATGCGAACGCTGGCATTGTTGCGGCTGCAACCTACGCGGTTCTATCGGTAAGTCCGTTTGTCTTGGGGTTCGCCGCACACGCGGCACACTTTGTAATGCTGCCGGTCCTTGGTGGAATAGTTCTCTTGCTGCACAAGCACGACCGGCCAGCGTTCGGTCGACTATTCGCAACTGGATTGTTGTTTGGTCTCGGATCAATGATGAAGCAGCCGGGAGCCTGTTTTGTCCCGTTTGCTGTGATTTATTTGATCTGGAAAGAACTCCAGGACTGGCGATCACTATCCGAGTGTTCTGTGAAAATTCTGATATTCAGCTGTGGCGTCATCGTGCCCTTTGCAATGACCTGTCTACTATTGTGGAGCGCCGGTGTACTCATGCAGTTCTGGTTTTGGACAATCGATTACGCGCGCGAGTATGGCAACTTGGTGCCGCTCAGCGAGGCACCGCGGTTTTTGTTGAACAGAGCCAAGGAAGTGATAGGAGCCAACTGGGCATTGTGGATCTTGGCGGGAGTCGGAGCAGTTACAGGGTTGTGGAATCAGCGGATCCGTGCCAGCACAGTTTTCCTGCTTGGATTCCTGCTTTTCTCAGTGTTCGCCCTCTCCGCGGGATTGTATTTCCGCCATCACTATTTCATTTTCATTCTTCCTGCAGTGTCGCTGCTTGCTGGCGCGGCGATCACTGCACTGTCCGACGTTTTGGCCGAACGCACTGTGGCGGGCGTGTTCGTACTGCTTGTCCTGATTGCCGCAAGTCTGGGGTTGCCCATCGTGTCGTACAAGCAACTCTTCTTCGAGGCTTCTCCAGTTGAAGCGAGCCGAATGATTTACAGTGAGAGTCCATTCGTCGAATCCATCAGAATTGCCGATTACGTGCGCGAACATACCAACGGGGATGACGCAATCGCAGTACTGGGATCGGAACCAGAGATTTATTTTTATTCCAGGCGACATTCGGCGACTGGATACATTTACACTTACGGTTTAATGGAACCGCAAAAGTATGCCCGGCGCATGCAGGAGGAGATGATTAGCGAGATCGAGCACGCGCGCCCAAAGTATCTCATATCCGTGGTAATGCACGATTCGTGGTTGAAGCGGTCGGGATCTGATCGCCTGATCTTTGATTGGGCAACTCAATACTTGGCGAACAACTATACCGTTGCCGGCTTTGTAAATCTTGTGGCTCCAGGCGAGACAGATTATTACTTCGAGGATATTCCCCAATCAGTGCCGCAGCTCGGTAACTACATCTTGATATATGAAAAGAAATCTTAAATTACGGAAGCCTATCACAGGTGATCATGTCTTTCACGTCACGTCATTAGTGGTTCGTTTGCGGTTTGTAATTCGGATCTCGTCATCGTACTCGTGTCTCTGATTCGCGGCGAAGCATGCATGGTGTCAGAGCTCAATCGATAGCTGCTCACAGAACGACCAGCCGTTGGGTTGTTTTCGGCGTTTGCATCTGCCTTGCGTTGCTTACCTGGGCCGTTTTTGGCCAGACATTGCGGCATGATTTCGTTAACTACGACGATCCGCGGTACGTATATCAGAATACCAGGATAACGAACGGCCTTAACATCGCCGGGATTGCCTGGGCATTCACCCATATTCATGCTGAGAATTGGCATCCACTTACGACGATCACACACATGCTCGATTGCCAGCTATACGGACTGCGGGCGGGCGGACATCACTCCACGAATGTACTTCTTCATACGATTGGAGTGATCTTGCTCTTCATCGTGCTCCGACAGATGACCGGCGCATTTTGGCAAAGCGCCTTTGTAGCGACTGTGTTCGCAGTTCATCCTTTGCATGTAGAATCGGTGGCATGGATAGCAGAACGCAAGGATGTGCTAAGTGGTGTCTTCTTCATGCTCACCCTGCTCGCGTACTTACATTACACGCGCGCACCATCGATTGGCCGGTATTTGACAGTGGCACTTGTCGTCGCCCTCGGGCTGATGTCCAAACCGATGCTGGTTACACTGCCGTTCGTTCTTTTACTCCTCGATTATTGGCCGCTCGGCAGATTTGAAACCCACAGATCAAATACCGGACGTCGGCTGTTACAACTCGTTCTGGAAAAGATTCCGCTGATCGCGCTTTCTGCCGTTTCAAGCATCGTCACGTTTCTGGCTCAACGAGGAGCAATCGGTTGGACTGAGCAGTTGCCAATGTCGGCACGAATAAGTAACGCTTTGGTCGCCTATGTTATTTACATCCGCCAAATGTTCTGGCCGGCAAGGCTCGCAGTCTTCTACCCGCACCCGGAAAACAGACTGCCGGTATTGGAAATCAGTCTAGCCTTTATCGTTCTGGTTGGAATCACGGCGGCAGCATTCGTCTTTAGAAAGAAAGCGCCTTATTTCATGACCGGTTGGTTGTGGTACCTTGGCATGCTTGTGCCAGTGATTGGATTGGTGCAAGTCGGATGGCAGGGACATGCAGATCGCTACACGTATTTGCCGCAGATCGGCCTTTACATTGCGGTCACCTGGGGGGTAACAGATTTGACTCACTCATGGCGCTTTCAACGGATGGCTCTGGGCGTTGCTGCCCTAATTGTAGTTGGGGCTTTAAGTTGGCGCGGCCGGCTGCAAACGTCTTACTGGCGCGATAGCGAAACGCTGTTTACCCATGCTCTCGCTGTTACCAGCAACAACGATGTTGCCTTGAATAACCTCGGCATCATTTTCCTCGATAAAGGACAACTGGACGACGCCATTTCCAAGCTGCAAGCAGCCATAGATCTGCGTCCTGAGAACGCGCCGGCTCATGACAATCTCGCGAAGGCTCTGCTGAAAAAAGGACAAGTGACCGAAGCGATGGTTCACTATCGCAAATTCTTGGAGTTAGAACCTGCGAGCGTGGAGGCGCGTAACACTCTGGGAACAGCGTTGATTCAACAAGGGCACGTAAGAGAGGCCATGGACCTGTGGCAGGAGTCGCTGGCAATACAACCAGAAAACGGAAACGCTGCGAGCAATCTAGCGTGGGTATTCGCAACTTGTCCCGAAGACTCAATCCGGGATGGAACACGTGCGGCCGAACTGGGCGAGACAGCGCTTCGTATCTCAGGCGGCAAGATTCCAATGATTTATAAAGTGCTTGCTGCCGCGTACGCAGAGAATGGGCGTTTTGCTGACGCCGTTGAAACCGCGAAGCGCGGCGCTGAATTAGCAACTACGCAAGGCAACCCTGCTTTGGCCACCGAACTGGAAAGCAATCTTGCTCTTTACCAATCCGGTACACCGCTGCGTGATCGAAGCATAACAAATGGCAACTCGTCGCCGTAGCCACGCAACATGAAGGAGCGGCAGGTCTCGAACCGCCGAAAGCATTCGTCCGCTGTCTCTGGTTTGGACTCGCGTGTCCGCGTCCGGCGTGCGAAATCACGGGTCACAGACCTCCTCGTTTGCGTTGGTCTGGTGGCAGTCACCTGGGCCGTATTCGGTCAAACGTTGGCTCACGATTTCGTCAATTTTGATGATCACCTTTACGTCTATGAAAATCCGCTCGTCATAAGAGGGCTTTCCACGGAAGGGATAATCGGCGCATTCACGCACACTCATGCGCGGAACTGGCACCCGCTGACCACGATTTCCCACATGCTCGATTGCCAGCTACATGGACTAAAGGCCGGTGGCCATCACCTCACCAACGTCATTCTTCATACGATCTCGGTGCTGTTGCTCTTTCTGGTGCTCAAGCAAATGACCGGTGGGCTTTGGCAAAGCGCCTTTGTGGCCGCGCTCTTTGCCATTCACCCGTTGCACGTTGAATCGGTGGCGTGGATAGCTGAGCGAAAGGATGTTCTTAGTGCTGTGTTCTTCATGCTGACGCTGGCCGCGTATGCTCGCTATGCGCGGGCGCCCTCGGCACCTCGATATCTGCTCGTAGCGCTGCTTTTCGCTTTCGGGCTGATGTCAAAGCCAATGCTCGTAACGCTGCCATTCGTGCTATTGCTGTTGGATTACTGGCCACTCAATCGGGTCGCAGTGAGGAGAACCAAGTCACAGGTCCGTGGCCAGTGGTCAGTGGTCAATGGTCTGATTATTGAAAAGATTCCTTTGCTCATTTTCTCAGCGATCTCCTGTGTCATCACATTCGTCATACAAAAACGTGCTACAGGCGCGCTCCCCCCGTTGCCGTTGCTCTGGCGCGCTGACAACGCATTCGCGAGCTACATAATCTATATCTGGAAAACATTGTGGCCGACACGTCTTGCGGTTTTTTATCCGCACCCAAACAATATGGTGCCAGCTTGGGAGGTAGTTATCGCTATTGGACTGCTTCTCGCCATGACTGGGGCGGCAATCGTTTTCCGAGGGAAACGGCCTTACCTGTTCACCGGCTGGCTCTGGTATCTAGTCATGCTCGTACCAGTGATTGGCTTCGTTCAAGTTGGAGAACAAGGCCATGCCGACCGCTATACCTATCTCCCCCATATCGGTCTGTTTCTGCTCGCAGCCTGGAGCATTGCTGACGTAACGGCGAGCCATTGGTCCACATTAGGCATTGCTATCGCCACGGGCGTAGTCATCATCATCACTGGCTTGGCATGGGCAGCGTTTGTTCAGACTTCGTATTGGCGCAACAGCGAGACCCTTTGGACCCATGCTCTTGCTGTAACATCCGAGAACGATTTCGCCCACAACAATCTTGCATATCTGCTGGCCGATCGCGGAGAACTGGATGACGCGATTTCGCACTTCGCAGCTGCGGCGAGGATCAGATCTTCTAAGACCGACAGGCATTACAACGTGGGCTCAGCTTTCATCGAAATGAATCTCGCGGATGCTCTGGCCCGAAAAGGAGAATCGGATGAGGCGATGGTTCACTACGAACAAGCTATTAAACTGGAACCGAATTATGCAGATGCCTATTACAACCGCGGAAACGTTCTTTTTGCAAAAGGCCGGATCGAGGAAGCAATTGCGGATTGGGAGAAGAGCCTCCTGATACAACCGAATCACGCGGACGCCCACACCTGCCTTGGTAATGCTCTTCTGCGGCAGGGGTCGCTCAAGCAGGCGATCGCCCAGTACGAGACGGCGTTGGTATTAGCTCCCGAAGATCCGCATTCGCGCAACAACATTGCATGGGTGCTGGCGACATCTTCCGATGGCTCAATCCGCGATGGCGCCAAGGCGATCGCCTTTGCCGAGCAAGCGGTGGCGCTTTCAGGTGGTAGAGAACCGCAATTTCGCCGGACACTCGCAGCTGCGTACGCCGAAAACGGGCGGTTCTCTGAGGCCATCGCTGCGGCCCAGCAAGCCGCAGCAATAGCCAATATGCAGGGAAAACAACGGCTGACGAATAATCTCGCAAAAGATCTGATGTTTTACCGGGCAGACCGACCGCTTCGGGAAAATTCCCCGGGAGATTAGAATTGCCTTCCTGTTTAATGTACAGTCGGTTCTGTCTGTCCATGGGGCTATAACACACCGACGAGTGGCTACGGGATTGCACCGTAGCAGCACACGTCATTTGTGGTATGGCAAACCCAAGTCGTAAAGGGCAAGCTCCCCTTGCAACGCGTCCGCTAAAGTGGTGTTGCCTTGGATGTTCGCTGCTTCCAACGCATGCTGGGCAGTCTCTTTAGCCTCGGCAAACTGGCCCTCTTCGGCATAGGCTGCGGCCAAAATCCGGAGAACGGTCGGGTGCTTGTCGCTCCTGGAACTTGCGGAGTCGGCGCGCTCAGCCAACCGCACAGCCTCGGATCCGTTTCGCAGAGAGGGATCGGCAGACGTCGCCAACAACCATGCAAGGTTGCTTAGCGCAGCTAAATTCTCGGGCGAATTTTGCAGTGCCTTGGTGTACTCCGCGATTGCATCTCGAACGCGTCCCTTTGCAAGCCAGGCGCTGCCCAAATTGGCGTGTGCATCTGCGCTTTCGGGATGCAGCTGGAGGACTTTTTGGTATTGGATAATGGCTTCATCCGTTCGGCCTCTCCGCAGAAGAGCGCTCGCGAGATTGTATTGCGCTTCTTCCTGGTCCGGAATGGCTGCGAGGCAGGCCATGTACCGGACGATGGCACCGTCGAAATCGCCTTTGACTATAAGCGCGTTCGCAAGGTTACATGAGGCCTCGGCGTAGTCCGGCCGGATTTCGAGCGCCTTCTGATAATGCGCAATCGCGTCATCAGCACGCCCGATCCCGAAGAGTGTAACACCAAGATTGTTTTGTGCTTCTGCATCAGCGGGATTAATCGCAGCGGCTCTTTCGTAATGGGCAATTGCGTCGTCAAACTGACCTTGCTCTACCAAACGACGGCCCAAGTTGTAATGCGCCTCCGCGTAATCAGGCCGCAGGGCAACGGCTCGCCGGTAATGATCAATCGCCTGATCTGCTTCTCCCTGCTCGCTGAGAACGATCCCGAGATTGTAATGCGCCATCCAGCAACCCGGATTTTTTTGTAACGTCGCTGTATATAAGGCGAAGAGATTGTGATATTCCGCGGTCTGCCGCCACGTCAAAAAGCCGAGCGATAATAGAAGGATTCCGCAGAGGCCACCGCTCAAAACCAATCGCCATCGCGGACTAGCGATGGTGCCGCCCGATCGCGGTACGGCGCCTGGGTGAGACACGAAGTCGGCGGGCGTTTCACAAAAACGGCCGAGAAGAGTTGCGATCCCTGCTCCGGCCAACGCGACCGGCCCCATGCTGGCCAGATACTGAAAATGATCGCTTACAAATGAGTAACGAAAGAAATACACGCTGAAAAAGCCGAGCACAGGAAAAAGCGAGATGACATAGTAAACGGCGGCAAAGAACAGAGCACGGCCCCATTTTGCATGGATCAACCATAAGGCAACCAGCCCGGCAATTGCTGCCAGCAATGGGAGATACGCAACGACTTTCGACGAATCAACGTCCCACCGTGGATAGATGAAGATCAGAGGACGCGGCCAAACCAGTTTGCCGAGATAGAACCAAATGGCTTTACCAGCGATAATCAGACGTTCCGGAACGGTTTGGGCCCAATCCGGACCAATCGCGCGCGCATGAAATCTCTGTTCCCAAATCGTCCACGCGCTCGCGACAACCGAAATCAGAGCAAATGGGGCGAGCGCCAGCGCACCCCGCCAACGGATATTTCCTCGCATCCACCAGACGCAGAGCGCGAGCACAAAAGGCAGCATCACCACTGAAGTTTTGCTCAGTGTCGCCAGAAGAAACAAAAGCAGAGATAAAGCGAAGACCAATGAGCGACGGTCTCCAGTCCGCCGCTGGGGCGGTCTAGAGACCGCCCCTCCTTGATTCTCCCATTTCAAAAAGAAAAGGATCGAGAGTAGATAGAACACGCAGGACTGCGTGTTCTTTAGTTCAGTAACCCACGCGACGGATTGCACCGTTACCGGATGCAAAGCCCAAAGTGCAGCACCCAGCCATGCACCGCCCACCCGGAGTACTTGCAGTATGCGCCAAAGCAGCATTGCTGAGGCAACATGAAAAGAAATGTTAAGAAGATGATATGGCAGCGGGTTTAATCCGAAAAACTTGTGCAGTGCCCAAAACGTCGTCAGAACGAGCGGATAATAGACCGCTTGCGTCGTGGTCCAGATTTCCTTCAAGCCGAGTGGGCCGACGACGCAAGGATTCTGCGTCAGATGCGATTCATCATCCCAAATGAAGCCCGCCCGAAGAACGTGAGCGTACGCAATGAAAACGAAAGCGATTAAGAGCAGCGCCCAAAACCAGTCCCGTCTCCAGCGTGAGACACGAATGTCACGAAGTGGCACGAATTGATCCAAGACTTAGCCTCAACGTCACCGATTTGGTGGCAATTCGTGTAATTTGCGTCAAGGAGACTGAGCGCTAGTCCCTTTGGCAATGCGCAGGTTCTGCTCGGCTTCTGGAAAATCAGGGTGGAGGCGTAGCGCTTCTTCGAATTGTGCAATCGCTTGGGAAACATTGCCCTCACGCATGAGAACCTTTCCAAGATAATTATGCGGTTGGGCCAGTTTCGGTTTGAGTTCGGACGCCTTCTCAAAATGCTCTCCGGCTTCCGTCAGCTCGTCTTTTTCCAAAAGCAAACTCCCCAAATCGATATGGGCGTCGACGTGGGCAGGATCCAACTGCAGAGTCTGTCGATATTTCGCGATTGCCTCTTCAGGCTGTCCGTGTTTTTCCAGGAAC
>Ga0193735_1000574_pt1 | contig 11744 bp, 6 predicted proteins | sample U1m2metaG_FD_145080 | JGI IMG/M metagenome (GOLD analysis project Ga0193735, IMG submission 145080) | Soil microbial communities from a riparian zone of the East river system, Colorado, United States - U1m2 | ecosystem: Environmental > Terrestrial > Soil > Riparian zone | place: USA: East River... | reverse complement strand
CTGGCGGCATAGAGAACACCGGCGGGGGGAGATACAACCCAAGCACGGATAGTTGGATACCTACCAGTACCAGTAGCGCGCCCGAAGGTCGATACGACAACACGGCGGTTTGGATCGGCAGTGAAATGATTATCTGGGGCGGAGAAAATGGCTCCGGCTATTTGAATACCGGCGGAAGATATAATCCCAGCACCGATAGTTGGGCGGCCACCAGCACCACCAATGCGCCCGAAGCTCGGGTCTTTCACACAGCTGTCTGGACTGGAAGCGAGATGATCGTCTGGGGAGGATATTGCTGTGGTTTCAACACCGGCGGTAGATACAATCCCAGCACCGACAGTTGGACAGCCACTAGCACCACCAACGCGCCCACCCCCCGATGGTCTCACAAGGCAGTCTGGACCGGTAGTGAAATGATTGTCTGGGGCGGAATTGTTAGCGGCCCCACCTTTTTAAACACCGGGGGGAGATATAACCCCGGCACGGATAGTTGGACAGCTACCAGCACGACCAACGCGCCCGAAGCCCGAGCCGGACACACGGCAGTGTGGACCGGGAGTGAGGTGATCGTTTGGGGAGGGCAAGGTGCCTCACACCCTGTGTTGAACACCGGCGGAAGATACTGCGGGCAATATCCACCGCCTACGCCTACGCCGTCCCCAACACCGACGCTCATAGTCACAAACACAAACGACAGCGGTCCCGGTTCATTACGTCAAACGCTCGCCGATGCCAATAATGGTGACGTAATTGGTTTTGCAGTCACAGGTACAATCGGATTGACCACTGGGGAGCTACTGGTGACCAAGAGCATCACCATCTCAGGACCAGGCGCTGAGAACCTTGCTGTTAATGGCAATAACCAAAGCCGCGTGTTCCACATCGCTTCCGGGCAAACCGTGACCATTTCTGGCCTGACTATCACCAACGGCCACGCCACCGATAGCGGCGGTGGCATTTACAACGATCACGCAGTGCTGGCACTCAATAATTGTGTCGTCGCTGGCAACTCAGCGGTCCTCAATATCGGTGGCGGTATCCACAATGACGGAACAAACATAGGTCACGCAACGCTGCAGGTAAACAACTCCTTAATTACGAACAACTCCGGCGGCATTTACAACGACGCATTGCAGGCCGGCACTGCAACATTAGTAATAACCTACAGCACCCTGTCGAACAATGGCCCTGGCGAGGCTATTAACAACGACGGGTGGTCCTGCATATTTTGTGGAAACGGCACGACAAGCGTTGAAATAACCAACAGTTCGATTACGAGCAATCCGGGCGGTGCGATCTATAGCGACACTGGACGACAAAATTGCGGCGGTTCTTGCCCCGTCACAATCTCAATCACTAACAGCACTATCAGCGGAAATGGAGGTGGAGTGCACAACTCGACCCTGTCGGATACAGTAGTGAGTAATAGTACCATCAGCGACAACGGCTCCGGCATTTACAACGATAACGGTGCGCTCGCAACGAGCGTCTATAATACCACTATGAGCAATAATGGGGTGGAGATCCGGAACTTTAACGCTCCAGTCGTCGTGGCCATGTCGCACACGATCTTCAACGTCAGCCCTGGAGGACATAGTATTCTCAATGATTTCGGCACAGTCACCTCTTACGGCTACAATGTTAGCAGCGACGACGGCGGTGGTTACCTGAATGGCCCCGGCGATCAGATCAATACTGAGCCGATGCTTGGCCCGTTGCAAGACAACGGCGGACCAACCTTGACGCATGCGCTGTTACCCGGCAGCCCAGCCATTGATACGGGGGATCCGAATTTTACGCCGCCACCTTTCTACGATCAGCGCGGCGCGGGCTTTCCTCGAGTCGTGAACGGCCGTATCGACAAAGGCTCATTTGAGGTGCAGGAAGGGCCGACACCAACATCGACACCGGGTGCAACGGCGACGGCGACACCGACAGCAACGCCAACTGTTACAGCAACAGTTACATTTACGCCGACGCCTACGGCTACTCATACTCCGACGCCAACTCCTACAGCGACTCATACCCCAACAGCTACACCTACAGCGACTTATACCCCGACACCAACTCCGACAGCGAGCCATACGCCGACCGCAACACCTACAGCAACTCGTACGCCGACTCCAACACCTACAGCAACTCATGCTCAGACACCAACTCCCACGGCAACTGCAACGCCTAGTTTGCATCCCGCTTTCTTTTCGGGTGAGGTCTCGCTAGGCAATGGCGTTTATTATCTTCAGTTCCCCAACGGCACGCCCTTTGGCTACTACACCTACCTGAGTGACCCGCGCTGGATCTACCACTTTGATATGGGCTACGAGTATTGGTTCGATGCCAATGATGGACACAGCGGCATCTTCTTCTACGACTTTGGGTCCAACCATTTCTTTTACACTAGTCCGAGCTTTCCTTTTCCATATCTCTACGACTTTAGCCTGAACACAGTGCTCTACTACTTTCCCGATCCGAACCGTCCAGGCCACTACACGACCAATCCAAGGTATTTCTACAACTTCGCCACGGGCCAGATCATTACCATGTAATGCGTATTTGGATATTAGATATGAACGGCGGCTCTAATCAATCCCACTAATCCAATGCAAAAAAAATCAACCTCCCAACCTGTCCGCCTGCCCGCTCGCGAAGGCTTTCGGAGTAGCCTCGCGCGAAGGCTGGTTGGCGAAAGCGGGTTCTTTAATCTGCGGGCCTCAATCACACTTCTTATTTGCACAGCGGCGGCCTGTTCGGTGCTAGCCGGAGCGCTGCTGGCTGTTTTCCGTCCCGAGACGGAGACGAGGGTTTCTCATCCGGCAGCTGCCGGACTGACATTTGCAGAACGCGTAACTTACCAACGAGCGATTGAAGAAGTTTACTGGAATCATCGCATTTGGCCGAAAGAGCGTCCCGATCCGAAGCCATCGCTGGATGCAGTCATGTCTCAGGAGCAACTGGAAAGGAAAGTCGCAGATTATCTCAGGAACTCGCAGGCGCTGGAGGATCAATGGCAACGGCCAGTTACCGTCGAGCAGTTGCAGGCGGAAATGGACCGCATGGCCAGCCACACGAAACAGCCCGAGGTGTTACGTGAACTCTTTGATGCGCTCGGTAACGATCCTTTCGTCATCGCGGAATGTCTCGCGAGGCCCGCGCTGGCTGAGCGCAAGTTAGCTATCGTCGCACCGCGCACGCAGCCAATGGAGGCATCGCGAGCGAAGGTGGAAACTCCGATACATAACGCAGCCTACGCGGCGAGCGCCAGCTATACGCTTCCCATAATCTCGAGTGGGCCCAACGGATGCACTGATGACACATGGATAGTTACCACCACCAATGCACCGACTGGCCGGGTTTACCACACCGCAGTGTGGACCGGCATTGAAATGATCGTTTGGGGTGGAGAAGATGCGTTCGGCAACCATTTTAACACTGGCGGGAGATACAATCCCAGCACGGATAGTTGGACCCCCACGAGCATCACCAGCGCGCCCAATGGCCGAGCTAATCACACAGCCGTCTGGACTGGCAGTGAAATGATCATCTGGGGCGGGCAAACGAATTTCACGCGCTGGAACACAGGCGGCAGATACAATCCCGCCACAGATACCTGGGCGACCACCAACAGTACCGATGCGCCCAGCCCCCGATACGGTCACACGGCAGTCTGGACTGGCAGTGAAATGATCGTTTGGGGCGGATTTAGCGGCAGCTATGCCAACACCGGCGGAAGGTACAATCCCGCAACGGATAGCTGGACCGCCACCAGCATTGTCAACGCGCCTACTGGCCGACAGTATCACACGGCAGTGTGGACCGGCAGTGAAATGATCGTCTGGGGTGGGACTAATGACAGCACGGGTGGCAGATACAATCCCAGTACGGATAGCTGGACAGCGACCAGCACCACCAATGCGCCGACCGCCCGAGGAAGTCACACGGCAGTGTGGACCGGGAGCGAAATGATCATCTGGGGCGGGGAGGGTGGTAGCGGCCGTTTAAACACCGGCGGGAGATACTATCCTGGCATGGATAGTTGGACAGCCACTAGCACGACCGACGCGGCCAGCCCGCGAGACGTCCACACAGCAGTGTGGACCGGCAATGAAATGATCGTTTGGGGCGGATACCCCGCCCTTGGCAGTCTGAACGACAGCGACACGCAACAGCCGCAATTCGCCGCGCCAACCGGGACTGCCACTGCAAAGGCAGTGCCGCGGCCGTCACCGTCTGCGAGCATAGTCGCCTCAGCCAAGCCAACTGCAACCGGAACTCCGAGTCCAGGTAACGGCGGCAGATACGATCCTAATATGGATACGTGGAGAGCGACCAGCATGATCGACGCACCCAACGCCCGATGGACTCACACGGCAGTGTGGACCGGCAGTGAAATGATCATTTGGGGTGGAACTTTCGGGGGAACGGACCTTTTCCGAGACGCAGGCAGATATTGCGCGCAATTCACGCTGTGTGATAGCGGGTTAATTGTAAACGGCGGATTTGAGACCGGCAGCTTTCCGCCCTGGGTAATTGACGACACTAACAACCCGCCAGTAGTCACCAACATCAACCCGATCGACGGAAATTATTCCGCATTCGTGGGTGGCGATCCACCAGCAAACCTTTGCGACACCGGGTCTGAGCCTGGCGGGGACAGCTCATTCTATCAGCAGTTCACAGTGCCTGCCGGTGGCGGCACACTGAGCTTCTGGTATTCGACCTGTACTGCTGACATCATTGAGTTCGACTGGCAGGATGCTTACATTACGGATAGCTCGGGTACGATTCTGCAAACCATCTTCCATCAGTGTACCAACAATCCAGAGCCGATTAGACAGGTGGTGGACATGACGCCTTATGCGGGTCAGACCGTTCGCCTCAAGTTCCTGGTGCATCAGGATGGCTTCGGTGATCTCACCGGCATGTGGGTGGATAATGTCGAGCTATTAGTACCCTGCGGAACGCCCAGCCCTACACCTACAGCCACAGCTACATTTACCCCAACGCCGACCGTGACACCAACAACTACGCCTACTCCGACTGCGGCTTTGACTGCGACGCCTACGGCAACATCAACGCCGACCGCAAAAGCGACTGCGACGGCAACTGCGACGTTCACACCGACCCCAACGCCCACAGCTACTCACACTCCGACACCAACAGCAACAGCGGCTCATACCCCGACCGCAACTCCTACAGCCACTCGTACTCCCACGCCAACACCCACCGCCACTTATACACCGACACCAACGCCGACTCCCACACATCCCGCTTTCTTTTCGGGCGAGGTCTCGCTAGGCAATGGCGTTTATTATCTTCAGTTCCCCAACGGCACGCCCTTTGGCTACTATAGCTACCTGACTGACCCGCGCTTCATCTACCACTTTGATATGGGTTACGAGTATTGGTTTGATGCCAATGATGGACACAGCGGGATCTTCTTCTACGACTTTATGTCCAACCATTTCTTTTACACTAGCCCGAGCTTTCCTTTTCCGTATCTCTACGACTTCAGCCTGAATACAGTGCTCTACTACTTTCCCGATCCCAACCGTCCGGGCCACTACACGACCAATCCAAGGTATTTCTACGACTTCGCCACCGGCCAGATCATTACCATGTGAGGGTATGAACGGCGGCTCTAATCAATCCCACTAATCCAATGCAAAAAAAATCAACATTTCAATCCACACCTGCTCGCGAAAGCTTTCGGAGTAGCCCCTGGCCCGCCGTAGTTTTTACACGAAGGCGGCTCCGCGAAGGTGGGTTCTTTAGTCCGTGCGCATTACTAGCTCTGCTTGTTTGCTCGGCCGCGGCCTGTTCGGTATTAGCCGGAGCCCTGCTGGGTTTCTTCCATGCCGAAGCGCCTAACCAAGCTTCGCAAAGAGCCCTTACCTTCGCAGAGCGCGTAACCTACCAGCGAGCGATCGAGGACGTTTACTGGCGTCACCGCATCTGGCCGAAAGAACGCCCCGATCCCAAACCATCGCTCGATGCAGTGATGTCTCAGGCACAACTCGAAAACAAAGTCGCCGACTACGTGCGCAAATCGCATGCCGTGGAGGATCATTCGCAACAGCCGATCAGCGCAGAGCAGTTACAAGCTGAAATGGAGCGCATGGCAAAGCATACGAAGCAGCCCGAGGTGTTGCGCGAAGTGTTTAAAGCGCTCGGTAACGATCCCTTTGCCATCGCCGAATGTCTCGCGAGGCCGGCGCTAGCTGAGCGCAACTTAGCTGTCGTCGCACCGCGCACGCAGCCAATGGAGGTATCGCGAGCTAGGGTGAAAGCTCCGATACATAAAGCAGCCTACGCGGCGAGCGCCAGCTATACACTGCCGAGGATATCGAATAAGCCGAACGGATGCACCGATGACACTTGGACAGCTACCAGCACGACCAACGCGCCCAGCCCCCGAGACGGTCACACTGCAGTCTGGACTGGCACTGAAATGATCGTCTGGGGTGGCCATCAACAACCCGACGTTCTAAACACCGGCGGGAGATACAATCCCAGCACAGACACTTGGTCGACGACCAGCACAACAAACGCGCCCGATGCCCGAGAGATGCACACTGCAGTTTGGACTGGCACTGAAATGATCGTCTGGGGCGGAAATGGTTGCTGCCCCACCTATTTTAATACCGGAGGCAGATACAATCCCGCCACAGATAGCTGGACAGCTACTAGCACCGCTAATGCGCCTGATGGCCGATTAATTCACACTGCAGTCTGGACCGGAAGTGAAATGATCGTCTGGGGCGGACAGGGCCCCCTTCCGCCCCCCGGCTTTTTTAACACCGGCGGGAGATACAATCCCAGCACCGACAGTTGGACAGCCACGAGCACCATCAACGCGCCCGAGGCCCGAGGTTATTACACAGCAGTCTGGACCGGAAGCGAGATGATCGTCTGGGGTGGATACCCCTATACTAATACCGGCGGAAGATACGAGCCCGGCACCGACAGTTGGTCAGCCACCAGTCTCACCAACGCGCCCGAGGCCCGAGGTTATCACACCGCAGTCTGGACTGGCAGCCAAATGATCGTTTGGGGCGGCTCGAATGGTTCTAATGACGTAAACACCGGCGGGAGATATAATCCCGGGACCGATAGTTGGACAGCCACCAGCACCATCGGTGCGGCGAGCGGCCGAGCAGTTCACAGGGCAGTGTGGACCGGCAGCGAAATGATCGTCTGGGGCGGAACTGATGACAACATCAACGGTTTGAACACCGGCGGGAGATATAATCCCGACACCAACAGTTGGACAGCCACCAGCATCACCGGTGCGCCTACTGGGCGGTGGTTTTCCACGGCAGTATGGACCGACAGCGAAATGATCGTCTGGGGCGGACGTGAGCTTCTCGGGCCCACAGAGTTGCAAACCGGCGGCAGATACTGCGCACAATTCGGCGAGCCAACTCCAAGTCCAACCGCGACACCAACGTCCACGCCGACTCCTACACCGACAGCGACTGTTACAGCAACAGCTACGTTTACGCCGACGCCTACGGCGACTCACACCTCGACTCCAACTCCTACAGCGACTCACACCCCGACACCAACGCCTACAGCCACTCGTACTCCGACGCCAACGCCGACAGCGACCCATACTCCGACACCAACACCGACGTTTACTCCGAGACCGACCCCTACACCTACACCAACGCCGGCCCATTCATCATTTTTCAACGGTGAGATCGCGCTGCAGAACGGCGTTTATTATCTTCAATTCCCCAGCGGCACGCCCTTTGGCTACTACAGCTACCTCACTGACCAGCGCTTCATCTACCACTTTGACATGGGCTACGAGTATTGGTTTGATGCCAATGATGGACAAAGCGGCATCTTCTTCTACGACTTTGCGTCCAACCATTTCTTTTACACTAGTCCGAGCTTTCCTTTTCCGTATCTCTACGACTTCAGCTTGAACACAGTGCTCTACTACTTCCCTGACCTCAACAATCCGGGCCACTACACGACCAATCCAAGGTATTTCTACAACTTCGCCACGGGCCAGATCATTACCATGTGAGGAAGTTAGCCGCCAGTTCGACAAAGCTAAACTGTTGTTACAATCTGCGCACGTCGTCGATCGCAGCTCTTATTTGCGCAGCTGCGGCTGTAGTGCTACCCGCGAGTTCGGGCAAGGCGGTAGTTCGATAAGAACCGCGCGAGTTCTGCCAAGGTGGATCGGCTTCTCCGAAGACGATGACAGGCAACATCGCCGGAGGCGCAGATATCCAGGCGGCAGGAGCCGCAGTTTAGCCAACGCGTTGCGGACAACGCGTTCCACCTTGAGCGCAGTGCATTTCGCGTGGCAGCCAGTAAGATCACGGCATCTCAGTTGCGAGTGCGCGGCTGATGCAGTTGAGGCCTTCGGCGAACATTTCCGTATTCATACCCATGCCAATGCGGAAGTGATCAGGCATTTCGAAAAAGCGGCCGGGAACAGCCGAGGTATCGAACTCAGATCGCAGTCGCTCAAGAAAAGCGTCCGCGTCTTTATCAGGCAACCGCACGAATGAAGTCGTGCCCCAGTCTGTGCGGACAGCGGAGATAGCTGACTGCTCCGCAAGAAAATTGCGAAGCAATTTGCGATCCGCCTCAACAATGTGGCGCGCGCGTTCGCGGAGGAGATTCAGGTGCTTGAATGCGGCGACGCTGAGAAGCTCGCCCGGGAAAACCGGCGTAGCGCTATAAAGATCATTCAGGCAGCGCATCTTCCAAGCGAGATCCGGCGTCGCCAGGATCCATCCGCATCGCAGACCGCTGACACCGTACACCTTGGTCAAGCTGCTGGTCACGACGAACCCGGGTCCGAGGTGAAACGCCGTGCGAGGCGTTTCCTCGTACACAGCGTCGAGATAAACTTCATCGACCAAGACAAACGCGCCGACGCTGCGTGCGATATCGCCGATCTCGCGCAGAACCGATTCCGGCGTAAGCGCGCTCGTCGGATTGTGAAGATTCGTGATCACGATGAGGCGCGTCTTTGGCGTGATGTGTCGGCGAACTTCCGCCGGCTCGATCGCCCAGCCGTTTTCTTCGGCACGGCGAAAACGTCTTACATTCGCTTGCAGGTAATCGGCCACGTCGAGAATTGGTCCGTACGCTGGATGCTCGATTAGAACTTCATCGCCCGGTTCGATGATCGCAGCCATGGCGAGATGATTCGCCATGGATGTGCCTGCGGATTCTACAACGCATTCCGGATCGACTCCGTGGTGCGCAGCGATGGCTTGCTGCAGCGGCGCGTAGCCATAGCTGTTGTCGCCATTGATTTCGAGCTCCTTCAGATTGACCGGCAGTTCGCGAAGTGGAAATAGCGCCACGCCGCTCGTTGCGAGATTGAACCGCGCGCGGCTCTGCGTCTTAGACCAATGCATGTAGTCAGAGTGCTTGTGTCTCATGAGTTGCCGCGGTTGGTGATAAATCAGTCTGCCAGGTGAATCGGGTCGCCTCGCCCTTCCAGGAAGGGGGGGCGGGTGAGGGTCGCCTTAAAGATCCCCAAACCCCTCACCTCAGTCCTCTCCCGTTGGGTTAAGGGGAGAGGCGACAAAGGCCAGTGCCTTGGATCGAAGTTTGTTGAAGTTGACACAATTATCATGTCTGCGCTGTTTTGAACTTGCTGTGGGCGCGTCATCACTTTGTTCCAGCATCCAATTTGTAGATTTTGAATTCCGTACTCGCCGCCATCAGCGTGGCACTTTGGGCGAGATGCTGTGCGAATTCAGGATAGTAATCCAACCACCAGAGCGTATTCCTGGTAAACACTACGTGTGTGGCGCCACCGCGTCGCAGCTTTTCAAGATCTACAATCGCGTCCTGGCTATCGCTCGGAGTACCCTGGTAAATGCCGTCTTCTTCCAGAAAATGCCAGCCCTTGCGCTGCGAATAATAAAATATCGTTGGGTCGCCCATGTCGGCGGCAACGATTAACGCATCGGACGGCGTGATTTTGTTTAGTGCCAGACCAGCATTTCGAAGTTGGGCAGCAGACGATTCGTAAAGTGGTCGCACGTACACATACGAAAGAATTGCAAACGAACTTACCAACAGGATTGACAATATTATCGCGGCAGGACGCGAAGGGATTTTCGACCCGAAAAAAGCGCAAGCGGCCCCGGCAAATCCAGCGGTGATGGGCACCATAGGAAGTTGGTACCATCGGTGGCGATTGCCATAGCCAACGGCGATTATGAAGAGGATCACCGCTACCAGCCACCAATGGAAAAGGCGAGAATATTTTCGATCCCGCGACTGCGGGACGAATAAACCGATGAGCGCCATGATCGCGAGAACTGGCGTAAGGCTCGATACCGCCGTCTGCCAAGCAATATGCCAATACCACGAAAAACTTTCGATTCGAATCCCGCCCGCACCGAAGAAATGATGCGGATAAAATCTCTGCGCGATTTGGTACGCATGCCAGTACCAGATTGCAGACGGTACGATTGTAATCGCGATGAACAGAAGCAGCTGTAGCCGGGATCGGTGATCCCGGTTTCTAACCAGCTTTATTTCGCGCCGGCCGGGATCACCGATCCCGGCTGCAGCCAAATACACAAGCGGTGCGGCGATTACGATGGTCGTAACCTTGATTAGGATCGATAACGAAATCGCGATCGCTGCGACGAAAAACGGCGTCCACTTTTGATCGTGTGTCCAGCGCAGAAAAAAATATAACCCGATGATCGCGAGGCTAAGCGATGGGACGTCCGGCATGAACGAGCGGCCGGCAAAAATATTCAATGGTGTGAAACTGAAGAAAAATGTGGCCCAAACCGCTGCTGTGCTGCCGAAAATTTCCCGGACGAGCAAAAAGAAAAATGGCAGCGAAACAGCGAATAAGATCACGGCCTGACTGCGTCCGATCCATTCGTGAATACCGGCAAATTTGTAACAAATCGCGGCAACAAACGGCAAAATTGGAAATTCCGTTCCAACGTAGCCGGTCGCATTGCCGGCCCAATCGATTTGCGGATAAGCAAAACGAAAACCTCCGTCGTAAAAGTTACGCGCAATCCCAGCGACGTCGCTTTGCCGCCAGCTCCAATGGTCGACGTAAGGCTGATCAATGAACATCAGCCGCGCCGCCACGCTCAGAATCCACAGAGCCAGGACGAGTTTCGCCACGCGGTAGGGACGCCGTGCGATCCCGAAAGGCGTCGGAACTCGGCGCAAAAGAATACTCCTGAGCAATCCGCCTCTCCCCTCAGCCAAGGGGAGAGGATTGAGGTGAGGGGTCTTCGGCATCATGAGAACACGAAAACGAAACAAACCCTCACCCTCCCCTCTCCCTCGAGAAGGGTTTTCTGTTCAGCGCCAAAGGCGCTATCGCAAACCAGCCTGGGGCATCGCCCCAGGAATTCAAATGGCCATGCAGACAAGCGCTGAAAGCGCGACTCAATCGGCTGGTGCCGGAAGTAAATCGCGCTTTCAACGCTGGTGTTTTCGGGTTTCCATAATCCTGGGGCGTTGCCCCAGGTTCGCCACTGCGAATCCGTCCTGCGGCGGACTTTGACGTGAATGCCGCGTCTTTAGCGCTAAACACATGCCGGAAGACACAAGCGACAACGGAGGTCAAGCAGTGCCCGGACGCGGGCTCTCTCATGCGCATCCTGCAAGCGTCTTGACAGCCGAGGTAAAGTCAATCGGGTACGGTAATCCCGAATCGCACAGGAAAAAGTTAGCATGAAAACAGCGGCTCGCGTTTGTTCTCCGGCACACGTCGGATTTTT
>Ga0193735_1000568_pt1 | contig 11784 bp, 9 predicted proteins | sample U1m2metaG_FD_145080 | JGI IMG/M metagenome (GOLD analysis project Ga0193735, IMG submission 145080) | Soil microbial communities from a riparian zone of the East river system, Colorado, United States - U1m2 | ecosystem: Environmental > Terrestrial > Soil > Riparian zone | place: USA: East River... | reverse complement strand
ATCTGGGGTTGCGGCATAAGTTGGGAAGATGAATGAACGTTCATTCATTGTCAAATACCTATGTGCACACCTGTGGAATTTCTCATCGCTCACTCAACCCGGCTCCGCCCCACTTTGGAGGCGGCTCACGCTTCTGGGGAGCGCAGGCTGCTAGCCTGCCAGTCGTCGGCAGCTTGCCGACGACACCTGCGCACGGCAAATACGACTTGGCACTGCACCTCCGAAGAGCTTTTCGGCAAGCTGCCGAAAGGACAGGCTGGCAGCCTGTGCTCCCCAGAGACATCGCGCAGCGCGGTGCTTCAAGATTTCGTGTCGAAGGTCGCTTCCACCGTCTGATGCGACACGACCGGCGTCGGTTGCGCTGACGAGTGGAAACCAGCGAAGGGATCTGGCGTTGGTTGGCTAATGAATTGCAGGATCGCCGCGGCTACGCTCAGAACGCATGTGGCATAAACCGCTGTTTCCATGATGCCCCTGCCCTTCTCCTCTGAGTGAACCAGGAGCCCGTATATCGATTGGTGCGTTTCGTTGTTCATAATTTTAAGACGCCGCGGAGTTCCCGCTTTGTCTAAGGTTTGTTGTTCGTTCATGATTGGTTTTGAACGTTGGATGCAGCCACGCCGTGAATTGGATTCAAATTAATTCGGCACGGCACCGCCGCCCCCTTTGCCTCAGAGGTGCCGCACCCTGGCTCATTGAGAGTTGAGCGTTGGGCGTTGAGCGTTGAGCGTTTGCTGCCTACCGATGCAGCCATTAACCACTAGCTCTAGACTGAGGAACGATTTTCCTCCCGATGCGCGCTATCTGATCGGCGTCTCCGGCGGACGTGATTCGGTCACGCTGCTGCACTGGCTAATCAGTCTCGGTTACAAGAAACTGATCGTTTGCCATTTGAATCACCAGTTGCGCGGCCGATCGAGCGATGCCGATGCGTGTTTTGTGCAAAAACTTGTCGCCACGTCCAACGAGAAAATTGTAGGACAGGCGCTCCGCCTGCCGGGTCGGCAGAAGGGCAAGCAGAGCGCATGCCCTACAACGAAGATGTCCCACATCGATTTTGAACTGGGCAGGGCGAACGTTCGTTCGCTCGCGAAGAAAAAAAAGACCTCGATTGAGACCGCCGCGCGCGAGGCGCGCTACTCATTTTTCGCCGAGGCGGCAAAGCGCCACTGTTGTCACACGATTTTTCTGGCTCATCACGCCGATGATCTCGTTGAGACTTTCCTATTCAATTTGATCCGAGGCGCCGGTCCAATTGGTCTCGCCGGGATGCGCAGTGTTTCCACCCGACGTATTGATGGCGTCGATCTGACCATTGTGCGCCCGTTGCTTTCAGTCTGGCGCACTGACATTGATAAGTACGTTCATGAACGTCATCTGAGATTTCGCGAAGATGCCACGAACAAAACTCTCGCGGCCATGCGCAATCGGATTCGCAACTCTATTATTCCGCATCTGGAGAAAAACCTTGGCCGAAACATCCGCCAGAATATTTGGCGGACAGCGATGATCGCCGCCGAAGAAGAGAAATGGATCGATAACGAGGCGCCGGATTTTACTAATCTGCACCTTTTAGTGCCAGGACTTCGCGCGCTGCCAGTTGCACTTCAGCGCCGTGCGATTTTGAAATGGCTGCGCACGCAAAACATTTCCGAAGTTGGCTTTGACGTTATCGAACGCGTCCGTTCACTCGCCGATCGAGACGCTCCGATCGCGAAAGTGAATCTCCCGCGAGATCGCCATGCGCGCCGCCGCGCCGGCAGAATTTTTTTGGAGTGATGGAGTATTGGAGTGCTGGAGCAATCGCTAGCGGACTCGCTAGATAAATGCATTACTCCATTACTCCATCACTCCAATGTCAGAAATTCGCGTTCGTTTTGCCCCCTCGCCTACTGGCTATCTGCACATCGGCGGGGCGCGCACTGCGCTGTTCAACTGGCTGTTTGCGCAGCATCACGGCGGGAAATTCGTGCTACGCATCGAAGACACCGATATCAAGCGAAACACCGAGGAAGCGATGGCCGCGATCTACGAAGGCTTGGAATGGCTGGGCCTGAACTGGGACGAGGGCCCGCACGTCGGCGGCGATTTCGGACCGTACTTGCAGAGTGAACGCACTGAACTTTACGAGCGTTACCTGAAAAAACTACAGGACTCCGGTCACATCTTCGAGGACCAGGGCGCGATGCGGTTTCGTTCGCCTCGCGAGCACGTCGTCGTCGATGACGTTGTATGTGGGAAAATCGATTTCGATCTGAGCAATCCGGCGACGCATCCGGACATGACCATCCGGCGCCCGGATGGCTCATGGATTTTTCATTTCGTGAACGTGATTGACGATCTCGAAATGAAAATCTCGCACGTGATCCGTGGCGAAGATCATCTCTCCAACACGCCGAAACATATCGAGATTTTCCGCGCGCTCGGCGCGACGCCGCCGCATTACGCGCACATACCGCTCATCCTCAACCGTGACGGATCAAAGATGAGCAAACGCGACGAAGGCGCGCGCGTGGAGTATTACATCCGGCGCGGTTATCTCGCAGCAGCAGTCCGCAATTATCTCTGCCTGCTCGGCTGGTCGCCAAAGGACAATCGGGAAAAGATCGACCTCGATGAAATCATCCGAATTTTTGATCTGAAACACATTGGACGCAGCTCGGCAACGTTCGATCCCGACAAACTCCACTGGTTGAACGGCGAATACGCACGCGAACTCAGCGACTCCGAGTTTTACGATCTTGCCGCTGCAAGGTTGGAGTCGAGTGGTGTAAAGCTAAACAAATTCCCGGAGGAATATGTGCGTGCGGCACTGCAAACTTGCAAAGGCAAGATAAACACGTTCGACGAGCTGCCGGCCTACTGCGGGTTCTATTTCACGGACGATTTCGATTACAATCCTCAAGGCGTAGCAAAACACTTCACCGCCGAGAATAGGCCACGACTCAAGGCAGCTCGTGAAGCCTTCAGCGCGCTTGAGAAATTCGACGCTGACAACATCGAACTGACACTAAAAAGCACCGCGTCAAAGCTCGGCGTCAAAGTGGGTGCGGTCGTTCATCCCACTCGTCTCGCTGTGACCGGCAGCAACGTGGGACCGAGCCTCTATCATTTGCTGGAGGTGCTTGGGAAACAGAAAGTACTGGCACGAATCGATCGCGCGCTGGCGACGTTCGGAAGATAAGGTGCCAGCTTATCTCGGACACAAAGCGGCTCGCTTTGCGAATATCAAATCGGGCAGGCTGGCAGCCTGCCAGCCGAGTCAACCAGGCTGCCTGACTTCCTTGTGTATCTCCTTGGCCCACGTATCCCTTAAAGTGACCGTGCGATTCCAGATTTGTTTTTCACGCGTTGAATCGGGATCAAGCGCGAAATAGCCGAGCCGCTCAAATTGATAAGGCTCTTTGGGACGCGCGTCTGCGAGAGCGGGTTCGCATTTCGCGGTTACTACTTCGAGAGAATTGGGGTTGATAAATGTTTTGAAATCACCGCTCGAGTCGGGCTCTGGAACACTGAACAGCCGATCGTATAATCGGACTTCGGCATCAATTGCGTCCGCGGCGCTCACCCAGTGAATCGTCCCTTTCACTTTGCGACCTGCTGTCGGCCCGCCTGATTTGCTGTCGAGATCGACCGTGCACCTTAGTTCAATCACGTTGCCGGCTGCATCTTTCACCACTTCATCACACCTGATGATGTACGCGTACTTAAGCCGCACCTCGCCACCCGGACGCAGACGAAAGAATTTTGGTGGCGGCGTTTCCATGAAATCATCGCTCTCGATGTAAAGCTCGCGACTGAATGGAATTTTCCGTGTTCCTGCATTGGCATCTTCCGGATTATTGATTGCATCGAGTTCTTCGATTTTTCCTTCGGGATAATTTGTCAGGACAACCTTGATCGGCCGCAGCACGACCAGCCGGCGCGTGGCGATCCGATTAAATTCGTCACGCATCGTGTGTTCGAGCAAGGCCATGTCGGTCAGACTCGGATATTTCGTGATGCCGATGTTGTAGGCGAACGTGCGCAGAGCGCTCGCGGCGACGCCGCGCCGGCGCAACCCGGAAATCGTAACCATTCGCGGGTCGTCCCACCCGTTCACGAGTTTTTCGTTCACGAGCTGAATCAATTTGCGCTTGCTGATAACCGAGTAGGTGAGATTAAGCCGCGCAAATTCGTACTGATGCGGGCGCGCCTCCGACAGTTCGAGCGCGTCGAGAATCCAATCGTAAAGCGGCCGGTGCACTTCAAATTCAAGCGTGCACACCGAGTGCGTAATGCCCTCGATGTAATCGCTCAGCGTGTGCGCCCAATCGTACATCGGGTAAATGCACCATTTGTCGCCTGTCCGATGATGTGACGCATGCCGAATGCGATAGAGCACGGGGTCGCGGAGCCAAACATTCGACGCACTCATGTCGATCTTCGCCCGTAGAGTGTGAGTGTTATCTGCGAATTCGCGTCCTTTCATTCGAGCCAGTAAATCGAGATTTTCCTCGACCGATCGATCGCGAAAGGGGCTTCCCTTTCCAATGCGTCGATATTCGTCCGTTTGCTCGCGCGTCATGTTATCAACGTATGCCTTGCCTACGCGCACGAGATCTACCGCGTACGCATAAAACTGTTCGAAATAATCCGACGCGTAGAGCGGCGCGCCGCCGAGATGATCATCCGCCCAGCCATCGATCAACCAATGCACGTCAGTCATGATTGACCTGACATATTCCGCTTCCTCCTTCGCCGGGTTGGTGTCGTCCATGCGAATGTTGCACACGCCGCCAAACTCCCGCGCGATCCCGAAATTCAGACAGATAGATTTCGCGTGGCCGATGTGCAGATAACCATTCGGTTCGGGGGGAAAACGGGTCCGAATCTGTTTGAATTTTCCACTGCGAACATCCTCCGCGACAATGTCGCGAATAAAATCCGAAGGGGGTTCAGTCTTAGCCGTCATAGGAACGAGCAAAGCTATCGGCGAACACGTAGATCGACAACTTTCGCGGGCAAGCGGATTGGGTAGCGCACGCGTCACGCGTGCTGGTTTCGGCGTCGCGCCGAAACGAACTTTCATTTCAATTTCCTCCGGCGAGCGAAGGATGCACAAGAAAAAGTCCGCGAACCCGAGACGGCTTCGCCAACACGCGAGACGCATGTGCTACCCAGATATCTCGCGCTAGCTGTTGGACACCGCACTAGTATCCTCGATAACCAGAGATGAAGGTACAGCACACAACTGAGCGTTACACGCTGGCTGACTTAGAGAACTGGTCCGCCATTGCGGGAGATCTCGACCCTCCGATTCGACTCGGGGTTTTTGGCGATCCGGTCGCGCATTCTTTCTCACCACAAATGCAAAACGCCGCCCTACGCGCCTGCGGAATCGACATGCAATACGCGCGCTTTCACATTCGCGTCAACGAGCTGAGATCGGCGCTGCCGTTTTTGGGCAAACTCGGTTTCGTGGGAATCAATCTGACCGTCCCACACAAGATCGCAGCGTTCATGCAGATCGATGAAGCAGACGAATCCGCAACTCGCATGGGAGCGATAAACACGATTCGTGTCCGCGATGAAAAACTGATTGGTTCAACTACCGATGGCGAAGGGTTCCTTCGGGCAATTCGCAATGAATTCTCGATCGATCTACGCGATCTGCGGGTCATGATCATTGGCGCCGGCGGCGGAACGGGACGCGCCATAGCCTGGCAATGCGCGCTGGAAAATTGTGAGCGCCTTGTTCTGGTCAATCGCACTCTGAAAAAAGCAAAAGTACTCGCAGACCAATTGCGGCCATTTTTCTCCGGACCGCGGGTTTTAGGTCCCTCGGCGCGGCTAGAGGCAGTAGCATTGGATGAGCCGATGATGCGCGCGCAGCTTGCCGACATCGATTTGATCGTCAATGCCACGCCGCTGGGAATGAATCCGAGCGATCCGACACCGGTTCCGACGCGCTTGCTTGCCCCGCATCACATCATTTTTGATTGCGTCTACGGGCCATCGAAAACGGCATTGATTCGCGCAGCAGAGGAAGTGGGAGCGCGCGGCGCGAACGGCTTGTCGATGTTGCTGCACCAGGGCGCGCTCTCTTTTTCCATTTGGTTCAATCGTGAAGCGCCGATAAACGCGATGCGCGCTGCGCTGTAGGGCGTCTGTGTGTCAGACGCCACAAGGGGCGTTTCACAGAAACGCCCTACAATCCGTTCGAAACGGGTACAGGCGTTGTAATAACGCCGAGAACTGGCATATTAGCCGATGGTAAGTGCGGGCATCAATTTCACTGGCCCGGGCCGCGCCGGCGTTGATCTTGTAGAAGAGCTGCTGGAGCTCAAGCGCGAGCGAAACGCCGTTATTCTGGCGCACAACTATCAGGTGCCTGAGTTACAGGATGTGGCCGATTTCGTCGGCGACTCGTTAGGCCTAAGTTATCAGGCGGCCAAAACTGACGCCGACGTGATCTTATTCTGTGGCGTGCATTTCATGGCGGAAACAGCCAAGATTATTAATCCCACCAAGCGTGTGATCCTGCCAGACCTCGACGCCGGTTGTTCCCTGTCTGAATCGTGCCCGCCCGAAAAGCTGGCGGAGTTTCTGAGACAGCGCGCCGATAGACACTACTACGTGATCGCCTATATCAATTGCAGCGCTGGGGTGAAAGCGCAGGCTGACGTGATCTGCACCAGCGGCAATGCCGACAAAATCGTTCGCGCAGCGCCGGCGGATCGAAACATTCTCTTTGTTCCGGATCAAAATCTGGGCGCGTGGGTGATGGAACGCACCGGACGCAAAATGGATTTGTGGCAGGGCACCTGTTACGTACACGTTGAGTTCACTGCGCGCAGCATTAACAAGATCCGCGAACAATATCCAGATGCACCTGTCGTCGCGCATCCCGAGTGCACGTACGCCGTGCGCATGCTTGCTGATGAAGTTTGTTCCACGGAAAAGATGATAACCTTTTGCAGGGAATCACCTGCGCGCGAGATCATAGTGGTAACCGAAGCAGGTTTGTTGCATCGGCTGTGCAAAGAAATCCCTGGCAAGACTTTCATCCCCGGTCCGACGGAGAACTGTTTTTGCGGCGAATGCCGGTTCATGAAGATGAACACTCTTGAGAAAGCGTACGACGCGCTCCTGAACATGGAACCGGAGATCACTTTGCCCGAATCGGTCCGTAAGTGCGCGGAAGCACCTATTCTGCGCATGCTTGAGCTCAGCAGGTAGGGCGCGACCGCCGGGCGGGTCGCTAACGACACGAGCTAGGCAGCTCAAGCGAGGCGCAACCGTCCGCCAAAGGACGGGTTCGCTGGGGCGAAGCCGGTACGCCGAAACAGAACACGAAGCTTTGCAAAGAGTGATGATATTAATCTGGACGCTTGATCGGCATTTCCCACAAAAATGGATGTGTAGAAAATCTGGATCGGGCCGGGGCCGCTTGGGCTCCCGCTTCCTTCCAGCTTTGCAACCTTAACGCTACTTCCAACGTTAACTCAGGACTCATAATTTGGCTTGTCTGCTGAGCGGCTCTTAATCAGCCTTCAAAGCTGTATGAAAAGGCACTTTCTGAAAAACATATTAAGCTCTGGACTCGCGCTTACCGTCCTGGTGGGTTGGTCGTCTGTCGCCAGCGCACAATGGACCCCGCTAGCACATGCATTTCCATCGGGCTTCGCCGAAGTTTCGCTTCTCCTGACCGATGGCACGGTGATGTGTCACGAGTACAGCTCGAATCGGTGGCATCGGCTGAAGCCGGACATCAACGGCAGTTATCAAAATGGCTCGTGGGATGTGCCGGGTTTTACCGTCGCGGACATGCCAAACGCCAACGACCCCACCATTGGATGCGTGAACTGCCGGTACCAGCCGCTGGACTTCGCGTCAGCGGTGCTGCCGGATGGACGAGTGGTTGTCATCGGCGGCGAATACAACAATGGGAATAAGAAGTGGACCAACATCGGGTTCATGTACGATCCAGTGACAAACACATGGTCAAACCAAATCACTGTGCCGTCAACGTGGTGCTGCACCAACGGCCGCGGCACCCTCACCGGAGGTATCGGCGACGCCCAGTCCACAATTCTGACAAGCGGAACGATGCTTCTCGCGAGCCTCGGAAACGCGGGCCTCGGAAACCACTCGAGGGATATCGCGTCATTCGATCCCGCGACACTGACCTTCACCTCGCTCGCCCCGACCGGCAAGGCCGATCCCAATTGGGAGGAAAACTGGAATCAACTGCCGGACGGGAGAGTTCTCACCATCGATTCTGCCATCCAAACGCGCTTCGAAATCTACGACCCCGCGACCAACTCGTGGGGGACCGCCGGATCCACCGTGGTGAACTTGGCAGATTACGGCCCGGGCACAGCCGGTTCCGAGGAGGTCGGACCAGCGGTCCTGCGGCCGGATGGCACGCTTATCGCCTTTTCTGGCACGAATTCCGGTCAGAACGCCGTCTACAACACCGCAACCGGCACGTGGGCTGCAACTGGCCTGGCGGGAGACTTCCCGCTCGTCCCGGGGCATACGTACCACTACGCCGTGGCCGATGGCCCTGCCTCGCTCTTGCCGAACGGTAATGTGCTCGTGATGGCGAGCCCCGTGCTTCCGATGAACCCCCCTCTCTGGGACACGCCGAGCCATTTCTTTGAGTTCGACGGCACCCACCTGACACAGGTCGCGGATTCGCCTCATGCGGCCAGCTTCGTATCCTATCAGGGCAAAATGCTCCTTCTTCCTACCGGCGAGGTCCTCCTGACGGCCTACAATCAGTGTCCGTGCGACCCGACTCCGGCGATCACCGACGTCCAGCTCTACTCGAACGGCGGAGCGCCGCAGGACGCCTGGAGGCCGGTCATCACGATAGCTCCCTCAACTGTCGCTCCCGGCAATACCTACTCGATCTCAGGCACGCTGTTCAACGGTTTCTCGGAAGGAGCCTCGTACGGCGACAATGCGCAGATGTCGACGAACTATCCGTTGGTGCGCATCCAAAACCACACAACAGGACACGTCTTCTACACCCGCACCCATAACCACAGCAGGATGGGCGTCGAAGCGGTCGGCAGCGGCGAAATCGTGACGACGCACTTCGATGTGCCGGCTAGCGTCGAGCCAGGCGCAAGCGATCTGGTTGTGGTCGTAAACGGCATTCCTTCATTCCCCGTCGACACGGTCGTCGGGACACCAACGCCGACACCACCACCAAGGGCGACCCTAACACCGGGGCCTCGCCCAACGCCAACGCCTCGCCCGTAGCAGTAGATAGTGGCAGCTTCGTCGTTGGCGGCCCGACGGAGAACTGCTTTTGCGGCGAATGCCGTTTCATGAAGATGAACACGCTTGAGAAGGCGTACGGCCCCCGAACATGGAACGGAGATCACTTTACGCGAATCGGTCTGCCAAGCGCGCAGAAGCGCCTATTCTGCGCATGATTAAACTCAGCAAATAAGACATTCTGCGATCCATTTTTTCGCGGAGCTTTAGGAGCGCGCGCGCGTCCCCGCGCCGCTTTTTGCCGCGTTGCTACTCCGTTGAAAGCAATGCGAGGGCGCATCGCACTCCCAAAGCACTTCGTGCGAAATAGCCGGGTGTCTGTTTTGTTATCCGTGACATCTGCGTAATCCGCGGTTTCTTCTGCCCAAGCATGACTAAAGAATCCATTGAAGCACAAATCGACCGGCTGCACGCCGGCGGAATTGTCGACATGCATTTTGATTTGCCGATGGATTTGTATGAGAAACGCGATCGCAAAAATATTTTGGAAACAGAATTTTTGCCCGAGTTCGAGACTGGAAACGTGCGCGTTCTAGGCGCCGCGATTTACATCGAAGATCGTTACTTACCAGAAAGCGGCTTGCGCGTAGCGCTTGGTCAAATTGCGCAGTTGTATGCAGGGACGCAGGCCTGCCAGCGTTTCGCGATCTGCAAAAGCGCTCGCGAAATCGAGAACGCTCGCGCGGAAGGCAAGATCGCGCTGATTATCACAATGGAGGGAGTAGAGCCCCTGGAGACCGATTTAAAATTGCTGCGCATATTTTATGAGCTTGGTGTGCGCTCAATAGGTCTCACACATGCGCGAAGCAACGCGGCGGGACACGGCGGAGTTTTCGCCCCGACCGGTTCGTCTCTGGAAGGCCTCACCGCGTTTGGATGCGATGTGGTGCGCGAATGCGAGAGACTCGGTGTGATTATTGATCTGGCGCATATCAATCCAGCCGGGTTTGACGAAATTTTTTCGGTTACAACAAGGCCATTGATCGTGTCCCACACAAATGTCCGTCGCTATTACGACATCGAGCGAAACATCAGCGATAAACAAATCAAGATGATTGGTAGACGGCGCGGCGTGATTGGCGTGAATTCCGTGCTGGTCAGTGCAGCGATAGAGGAGAGCACTCTCGATCGTTACATCGATCACATCGAATACATCGCCAATTTGATTGGCATCGAAGGGGTCGGAATCGGTTTCGATTTCTTTGAATTCATTTACTGCCAGTGGCCTGAATCGAGGCAAAAAGAGCTGGCCGCAAAATTTACCACTCCGCATTTTATTCCCGAACTAAGGAACCATTCTCACGCGCGCAATCTCACCCGCAGGTTGATCGAGCGCGGTTTCACCGACGATCAGATCGAAAAAATTCTTCGAGAAAACTGGATCCGGATTTTCAAAGAGGTCCTTTAGCCGGCGCCTGGTCGGGGCGGAATAGAAATGGTGTAAGTAACCACTGCACAAATGATCACCATTCCGATCATGGCGACGATGAATATTACATCGGCGATTTTTTCCAGCCGATGCATTCGCCGCAAGCCCCCGGAGCGAAGCGCCCAGTACGAAAGCAGGCACGAGATCAGGAACAAAAGAGCATCTCCGGCCAGCAAGTCATCCGCCAGAGTGTCCGCACGTCCAAGTGTAATGACAACGCGGATCAATCCGATCACAGTCAAACAAACGCCGACCATGGCTGATGAAACGGTGAAGATGTGGATGCAAATATCATGCTCCAAGTGCGAGTTTGGGTCGCGCTGCCCGTTCGTTTCTCCTTCCATGGCAAGGAGTGTTTAGACTATCGGCAAAACCGACTGTTCAGACAATTACGGCTCTGATAGGAAAGCCAGGGAGGCACTGATCATCATCGCATTTGAAATTCCTTAACCTGACACGGCGCACGGAGATCGGCGCGAACTCGTACTATCTTGAGATTGGAGGACATCGACTGGTGCTCGATTGCGGAATGCATCCGAAGAACACCGGCGAGGATGCGCTGCCTAATTTCAAGGCAATCGCCGGCCGGGAGATCGAAGCGATTCTGATTTCGCACGCGCATCAAGATCACATCGGCACTTTGCCGGTGGTAATGCGGCGCTTTCCACGCGTGCGCGTTTTCATGACCGAGGCTACGGCTGAGGTTGGCAATGTGCTTTTGCACAACTCAGTGAACGTGATGACCCGGCAACGCGAGGAGATCGGGGAGATGTCGTACCCACTTTTCACACATCGTGAAACCGACAGAGCGTCAGAACGCTGGCGGTGGTGTCCATTGCGTCAACGAATTTCCATTGCCGGGGAAAGGGCGTCTCAACGCGAAAAGGACGCGCTGACGTTCGAATTTTTCGAGGCCGGGCACGTGCTCGGCTCGGCTGGAATTCTGGTGCGCGCCGAAGGACAAACCGTGTTTTACAGCGGCGACGTTAATTTCGACGACCAAACAATCATGCAAGCGGCAATCTTCCCTGAAGAAAAAGTCGATGCGCTGATTATGGAATGCACCCGAGGCGATCACGCCA
>Ga0193735_1000567_pt1 | contig 11793 bp, 9 predicted proteins | sample U1m2metaG_FD_145080 | JGI IMG/M metagenome (GOLD analysis project Ga0193735, IMG submission 145080) | Soil microbial communities from a riparian zone of the East river system, Colorado, United States - U1m2 | ecosystem: Environmental > Terrestrial > Soil > Riparian zone | place: USA: East River... | reverse complement strand
ATCGAGAACGCTGCAAGCGCAAAACAAATGACGAATGCCGAATGGCTTCGCCGCGTGCCACTGTTAAATCGTTGAATCGTTAAATCGTAAATCCGCTGTAACCGTGTAGCGGTGTAACGAATCACGAGAGTCATGTTCGTTTTGTCACTCGGATTTGATTCTTCATTCGTCATTCGTGCTTCGTCATTTGCCCGCGTTTGTTTATTAGAATCTAGCAGTTAAAGCTTAGAGATCGCTTCATTCTATCGCATGGACCAGTCTCTCTTTCACCTGATCAACGAAGAATGGACGAGTCCGACGCTCGACTTGTTCATGGCCGCGCTCAGCAACGGCGAAATTTGGAAGCCCCTGTTCATTGCGATCGCGCTCGCCGCGCTTCTTTTTGGCGGATTCAGGGGGCGCACGTTCATTGTCTGCTTGCTTCTGGCCCTGGCTGTGGCGGACCCGGTTACGGGAATATTGAAGACGGCATTTGATCGCCATAGACCCAAACAGGTGGAAAGCGTTCGCATGGTCCAACTGCAAAGGACCCGGCCGGCGTTTCTCACGCTCTTCAAGGAACCCGTGATCCGTTTTTCCGATCAATCCGACCGCAACCGTGCGGGGCCGTCATTTCCATCGGGGCATATGGTAACCAACACGATTATCGCGGCGTACTGCACCCTCTTTTATCGGCGGCGCGGCTGGCTCTACTGGTTCATCACCACAGCGGTTGGTTATTCGCGAATTTATCTGGGCGCGCATTGGCCCAGTGATGTGATCGCTACGCTTTTTCTTGGCGTTGGGGAAGCGCTCCTTCTGCTGGGCCTGTTCGAATTGATCTGGAGGAGCGCAGCCCGCAAGTGGATGCCCCGGCTTTTTGCGTGGCATCCGAGTTTGATTGTATTGGGTGGCAGGGCACAACCGTGGGACGCGCTGGAACGCCGCGTATGAGCACCACGCGCGCAATCTGGTTTTTCATCCTCGCGCTAACGGCGATTCGATTGTCATTGCTGGCGACGACTGATCTGGAATTCGACGAGGCGCATTACTGGATGTGGTCGGAGCGGCTCGCGCCGGCATATTTCAGCAAGGGGCCGGCTATTGCGTTTGTCATGCGGGCCAGCACTGCGGTCTTCGGCGCCAATGAGTTCGGCGTACGCTTCTTCAGTCCGATCCTGGCAGCAGGAACGAGTCTGCTGCTGTTTTATTTCGCCCGCCGCTTATTCAACGCGACCGCCGCTATGTGGGCGGTCATCGCGCTGAATGTCACCCCGATCTTCAACATCGGTGCGTTCTTGATGACGATTGATGCGTTGTCGGTTTTTTTCTGGCTGGCTGCAATGTTCACGTTTTGGCTGGCGGTGGAAAAAAGCGCGCATTTCTCCTGGCACTGGCCGCTTAGCGGGTTGCTGATTGGGCTTGGGTTTCTTTCCAAATACACGAATGCGCTTGAGCTTGTTTCGATTGTATTGGTGCTTGCTTTGGCTCCGCGGCTCAGACACGAGTTTAAGCGTCCCGGCTTGTATTCATTGATCGCGCTTTTCGCCCTTTGTACGGTGCCACCGATAGTGTGGAACGCTCAACATGCCTGGATCACGTTGGTGCATCTGCGTTCGCGGGGAAGTCTGGAGCACGGATTTGGTTTTCATCCGGTCGAGGTCCTTTCGTTTCTCGGCCAGCATTTTTTGGCTTATTCGCCATTTCTCTTTCTGGCACTAGCCTGGGGCGTCATCGCAAGCTGGCGGCGCGTCAATCAGCAATTCAAGGTGCTGTTTCTGATGTGGTTTGGGTTGCCCGTGTTTCTCTTTTATCTGCTTCTTTCAGTGAACAAGGCCGCTGCGCCGAATTGGGATGGCCTCGCTTTTCTGGGCTTCGGCCTTTTGGCGATTTATTTCTGGTGGGAACGACTCGAAGCCAGCGTCATGTTACGACTGGGCGCGGTCGTAGCGATACTCGTTGGGCTTATCATGAGTGTGATCGCGCTGGACACAGACTTGGTGCGCGCGGCGGCGTACAACTTGGAGCGACCTGATCCCAGCGATCGGATGCGCGGATGGAAAAGCGCTACGAGCGCGCTGGAAAAAATGCGTAACGATCTGGAATCGAAATTGGGCGAGAAACTTTTTTTGATTGCGGACGCTCGCGATCGCGCATCAGAAATCTCCTTTTATCTGCACGATAAACGGGTGGAAGGCCCGGGTCATCCGCCGGTTTATATCCCCGAATCGCAGGACATGGTGAATCAATTTTCCTTTTGGCCGCGCTACGATGAATTTGTTGAGCTAAAACCGGGCACGCCGCGACCGGAGGGCGAAGCCTACACTGAAGAGAACGGCATCAATCTCTTCATGGGCCGCGATGCGCTGTTCATTCGGGACGGCGAGAAGGAACACGTGCCGCATAACATCCGGGCTGCATTTCAATCGATCGAGCCTGTGGGAACCATCGAGGTGCGGCGCCATGACAGAGTACTGCGCACATGGGAAGTGTTTCTTTGCCGAAATTATCGCACTCTTCCCTTATGACAGAGGAACCAAGTTCTCCGGCAGTTTCAGTGGTGGTCCCTCTTTTCAATGAGGAAGAAAGCATCGCCATCTTGCAATCAGAGTTGAGCGCAGCGCTGAAAGATCTCGATCACGAGATCATTTTTGTCGATGACGGATCAGTCGATCGCACAGTTGAACGTATTGACCCGAAGGCGAACGTGCGCGTAATCCAGTTTGAAAAAAATGCCGGGCAAAGCGCGGCGATCTATGCCGGGCTCAAAACTGCCTGCGGCGCGACTGCAGTTCTCATCGACGGCGATTTGCAAAATGACCCAGCTGACATTCCAAGACTCCTTGCCGAGATTGCGCGCGGCGCCGATCTCGTCTGCGGTTATCGCGCGCAACGGCGGGACACCGTGGTGAAGCGGCTGACCAGCTGGATTGCCAACGCGGTTCGCAGCCGTTTCACAAAAGACGGAGTGCGCGACACCGGTTGCACGCTTAAAGCGATGCGGCGCGAATGCGTCAGCACTCTGGTTCCGTTCAAAGGAATGCATCGTTTCATTCCCGCGCTGGTCAAAGGCGCAGGGTACCGGCTTGTGGAAATCCCAGTCAATCATCGGCCTCGCCGCTTCGGCCAAAGCAAATACGGCCTGGGCAACCGCGCCATGCGGGCGACAATCGACATGTTCGGCGTGCGCTGGCTGCTTTCGCGACGATTAGATTACAAGATTCGGCAGTAAATGTGACGAATGGGTCGGATGCGATATATGGCAAAACGCGCTTGTCAAGCCAAAGGCCGCCGCTAAGCTTGGCCTCCCGCACTGGGAATTCGCATGTCGCTGGCCAATTTACTTTCTGCCGAGCAAATCATCCCCGAGATGGAAGCAACGGAGCGCTGGTCGGCGATCGTCGAGCTGATCGACTTACTCGTTGGACTTGGCAAAATTAAGTCCCCGGATCGCGACCCGATTCTTGCGGCGCTTAAACAACGCGAGGAAACTATGAGCACAGGCATCGGATTCGGGATCGCTATTCCGCATTGTTCGTCTGACCGGCTGGAGGAAGTCGTGGCCGCATTCGGAAGGTCCTCAACGGGGATCGAGTTCGACGCGCTGGATAATGCCCCGGTAAAGTTCGTTGTTCTTTTCATTGTCCCGAAAAATCAATTCCAAACGCACCTGCGTACGCTGGCTTCGATCGCAAAGTTTCTAAATGACCGCTCGGTCCGTGAAAGCCTGGCCAGCGCGAAATCCGCGGACGAAATTTTATCAATCTTTCGCGATCGCTCGTAACGGCGTGACGCAGGCAATCGTGCCTGCGAAGATTGAAAGTTGCCGGCAGACATGATTGTCTGCTTCACCTTTTCGTCTGCGCTAAAATGGATTAATGGAAACTTTCCAATCACATCTCGCAAAACAGCTTTCCGAAGCTCTGGCAAACGCGGGCCTCCCGATGGCTGGCGAATTAACGCCGGCGACCGATCCGCGTTTCGGCGATTATCAGACGAACGCCGCTCTCGTGCTGGGAAAGGAGCGTGGCGAAAATCCGCGTGCCCTCGCTGAGAAAATCGCTGCCCATTTTGATGTTGGCGATCTCTGCGAAACGCCGGCGGTCGCGGGCCCCGGCTTCATCAACTTCACATTGCTTTCGGGCGCGATCGAGAAAAAGACGCTCGAAGTTCTGCGAGACGAACGGTTGGGAGTTTCCGAGACAGAATCACCACAACGCATCGTGATCGATTTCGGCTCGCCGAACGTGGCCAAGCCGATGCATGTCGGTCACATCCGCAGCACAGTGCTCGGCGACGGGCTGGCGAGGATCGCGCGATTCCTCGGGCATGAGGTAATCCGCGATAACCACATTGGCGACTGGGGCACGCAGTTCGGTATGGTCATTTACGGCTGGAAAAATCTGCTGGATCGACAAGCCCTGCAGCGCAATCCATTGGCAGAAATCGTTCGCATTTACAAAGAGACGAACGAACGAGCGACCAGTAATCCAGAGGTTCGCGAGGCCTGCCGCCAGGAGTTGGTCAAGCTCCAGGCGGGCGACAAGGAAAACATCGACATCTGGAACGAATGCGTCGCGTTTTCAATGCAGGATTTCGAGCATGTTTACAAATTGCTCGATATTCATTACGACATCCAATGCGGCGAAAGCTTTTACAACGATCGGCTGCCCGGCGTGGTCGAGCGCGTGCTCAAATCCGGCATCGCCGAAATCAGCGAAGGGGCGGTGGTCGTTTTCTTCCGCGATAATCCTGAGCTGGCCGATAAACCGCTCATCATTCGCAAGCGAGACGGCGGCTTCAATTATGCAACGACCGATCTCGCCACGGTCGATTATCGCGTCAACGAATTGAAAGCCGATGCGATTTGGTACGTGGTCGGCGCGCCGCAGATTTTGCATTTTAAACAAATTTTCCAGATTGCGCGACGCGAAGGTTACGCGGCCGATCTGCGCCACATCATATTTGGCAGCATCCTCGGCGAAGACCGCAAACTGATGAAGACGCGCTCCGGCGAGAACGTCCCGTTGCGTGACCTTCTTGAGGAAGCCTGCAAGCGCGCGCGGAAAATCGTTGAAGAAAAGAATCCGCAGCTTAGCGAAGACGAAAAGATAGGCATTGCCGAGAAGATCGGCATCGGCGCAGTGAAGTATGCCGATCTCTCGCAGTACCGGATGACCGATTACATTTTTTCCTGGGAGAAAATGCTTTCTCTGCACGGGAACACGGCGCCGTATTTGCAGAACGCCTACGTGCGCATCCGCTCCATTTTTCGCAAAGCAGGCGAATCCACTGTAGCCACGCCCCTGCGGGGCGTTGCGGACGGGACGGGCCATAGGCCCGTGGCTACAAGCCTTACGTTAACGGATTCGGCCGAAATCAATCTCGCCAAACGTTTGTGTGAGTTCGCCGAGATTGTTCCACAGGTGTTGAACGGCTTTCGCCCAAGCATTCTGGCAAATTATCTGTTCGAGCTGGCGAACAGCTTCCACACATTTTATGAAGCCTGTCCGGTCTTGAAATCAGACGAACCTTCACGCAGCTCGCGGCTGGCACTGTGCGATCTCACCGGGCGCGTTTTGCAGTGCGGTCTCGATCTTTTGGGCATCAAAGTGCCGGAGAGGATGTAAGAAAACGCCGAACGCCCAACGCCGAACGCCGAACGTCGAACGCCGAATGGTCGAAAGGCGTGCGCGATGATTTTTTCATTGGGCGTTGGACGTTGGGCGTTGAGCGTTGGACGTTTTCTTCCTTGCCGTGAACACGCAACAGCCGCGCATCCCAACCTGCACCTACCGAGTTCAATTCAATCGCTGGTTCACATTCTCCCAGGGGCGGGAGATCGTGTCTTATCTGCACGCGCTGGGGGTGAGCGATGTTTATGCGTCGCCATATTTTCAGGCAAGTCCGGATAGCCTGCACGGCTACGACATTACCGACCACAACAAGCTGAACGCGGCGATCGGTTCGCGCGCGGATTACGACGCGTGGATCGCAGAACTGCACGCGCACTCGATGGGACAGGTGCTGGACTTCGTCCCGAACCACGCCGGCATCGCCGACTCGCGCAACCAGTGGTGGATGGACGTGCTGGAAAACGGCCCCAGTTCCGGATATGCACCGTATTTCGATATCGACTGGCAACCGCGGAAATTTGACCTGCGCGGCAAAGTTCTCCTGCCAATTCTCAGCAACCAATACGGGCGCGTCCTCGAGCGCGGCGAATTGCAGCTGCGCTTTGGCGAGGGAACGTTTTATCTCCTTTACGGCCAGCGCAGACTGCCGATTGCGCCGGGAACGTATCGTTACGTTCTGGAAATTGCTTTACAAAATCTCGCCGACCAAAAGGACGAAGATTTTTACGCAGAACTGCAAAGCATTCTGACCGCACTCGAATATTTACCGAAACGCACCGAAACCGATCCAAAACGAATAGCAGAACGAATTCGCGAAAAGGCAATCATCAAACGGCGTCTCGAGCGTCGATGTGCGGAAGCGCCGCAGGTGCAACAGGCAATCGAAAAGGCGCTGGCCCAGATCAATGGGAAGGCAGGCGATCCGCGCAGTTTCGATTTGCTGGATGAGTTGCTTAACGCGCAATCTTATCGGCTGGCATTTTGGCGGGTTGCGGCCGAAGAAATCAATTACCGCCGTTTTTTCGATGTGAACGATCTGGCGGCGATTCGGGTCGAGTTGCCAGAGGTCTTTGACGCCGTTCACCGGCTAACACTCGATTTGGTAAGCGCAGGCGCAGTCACAGGCCTTCGCATCGATCATCCGGATGGGCTGTACTTGCCCCGCGAATATTTCGAGAAACTTCAGCAACGCTGCTCGAAAGCGCTCGGGATCGGATTGCCCAAAGATGGGCGCGCGATTTACATGCTGGCGGAAAAAATCCTCACCGGTTCTGAAACTTTGCCCAAGGAGTGGCCTGTGCATGGAACCACGGGCTACGATTTTGCGAATGAAGTGACTCAGTTGCTGGTCGATTCCTCGGCGGAAACGGCGATCACAAGAACGTTCCATCGTTTCATTGGTCACTCTGTGCCTTTTGGGCACCTGCTGTATGCGAAAAAGCTGCAGGTAACGAAACTCGCCCTGGCGAACGATGTCGATGTTCTGGGGAACATGCTCGACCGGCTTTCCGAGCAAACCCGATGGTATCGCGATTTCACGCTCGAGGCGCTTTCGCGCACCGTGCGCGAGACCATCGCCTGCTTTCCGGTTTATCGCACTTATGTCGCGCCTGATCAGCCTGTGAACGATGAAGATCGACAAATTATCGAGCGTGCAATCGCCGCGGCCAAGCGCCGCAACCCGGGAATGGACGAATCGATCTTCAATTATTTGCGCGACGTGCTGCTCTTTCGTTTTCCGCCTAACTTGAACGCTGCCGAACGTGCCGCGCACACGCATTTCGTTTTGAAATTTCAGCAGGCCACCGGGCCGATCATGGCCAAGGGACTGGAGGACACCGTCTTTTACATTTACAATCGGCTGACAGGACTAAACGAAGTTGGCGGCGAGCCGCAGCAGTTTGGGTCGAGCGTGGAGACGCTTCACGAGCGGAATCTGGACCGACAACGCAACTGGCCGGCGAGCTTGCTCGCCACTTCAACGCACGACACAAAACGCAGCGAAGATGTCCGGGCGCGGATTGCGGCGATTTCCGAAACCCCGGAGCTTTGGCGGCGTTCGTTGCAGCGCTGGCGTGCAGTGAATCGCCGCTGGAAACGGATGATCAATGACTTGGAGGCGCCGGATGCGAATGAAGAGTACCTCCTCTATCAAACTTTGTTGGGAATGTGGCCGGTGCAGGTAACCGGCGAACCAGAATCTGTGCCGGTGCCTGAGTACATCGAACGAATTCAAGCTTACATGGCCAAGGCGCTCCATGAAGCGAAGATCAACACGAGCTGGATCCAGCCGAACGAAGAGTGGGACACCGCCATGCGGGATTTCATCGCGAAAGTCTTGAACGCTTCACCGCGAAACAAATTTTTCCCGATTTTCCTGCCGGTTGCGCAGGAGATTGCGCGTCTCGGCGCGATTAATTCGCTCACGCAAACATTACTGAAGCTGACGTCGCCGGGTGTGCCCGACATTTACCAGGGCAGCGAGATTTGGGATTACAGCCTGGTCGATCCTGATAACAGGCGCCCGGTCGATTATCAGCTGCGCCAAAGAATGCTCGATGGATTGGCAACCGCGCGGCCAGATGAATTGATGCCGACCTGGCCGGATGGCCGGATCAAAATGTTTCTCACTCAGCGGGTGCTGCGATTTCGCCGCGAAGACCCGGATCTTTTCGAGCGCGGCGAATATCTGCCGGTTCAAGCGAGCGGGACATTTGCGGAATGCTGCGTCAGTTTCGCTCGGCGGTTCGAGAACAAATGGATCGTCATCATCGCGCCGCGACTCTCTGCGCGTATCGGTTTTCCGCCGATTGGGGAATTGTGGAAAGACACGGCTATTGAATTACCCGAAACGCTTTCACTCGAGAACGCGCATGATCTTTTTATGTGCCGGCCTGTCTCTCTGCAAGATCGCCAGTTAAAGGTCGCCGACGCATTGTCGGTTCTGCCATTCGCAGTGATCACGAACCTGTAGCCCGGCCACGGCGTCTGACACAGATACCCTGCAAAAATTGCGGCGGTGATTGCAGGCGTTTGATTCGCTCGCGCCGCTCGCTCACCCTCACGGGCTTTCCGTCTATCTCGCTCGGCGCCCGCCGGCTCGATTCTGTGAAACGCCAATCCTAATGGTGCCGCGCGAATTGCTGGAAAAGATCGACTAGCCAGGTTGAGAAATTGCCGAGATTCGCCAGCAAATCCGCGCCGAAATCTGCAAAGGTAATTTGCGGTGACGCGAGAATCAGCATCACGCTGAGCAGCAGCAGGTTCATCAAATAGATCACTACGAGCGAAAAAAAGGTGCCCTGTTCGCTGAGATCGGTTTGATTTTTCGGGATCATCCAGCAGGTGAATGTGAAATGAAAGGCCCAGGTCGCTCCAATGGCAGCGTAAAGCACGCGCCCATAGGGCTGCATGTTTAGAAAAAGGCTGAGTGCTCCGTAAATGGCGATCGCCAGAATGCTGTAGATCGGGAAAAAATAAGGCGCCAGCGCGATCCAGAAGTTGGCCTTGCTGGTGACGACGTGTCCGCCATCATGACTCACCCGAAACCGGCTAACGCGCCCGCCCATCAACCAAACCCAGAGCGCATGAGTCAGCTCGTGTCCGAAAACGTAGATCAAGATCGGGCGCGGAAGACCGAAGAAAGCAATCAGCCACAGAACTGCGCCCAATGAGAAAAACCAAAATTCTTCGCCTGCCCAGAGGCGTTGCGTCACGGTCGCGCGCGCGAAGGCAGTAAAAAACGTTTGACTGAGAATTGCGCAAATCGGCAGCAGGAAAATCGCGAACACAAATTTTACCCAGCGAGTCGGAACCAGCAGTGGTTCCGACGCAGCGACGAAGTTTCTGGATCTGACTCGCGCAACGCTTCGGACGACTTTACGTTCGCGCTTCGATTTGCGCGCGGTGCGATGGTTTTTCGATCTTCTATTTCGTGCTCTCAAATCGTCCGCAGATTACGCGGACTTATGCAAATAAAAGCAAGACTGAACCGCGAATCACGCGGATGAATTGTAGGGCAGGCGCATCGCCTGCCAGCCTGGGCAACCGAAGCGGTCGCCCTACAGCGATTGCTCGATCCTCACGCTCTCCCCAGGTAGGCGCCGGTGCGCGTGTCGATCTTGATCGTTTCGCCTTCCTTGATGAACAACGGGACGTTGATGCTTTTGCCGGTCTCCAACTTTGCCGGCTTGGTGACGTTGCTGGCGGTATCGCCGCGCAAGCCCTCCGGAGACTCCACGACCTTCAAACTTACGGATGCCGGCAACTCAACCTGCATCGGTTTGCCTTCTGCGTAGAGGACCTGGACAGAGAGATTTTCCACCAGATAATCTTTCGCGTCGCCGATAAGGTTTTCCTGCAACGTGATGGTGTCGTACGTCTCCGGGTCCATGAAGTGGTAGCCGTTGCGATCATTGTAACTGAACTCGAGCTGTTTTCGCTCGATCTCGACCAGCTCCACCTTGTCCGTGGAACCGAACCGGACATCGGCGCTTTTGCCAGTGTTGATGTAGCGAATGATCGCCTGGACGAACGCGCGCAAATTCCCTGGCGTGCGATGATGCACTTCGAGCACAATCGCGGGGTTGCCATTGTATTTAATGGCCATTCCTCGGCGAAGATCGTTGGCTGCGGCCATGAATGAAGAGTGATTCGTTACAAAAGTTACATCGTTACAACGTTGCCGCCTCCGTGGAGGCTACGGCGGCCCAGGCAAACATTGAAGGGGGGAGGCGGAGTTTACATGCAGTCGGCAATTTTGCAATTTGTAGGGCAGGCGCATCGCCTGCCGCTGGTCGGCAACCGACGCGGTTGCCCTACAATAATTTCAATCGCGTTAAATCCTGTGAATCGACAATGCCCACAGGTACATTGTCGTCGTCGATCACTACCAGATCGTCGATACGATGGCGTTCCAGCAAATTAAGAACTTCAACGGCAAGTTTGTCTTTATGCACCGTGACGGGATTCAGCGTCATCAGATCTGCTACAAGGCGTTCGCCGATCTTTGAATCGAATTGAAAATGCCGGACAAAATCGCCGTGGGTAAAAATCCCCACTAATTTTTGATCTTCGCCGGTGACAACGGCAGCGCCGGCGCGCACGCCGGTCATCGCCTTAAGCACATCGCGGACCGACGCGTCCGTAGAGACAATCGCCATCGCTTCGCGCGGTCGCATGATTTGATGGACGCGTGTGAGCATGCTGCGGCCGATCATTCCGCCGGGATGAAACTTGGCGAAATCTTCCTTGTTAAACCCGCGAGCCTCGAGCAGCACCATTGCCAGTGCATCGCCCAAGGCCAGCATCACCGTCGTGCTCGAAGTCGGCGCGAGATTCAACGGACAAGCTTCCTGTTCGATATTCACATCGAGGAACAGGTGCGCGTTTTGTGCGAGCGTTGACTTCGGATCGCCGCACATGGCGATGATCCTGACCTGGAACCGCGCAATCGCCGGCAGAATCTGGACCATTTCCTCCGTCTCCCCGCTTGCGCTCAGGGCGAGCACGACGTCGCCGTCGGCGATCACACCCAGATCGCCGTGCAAGGCGTTCGCGGAATCGAGCACTACGGCGGGCGACCCGGTGCTTGTAAGAGTGGCCGCGATCTTTGCGCCGATGTGCCCCGATTTTCCCACTCCAACCACAACCACTTTGCCGCGCGCGTCCGCGGTTTCCTTGATCAATTCGACGGCGCGGGAGAAATCTTCGCCCAGGCGATCCCGGAGCCGCTTGAGCTCAAAGATTTCTATGTCCAGGACGCGTCCGGCCTTTTCAAGATAGTCCATCGAAGTGTATAATATGTGGCCAAGGCGTGGTGACGGGCAAGACCGCCTATAAAGGCGGAACTTCCAAATCCCAATACCCAAGCCCCAAAGAAACTGCAATGACGAAACCAGGAAACGCCGTGGCGAGTGGATTTGAGTGTTGGAGCTTGAGATTTCTTTGGAATTTGGAGCTTGGGATTTGGAACTTTGAGACGTTAGTCTATGGCGCGCCTTCAAACGAAAGGAAAAATATGAAAATGTTCCTAATTGCAATCGCGGCCGCGCTGGCGAGCACTGCTGCAGCGCAAGAATTCAGAGCACCAATCGGCCCGCAAAAACCGGTGCGCGCAATGCCCACGCCGCCGCCGATGTTGCAACGCCCGCCCGTTGAGGGAGTGATTCCGCGCGCA
>Ga0193735_1000566_pt1 | contig 11802 bp, 7 predicted proteins | sample U1m2metaG_FD_145080 | JGI IMG/M metagenome (GOLD analysis project Ga0193735, IMG submission 145080) | Soil microbial communities from a riparian zone of the East river system, Colorado, United States - U1m2 | ecosystem: Environmental > Terrestrial > Soil > Riparian zone | place: USA: East River... | reverse complement strand
AACAATCGCCGCCGCACAGCTCGATTCTTTAGCGAAGCCTGCGCCGGCTGCTGCGTCGTGTTGCGCAGTGGCAGCACCCACTTGCCGGTGAGACCGCGTTGCTTCGCCGCATCGGCCGCCGTCGCGATCTCGGCGTCGGTCAACCCGTCGAGGTCTGATCGTTTATCGACGACGAGCGCACCCACCTTGGTTCCCGCCAGCAGCTTGTTGGAAAAATCTGTCCCAAGCTTCGACAGCTCCTGGTTGAGAGACCGCATCTTGATCTTGTCTGCCTCCGCCAGCTGCGCGCCCGCGCGTACGAAATCCCGGTTGTAGCGCTCGACGAGCGCCTTCTGCTCGGCATTCAGCTTGCCCGCCTCGCGGCGATCGTAGATGGCGCGCACGCGCTGAAAGAGCTGGTCGTTCAGGTAGATCGCATCCCGATGCGCGGCGAGCTTGGGAGCGACGACATCCTGAATCTTCTGCAGCGTGTCATTCGTGTTCGCCTGGACCACGGCGAAGAAAGTCTTCGAGGCCCGATCCAGCAGCACGCCCGAACGCTCCATCGCGACGATCGTGTTGTCGAAAGACGGCGGCTGCATTTGCTTGGCGATCACATCGATCTCGGCCAGCTGCAGGCGCATCCCTTCCTCGAGCGCGGGCTGGTAGTGCTCGTTTCTGATGAGATCGAATCGCGGAGCGTGATACGGTAGAGGGCTCTCGACCGCGAACGGGTTCGAGCCAAGGGACGCAACCGCTGCGGGGGACCGGTGCAGCAGCGGTATCCTGGCACAGCCGCCAGCGATCAGAACGGCGGCCGATATCGCCACCGCACGGGGGAAGGAGATTCTGTAGGGTAGTTTCATTGCGCTATCATCGCGGAAGAGTGGCTAACGCACCGGTGAGGAAATTACACCATGAATCGCGCGATGTCCCGCCTTGAAACGGTGAACACCTCTACAAACCGCGCGCTTCCGGCATAGATTGATTAGCCAGTGACCACGACGCTTCTTACTCTCTTCGTGCGATTCATGCGCGTTGGAATCGCACTCGTAACGGTGTGGTGCCTCGGGTGTGGAGCGTTCGAGCCGCTCGTGTCCAGCCTTCTTGGGATGGGAAGCTCTACGATGAGCTGCGGTTCGGATCTGAATGCAGGCTCGATCGCCTATCACAGTGCTCCCACTGCTAACGAACGCGCCGGGCCCGAACACGGTCAGACTGTAGGAGCACTGGAGCAAAGTGACGCCGGCAACTACTCGTGCTCCTGCGAGTCTTGCTACTCCTCCTCGCCAGTCACGATCTCGTTGGAGCTTCAGTCTCTGAGCGCTCCCGAGGCGATTCCAACAGCACCCGCGTTCCCCGAAAGCATCAACCGGACCCCGCTACTCCCGCCTCCGCAACTCTTCTCGTAGGGCGTGTTGCGTCCCGGCCCCGCCCGGACGCCCAGCAGCCGTGTATTCGCCGGCGCTCGGATCACATCAACAATGCGTAGTCACCGACTGCTCGCACCTCGTGCGCAGCGTCGGTGGCGCTAACCGAATCGAGAAGAAGAGACATCATGTCCGAATTCCTGCTCAATAGAGTATGTCGCCTCGCAATGAGGCTGACACACTCGTCTCGGGTGCTGCTCCTGTCAACCGCACTCGGTATTGCTGTCCGCGAGAGCGGTGCTCAATCGAGCGCTTCCATCCCAGCCGAGCGTGTGACGCTTCGTGAGGTTTTCGACAGCGTACGCGCCAATAATCCAATGCTTGGAGCTGCAAACGCCCACGTTCGTGCTGCGCGCGGAGGTCTGTTTTCGGCCAGAACGTGGAGCAACCCCGTAGTAAGCCTCGAAAGCCAGCAGATGGAGCAAGCTCAAGGCCTCCCTTCGCAACGGGAGGTCATGACGACAGCGATGCTCCCCCTCGATCCGTTCTATCAGCGAGGACCGCGCATCCTGCGAGCTCAAGCATTGATCCGGGCCAGCCAAGCCGACGTTCTAACTCAGCGGCAACAAGTCGCTCTCGACGCGGCGGACACATTCTACGAGGTGGCGCTGGCTCAGGTAAACGTGAGCGCTACCCGGAGTCTCGCGCAGTGGTTCGATACGGTGGTGACCTACAACAGCGTGCGGGTGCGAGAAGGCGTGACGGCCGAAGCCGACCTTATTCGCTCCGAGCTCGAGCGCGATCACGTTCTGAACGAGCTCGCAATCGCCGAAAGCGAGCTTGCCCGAGCCGAGGCGGATCTGCAAGCCTTCGTTGGGGCCAGGCAAGAGCCAGCGGGTGTTCAGGTTGAGGTCGATAGCCTGCCACTGGATACTTCGCGAACGATCACGACAGTCATGCGGCCTGAGGTCGAGGCCGCGCGTCAGCGCGTTGTCGCATCCGAAGCAGCAGCCGCGGGTGAAAAGAGAATGTTTCTTCGCGAGCTGGGGGCTATGGTCGGCACAAAGACAATGGGCGGATCGAGCTCACTGGTTACGGGATTCACCGTCCCCTTTCCTTTGCTCGATCAGAATCGTGGCAGCATCAGCGCTGCGCATGCCGAGCGCGACGCCGCCAAATTCGATCTGGAGCTCGAACAGAGGCGCGCGGATGCCGACCTCTCCGGCGCCGAGAAGGCCGCGCGCATCCTTTCCGAGCGGGTTGCCGCGTTCGGGAGCGGCAAAGTTGGGTACCTCGCGCGGGCAGAAGAGGCCCGTAGAATCGCGCTGGGCGCTTATCGCGAAGGTGGAACCACGCTCCTTCAAGTGATCGATGCCGCACGTGCGTGGAGGGAGGCCCGCGACAGTTATTTCGAAACGCTGTTCGCACAACATCGAGCCGTGATTCGATTACTGGCCGCTCGAGGCATCGATGTCCTCGACGCGTGGCCAGGAAGTCGGTCGGGAGCAAAACAATGAGACAGGCCGTCAACCGCGCATCGATCTACGCGCGCAATTGTTTGACTCGCAATCGGCTGACTGTGGTCTCAGTTGCGACCGCTCTTATTCTCGCGGGCGTAAGCTGCAGTCGAAAGTCCGATACCACCAAAGCAGCGGTATCTGATTCAACGTCGACGATGAAAGGCATGACGATGGATACAGCTGCGCGCGTCGACACTAGCTCCATAACCTTTACCGCCGCGCAGATAGAGCACGGAAAGATTCAGTGGGCGCCAGCTGCACTCGGTCAATCATCCGCGTCCGCGGTCATCCCCGGCACGATCATTCCCAACGAGAATCGAACCGCTCGCTTGAGCGCGCCCGCGGAAGGCAGAGTGGTGACGGTTCGCGTCCAGCCAGGTGACAGAGTTGGCCGCGGCCAGATTCTGGTGAGCCTCGTTGGTCCTGGCGCGGGCTCGGCACAGTCTGATGTGTCGAAGGCAGCTGCCCAGGTCACCGCAATGCGAGCGCAGGCAGGGTACGCGCGGGCTGCTCGGGACCGAGCCGAGCGCTTGCTGAGGCTAAAGGCAATTCCGGCTCAAGACTACGAGCGGGCCATTGCCGACGACCAATCGGCCAGTGCTTCCCTGTCCCAAGCGCTCGCCGAACAAAGAAGGGCGATCAGCTCCGCGGAGCAGTTAGGGGCTGGTGCTTCGCCGACTGGCGAGATGGTCCTGCGATCACCTCTATCCGGCGTCGTTTTGAGCAGGACTGCACAGCCAGGCGCAGTAGTTGGCGCGGGAACGCAGCTGGTGTCGGTTACCGATCCAACATCTCTCTGGCTCCAGGTGAATGCGCCCGAGAAGCTCGCGTCTCTTTTTCGAGTCGGCGGCATGCTTCACTTCACGGTTCCGGCCTATCCGGCCGACAAGTTCGACGCGCGGGTTACAGCCGTCGGAGCAGCGCTCGATCCGGACAGCCGCACTCTGCTCGTCCGCGCGACCGTCCTCAACGGAAATCAGAAGTTGAAGCCGGAGATGCTGGCGAGCGTCTCGGTCGAAGGCCAAGGCCAAACTGCCGTACCGGTCGTACCTGAGGGCGCAATTCAGCTTCTCGATGGTCGGCCCACAGTCTTCATCGCAAAGCCGAACAATCTCGGGGGCGCCACGTTCGTCCGCCGATCAGTGGAAATCGGAACGCGAACAGGATCTACGGTCGCGGTGATCCGTGGATTGGCGGCGGGCGAGCTGATCGTCACAGTGGGCGCTTACTCGGTGAAGGCGGAAATTCAGAAAGGCTCCATGCCCGCGATGGAGATGTAGATGGGAAAACTCATTAATGGATTGATTGCGTTCTCCCTCAAGCATCGAACCGCGGTGATCGCGGCCACGCTGGCGCTTGCGGCGGCGGGAGTCTGGGCCTTCCGCACGTTGAACACCGATGCATTCCCCGACCTGACTCCCAATCAGGTGATCGTGATGACGACCGTTCCGAGTCTCTCCCCGGTAGAAGTCGAGCAGCAGGTGACGTATCCGATGGAAACGGCAATGCTCGGATTGCCGCGCACGCTTGGCGTGCGCTCGATCTCGAAGGTGGGGCTTTCAGTCGTGACGGTGACATTCGAGGACGGCGTGGATCTCTATTTTGCGCGATCGCAGGTTCAGCAGCGAATGCTCGACGCGGCGATGCAGCTTCCGGCTGGCGCCCAACCGATGCTCGGTCCGCCAGCGACCGCGATGGGGGAGGTCTTCCAATATCTGGTTGAGCCGACGAGCGGGAGCCGCGACAGTGTGACTCTCATCGATTTGACCAACGTCCAGGAATACACGATCAAGCCGATGCTGAGGACCGTTCCCGGGGTAGCGGATGTCAACGCCTGGGGAGGATTGCAGCAACAATTCGAGGTGCTGGCGGATCCGAACAGGCTTGCCGGCTTCGGGCTCACGCTGACCGATCTGAAATCGGCGCTCGCGAACAACAACGCAAACTTTGGAGCCGGTTACGTCGAGGATCGCGGTGAAAGACTGACGCTGCGGGGGCTCGGCCGCGTCTCGGACACGACGGATATCGGGCGTGTGGTAGTCGCGACTCGTGGAACTACTCCCATTTACGTGAAGGATGTCGCTCGGGTCGTAGTATCTGCGGAGCCGAGATTTGGCGCGGTGACTCGTGATAGTCGCGGTGAAGCGCTCTCGGCAGTGGTCCTCATGCTCAAAGGATCCAACGGACGCGAAGTCGTCGACAGAGTGGTTCGTCGATTGGCAGAAATCGAACCGATCCTGCCTCCAGGAATTCGCATTCGGCCGTTCTACAATCAGGGGGAGGTGGTCACCACAACAACGCACACGGTTTTTCGAAACCTCATCGAAGGTGCGTTGCTCGTGATTGCGGTTCTTTTCCTCTTCCTCCGGAGTATTCGGGCGTCGTTGCTGACGGCGTCGGTGATTCCACTCTCCTTGCTCGTCGCTTTTCTGGCAATGAAGCGGTTCGGGATTACTGCAAATCTCATGAGCCTGGGCGCGCTGGACTTCGGTCTCATCGTCGACGCGTCTGTTGTCATGGTCGAGAACTTCATTCGTCGGATCGAAGGGCAGGATCAATCGTCGCCGGCGGCGACCAGGGATGTGTTGCGCGAAGCCGCGTTCGAAGTAGGCCGCCCGATCGTATTTGGCATCGCGATCATCATCGCGGTCTATGTTCCGGTTTTCACACTGGAGGGGCTGGAGGGCCGGATGTTCCGGCCCATGGCGTTCACCGTGTGCGCAGCCGTGTTGGGATCGCTGCTATTGGCTCTGACTTACATCCCGGCGGCTTCCTCTTTCCTGCTTGCTTCCTCTGGAACCCGATCGGAATCAAACCGCGCGCACGCGGAGCCGACGTGGTTTCTGGCTATTCGCTCGCGTTATGCACGCAGCCTGGCATGGGCGGTCGGTCACCGGAGAGCGGTCGTCGGAGGTGCATTGGCTCTTCTTGTGGTGGCGCTCGCCTCAGTGCCGTTCCTGGGGTCAGAGTTCATGCCGAAGCTCGACGAAGGCAGCATGTTGATCGAGACGCGTAGAGTGCCGAGCACGTCGTTGCCACAAGGAATTTCCGTTTCCGAAGAGGTAGAGCGAACGCTCCGCAGATTTCCGGAGGTGTCGAGCGTAGTGACGAATCTGGGAAGACCCCACGAGCCGACCGAGACCATGGCCCTCTATCAGGCGGATGTCTATGTCGGACTGAAACCCCGGCGCGGGTGGCGAGCCCGCTCGCTCGATCAGCTGATCGAGAGAATGGATGAATCGATGGGTCAGATTCCCGGTCTCGAATACGAGTTCAGCGCACCAATGCGGATGCGGTTGGATGAGGTGGTCTCCGGAGTAAAAACGGATCTCGGCGTCAAGATCTTCGGTGACAGCCTTCCGGTCCTTCAGGAGAAGGCCGATGAAATCCTGGCCCTCGTCGAGAAGGTACCTGGAGCCGAAGACGCATCTGTCGGAATCAGCGCCGGAGCCATGCAGCTCGAGCTTGATCTCGATCGGCCCACAATTGCCCGATTAGGTCTGAACGTGAACGACGTGCGTGAGGCGGTTGAGACGGGCGTAGGGGGGATGACGGCGACCGAGGTGATCGATGGCCGGCGGCACTTTCCCGTAGTCGTCCGGCTGGACGCGACGTATCGCTCGACACCTGAAGCCGTTGGACAGATCCTGCTGAGAACGCCGTCAGGCGCGACGGTCGCGCTGTCCCAGGTCGCCAACATTCGGACAGTCGAGGGTCCGGAAGTCGTGAATCATGAGAACGGACAGCGGTACGTGGTGGTCCAAAGCAACGTGCGGGGCCGTGACCTCGGTGGCTTTGTGGGCGACGTGCGTGAACAGGTCAGCAACAGAGTAAAGCTCCCTCCAGGTTATTTCCTCGTGTACAGCGGTCAGTTCGAGAACCAGGCGCGAGCCATGAAACGACTCGGTGTCATCGTGCCCCTGGTCTTGCTGATCATCGCCGGCCTTCTCTATGCGAGTTTTGGGAATTTTCGGCACGCATTGCTCGTGATGCTGAATGTCCCGTTTGCAATCGTCGGTGGAATTGCCGCGCTCTGGCTCCGCGGACTGCATCTCAATCTCAGCGCATCCGTTGGCTTCATCGCGTTGTTCGGCGTTGCCGTTCTGAACGGGGTCGTGATGCTGACGTACATCAATCAATTGCGTCAACGGGGAGCCAACCTCCACGACGCCGTTCGCGAGGGAGCGGAGATCAGACTTCGTCCGGTGCTCATGACCGCGCTGGTCGCCAGCGTTGGATTCATTCCGATGGCGATCTCGACGAGCGCCGGTTCAGAGGTGCAGCGTCCGCTCGCGACTGTCGTGATCGGCGGGCTGGTTTCTGCAACCGCGCTTACACTGCTCGTTCTCCCGACCGTTTACATCTGGGTGGAGGAACGGTTTAGTGCACGCTAGAGAGGGCGATGGCCACACCGGCCATCAGGGGCATGACCAGCACACCGGTCGACAGGGACACGAAGGGCATCAAAAGCGTCAAGAGCATCAAGGCCACGACCAACACGCCGGTCACAGCGTAGGCATGTTCCGCGACAAGTTCTGGTGGTCCGTTGCGCTCACGGTGCCAACAGTCGTTTGGTCGCCGATGATCCAGCAGTGGCTTCCTTTCCAGGCACCGACTTTCCCCGGCTCTCGCTACATCCCGGGAATCTTCGGAACAATCCTGTTTTTCTACGGCGGGACGGTCTTCCTGCAGGGTGCAGTTCGGGAAATAAAGGACCGACTGCCCGGCATGATGACTCTCATCTCGCTGGCCATCGTCGTGGCGTTCGGCTTCAGCCTAGCCGTGAGCTTTGGCTTTCCCGGGATGGATCTCTGGTGGGAGCTCTCGACGCTCATCACCATCATGATCCTCGGCCACTGGATCGAGATGCGGTCGATCGCACAGGCACAGGGCGCGCTCAAGGAGTTGGCGAAGCTCGTGCCCGACACAGCTGTGCGGCTGCTCGGCGACAAGCAGGAAGAAGTTCCGGTGTCAGATCTCCGCGAGGGTGACGTGGTCCTGGTTCGCCCGGGCGCCAGCATCCCCGCCGATGGAGAGGTTCTCGAGGGGACCAGCGCCGTGAACGAGGCGATGATCACGGGCGAATCGCGTCCTCTCGAAAAGAAACAGGGCGACAGAGTGATTGCCGGCACCGTGAACGGCGCCGGGTCTTTACGCGTTAAAGTGACGGGTGTTGGCGAACGGACCGCGCTCGCTGGCATTATGAGGCTCGTCGCCCAAGCTCAAGCCTCCCGCTCCAGGGCGCAGGCGCTCGCTGATCGAGCAGCGTTCTTCCTGACTGTCATCGCCATTGTGTCGGCCGTGATTACGCTCGCAGCCTGGCTCTTGCTCGGCGCGACCCCCGCCTTTGCGGTTGAACGTGCCGTGACCGTGCTCGTGATCGCATGCCCCCACGCACTCGGGCTCGCAATTCCGCTTGTGATCGCGATCTCGACTACACTCGGCGCTCGAGCTGGATTGCTCGTTCGCAATCGTCGCGGGTTGGAAGAAGCGCGGAATCTCGACGCCGTGTTCTTTGATAAGACTGGAACACTCACCCGCGGCGAATTCCGCGTCGTAGAGGTTACTCCAGCACCCGGCCTATCTGCCGACGATGTCCTGAAGCTCGCTGCTTCGGTGGAACTGGAATCGGAACACACAATCGCGCAAGGCGTCGTGAAGAGCGCCGAGGAACGCGGTTTTTCGTTGTCGCGGGCGGAACAGTTCCAGGCGATACCCGGTCAGGGGGTCAAGGCGGTCGTAGAAGGACGCTCGCTGATGATTGGCGGTCCCGCTCTTCTTCGTCAGCTCGGGATCGAGCTTCCGCCGGAGCTGGGTGATGCACTCGATCGTGCCAGCAGCCGCGCCCAGACCGCGATCACGCTCGTTGAAGGTCAGCGCGCCCTCGCCGTTCTGGCAGTTGCCGATGCGATTCGTGAAGAGTCGCACGAAGCCGTGCGCCGCCTCCACGAGCAGGGAATCGAAGTCATCATGATGACCGGAGATGCGAAGCCGGTGGCGGATGCGGTCGCAAAGGAGCTAGGGATCGACACAGTCTTCGCCGAAGTGGTTCCCGAGCAGAAAGCGTCGAAGATCGAAGAGGTCAAGCGGACCGGAAAGCGTGTGGCGATGGTCGGCGACGGAGTGAACGATGCTCCCGCACTCCTGACGGCGGATGTCGGTATCGCGATCGGGGCGGGAACGGACGTCGCCGTTGAGGCGGGCGACGTCGTGTTGGTGCGAAGCGATCCCCGTGACGTACCGCGAATCATCGTGCTCAGTAAGGCGACCTATAGGAAGATGGTGCAGAATCTCTGGTGGGCGGCCGGGTACAACATCGCGGCTATTCCGCTGGCGGCGGGTGTGCTCGCATCCCGGGGGATTGTGCTGAATCCGGCAGTCGGCGCAATACTTATGTCGTTCAGTACGGTAGTGGTCGCTCTCAACGCTCAGCTCCTTCGGCGGGTGCGCATATGAAGTTGATTCCAATCACGATTGTGGGTTGCCTCTGTGCGTTGCTGGCCGCAGTGCAGAGCGGGGCCCAGGAGCCTGCGAAGGAATCCGCAGAGTCAGCGCAACCCGCGGCGGCGCCGGGACGGATCGAGGATAACAGCTTTCTGATCGAAGAAGCATACAACCAGGAGGCCGGTGTCGTGCAGCATATTAGCACGTTCGCACAGCAGCGGGGAACGCGCGCCTGGGCCTACAACTTCACGCAGGAGTGGCCACTCTTCAGCCAGCGGCACCAATTCAGCTACACCTTGCCGATCGTGTCCGCTGGCCAAGGGACGGGCACCGGCATCGGCGACATCGCGCTCAACTACCGTTACCAGCTCACCGACGGGACGCGATCCGGAATTGCCGTAGCACCGCGATTCAGCCTGCTTGTGGCCACGGGCGATGAGCGCCGAGGCCGCGGTACAGGCGGCAACGGACTACAGGTAACCCTGCCGATCTCGGTCGAGCACTCGCCGAACTTCGTGACGCACTGGAACGCGGGCGCCACATATACGCCCTCGGCGAAAAACGCGCTCGGCGATAAGGCGGCCACCCGCAGCTACAACGCGGGCGGCAGCGTGATCTGGCTGGCGCGCACCACGTTCAACGTCATGCTCGAAGCGGTGTGGGCTCGCGCAGAGGAGGTGACCGGTCCGGGCGAGCGTGTGCCTTACCGGGTTTTCTACGTTTCACCCGGCGTGCGGGGCGCGATCAACTTCCCTTCCGGGCTACAGATCGTTCCCGGGATCGCGGTGCCGATAGGGATCGGGCCGAGCCGGGGGGATCGTCAGATTTTTCTTTACCTCAGCTTCGAGCACCCCTTCTCCCATTGAGCGCGGCTTCGGGATCTCTCTAGTCGCAACTAGCATCCACAAAACCGAAGCAGGGAGCTGTAAGCCGTGCAGCTTTTTCGCTGGGAGCTTTCATACTGGCGTTTAAGATGCGCGGCGATCTTGGATCGTTTCCAAAATGAAGATCTATAAGAGTCCGTAAGAACCAGCATCCACAGCTCTATACGCCGACAGAAAAGCTCCAAGCGAGCTAGCTGTAAAGCTTTAAGCTCCCTGCTTGGGTTTTGTGGATGCTCCGGAACGTGCACCTCACCCCGACGCCGAGAGTTTTTAGTGAGACGCGATCGGCTCCACGACGAGCACAAAGAACGACCCCGGAACAACTGGCGGTCGCCGCCGAGGATTGGCCGCCGTTGAATCAGGAACCGGCCCGAACCTGGCCGAAACGACGTAGATCCGATGACTGGCGGGATCCAACCCCATGTTCCTCGCGCCCTGCGCCGTTTGAACATTCTCGACGACGTGATATGCATCCGGCGAATCCTGGTGGATCACCGTCAGCGTTCCATCGACATTCGACGCGTACACGTCGCGCTTGACCGGATCATAGCCGGCACCATCGACGCCGCGGCCGATCGGCACCGTCGTGATCACCTTGCCGTTCTTGTAGTCTGAGACGGCCATCACTCCGCTCCGGCAGCCGCTGAATAACCTCTGACGCCTGGTGTCGATGGCCATCGAGACCGGATTCTTGCAACTCTCGGTCGACCAACGACGCGTGACGGTGAGATTCTTAGCGTCGAGCTCGACGATCTGGCTGCTGTCGACGAGGTTCACGTAGATCTTCCCGTTCCGAGCCGATTGTCCGTACTCTGGCTTGCCGCCCAGTGCGACGTTGGCGATGAGCGTTCCCTTCTTCGGATCGATGACCGTCGTCGAATTCGCATCTCCGTTGAAGGAGAACACGCGACCGGATGAAGGATCGTAGATGATTGCGTCGGCGTCTTCGGCTGCCGGAATCCTGCCGAGCGTCTTGTACGTCTTTAGGTCGAACATCACCACCGAGCTGTCGTTGCCCGACGTCGCGAAGCCGTGCCCCGTTCCCGGCGCCAGCGCCACGCCGTGCGCGCCGTTTATCCCCGTCACCGCGGCGATCAGGTGTCCGTCGTTCATGTCGACGACCATGACCCGGTTCTGTCTTCCGATGAACAGCCGATGGTTGGGCGCATCGGGAATCACATAGTCCCACCCTCCGTCGCCACCGACGTTGTAGGTGTGGGTGATCTCATACGTCTGCGCGGACAACGGCAGTCCGATCAAGGACAAGAAAAGCATCAATCGACGCATGAATCCTCACTGCGTGCAGGTACAGTTCTAGAGCTCGCAACTAGCATCGCGTTCTCGACCCCGTGAATCCTAACGCTGCCTCCCGCGTGGATCTTCTTTAAGAATGATCTCCCCGAAATCGCTGCCGGGGGGCAGATGGACGTACTGGACGTCGGTTGCAAAGCCGCGCTTGGCCGCACGGACGGTCGCGTGCGGGAACTTCACATTGAGGAACAGAAAGCGTCCCGCGGCATTCGTCAACGTCTGGGCGATTGGACGCGCGCCGGGTCGGGCTCCGTCAAAGAGGGATACCTCGGCTCCGACGATTGGTTTTTTCGC
>Ga0193735_1000565_pt1 | contig 11803 bp, 12 predicted proteins | sample U1m2metaG_FD_145080 | JGI IMG/M metagenome (GOLD analysis project Ga0193735, IMG submission 145080) | Soil microbial communities from a riparian zone of the East river system, Colorado, United States - U1m2 | ecosystem: Environmental > Terrestrial > Soil > Riparian zone | place: USA: East River... | reverse complement strand
AAACGATTTCGAAGCGCGGTTCTTCGCCGAAGTTATCGATGCTGGTGATGTCTAAAAAATAGTCGAACGAAAGTTTGTCTCGGGAGAATTTCGCGATCTCGCGAAGATCGCTCGGCCCGATCGTATAAGTCGTTTCGCCGCGAAATTCAGTCTTGCTCTGAATTTTCTCGCCAAACGATTTATCGAATGAGGCGAGCAGTTCCGCGCCAGTCATGTATCACGCTGTTGTAGGGCAGGCGCTTCGCCTGCCGGGTCGTGTGGGAAGGCAAGCGAGGCGCTTGCCCTACAGTTCAAAATTCTAGAGCGCATGCTCATCCGAGGACTTCCTCAAGCTTTTCCGCTAATTCCGGCTTCTGATTCCTAAACGACTGTTCACGAGAAATTTTTTCCTGCAATTTCATCAGACCTGCCAGCAACGCTTCTGGACGCGGCGGGCAACCGGAGATGTAAACGTCCACTGGGATGAGCTGATCGATTCCCTGAAGCACGGCGTAGGAGCGATACATGCCGCCCGTAGACGCGCAGGCTCCCATCGCTATGACCCATTTCGGCTCCGGCATTTGCTCGTAAATTCGTTTCACCGCCAGCGCCATTTTATAAGTCACCGTGCCGGCCACGATCATCACGTCGCATTGCCGCGGCGAGAAGCGCATCACCTCCGCGCCGAAGCGGGCGATATCGAAGCGCGATGCAGCCGTCGCCATTAACTCAATTGCGCAACAGGCAAGACCCATCGGCATCGGCCAGAGTGAGTTTTTCCGCACCCAATTGAGCGCCGCGTCGAAGCGCGTGAAAATCACGTTGCCTTCGATCTTGGAATCGTAGGCTGTCGAGCGAGCCTCCGTCATCACTGAACCTTAAGTTCACGCTCCACCCTCGCAAGAGAAAACGAGCCACAGATTGACACGGATGAAACACGGATTACGAAAAAGACACACAAACGTCCCAATATGAATCTGTGTTCATCTGTGGCTAAATTCATGATTCGCTCCAGTACACGAACGCCATGACGGAGTTAACACGCACTCATCTCGATGCCCTCGAGCAGTTGTTGCCGCGTTTGAGAGATTACGGAAATGAATGACTAACGCGCCGGGTTTATTGTCCATTAACTTCGCGGGGTCATCCCGAATCCCGAATGCTTTCGGGATGAGGGACCTCACAATCGTAGTGCGGATATTCTAGTAATGAGCGTGATCAACCAGCCCGTGTGAGGTCCCTCGCTTCGCCCGGGATGACACGCATATATTAGTTGTACAGCTTAGCCATTACACGACGCGGTGACTTTTAAAATTCGCGACGCGAAATTGAGCGATGCACCAGCGCTTGCGGCGTTGATGTGCGAGCTCGGCTACCAAACAACTACCGCAGAAATGCGTCAGCGTTTGAAATCCATCTTAAGCGATGCGCACTACCGCACATTTGTCGCGGCAATCGAAGGCCGGGTTTGCGGAATGATTGGCACGTTTGCGCTTCCCAGCTACGAGCACAACGATTTGTCTGGGCGAATTCTTGTGCTGGTTACATCGAGCACGTCGCGTCGCGGCGGAATCGGCCGCGCATTGATTGCCGCCGCAGAAGGAGATTTTGCGCGTAGAGGAGTTAGCCGCATCGCTGTGAACACGCGGCTTAGCCGGCAAGACGCGCAAAAGTTTTACGAGGCGCTAGATTACGAGCGGAATGGATGGCGCTTTGTGAAACAACTCCCAGTGAGTGAATGATGGCGTGGAATGTGGCAAGCGTGGAGTGCTTTTTCAATCACAGCGATTGCATGGGGGGTTGTTCAAAACGCCTGGCCGGCGGAGACTCCAAGTGAGCCTGTGGAAGTGGAAGAAGTCAGGGTAACAGGAGAGGCGACGGGCTCGCTCACTTCTTCGTCCCCAGAGGAATCCGCGAAACAAAAGCAGCAGGTTCCCGGCGGTTTCACGATCAAGGATGCCGAGGAAATGAAACTTGGCCGGGCATCGAACTTTGAAGATTTGCTGCAACGCGCACCTGGAGTTTTTGCTCAATCGGAAAACGGTGGTGAAATATCGAAAATTTCAATTCGCGGTTCCGGCATTACAGCAGAAGACGAGCCGCTCGGCGTCATGTTTTTGCTCGATGGCCTGAGCTACACCTACGGCGATGGTGAAGCTATTCTTGAAGACGTCGATGTTAGCGCGCTGAGCCGCGCGGAGATTTTTCGCGGTGCAGCAGCGTTCAAGTATGGTCCGCTCACGCTCGGCGGGGCCATCAACCTTGTGCCATTTACCGGTTACGATGCCGCGCCTTTTCAAAGTCGAATCGAAGGAGGAAGTTTTGGTTACCTTCGCGCAAACGCCACCAGCGGCGCAGTGGAAGGGCCGGTGGATGAATTTGCGTCGGTCAGCTTCCGATTGCGCGACGGATTTCGCGAACACAGCCGTGAGAACACAGAAATTCTTTTTGCGGATGTCGGTTATAAATTGAGCGAACAGATTGAGAATCGCTTTTATTTGACGCTTAATCGCACCGACCGTCAGCTGCCCGGCGGTTTGACGAAATCAGAAATGGAAGAGGCGCCATCACGGGCGAATCCCTTGGCAATTGCACAGGATTGGAACAAACAATGGGAGCACATTCGGCTGGCGGATAAGCTGAGTATTCGGACCGACGAGATCCAGTTTGATGTTGGCGTGTTCTGGTTTTACCTCGATCTCACGGACCGCGGTTTTTTTTCACCCGACTTCCGGGCGGGAATCGAAGAGGTTTATTCGAACAATTTCGGCGGCAACCTGGATTTCGTTAGTCGCCGCGAACTCTTTGGCCGCCGGAATATCCTTACCATCGGTGTGAGTCCCCAACTTGAAGACGAGCACACCCAAAATTACGAAAATAATTTCGGGCACCCAGGCGCAACCACGGCGCGGAATGAGGGGATTTCAGTCAATGTTCCGGCTTATCTCGAGGACCAATTTTATGTCGCGCAGCAATTGTCGATTCTCGCCGGGGCGCAGTTGATTCTCGCACAGCGCGATTTCCGAGATTATTTCCTTCGCGGCGCGGAAAACCAATCCCACCTGCAGGATTATTATGGCTTCAATCCAAAGCTGGGCGCCATTTACGAAATCAATCACGACACGCAGGCATTTGTGAATTTCAGCCGCAGTTTTCAAGCGCCCTCGTTTGAGAGTCTAGTCGAGTTTACGGAGGGTCCGGATTCCATCGCCGCTTACACGCCACTCCAAGCGCAACACGCCTGGACCATCGAGATCGGCACACGCGGCGAATATTCGCGACTTCAGTGGGAGTTATCGCTCTATCGCTCATGGTTCCGAAATGAATTGCTCGAGCTCAACGATATTTTTGGGAATGATATCGGTACCGTAAACGTCCCTCGCTCGATTCATCAGGGAATCGAAGCCAGCCTGGAAGTGGAATTGCTTCAGGGCATCCTGTTTCGCAAACAAGCGAACCGACCAGGAGATCGCTTGTCTTTAGACCAAAGCTACACGCTCAACGATTTCCATTTCGATCAAGACCCGGTTTACGGCAATAACCGCATCGCCGGAATCCCGATCCACGTCTATGAAGCGCAACTGCTTTACGAAGGACCGTTCGGTTTCTATGCCGGGCCAAATGTGCAATGCAATCTCTCTCGCTACCCGGTCGATCATGCAAATACGTTCTTCGCCGATGCTTATGCCCTTTTGGGGTTCCGTGCCGGCTTTCGACACAACAAAGGGTTCTCAGTATTTCTGGATTGCAAGAATCTTACTAATCAGCGCTACGCTTCCTCCATCGACGTAATCGCCGACGCGCAAACAGCTGAGCGTGCCGAGATTTTTCACCCCGGCGATGGGCGGGCCTTTTACGGTGGAATTTCGTGGAGTTGGTAAACTCCTTTTACGTTGAGGATCTCGCGAATCGAGCAGAAAGGTGTTCCCAACAATACGCCGAAGAAGCGCACCCTTATGAAATCCAGATTGTTTTCGCATTTGTGAATTCGCGAATGCCGGCGGCGCCGAGCTCGCGGCCGAAGCCGGAACGTTTTACGCCGCCGAACGGCAGACGCGGGTCGGAGGCGACCATTGCGTTGATGAACACCATTCCACTATCCAGCTCAGACGTGAAAAGTTTCTGCTCCTCGGGATCGTTGGTCCATGCGCTGGAGCCGAGACCAAATGTGGTGTCGTTCGCCAGTTCGATCGCGTCATCCGCATTGCGGACGCGGAAAATAGATGCGACCGGGCCGAACACTTCTTCGCGGTACGCGGGCGAGTCTTTCGGCACGTTAACAAGAACAGTCGGTTCGTAAAAAAATCCCGGGCCATGAATGCGATTCCCGCCGGTCAGTAATTTTGCCCCTGCGGCGATGGTTTTCTGAACCTGATCGTGCACGCCTTGTAGGATTTGCTCTGTTGCGAGTGGGCCGATCTCAGTCTCCGGATCCATTGGGGCGCCGACCTTCAGAGCGCGCATGCGTGCAACGAACTGATTGAGAAACTCGTCGTAAATCTGATCCGCGATCATAAATCTTTTTGCCGCGATACATGATTGCCCGGTGTTGATTGTGCGTGCTTTAACCGCGGTGCTCAGTGCGCTCTCGAAATCTGCACTGGGCATCACGATGAACGCATCGCTGCCGCCGAGCTCCAGCACGCTTTTTTTGATCTCGCGCGCGGCCGTGCTCGCCACCGCGCTTCCGGCTTTTTCGCTGCCCGTTAGCGTCACTGCTTTTACGCGGCGATCGACAATCACTTTTTCCACCTGATTCGGTTCGATGAGCAGCGTTTGGAAAACGCCGTCATCGAATCCGGCGCGGCAAAAGATTTCTTCAATGGCCAGCGCACACTGCGGCACATTGGACGCGTGCTTCAGCAGTCCGACGTTCCCAGCCATTAGCGCAGGTGCAGCGAATCGAAATACCTGCCAGAACGGAAAATTCCATGGCATGATCGCGAGCACCGGTCCGAGCGGTTGATACTGGACGTAGCTCTCAGCGGCGTCGGTCTGCGCTACCTCATCCTCCAAAAATCGTTCTCCGTTCTCGGCGTAGAATTGGCAGCCCCGCGCGCATTTCCCGACCTCTGCGACGGAATCGCGAAACAGTTTGCCCATCTCGAGAGTGATAGTCTCAGCGTATCTTTTCTTTTCCTGAAACAGCAACTCGCCCACGGCGTGCAACAGCTCGGAGCGCTGCGTGAACGTGGTCCGACGATATTTCCGAAATGCGTTTTCTGCGCAGCTCAGTCGTTTCTCGATTTCCGCATCGTCGACAGGAGAAAACTCCTTCAGGTTTTCGCCTGTCGCCGGAGTGGTCGAAGTGATCGGCATACGATTTAATAAACGCTCGCCAGCCATCTGTCATCCTGAGCGAAGTGAAGGACCTCTCCTACGAAGGGGCGGCACGTTGAGTAAATAGCGTGACCCACGATCCTATGTGCAGCTCCTCGCTCCGCTCGGAATGACCTGCGTTGCTTGAAGTGCCCGTTACAAGCGCAGCCCTTTTGGAATTAGAACGCGATCGAGCAAATCGAAAAACCATTGTACCAACAGCGCCAGCAGGGCTGCTGGAATCGCGCCTTGCAGGATCGTTACGTGATCGTTCAGGTTGAGGCCGCTCAAGATCGGCTCGCCCAGGCCTCCGGCTCCGATTAATGCCGCGAGCGTGGCAGTGCCAATATTGATTACAGCGCTGGTTTTGATTCCAGAGAGGATCGAGCGTGACGCCATCGGCAGATAAATTTCCCAGAGCCGCGTTATTGGGCTGAGTCCCAATGCAATGGCAGATTCTCGCAGCGATCGCGGGATGTCTTGCAATCCACTCGCGGTGTTGCGCACGATCGGCAGCAACCCGTAAAGAAAAAGCGCGGCGATGGCGGTCCGGGCATTGATGCCGAAAAATGGTAGGGGCACAAGCAACGCCAGCAACGCGAGCGATGGTATTGTTTGGACGACGCCGGTAAAACCAAGAATAGCGTGGCCAATGAGACCACCGCGACTGGCAATGATGCCAAGCGGAATGCCGACGATCACCGAGAGCAGCAGCGAAAATCCAGCGAGTTGAAGATGGCGGAGCGTCCAGCGCGCCAGCTTCTGTGGAAACGATTCGGCCAAGGTATTCCTCGATCCTGCGCCGCCTTCAAAATATAAATTTGCCGCTCTCGTGTAATTTTTTGTGCGTTCGGCTTCCGCATTGAGGCGAATCATCCGTTTTTCATCGAGCGTTCCTTCCATGCGACGCAATGCAGCAATTGCATCCGCGCGCGTAGACTGTCGAAATAAGAAGACCGCCTCATACTTTGGAAAAAAGTGAAGGTCGTCTTCCAGAACGACGAGATCATTTTGTTCAATCTTTGCGTCCGTCGAATAGGCGTCCTTTACGTCAATTGAGCCGTTGGCAAGCGCGGCGTACCCGAGTGCATGATCGATGCCGACGACGTTTTGCTGGGGAAGGGCGTAACGCTCGCGCAGCGGTTGCCAGCCATCTTGCCGGTCAAGAAATTCGTGCGTGAGGCCGATCTTGAGCTCCGGATATTTTCTTAGATCGCTGATGGTGCGCCCGCCCAGTCGTTGCGCTTCGCTACGTCGCATCACTAGCGCATAAGTATTGTTAAACCCGAGTGGCTCGGTCATTCCCACCCCTAATTTCGCGAGCGAGGTGCGAGTTTCTTCCAGTGATGACGCGTGATCGCCTTTCAGAATCTCCTGCGCAATCGTTCCGGTGTATTCGGGGTAGGCGTCGATTTGCCCGCCGCGCAGGGCTTGCCAGAGAATGATGGTGCCGCCCATGCCCTGCCGATGTTCCATTGGAATTCCGGCGTCGATTAACGTGCGCTTTGCAATTTCTCCCAGCACGTATGATTCCGTGAATTTTTTGGAACCGATTACGACATCCGCAGCGAACGAAGAATGAATCAGGAAAAAAGGAATGCAGGAAAAAATCAGAAGAAAATCTGGAAGCCAGGAAACCAGGAAAAATAGGATACTTGAATCCCAATTCCTGGATTCCTGGTTTCCAGATTCAAATATTTCTTCTTTTCCTGCTTTCCTGATTCGATTCATAGAGTCGCGATCCCGCGTTGCGCGCTGATGAATTCCGAAACAAACGCGTTCGCGGGTTTGTCGCGGAGATCGGTAACCGTACCTTTTTGCACCACTCGGCCTTCATTCATGAGGACGATTTCGTTACCGAAATAAGTCGCTTCCGCTAAATCATGAGTGACGAAGAGCACCGTCTGTTCCAAGCGCGCGAAAATTTCTTTGAGATCCTTTTGCAGAGAAGCGCGCACCAGCGGATCCAGAGCGCCGAGCGGTTCGTCAAGCAATAGCAGTTGGGGTGCGAGCATCAAAGCGCGCATCAAGCTGACGCGCTGCCGTTGGCCACCTGAAAGTTCGACAGGATATCGCGGGAGCAGGTTGCCGGAAAATCTTGTCAGCTCGCATAATTCGAGCAGCCGCTTCTGCATTTCCTCGTGGGATTTCCCAACGTGGCGCACCATCAACAGGACATTGGCGCGCGCGGTCAGGTGCGGGAACAGCCCGCCTTCCTGGATGACATAACCAATCCGGCGGCGAAGATTGTCGATGTTATTGGGGTTAATAGGTTCTCCGCCCAAGTCGATGCGGCCGGAGTCCGGCTCGATCAAACGGATGATCAACCGCAGCAAAGTTGATTTGCCACACCCGCTCGGACCGATGAGTACAGTGGTCTTGCCGCGCTCAATCGAGAGATTCGTTGGGTGCAACGCGACCGCATGCCCGTAGCGTTTGCTGACTTCGATGAGTTTAACAAGCGCGCTCATTGCGGAAGGGTGATGCAGGCAATCCTGCCTGCAAGTTCTTGCTCTGCAAACACGCTACCGGCAGACAGGATTGTCTGCCTCACGTTGGGACAACAAAATAGAAAACGCCGAACAAGCGCGCATCGTCAGTCCACATCTGCGCAAATTCGAATCCAGCTTTGCGGGAGAGTGCGGCAAACTCTTCCGGTGCGTATTTGTAGGAAAACTCAGTGATGATTTTTTCGCCACGGCGAAAATGGAACTTGCGCTCGTCAACGTGAACAAAATGATCGATTTCGCTGACCAGGTGCATTTCAATCCGGCCGGCGGCTGAATTGTAGATCGCGCGGTGCCGCCATTGATCGAGATCGAAATCTGCGCCCAACTCGCGGTTGATGCGCTCTAACAAATTCAAATTGAATTGCGCAGTAACGGCAGCCCTGTCGTTGTAAGCGGCTTCGAGGACAGGCTCGTCCTTTTTTAGATCAACGCCGATGAGCAGCCCGCCCTCTCGGCGGCAAACATTGGCTACACGACGCAAAAATTCCGTCGCTTCGGTCGGCTCGAAGTTCCCTATGGTCGATCCTGGGAAATAGACAATGTTGCGCGAGACGTTGCGGCTTGGTGAAGGAAGCGCGATAGGTTGCAGATAATCAGCGCAGACTGGCAGTCGATTCGCCTAATTGCTTTTCCGAAATATCGACTGGGATGTAAACAGCGGGACTCTCGAGCGCTTCGATGAGAATGCGAGTCTTGGTGCCGGCGCCGGTGCCAAGTCCGATCAGCTCGATATTTGGCCCGAGGCGCGATGCGATATCGGCGCGATTTTGATCCAGAATGTCGATCTCAGTCCGAGTAATATAATATTCCGGCAACTCGCAAATTTTTTGAAACAATGCCGCGCCCCACTCATCGTAAAAATATTTGCACGGGAGCGTGCGCGGTTTGGCCGAAAGACCAGCAATTACATCCGCAAGAAAATCCGAGGATTCTGGCGCGGAAAGCTGCTGTAGGGCAGTTAGGGAATCTCCGGTCATTTTCGCATTGAAAGCGGCGCGCCCGACGGTCGCGCCCTACCAGATCATTGCGGATCGCGTGCGAGTCTGATGCCTGTAAACTGCCAGCGTTTTTCCGGTTGGAAGAAATTGCGACACGTGCGGCGAATGTCACTGCGCGAAGTGACGCAGGAGCCACCCCGCAAGACGTATTGATTGCACATGAACTTGCCGTTGTATTCGCCGAGCGCACCCGGAGCTGCGCGATAACCGGGATAAGGCGAGTACGCGCTGCGCGTCCATTCCCACACGTCGCCGAACATTTGGTGAAGATGTCGATCGTCTCCCGAGGCAGACAATGCGCGTGGATGAAAGTTTTCCTCCTCGACAAAATTTCCTTCGATTGGACAATCCAGCGCAGCGCGCTCCCATTCGAACTCTGTCGGGAGACGCGCGCCCGCCCAGTTCGCATATGCGTCGGCTTCGAAATAACTCACGTGTGTCACTGGCACGGATTCCTCGACGGCGCGAAAACCTGAGAGTGTGAAGTGCCACCAGGCACCGTCACGTTTCGTCCAATAAAGAGGCGCTTGCCAGCGCTGTTCGGTCACCGTCATCCATCCGAGCGACAACCAGAATTCCGAACGCCTATAGCCGCCATCTTCGATGAATTCAATGTATTCGCCGTTCGTTACCGGCCGCGAGGCGAGCGAAAATGGGTGAACCAGCGCTTGATGGCGCGGCCCTTCGTTGTCGTAAGCGAATCCGTGTCCGTCATGACCGATTTCGACGGTTTGTTCGTCGAATTCGACAAACTGGTAGGGACGGCACTCCGTTGCCGTTCGTTCTTCGGCGCGCGCGGAGTGAGGCGCCCTACCGCCTCGAAAAACGGGATAGAGCGGATTTTGCGCGAAGACGTGTTTGATGTCGGTGATTAGCAGTTCCTGATGTTGCTGCTCATGATGGATGCCCAGAACAAGGATCGGTTCGATCTCATCGAGTAGCTTTTCGTCGGCATCGGAAAGCAGATTGTCGATATGCAAATCGATCGACGCGCGGTAACGCCGTGCCTCTCTTACTGTTGGGCGCGAAATTAATCCCCGCAGATCGCGGCGGTGCATATCACCGGCAGCATTATAGTAGGAATTGAAAAGATAGGCGTACTCTGGAATTTCCGACTGATAATCCGGCATGAATTTTTTCAGAATAAACGTCTCAAAAAACCAGGTGGTATGGGCGAGGTGCCACTTGGTGGGGCTAACATCGGGCATCGATTGCACGACGTAATCTTCTGGTTCGAGGCCTGCGCACAGCGTTGTGGTAAAATTCCTGAGCTGTTTAAAACGAGCCAGCAAGCGTTCAGCGCGTGCTGGACTCGGGTGAAAATGAGATTGCTTCGCCGACACCAGATTAGTGGCGGCTTCTACTGAGGCTGAACTCAAAGAATTTCTCCCTCTTGTTCGATTTCTTCCCGGCGCGCCTCGAGCATCTGGTCGTGAGCCGCTTCCTCGAGCCCGTCGCTTACGAGATGCTCGCCGACTGTTTCCTCTTCGTCGGTACCGGGACGCGGCATGCGGTGACCTTTGGAGCTGGCGACCACGGTCCACTCTTCCGTCAAATCGGCATTATCGGAAGTCTCTTCGGGCGGCGTATTATTTTCCTCGCCCCCCAATTCCCGGCGGGCCTGCTTCCAATCAGCGTCGGTAAATTCATTAGGATTGCGCTCGTCGATCATTGCGATCTCCCTTGCGCGTCTTTCCACTTCCTCGGGGGAAGGCGCGCCAAGCCCGTTGCCGTGCACTTCGATTTTCCCCGGGCGAGGTTCTGAGTAATCGTTCATAACTAATACTACGAAAGTCGATGGCCTCCTGCTCGCAATACATTTTGGACTACAGATTCGAGGGTTGCAATACAAGCGGTAAAAACAGGCATTCGGTCGCTGAAGATATGTCCCACGAGAATTTGATTGAGCTCGAAGACGGTGCCGTCGTTGCTTTTGAAGAATACGGTGACGCGAATGGAGTGCCGGTGATGTTTTGTCATGGATGGCCAAGCTCCCGCACAATGGCGCAACTTACAGATGAACCAGCGCGCGAGCTCGGTATTCGCATCATCTCAGCTGACCGCCCGGGTATTAGTGCCTCGAGCTTGCAGCCCGATCGGAAGTTGACTGATTGGCCACGCCTTGTGGAGCGAATCGCTGATCATCTCGGTATCCACGACTTTCGAATGCTCGCGATCTCCGGCGGCGCGCCTTATGCGTATGCGACGGCCACGGCAATGCCTCAGCGAGTACGAGCAATCGCCATAGTCGGCGGCGCTCCCCCCCTTGCAGAAATTAGCGACTCCAATGGATTGCTGCCGCTGTACCGCTGGATGCTGGCACTGTATCGAACCCAACCGCGGCTGTTGCGAAGATTATTTTACCTGGCGCGGCCGGTGCTCTCACTGCGACCGCCTCTCCGCTTTCGCCCGCTGCTCTTAAAAATGCTGTTGTTGCGGCCATGCGACGCCGAAAGCTTGCGCGACGCGGCGGCATTCGAAGCTATTTTTGAAAGCCAGCGGCGGGCCTGGCGAGCTTCGGCTGAAGGAGTGGTGGCCGACGCTCAGATTTACGCGCAGCCGTGGGGGTTTGCCATTGAAGATGTGCGTGTTCCGGTTCGACTGTGGCATGGTAAAGAAGATCGGGCTTTCTCAGTTCATTTGGCCGAGGAACTCGCGAACCGATTACCCAATTGCCATGCGCGATTTGTTGACGATGCAGGGCATTATTCGCTGCCCATTCGACATATGCGCGACATTTTGAAGGACCTGATATCCTTCTAGCGCCAAGCTCCTGCGCGCATCTACCGCGGTGAAGCGCGTTGCTCGGCACATCGGACAGGAGTGAGATTGCCTGCAACATTTGCCCGACCCAGAGCAAGATCGGCGCGTAGTTTTGCCTCCATCATTTTGTCGAATGAGAAATGCTCGGTTGCATAACGCAAACCATTCGTTGCGCAGGACGCGGCCAGCTTTGGATCGCGAATAAATTCCATGATCCCATCAGCCAGCACCCGG
>Ga0193735_1000564_pt1 | contig 11825 bp, 11 predicted proteins | sample U1m2metaG_FD_145080 | JGI IMG/M metagenome (GOLD analysis project Ga0193735, IMG submission 145080) | Soil microbial communities from a riparian zone of the East river system, Colorado, United States - U1m2 | ecosystem: Environmental > Terrestrial > Soil > Riparian zone | place: USA: East River... | reverse complement strand
GACGATGATTCCGAGAATGATTCCAAGCACACCGCCGGCCTCGGAAATGAAAACGGCCTCGGTCAGGAATTGTCGCAGAATGTCACGGCTACGGGCGCCGATCGATTTGCGGACGCCGATTTCCTTGGTGCGCTCGGTGACGCTCACCAGCATGATGTTCATGATGCCGATTCCGGCCGCGACTAACGCGATGAGACTTATGACGAACGCGCCGACTCGAACATATCCCGCCACGCTAATGAACGCGCTCTTGAGCGAGTCGTTGCTGTAAATCTCAAAATCGTTCGGCTGTTCCGGGCGCAAGCCGCGCGCGATACGCATGGCGCCGATGCCGCGATCGAACGTGCGATTGTACGTATCTTGCGTGAACGCTTGCGTCGCGATGTTGACCGTTCGTTTCGCTTCGCCGTAATCCTCGAAAAAGCGCGTGATCGGCATGATCACAAGGTCGTCCTGGCTTTGGCCGAACGCGGTCCCTTTTTCCGCGAGCACGCCCACGATCGTGTAGATGTGCCCGCTGACGCGAACGACTTTGCCGATCGGCGTTTCGTGCGGAAACAGTCTTTTCTCCACTATCTTTCCGACGACGATCACGCGTCGCGAAAGATCGACATCTTCATCGGTCAAATTGCGACCGTAACCGAGCGTGTACGCGTTCGCGGTGAGAAAACTTCGATTGGTTCCAACAAGGAGAAGACTCGGCGTCGTCTTCACGCCGTTGTAAACCGCCTGGCCTTTGACTTCGTACCCGAAACTTTTGAGGCAAATCTCGCGCGCCTCGCCTTCCATCAATCGGTAATAATGCAGCGCTTCCTTATAGCTAATGTTGTGCCGGTTGCGAAATTTCTCCTGCGCGTCGCCGTTCACGCTGACGTTCGCCGGATATTTAGCAAACTGAAAGATGTTGGAGCCGAGAAAGCTGATGCCGTTCTCAATCGAGTACTGCAAAGCGCCAACCGCGGTCATCACTGAAATTACTGAGAAGACGCCGATGGTGATGCCGAGCATTGTCAGCACGGAGCGCAGTTTGTTCGCACCGAGCGATGCCCAGGCCATTTTTATGATCTCGCCAAATAGCATTTTATTTACCGCAGAGGACGCAGAGCAGAATCATAACCTGACCTCTTCGACGAGGCCGAGAACCCGCCGACGCAAACCGTGTTTCAATAGCTCAACGTTGAAGTTGATTAGCAGTCCGACTTTCCAGCCACCGAGCTTTAGATAACTGAGCAGCTGGGCCTCATGAATTGCTAGCAGCGAATCGATCGCTTTGATCTCAACAAGTATTGTCCCATCCACGACAAGGTCCGCCCGATATCCGCAGTCTAATTTCACTCCCTTGTACTCCACCGGAATCGGGACCTGCCGTTCAAAGGGAATTCCGCGAATACTCAACTCCCGGCATAAGCACATCTCATAAGTTGATTCCAGCAATCCCGGTCCGAGCATGCGATGGACTTCCATCGCAGCGCCGATGATCGCATCTGTCAGTTCGTTCAAATTCTTCATCATCTCTGCGTCCTCTGCGTCCTCGGCGGTTAAATAGTCATTCGTATCGCAGCGCAGCGACGGGATCGAGGCGCGACGCTGTCCAGGCTGGCGCGAATCCCGAGAACAAGCCGGTCAATATTGAAACAATCATGCTTAAGAATACCAGGCCGACCGAGAAATGGATCGGAAAAGAGGGGAAAGCTTTGCCGATTCCGAAGCACATTAGATAAGCAAACGCGAGTCCGATAAATCCGCCGAGGAGACAAAGCGCTGTCGATTCGATCAGGAATTGCAGCAGGATCGTTCGCCGCCGTGCGCCGAGCGCTTTGCGCGTTCCGATTTCTTTCGTGCGCTCTTTCACACTGACGAACGTGATATTCATGATCCCGATCGCGCCGACGAAAAGCGACAGACCGGTGATAAACAGGCCGGCAATCGCAATTGAGTTTTTCACTGGATCCAGCGTGCTTTTGAAAGCTTGTTGCTCGTTGATCGAGAAATCGTCCTTTTTCTCCGGTGGTAATCCGCGTACGCGCCGCATCAAGCCGGTGAGCTCGTCCTTGGCATCGGCGAGCCTGGTCTTGTCTTTTACTTTCACGCGCACGTCCGAATCGCTTTTAGCCGAGAAATATTTGTTAAACGCAGCCAACGGCAGCGCCACCATCGAGTCCCAGCTAAACAAACCGAGGAACGTGCCCTGTCGCGTGTTTACACCGACGACCTTGAACAATTGCCCGTTAATCAACACCGATTTATCGATCGGGTTTTCGGAAGGAAAAAGCGCGTCCGCCACGTCATAGCCGATCACGACAACATTGGCGCCCCCGCGCGATTCGAGCTCGTTGAAGAATCGCCCGGACGTACAATCGATCGTCGATGTTACGATGAAATCGGACGTGGTCCCGAGAACGAAGACATTGTCCACCTGGTTGCCACCATATTTAATCGATCGCATGAAACTGGATGTCGGCACCGCGATGACCAGGTTCGAGTTCGGTGTTGCCGCGATCATCCGGTTCAAGGTCTCGGCGTATTCGGTTTTGATTTTTTTTCGGTCGCGATAGTTCCACCAATCGTCCACTCGCTTCCACGGCCATTGCGTAACGTAGAGAACGTCGTCGCCAAGGACCGCCATGCTTTTATCGAAACCTGTCGAGATGCCGTTCACGGCGGTGCCCATCAATGTGACGGCGATAATACCAATAATAACTCCAAGTGCCGTGAGCGTTGAGCGCGTCAGGTTCGAGCGCATCTGCGCGGCCGCGATTTTCCAGCTCTCGCTCAGTTCGTAGAGATAACGTTTCATGTCGATGTTATTTCGGCAATCGGCATGTCGAGCTCAGGAATAAATCCGGCGTGATCCATCTCAATGAGTCCGTCGCGCAAATGCACGGTACGACGCGCGTGCGCTGCGATATCCCGCTCGTGCGTCACGAGAATAATCGTGTTGCCGCGCTGATATAGATTCTCCAACAACTCCATGATTTCGTCGCCGGTTTTGGAATCGAGATTGCCGGTGGGTTCGTCGGCCAGAATAATCGAAGGCCCGTTAACGAGCGCGCGCGCGATGGCGACGCGCTGGCGTTGACCGCCAGAGAGTTCGTTTGGTTTGTGGTGAATGCGATCACCCAGGCCGACGTCTGTTAGCACCTGCGTCGCGCGTTCCACGCGACGTTCAGGCTCGATGCCCGCATAAATGAGCGGCAGCTCAACGTTGCGCAAGGAAGTCGATCTCGGGAGAAGGTTGAACGTTTGAAACACGAAACCGATCTCGCGATTGCGAACGGCCGCGAGCTCGTCGTCATCCATTTCCGCTACGCTCTTGCCGTTGAACTCATAACGGCCGGAAGTCGGCGTGTCGAGGCAACCCAGCATGTTCATGAGTGTCGATTTACCGCTGCCGCTTGGCCCCATAATGGCGATGTATTCGTTGCGGTGAATCTGCAGAGTCACACCGCGCAGCGCATGAACGACTTCCTCGCCCATCACGTAGTCTTTGGTGATGTTCTCAATGTCGATCACCACCGGGCCGGGTGGGCGAGAGCGATTCGAGTTCATCCTGTTCAGGCTTCAGCTGTAGCCGTCGCCCTGTAAGCGACGCACCTCGCACAGCGAAGCGGCTACAAACATCACTTCATTCCTTCTTTGTCGAGCGCGACCTTGGCGCCGTCTTTCAATTTCCGGCTGATCGCGCTGTAACTTCCCGAGATAACTTCGTCACCAGGCTGAATGCCGCTTTTGATTTCGGTGTAAGTGTCGTCGGAAATTCCAGTCGTCACTTTCACCGACTGAGCCTTGTTTCCTTTTTTGAGGAACACGACCTTGGATATTTTTTCGCGCTCCTCTTTCTGTGCCGCCTTCTCGGCGCGTTCATTGACGAACTCAGCATTGTTATCGCCCTTGTCACGCTGCGCGACCTTCTGCTTTTTCTTTTCGATTTCTTCCGGACTCAAATTGCTTTCACCAGTGCGAATGGTCACGGCCTGCATCGGCACGGCCACGACATCTTTCACTTCATTCGTGTGGATTTCCGCAGTGCAACTCAGCGCTGGCTTTAACGTCACGTCGGTGTCGGTGATGCGAATTTTTACTTCAAAGTTGGTGACCTCTTCCTGTGTGCCGGTGCCGGTCGTCTTTCCAGTGTTAGCGATCTGGTACACGGTGCCGTGAAATTTACGATCACCGTAGGCGTCGATTTTCACTTCGGCCTTATCACCGACCTTCACATTGACGACATCGTTCTCGTTCACATCGACGCGCGCTTCCATGTGACTGAGGTCAGCCACGCGCATCACTTCCGTGCCGGCAAATTGTCCCGTGGCCACAAGACGTTCGCCCTGTTTGCTGTTGAGAACTGTGACTGTGCCATCGATGGGGGAATAGATGGTGGTCTTCGACAATTGATCGCGCGCCTGACTCGAGCCCGCCTCCGCCCGTTCGATTTCATGCAGCGAGCTTTCAAATGTATTCTTTGCGACGCCGTACGCTGCTTCAGCAGCATTATATTCCTGTTCGGAAATCAGTTTTTTACTGAACAGGTCTTCCGCTCGCTTGAAATCATGTTCGGTCTTCGACATTGTCGCTTTTTGTTGAAGATTCGTGGCCTTGGCAGCGCTGATCCCTGCTTCCTGTTGTTCTACCAGCGCTTTGTACGAATCCGGCCGGATCCGCACGAGTAAATCGCCTTTCTTCACCGTTTTTCCATCTTCCACTGGCAGCTCAATGATTTCGCCAGCGACCTCCGGAGAAATTTTTACCTCCGTTTCCGGCTGCACTTTTCCTGTCGCCGAGACCGTTTGCACGATGGTTTTGCGAATCGCCTTTTCTGTTGTGACCGGAATCGGCTTCTCGCGCTTGCTCCAGATTATGGACGCGATGATGCAAAGCACGATCAGCCCGATCGAACCGTAAATGATTTGCTTTTTGCGTCGGGCACGACGCTGTTTCGCGGTCAGCGGCGCGGGAGCAGGTGTGCTTACGGCTTGGTGCATTGGAGGACCGGTTCGCGGGGTGAAAGCGTCAGGATTAGTTGGTTGTTGGACTCTTGCAAACGAAATCCCGTTCATGATAACGTTGGGATGCAACGAGAACGGGTTTTGGATTCAGCTAATTGACGCTTCCTTCGTTGATCTTGTCCGCTGATTCCACGGATTGATGCCGTGCGCCAATTTGCTCAATTGCCCATCCTGCGTGCTCTGCGATCAACGGCTCCGGGTCGGCTGCCGCACGTTCTAGCGCCGGAAGATCAGATGCGTCGCCCGCATTACCCAAGGCGACGCATACGTTGCGAAGAAAGCCGCGGCGTTTAATTCGTTTAATCGGCGAACTTTTGAAAAGCTGGCGAAACTCAGCGTCGGTCAGTTCCAAGTAATCCCGTAATGACATGCCGGTCGTCGATTCGCGGGATGAGAAAGCTGTTTCGTGAGAAACCTGAGCGAACCGGTTCCAGGGACAAACATCCAGACAATCGTCGCATCCGAAGATGCGATCTCCGATAAGCGGTCGAAGCTCCAAAGGGATGGAACCTTTCAGCTCGATTGTGAGATAAGAAATACATCGACGCGCATCGAGTCGATGAGGAGCAGTAATTGCTCCAGTCGGGCATGCTTTAATGCAGCGCTCACACGTTCCGCAGCGATCTTCTACAGGTTCATCGATGGACAATTCGAGTGTCGTCAAAATCTCTGCGAGAAAGAACCATGTGCCGAGCCGTTCATCGATCAGCATGGTGTTTTTGCCGTGCCAGCCAATGCCAGCATCGGCTGCGTGATCACGCTCCAATACGGGACCGGTGTCCACATAACACTTTTGTATACCGCCAAATTCCCGCAGAAACCTGTCGAGCTTGTCGAGCTTTGCCTCAATCACATCGTGATAGTCATCGCCCCACGCGTACCGCGCGATCTTCCCTGTAGTCCCGACTGGTCGGGACGACCGCCGAATTCCTTCTCCCTGAAAATAATTCAGCGCCAGGACAACAATCGACTTTGCGCCTGGCAAAACTTTCTGTGGCTCACAACGTTTCTCTTCGCCGCGTTGCATATAATTCATTTCGCCGTGCGCGCCCTGGCGCAGCCATTGGCGGAATTCGGCCACGTGCGCTGGCGTATCGCAGGCCGCTATGCGACAGGAATCGAAACCAATCTGTCGTGCATACGATATGAGCTGCGCCTTCAATTCCTGTTTCGAAATCTGTGTCGTCATGCTTTAGCCGGGATCGATGATCCCGCTCCCAGGTTGCGGCCGCGCTTCCTAAGCTTGCTCAAAATAGCCAGGGCAACTTCCTCGTCTGTTAGCACCGAGGTATCGACGCGAATATGTGCAATCTTCGCGTAAAGTGGTAGGCGCGCCTGCAGCGTTCGCGCGAAAGCCTCTCGCGGATTCTCGCCTTGAAGCAAAGGCCTAGTCCTCGCTAGCGACGCGCGTTCGAAAAGCGTTTCTTCGGTGCCGTCCAACCAGACAATAACGCCGAGGCGTTTTAAGAAATCGGCATTCTTTGCGCGTAACACGATTCCACCGCCCGTGACGATAATAATCGGTTTTGCCGGGGCGAGTTCATTAAGCGTTTGAGTTTCCGCTTCGCGAAAGCGTTGCTCGCCGTATTTTGAAAAGATTTTGGGGATCGAGATTCCAAATTTCGATGCAACGATGTCATCGGTATCAATCAAGGCGAGCTTCGTCCGCCGCTGCAGGCAGCGTCCGACGCACGATTTGCCCGCGCCCATCATCCCGATGAGCACGATCGACTTGGCGTCGCCATACACGGAATAATATGTCATTAATGCTTGCCTTTAGCTAGGCGCGTTAGGCTTGGCGTTTCGCAGAAACGCCCTACAATCTACTCATGCCGAAATCCAAACCGCTCGTCGCCATTATCATGGGCAGTAAGTCGGACTGGGAAACGATGCGGCACGCCGTGGAAACACTGGATCATCTGGGTGTGCCGAGTGAAGCGCGAGTACTATCTGCTCATCGCACCCCCGATGCGACGACGGATTTTGCGCGCAAAGCTGCAGATCGAGGCTTGCGAGTCATTATCGCCGGCGCGGGTGGCGCGGCGCATCTGGCGGGAGTCATTGCTGCTCACACGTGGTAGCCCGTTCTCGGCGTTCCGATTCAATCGAAGCTCAACGGACTCGACTCGCTTTTATCGACGGCCCAAATGCCGGGTGGTATTCCCGTGGGCACATTGGCGATTGGGGAAGCGGGCGCAAAAAACGCCGCGCTTCTCGCCGCGGCGATTCTCGGCACAACGGATGAAAAGATTCGCCACAACCTCGAAACATTTCGCAGGAAACAAAGCGAGGGCGTGCTGGCGCAGCGCCTACCAACTTCAACGCGGTCATCCTGAGCGGAGCGAAGGACCTCACTGCGAAGCTTGCGTCACGCTACTTAACCAGCGTGATCTTTTCCGCATATGAGAGGTTCCTCGCTCTGCTCGGAATGACATCTGTAAATTACCTGGCAAAATGCAAACTCGTCTTCTCGGAACGAAAACCATAGCTGGACGGAAGAAAGCGGTCGCACGTGCAGTGGACCTGTTGCGCAAAGGCGAAGTCGTCGCATTGCCGACAGAAACCGTTTACGGACTCGCTGCTGATGCGCTGAACCCGATTGCTGTCGCGAAAATATTTGAAGCAAAGGAGCGTCCGCGCTTCGACCCGCTCATCGTACACCTGCCAAGTCGCGACTGGTTGGAGAAAATTGTCGATGTTTCGGTGCAGGATTGGCAACTGGTTCTAAACCTAGCCGACAAGTTTTGGCCAGGCCCGTTCACAATGGTCTTGCAGAAACGCGAAATTGTTCCTGAAATTGTGACAGCAGGTCTTGATACAGTCGCAGTCCGAATTAGCGCGCATCCAGTTTTCGCCGAAATTGTGCGTGAATTGGATGGGCCGCTGGCTGCGCCAAGCGCGAATCGATTTGGTCGCCTCAGTCCCACAACTGCGCAGCACGTGCTCGATGAACTCGAGGGAAGAATTCCGCTGATCATCGACGCGGGGCCAACGGAGCACGGAATTGAATCGACCATCGTCACCGTGCGCGAAGACAGCATCGGTATATTGCGCCGTGGCCCGATCACCGCAGAGCAATTATCCGAATTTGCCAAGATCGATCTCGTCACTCCGGCAAGAAAAGTTTCGGCGCCGGGACAATTCCCCTCGCATTACTCGCCAAAGACGCCGTTGCGTTTGATCGACAATGCCGACTTATTTTCGCCGAAGAAAAATCAGCGCATCGGCTTGCTGGCATGGCATCCGATTGAATCGGCGGAAAAATTCGCGGCAGTTCGCCGCTTAAGTGAGCGACAAGACTTGCGCGAAGCGGCTGCAAACCTGTTCCGCCATTTGCGCGAACTCGATCAATCCAGCGTCGATCTTATCATTGCGGAACGAGTTCCCTCTCAGAGACTCGGTGCAGCGATTCTTGATCGGCTCGAGCGTGCGTCGCACGACCAGTCTGTCCTGCCAGACACGCTTGAATAAATCCTTTGAAGAGCGGGTGCGGTTTGTTTGGTTTGCTTTGAAACTCGGGGTGATACTGGCAGCCGACAAAGTACGGGTGATCGCGCAGCTCGATCAATTCGGCGAGCGTGCCGTCAGGTGATGTCCCTGAAATCACAAAGCCTTTTGCGTACATTCGGTCGCGATATTTCATGTTGAACTCGTATCGGTGCCGGTGTCGTTCCGTCACCTCGGTATCGCCGTAGAGTTTTTCAGCCAGCGTGTCTTTAACAATTTGTGTTGGCCATGTGCCCAGCCGCATGCTTGCACCTTTGTTACGAACGCCGCGCTGCTCCTCCAGCAGCGAGATAACTGGTTCTGGGGTGTCCTTGTCGAACTCGGTGCTATTTGCGTCTTTGATTCCACAGACGTTTCTAGCGAATTCAATTGTCGCTACCTGCATACCAAGACAAAGACCGAGATACGGGATCTTGTTCTCGCGCGCATAACGCGCAGCGTTGAGTTTTCCTTCTATACCGCGAACCCCAAATCCGCCGGGAACCAAGACGCCGGCTAAATCTTTGTTTTGACCAACGACGCCGTCCTCCAAAGATTCGGCATCGATAAGTTTCAGGTCGATTCCGCAGTCTTCACTGGCGGCGGCGTGAGTGAGCGATTCGTAGATACTCTTATAAGCATCACGGACATCCATGTATTTGCCGACCACGGCGATCTTGACGCGCTTTTTTGGACTAACGGCGCGTTCGACAAATTTTCGCCAGTCTGCCAGGTCGGGTTCAGGAGTTTCAAGATGCAACAGATCGCACACCAATTGGTCCAGTCCCTCTGCGTGCAAGGTCAGGGGTACTTCGTAAATTGTATGTTCTACATCGCGTTCCTCGACCACCGCGTTCTCGGAAACGCTGCAAAACATCGACAATTTGCGGCGCAAGTCGCGGTCGAGCGGTTTTTCGGTGCGGCAAATTAACACCTGCGGCTGCAAGCCGATCTCGCGCAGCTTTGCCACGCTTTGCTGGGTCGGCTTTGTTTTTAATTCGTGTGCGGCCTTGATGTACGGAACAAGCGTGACATGCATGTTTACCACGTTCTGCGGGCCGACTTCGAGAATGAATTGCCGGATCGCTTCGAGAAATGGAAGACCTTCAATGTCCCCGGTCGTACCGCCGATCTCCGTAATCACAACGTCGTATTTGCTTTCATCGGAAAGTTCGCGGATGCGAGCTTTGATCACATCGGTGACGTGCGGAATCACCTGCACCGTTTTGCCGAGATAATCACCGCGGCGTTCCTTTACCGTCTCGTAAACCTGTCCGCTTGTCAGGTTATTGTGTCGCGTGAGCACGCAATTGGTGAATCGCTCGTAGTGGCCAAGATCCAAATCAGTCTCCGCGCCGTCGTTGAGCACATAAACTTCGCCGTGCTGGAACGGGTTCATCGTCCCGGGATCAACATTCAGATACGGATCGAATTTTTGCAGAACGACCCGCAGACGCCGCGCTTCGAGCAGCGTGCCAAGCGAGGCTGCGGTCAAGCCTTTGCCGAGCGAACTGACGACGCCACCAGTGACGAAAATGTACTTCATCGGGGCCGCGTCCTCCCTCTTGCAGGAGCGAGCTTTAGCTCCAGCGCTTTTGCGTCAGCCGGCGTATCCACACCGGGGGAACCATGTTTCGTAACAAGCACATGAACATTTACACCATTTTCCAAAGCGCGCAATTGTTCCAGCGATTCAGCGCGTTCCAGCGGACCCGGTTTCCACTTCACAAACTGCAACAGCGCGTCGCGCCGGAAACCGTAGATGCCTTGATGACGAAGGTATTTTATCTTCGAAGGATTGCGGGGAAAGGGGATCGCAGCGCGAGAAAAATAGAGTGCGCGTCGGCTTGCATCGACAATAACTTTCACCTGGTGCGGGGAAAACGCTTCGCCGGGATATTCAAACGGATGCGCGGCAGTCGCGATGTCGACATTGCGATGCGAACGGAGTTTTTCGACGAGCCTGTCGATTAGAGACGGATCGATCAATGGTTCATCACCTTGGATGTTTATGACGAACGCGAACTGTTTCGCGTTGCGCGCCACTTCGGCCACCCGATCGGTCCCGCTTTCGTGTTTTGGCGAAGTTAAGGCGACTTCTGCTCCCCAATCGAAAGCGGCCTTTGCGATGCGCATGTCGTCGGTTGCAATGATTACCGAGTCGAGGTTTTTCGCTTGCCGGCATCGTTCCAAGACACGCTGTAGAAGGGGCTTGCCAGCAATTAGATGCAGCGGTTTTCCTGGAAAACGTGTAGACCTCCAGCGAGCTGGAATAATGCCCACAGCCTTATTCATTGTATGTCATCCCGAGCCGCGAAGACGGAGAGGGATCTCACATTTCCCGATGAATCGCGCGGGTGGTTCTTTGTGTGCCATGAGCGAGTGGGTAAGGTCTCTCGCTCTGCTCGGGATGACGCTGCAATCATCACGTTAAGTTCAAGATAATCTCCGCGGTTGCGGGCAAGTCGTTGGCAATCCAATCAGCCTTGCTGCTGGTAATGTCGTGTTCAAAGCCGGTTTGAACGCGGATTGTGCGCACGCCAGCGTTGCGACCGCACTCGACATCGATCTCTTTGTCGCCAATGAAAAATGAGCGGGAAAGGTCAATCCCGTGTTCTCGCTGGGCCTGCAAGATCATGCCTGGCGCAGGCTTGCGGCAACTCGAATTCTGGCCCGGAACGTCGGGGCAAAAATAAGTCGCATCGATCAAATCACTGCCCAGCTGCCGCAGAACCTCCCCTTCGACGGCGCGATATTGTTCGACTGTCATCAACCCGCGGCCGATGCCGCTCTGATTTGTAATAATAATCAGTTTGAAACCACGTGATTTCAAACGTCGCAACGCTTCAGGCACACCTGGAAAAATCCTTACGTGTTTCGGGTCGGAACAGTAGCCGCAATCCTCCATGATGGTGTCGTCGCGATCGACAAAGACGGCAGGCCACAGCGCATCAGTCATGTTCGCTGTCCTCTCGGAAACTGGCGATTAGTTCGTCTCGTGTGACGGTCGCTGTTCCAAGTTTGCTGACTACAACTGCGCTGGCGTGGTTGGCAATTTCCGCCGCTTCAATCGGAGTCGCTCCGCAGACGAGCCCGAGGGTAAAGAGCGCAATAGCCGTGTCGCCGGCGCCGGACACATCGAAAACCTGTCGTGCCTTAGTCGGGATGTAATGCGGCGCTTCGTTCTGCTGAAAGAGCATCATCCCCTGTTCGCCGAGCGTGACGAGGACATATTTTGTTTCCCAATTCTTAAGAAGCGCTTCCCCGGCGCGCTTCAGATCGGCATCTTTCCCCGGAGCCTCGTCTGGTTCTCGCCAGGGAACGCCTGAGCCG
>Ga0193735_1000563_pt1 | contig 11840 bp, 6 predicted proteins | sample U1m2metaG_FD_145080 | JGI IMG/M metagenome (GOLD analysis project Ga0193735, IMG submission 145080) | Soil microbial communities from a riparian zone of the East river system, Colorado, United States - U1m2 | ecosystem: Environmental > Terrestrial > Soil > Riparian zone | place: USA: East River... | reverse complement strand
TCCTCCTGCATCCTTTCCCCGCAAATCATGAATTGTGGCTACCGGCTGCTCAGCAGTTGGCCCCTCGGTATCGAGTAATTCTCCCCGATCTGCGCGGGCATGGAGACTCCGGCGTGGGCGAAGGCCCGGCCACCATGCCGAAGCATGCTGCGGATATCAGTCGCGTCCTCGATGATGCGAAAGTGGGCCGGGCTGCGTTCGCTGGCGTCTCGATCGGCGGTTACGTGCTGTTTGAATTCTGGCGGCGAAACCGCGACCGCGTGTCTGCACTTGCACTGATCGATACAAAAGCCGCTCCAGACACGCCGGAAGGCCGCGCTGGCCGCTTGCAATCCGCCGCAGACGTATTGGAGCGTGGGGTGGAACCATTCATCGAGAGCATGCTGCCCAAACTGCTGGGTGAAACCACTCGACGAGCGCGTCCAGATTTAGTGGAGGCGGCGCAAAAGATGATGCTAAAGATGTCGCCGGAAGATATCAGTCTGGTACTGAAGGGAATGGCGAAGCGTCCGGATTCGGTTCCTACGCTGAAGACCGTGAATGTTCCAACTTTGATTCTTGTGGGCGACGAGGACACGCTCACGCCGGTGGCCGACGCTGAATTGATGAAGCAGAATATCTCCGGCAGTCGAATGAAGATAATTGCAAAGGCCGGACATTATGCCGTCTGGGAACAGTCCGAAGAAACGGGCAAGGTATTGCGCCAGTTCCTGGACACTGTGCACACAGCGTAAGGCCTCAAGAGCGAACAGTCATCCCGTATCCCCAAATCTGTCATCCTGAGCGGCTTTTCGCGAAGGATCTTACGAAGCGATTAGATCGGCAGGACCGCATACATGATCTAAAGTTGATTCCCATCCCTAAGCTGTCATAGCCACAAAATTCGGCTACAATTCTCACCATGATTGACACCTTTCTTGTTCCCGAGAAGACGGTGGTAAACGCCAAAGGGGATGGTCCTGCGGTCGATGTCAGTAAGGCGGCGAACCGCGTTTTTCTCCTGACCCTGAACATCACCAACATCATCGAGCAACAGTCGCTGGACCTGAGCATTTTTGGGTTAGTCGATGGCGCTGCCTGGAGTCCCAAGCCAATCATGATGTTTCCGCAGAAGTTTTATCGCGCTCAGCATCCGCTGCTGCTCGATCTCACGGCGCATCCGGAAATCAAATTCGTGCGGGCTCATTGGGAGGTTAAACGTTGGGGGCGAGGCACGGAGATCCCGATGTTCGAATTTCACGTCACCATGAGAGAAGTGCCAACTGACATTCTCAAAGAAGCCACCGCAGAAGCGAAAGCGCTGGCCTAGGATTTTCTCTTGTGAAACTCCTCCCGCCGGCGATTGTGCAATGGCTGAAACAACCATCTAGAATCAGCCTTCCATAATGAATAAGGCTTCCACGGTTGTGATCCGTCCCGCCCGGAACGTCTCCGGTTCTTTACGGCTGCCCGGCGATAAATCTATTTCGCATCGCTATGCCATGTTGGCGGGAATCGCGGAAGGGAAAACGCGCCTGGAGAATTTTTCCACTGGAGCCGATTGCGCCAGCACCCTGGCCTGCATGAGGGCCCTCGGAGTCGAGTGGATACGGAGCGGCAATACCGTAGTGCTCGATGGACGAGGCGCGAAGCTGCTCGCCCCTGCTGCGCCGTTGGACTGTGGCAACTCCGGTTCGACCATGCGCATGCTGAGCGGGATTTTGGCTGGACAGGATTTCCGTAGCAAGCTCATCGGTGACGAATCGCTCTCCCGCCGCCCCATGGCGCGGATCATCACTCCGCTCGAATTGATGGGAGCAAGAATATCGTCCGCTGACCGCAGCCGTCCTCCGTTGCAAATTACCGGTGGACGCCTGAAGGCGATTGACTACGATATGCCTGTGGCGAGCGCGCAGGTTAAGTCCGCGCTGCTTTTTGCCGGGCTTTTCGCCAAGGGAGAGACGCGGGTCGCAGAGCCCGTTCCCACGCGGGATCATGGAGAGCTGGCGCTGCGCGCCTTCGGAGCCACCGTGAAGCAACGAGGCAGGGAAGCGCGAATTGAAGGCGGACAGAAGCTGCACGCCATCGAGGCGCAAATCCCCGGCGATATATCCAGCGCGTCATTTTTTCTATGCGCGGCCGCTCTATTTCCCGGATCTCAATTGGTCATCAACGATCTTCTGATGAATCCAACCAGGACACGTCTTCTCGACTTGTTGATTTCGATGGGGGCCGGCATCTCAGTTACGCAACTGGAAGAACAGCACGGGGAATTGCGGGGCACGGTCCACGTCGAAGGCAGAAGCTTAAGCGGAGCGGTGGTCAGCGGCGCCGACAGCGCGGCGCTGATTGACGAAATACCGGTGCTGGCTGCGATTGCTCCGCATACTTCCAGTGGCATCGAAATCCGGGACGCCCAAGAATTGCGAGTCAAAGAGTCGGACCGAATTGCCGGACTTGCGGCCAACTTGCTAGCCATGGGCGCCGAGGTCGAGGAACGTGCCGACGGATTGAAAATCCCTGGTGGACAGAAATTACGGGGCGGGGAAGTGGAATCCTTCGGGGATCACCGAATCGCAATGGCGTTCGCGGTGACCGCGCTACGCGCCGAGGGAGAAACTCGGATCCGTCAAGCTGACGCGGCGATCATCTCCTATCCGGAGTTCTTTGACGTGCTGGAGAACCTTGTCCAGCGCTGACGTGTTTGTTACTCCAAGCGCTCCATCTTGCCCTCGTACTTGACCATCCCCGTCATCTGATTCATGCGATCAACATCCAGGTTGCTGTACAAGCGCTTTGCCTGTTGTCGCGCATGTGAACTGGCGGCAAGTTGCGCCACTCCGTAACTGTCCTGAAAGGACGCCACTCCAAGCTCCAGCGGTCGTGCTTCCGTGGATGCCTCCCCGCGCGATTCGGCTTCTGTGCTTGTCTCAACACCTGCGCCAGATTCAATCGGTAAATTTTCCAATCCCAGCGCCAGGGATGGTGGGTTTTGCACCACCGGTCCTGCCGGGAAGACGGAAAGTGTCGCGTTGGTTGCGCCCGCAACGTTTCCCGCAGTCGCATTGGTGGCCCCCACCGGCGAGGGCGAGACATTTTCGAACGACATCGAGGGAGTCGAAACCAGCGGAACAAACGGTTGCGCGTAGTTTCCAGGCGGCGTCCAGTTCGCGGCATACCCTGGAATCACCGTAGCCTGTCCTGCCGCCAGCGCGGGCAGGATGATCGCAAGGCAGAAAATAAGCAATTGACGCATATGCTTCCTCCACATTCCATCGAGAGATATGATTCTTCAGATAAGCGCCGGGATGCATCCCCGCCAGCTTCGAGTGTGGGGATCTGAGGTCTGAGGACAGATACCGAGCTCAATCCTTAAAGATCTGAGAACTGAGAACTCAGAACTGAGATCTGAAATGATAAGACCAGATCTCAGAGCCAAAGTTCTCAGTTCTCAGCGGATTTCAGGTTCTTCGCTGGAACCCAGAAACTAGACACTGGACACTCGCCTCTAGCTGCCCACATACCGGGCGTACAAGCTCCGCGCCAGGGTCGTATCCGTGGTTCCCTTGATGATCGCGCGCCCGTCGGGAAACAGCGTCATCTCATAGGGCTCATGCCAGAACTTCAAGACGAAGTCATTATGCCGAACCGGGCCATGCGGCTTCAGGCGCTCACTCATTTCCGCCAGATCCACAGTCCGTGCACGCTCATGAATCTGCACCGAGTTTCGTCCACAGAGGGTGACCTGCGGCCGGTCCTTGCCTGCGAGATGCAAAAAGTTGCGCTCACCGCACGCCCGGCATCCTACGCGCGGATGTGCAGCCGCTACCTCGGCGTGCTGATTCCACCACAGATCGAATGAAAGCAGAGTCCGTCGGAGCTGTTCCTCAGCCCCCAAGAGCAGTTTTATCGCCTCGGTTGCTGCGACCGATGCGGCCCAGTTCACGGCTGTGTTCAGAACTCCAGCCGTTTCACAGGTCTCAAGCATTCCCCGAGGTGGCTCCGGAAAGATGCACGCCAGGCACGCGGTTTTGCCGGGTATAACGTTCATCGTCACCCCATAGCTGCCCACCGCGGCGATGTAAATCCAGGGAAGGGATTGCTGCACTGCGAAATCATTGATCAGATAGCGGGTTTCAAAATTGTCCGTACCGTCGAGGATAAGTTGCGGGCCCTCCAGGATTGTCGCGATATTCGAAGGAGTGACATCGGCAACGTGCGGCTCGATGACGACCTGAGAGTTGAAAGCCGATATCTTTCGCGCAGCAGCGATCGCTTTGGGTAAGGATTCAGCAGCGTCGGATTCGTCAAACAGGGATTGTCGCTGCAGATTGCTGAGTTCAACATAATCCCGATCGATGATTCGAATTGTTCCGACACCCGCCCGCGCCAGCAGGGAGGCCAGCGCCGAGCCAGTCGCACCGCAGCCCACGATTGCTACGCGCGCAATTGCCAGTCGGCGTTGCCCTTCCGCTCCAATTCCGCTGAACAGAAGCTGCCGCGAATATCTTGCATCAGGTTCCAAAGACATCACCAGTTTTCCACCCGTAAACCATTATTATAGGGGCCACTCGGTTGCGCGAGCCGAATACAACATTGCCCATTACCTGCTCATCGAATCACTTAAGCCTCCACAGCCGCGTTGAGGAGTTTTTTTGCGTTTAAGGGGAGCCCTGCTCAAGAGCGTAACCGTGGTGGCCATCGTCGCCGCCGGAGCCTTGCAGGCCTCCGCCCGCATTCCCGCAAAATTATCCGAGAATCAGACCCAGCCCCCCGCCGGAGCTTCGCAGCCCGCATCCTCCTTCGAGAGTATCTCGGCTTATGAAGGTTTGACGGTCGCAGACATAAGAATTCCGGACGTGGCGGAAGGCGATCAGAAACGGCTGCGCCCATTGATCGTGCAGGAAAAGGGCAAAGCGCTGGATCGTGAAAAGATCCGTGAAAGCATTCAGGCGCTCTACGCTACCGGCCGCTTTGGCGACATTCGAGTGGAAGCGGAGCGGGATGCTTCCGGCCAGGTTACGCTCAGCTTCATCACCAGTCCGAATTACTTTATCGGCCAAGTCAACGTCGAAGGCGCACCCAGTCGGCCCAACGCCAATCAGGTTGCCAATGCGGCCAAGCTGCCTTTGGGAGAACTCTTCGCTCGCGAGAAATTAGATCGGGCTCTGAAGAACATCAAGCAGCTCATGGAAGAAAATGGCTACTACCATTCCTCAATCAGCGAGGAAGAAAACAAACATCCGGAGACCCAGCAGGTGGACATCTTTTTCCGTATCGCTCCGGGGCCACAGGCGCAGGTTGGCCGGGTGAATGTGACCGGCCACCCGGGATACTCTCCGGGGCAGATCGAAGATATCGCGAAGATGCATCCGGCGGATCTCGCCTCTGCGCAGCGCGTCACTCGGGCTCTGGATCGGCTGCGCAAAAAATATCAAAAGCAGAACCGGTTGCTGGCGCAAGTCACAGTGGCCTCCCGCTCTTACCGGCCGGAAGTGAATGCCGTGGACTACACCTTCCAGGTGGAACCCGGTCCCAAAGTCGACATCGTCACCGAAGGTTTTAGGATCAGACGCAGTGTGCTTAAAAGGAATGTTCCGGTCTATGAGGAAAATGCGCTGGATGACGATCTGTTGAACGAGGGCCGTCGCAATCTGGTGGATTATCTGCAGAGCCGCGGCTACTTCGAGGCCAAAGTGGATTTGAAGAAACAATCCGATCCGGGCGGGGGAGAACTGCGGGTTGTTTATACCATTGACGCCGGCGCACGTCACAAACTGGTGAAGCTGGAGATAACCGGCAACAAATACTTTGCTGACGAACTGCTGCGCTCCAACATACACATACAGGCCGCGGGGCGCCTCTTCTCGCACGGCCGCTACAGCCAGGCATTACTCAACGATGATATCCATGGCCTGGAATATCTCTATTTGAACAATGGTTTCCAGCAAGTCAAGATTACAGGCAATGTAGAAGATGACTATCGCGGCCGTAAGAACGAGCTTGCCATCACCATCCAGGTGAATGAAGGTCCGCAAACCCTGGTGGGAAAACTGCAGATCGTCGGGAACAGTAACTTTACCGAGGACCAGCTTCGTGCAAACATCACCACAGCTGAGGGCCAGCCATTCTCTGATTTCAACGTTGCGCAGGATCGCGACACGCTTCTGAACTATTACTTCAATCGCGGGTTTCCCAATGCCACGTTCGAGGCCACTGCAAAGCCCCTGGCGGGAGAACCTAATCACGTGGATGTCACGTTCTCCCTCCACGAAGGCGAACAGATATTCGTGGACCAGGTGATGGTGTCCGGGCTCAATTTCACTCGCCCATTCGTGGTGCAGCGCGAGTTGCAGGTGAAATCAGGAGATCCATTGAGCCAGATCGACATGTTGAAGACTCAGCAGGGCCTTTACGACCTGGGCATATTCAGCCAGGTGGATACCGCAGTGCAGAATCCTGACGGCAGCGAAAAGGAAAAAAATGTTCTGGTCGAAGTACAGGAAGCCAAGCGTTACACCTTCAATTACGGCGTAGGTCTCGAGTTCCAAACGGGTCAACCTGCGGTGGGTAGCAACCAGCCCCAAGGGGAAACGGGCGTGAGTCCCCGTGTATCATTCGGCGTCACCCGCCTGAATTTTCGCGGACGCAATGACACCATCACCTTCAAGTCGCATGTGGGCCGCTTGCAACAACGTGCCTTGATCAGTTTCGAGGAGCCACGCTGGTTCAACAGTCGCGATTGGCGGATGTCGGTCACGCTGTTTTACGACAACACGCTGGATGTCGCCACTTTCACATCGCAGCGTCTGGAAGGTTCGGTCCAAGCGGCGCAGACAATCAGCAAAGTGAGCACCATGCTCTACCGCTTCACTTATCGGCGGGTGAAGGCCAGCAATCTGCAGATCGATCAGGACCAGATTCCGCTGCTCTCCCAGCCCACTCGTGTAGGGATGCCAGGCTTCAGTTATCTTCGCGATAAACGAGACAATGCGCTGGAAACGACCCGGGGAAACTACACTACTATCGATGGCGGAGTGGCTTCCACTTACTTTGGCTCGGAAGCCGATTTCAGCCGAATCCTACTGCAGAACTCCACCTATTACGCCTTTGGCAAAAAGCGGCCGGGAGAAAGCACAAAGAAATATGTTTTTGCCCGCTCCACCCGCATCGGTCTCGAAAACCCGTTTGGCGAGACTATTATTGTTCTGCCCGGGCAGCAGACGACCCACCCTGTGATTCCGCTGCCGGAACTATTTTTCTCAGGTGGCGGAAACTCCCATCGTGGTTTTGGATTGAATCAGGCCGGTCCTCGCGATCCGACATCCGGCTTCCCCGTCGGGGGCGGCGCGCTGTTTCTGAATAACCTCGAACTGCGTTTTCCTCCGACTACTCTGCCGTACTTTCAGGACAATATTAGCTTCGCTATTTTTCATGATGCCGGCAACGTCTTCACCAACGGGCACGACATGTTGCACAACCTGCTGCGCTGGCGGCAAAAAAATCCTGAGTTGTGCCTGCAACAAAGTACGGCCGAGCAGTGCGACTACAACTACATTTCGCATGCCATCGGCGTTGGGGTGCGGTATAAGACTCCCATTGGACCAGTGCGCTTCGATTTCGGCTACAATTTGAATCCGCCCGCGTTCCCGAGTTTGCAGACGCCAGACCCGAATAACCCAACGGTAACAGTCTTCGTCCCGCAACACGCGCGCCATTTCAATGTTTTCTTTAGCATTGGACAGACATTCTGATGATTAAGTTCTTAATGCCGCTTTGGATTCTCTTTCTGCTGATGACGGCCTCTGCTGCCCACGCTGGCGACATTGTGGATCGCATCGTGGCCACGGTGAATGGTCACATCATCCTTCAGAGTGATTGGGAAGATGCACTCCACTACGAAGCTTTTATCGCTGAACACTCTCCCGAGAAACTCACCTTCGTGGATCGCAAGGCTGTGCTCGACCGGTTGATCGACCAAGAATTGCTCCGGCAACAGATACGACCGTCTGATTTTCAGCACGCCTCGGATCAGGAAGTTGCTGCACGCATTCAGGAAATACGGGCACAGTATCCCGGCGCTCAATCCGATTCAGGATGGAGTGCAGCGCTCATCCGCTATGGCCTCACGGAAAAACAACTCAAGAATAATCGCGTGGCCCTGCAACTCGACTTGTTACGCCTGGTGGATGCCCGTCTGCGCCCCACAGTCCAGATCGATTCCAAAAGCATTGAGAGTTACTACAATCAAGAATTGCTGCCTCAGCTGCGGCAAGCGGGGACGCAGCAGATTCCGTTAGCCCAAGCCAGTCCCAAGATTAAGGAACTACTCACTCAGCGGAAGATCGATCAACTGCTGACCGCCTGGCTACAAACTCTGCGTACCGGCAGCGAAATTCGAACTCAGCCTGCAACTCCCGATTCTGAAGGTCAGGCACGATGAATGAAAGCGGCAGACCGCGTCGCAAGATCTGGAAGTATCTGTTGTCCGTTCTGGTTGGCGGGTTGTTGCTTCTCCCGGTGGCGGCCTGGTACATGACTACAGATTCTTTTCAGCTGTGGGTGCGGCACCGCCTGATTGCAGACCTGGAGCGTATTACGGGAGGCCGCGTAGACCTGGGAAGTTTTCACACCATCCCGTTCCGCCTCCAGGTTGAAGTGCGCGATCTCACCATTCACGGTCTTGAGCGGCCTATCGAAGTTCCCTACGCCCATGTGGATCGCGTCCTGGCGCAGGTCAAGATCATTTCCATCCTGGGTACCGAGTTCGGTTTTCACACCGTGCTACTCGAGCGCCCAGTGGTTCACATCATCCTGTACCCCGATGGCACAACTAACCAACCGCAACCGAAGGTCGGGCAGAATTCCGCGAGTGGTGCAATTGCATCGCTATTCTCACTTTCCATCAACCGTCTCGACGTAAGTCGCGGAGAGTTCTTGTGGCATGACCAGCGAATTCCTCTGGACTTTATTGCCAACGATCTCTCCGCTGACATGACCTACTCTCTGTTGCACCGCCGCTACGAGGGCAATCTCCGGCTGGGTAAAATGGACACTCATTTCAAAGACTACCGTCCCATCGCATGGACGGCGGAAGCGCAATTCAGCCTAGGACAAAACAACATTGAAGTAAGTTCGGTGAAGGCGAGTTCTGGACGCTCGAGTCTTAAAGGCAGCGGTCGCGTCCAGAATTTCCTCCAACCGAAGCTCGAGGCTGCCTATGACGCATTGATTGATGTAGGTGAGGCGGCCGCGATCATGCGTCGCCCGGAAGCGCGCCGTGGCCTTCTTCATGCCACGGGGCAAGGTTACTGGTCTCAGGCAGATTTCTCCTCGGTCGGCAAATTGTTTGTGAAGGACTTCGATTGGCGCGACCAATCCGTCCGGTTGCATGACGTGGCCCTGAATGCGCAGTACTCGGTCAATCCACAGCACATCGCGCTTTCTCAAATCCAGGCGCGACTGCTGGGAGGCAGCGCCTCCGGCGACTTGGAGATCGCAAACTGGACTGCTCCAACCACTGTCAAGTCGATTAGGGGAAAAAGACTCGGAGAGCAGAAGGGAATTGTTCGCCTTCGAATAAAAGATTTGTCGGCAGCGGAGGTAGCGACGGCGTTGGCCACTCCCGCGCGGCCCTTCAACCGCATCAACCTTGCGGGCGCGGCGAATGCTTCTGTAGACGCGAGTTGGACAGGTTCACCACGCAACACTCAAGCGACCGTAACGCTGGACGTTGCCCCCCCATCTCGAGTGGTCCCCGGTCAGCTGCCGCTGACTGCGCGCGCTCGTGCCACTTATCACGCCGGTTCCGGACAGATTGATCTAGCCGAGTTCAGCGCCGCCACTCCCGCCAGCAAAGTTGTAGCTTCAGGGATACTCTCTTCTGCCGCAAGCCTGAATGTTTCCATTTCCACTACTGACGTTGGCGAGTGGCAGCCTATTCTGGTAGCTGCCGGGTACCAGGAACGAGTCCCGATTAAGCTGCACGGTCACGCGACGTTCATCGGTACAGCCAGCGGCAAACTTTCCGCCATAGCGTTTGCCGGCAATCTCCAATCGCAAGATTTCGATTGGCTGATACCCGCCACTTCCCGAACCCCCGTAAGGCAAATACACTGGGATTCGCTGAGCGCCAACATTCAGCTTTCACCGAATGCCTTTGCGGCGCGGCGCGGGACTCTTCGTCACGGCGCCACCATTATCAAATTCGATCTCGGAGCTGGGCTACAGCAAAGGCAATTTGTCGAGAGCAGCCCTTTCACCGCCCGCCTGAACATGCAGAATGCGGATGTCTCCGAAATTCTCGCCTTGGCGAAATTCGACTATCCCGTCAAGGGAACGATGAACGTCTCCCTTCAAGCAGCAGGGACGAAAGCGGAGCCACGCGGCGATGGACATATCCAGCTCACCAATGGCTCAATTTATGGCGAGCCGGTTGAGCATTTCAATTCGGACTTGCGCTTCGACCGAGGACAGGCGGAACTGCGTAACATCCAGCTCACCCATTACGATGCGAACATCACGGGAGACGCCAACACTAACCTCTCAACCCATGCCTTCCACTTCAACCTGGCGGGGAGTAATTTTGATCTCACCCGAATCCCGCAGATACAGAATCGCGGAATGACCGTGGAAGGCCGCATGGACTTTACTGCTGTGGGTTCGGGCACGCCGCAAGCACCCGCCATGAATGCCACTATCCGGCTGCATGACCTTGCCTTCGATCACGAGCTCGCCGGCGACTTTACGATTAACGGCGTTACACAAGGAGCGGACCTGCACCTTACCGGGCAGTCCCAGTTTGAGCATGCAGAATTGTCCATCGACGGCAATGTTCATCTGCGTGGTGATTGGCCATCGACCGTAACCCTGCACTTCAATCAGCTCGATATCGATGCCTTGCTGCAAACCTATCTCAAGGGACGAGTTACCGGACATTCCTCCGTCGCCGGAGATTTGCGCTTGCAAGGACCGCTGCGAAGGCCGCGTGAATTGAACGTTGTCGGAGATTTGAGCAATTTTTCTGCTGATGTAGAAAACATCAAGATTCACAACGATGGTCCAGTGCGTTTTGGATTATCCAGCCAGCTTCTCCGGATTGAAGAATTCCGTTTTACGGGTGAGGGAACGGATCTGCTGGCATCTGGAACGGTGCAGTTGAACGGTGAACGTCAACTGGATTTTCGCGCCCAAGGCCGCGTGAATCTGAAACTCATCGAGAGTTTCAATCCTGATTTCACATCTTCGGGCATCGTGACAGTGGACGTAACAGTCAACGGCACTGCGGCCCATCCGGCGACCCAAGGCAGACTGCAGATTGCCAACGGTTCCGTCGCTTATTCCGATCTGCCGAGCGCGCTCAACGAGATCAACGGATCGCTGATATTTAATCAAGATCGCCTTCAGATCGAAACTCTCACGGCGCGCACCGGCGGCGGGCTGCTTACCTTCGGCGGATACGCCAGCTCCTACAATCGCCAGATCGAATTTAACCTCACCGTACAAGGACAGGACGTGCGCCTCCGTTATCCGCCAGGAGTCAGTTCCACGGCCGATGCCGATTTGCATTTCGTGGGCACACCGGCCGCTTCTACATTGTCAGGCGATATTACCGTCACCAAGCTGGCAATGACGCCCGGCTTCGACTTTGCCGCTTATCTTCAGCGAAGCGCGCAAACTTCCACCCTTCCGCAGACCAATCCTCTGCTGAATCGAATCCGGCTGGACGTCCACATCACGACCACGCCGGAGTTGCAGATGCAAACCGCGATTGTGCGCCTCTCTGGTGATGCCGATCTGCACATGCGAGGCAGCGCCGCCAAACCAGTTTTGCTGGGACGCGCCGACATCATCGAAGGCGA
>Ga0193735_1000562_pt1 | contig 11844 bp, 12 predicted proteins | sample U1m2metaG_FD_145080 | JGI IMG/M metagenome (GOLD analysis project Ga0193735, IMG submission 145080) | Soil microbial communities from a riparian zone of the East river system, Colorado, United States - U1m2 | ecosystem: Environmental > Terrestrial > Soil > Riparian zone | place: USA: East River... | reverse complement strand
CGACGTTAAGTGCTTGACCTTCCAGTGGGTGCCGACCCGCTCCGCGCGCTCCGGATCGGTGTCGCACACCGCAACCAGCTCCAGGCCGTCGATCTGGTCGATCGCCTCGAGGTGATTCTTGCTGATGCGGCCGCATCCAACCAGCGCGACACGAAACGCCTTGTCCGAGCTCAAATTCGCCTCAGTTTGTCGCCTTCGAGCCGGTATTTGGTGCCACATACCTTGCACGAATCGGGATTTTCGTCGGCGAGGTGCTCACCGCACTGGCACATCCAGCCAATTCTCTGTGCGGGAACGCCGACAACGAGCGCGTAAGCCGGTACGCTTCGCGTGACCACGCTGCCCGCGCCGACGAACGCGTACTCACCGAGCGTTACCCCACATACGATCGTCGCGTTGGCGCCAATCGTCGCCCCACGCCCGACCGGCGTTTTCTTGAACTCGTTCTTGCGCGAGATGTGGCTGCGCGGATTGACGACGTTGGTGAACACCATCGACGGCCCGCAGAAGACATCGTCCGCCAGCTCGACCCCCTCGTAGACCGAGACATTGTTTTGAATCTTGACGTTGTTTCCGATCTTGACACCGTTCATCACCACGACGTTCTGGCCGAGCGAGCACCGCTCGCCAATCACGGCACCGCCCAGAACGTGACAGAAGTGCCAGACTTTGGTGTCCGCGCCGATCTGGGCGCCGTCGTCAACGTACGCGGACTCGTGGATGAACGGTTTCGCCACTCTAGACGCCTGCTTCCTTCGGGATTCGCGAGTGCCATTCCTGCAGCGACATCACCGAAGGTGCCCGCGAGCGAAGAGAGAGGATCGCATCGCAGGCGGCATTGGCGGCGGAGAGTGTCGTCGTGTAGGCGACGCGATTGGCAATGGCCGCCTGGCGCATGGTGTAGTCGTCCCGCTGTGATTCCTTCCCCAGCGGTGTGTTGATCAGCAGCTGAACGTCGCCGTTCAGCATCATATCGACGCCGTTCGGGCGGCCCTCGTGGATCTTTAGCACCGTCTCGACCGGAATGCCGCGCCCCCGCAGGTGCTTGGCGGTTCCACCGGTGGCGAAGAGCTTGAATCCCAATTCCTGAAACCGGCGGGCGATCGGCGTAACGGATCCCTTGTCGGAATCATTGACGGTGATGAAGATCGCGCCTTCGCTCGGTAGCACGTTGTCCGCCGCCAGCTGCGCCTTTCCAAATGCGCTGCCGAAAGAATCGGAGATTCCCATCACCTCTCCCGTCGACCGCATCTCAGGTCCCAGGATTGGATCGAATTCCCGGAACTTGTTGAAGGGGAAGACCGCCTCCTTCACCGAGATGTACGCCGGTGTCACTTCCTCGACGAAGCCGATGTCGTCGAGAGTTTCGCCGAGCATCACACGTGCGGCAATGGCGGCGAGCTGAACGCCGATCGCCTTGGACACGAAGGGAACGGTGCGGCTGGCGCGTGGATTTACCTCCAGCACGTACACCTTGCCGTCCTTGATTGCGTACTGGACGTTGATCAGCCCGACGACGTTGAGTGCCTTGGCGAGAGCGACGGTGTGCTCCCGCATTTCCTCGATGTGCTCTTCAGCGATGAGATAGGGTGGAAGCACGCACGCGGAATCGCCGGAGTGGATCCCGGCATCCTCGATGTGCTGCATGACACCGCCGATCACAACGCGCTCGCCATCCGAGATCGCGTCGACGTCGGCCTCGAACGCATCCTCGAGAAAGCTGTCGATCAGAACGGGCTTGTCCTCGGAGACGCGCGCCGCGCGCTCGAAGTACCCGTGCAGCGACTCTTCATCGTAAACGATCTCCATCGCGCGGCCGCCGAGCACGTACGACGGCCGCACCAGTACCGGGTAGCCGATGCGCTCGGCCGCGGCGACAGCCTCTTCGATGCTCGTGGCGGTTCCGTTTTCCGGCTGTCTGATTCCCAGGCCGCGCGCGATTTTATCGAAGCGGCGTCGGTCCTCGGCGATGTCGATCGCGTCGGGTTGGGTGCCGAGGATTGTGACACCGGCCTCCGAGAGCCCGTGGGTGAGCTTGAGCGGAGTCTGGCCGCCCAGCTGCACGATCACACCCAAAGGCTGTTCCCGCTCGACAATGTCGAGCACGTGCTCGAGCGTGAGCGGCTCGAAGTAGAGCTTGTCGGAGATGTCGAAGTCGGTCGACACCGTTTCCGGGTTCGAGTTGATCATGATCGTCTCGTAACCCTGCTCCCGCAGAGCCAGAGCGGCGCGGACGCAGCAGTAGTCGAACTCGACGCTCTGTCCGATTCGATTGGGTCCGCTGCCGAGAATGATCACTGATTTCTTGCCGGTCCTTGGCGCTTCGCTCTCTTCGTCGTAGCTGCTGTAGAGATAGGGAGTGGCGGAGGGAAATTCACCCGCGCACGTGTCCACCATCTTGTAAGCGGGTACGATGCCAAAGCCGATTCGCCGGGCGCGCGCAACCGATTCGGATTCGCCCCGCAAGTCCCCAAGCTGGCGATCGGAGAATCCAATGCGCTTCATGCGCCAGAGTACATCTTTGGTCACCGACGGCAGTACCGCGAAGGCGCGCTCGGCTTCCAGGAGCTCGACCATTTGCGACAGGAACCAACAGTCGATTCCCGTCAGGTCGTGAATCTCGTCGATGTCGAATCCGGCCTCGAGGGCGCGCTTGACCTGAAAGATGCGCTCCGGGGTCGGCTGTCTCAGCGCGCCACGCAGGGTCTCGGTGGAGTCGTCGCTCAGCCGGTCGTCTACCAGAGTCGAAGCGATCGTCCAACCCGGCCGACCGATTTCGAGCGCGCGCAACGCCTTCTGGAACGCTTCCTTGAAGGTGCGCCCGATCGCCATCGACTCGCCGACCGACTTCATCTGCGTGGTGAGCCGCGGATTTGCCGCCCGGAACTTCTCGAAGGCAAAGCGGGGGCATTTCACGACCACGTAGTCGAGTACCGGCTCGAACGAGGCCGGCGTCGTCCCGGTGATGTCGTTCGGGATCTCATCGAGACGGTAGCCGACCGCGAGCTTGGCGCCAATTCGCGCGATCGGAAATCCGGTCGCCTTGGAAGCCAACGCCGACGAGCGCGAGACCCGCGGGTTCATCTCGATCACCAGCATCTCGCCGTCTTTGGGATTGATAGCGAACTGGATGTTGCAACCGCCGGCCTCGACCCCGATCTCACGGATCACGGACACCGCGGCGTCGCGCATGAACTGGTACTCGCGATCCGTGAGCGTCATCGCGGGCGCAACCGTGATCGAATCGCCGGTGTGCACGCCCATTGGGTCGATGTTCTCGATCGAGCACACGATCACGACGTTGTCCGCGCCATCGCGCATGACCTCCAGCTCGAACTCCTTCCAGCCGATCACGCTCTGCTCGACAAGCACCTGACCGACGGGGGACAGGTCGATGCCGCGACGGACGATGTCCTCGAATTCCTGGCGGTTGTAGGCGATGCCGCCGCCGGTGCCGCCGAGTGTGAAGGCGGGGCGGATGATGGCCGGGAATCCGGTGATGTCGACGATATCGAGTCCTTCATCGAGTGTAGTAGCAATCCCACCCTGCGGCACCGCGAGCCCGATCCGCTTCATCGCTTCGCCGAAAAGCTTCCTGTCTTCTGCCATCGCGATCGCCCGCGCATCGGCGCCAATGAGCTCGACGCCGTACTTCTCGAGCACACCCTTCTCTGCCAGCTTCATCGCCACGTTGAGAGCCGTCTGGCCGCCCATGGTGGGGAGTAGCGCGTCGGGCCGCTCCTTGGCGATCACGAGCTCGACGTACTCGGGTGTCACCGGCTCGATGTAGGTGCGATCGGCGAACTCCGGATCCGTCATAATCGTCGCTGGATTGGAGTTGACGAGAATGACCTCGAAGCCCTCTTCTCGGAGCGCCTTGGCCGCCTGGGTGCCCGAATAGTCGAACTCGGCGCCTTGCCCGATTACGATCGGACCGGAGCCAATCAACAGAATTCGGTGGATGTCAGTCCGTTTGGGCATTCTGAATTCGGCGATTCACTGAAGCAAAGGTAGCGAACGGCACTGGTGGCGTACAAAGGCTTGAAGTGCAACGGAACAGGCTTGAGGCGTCGGTAGTGTAGTCGCTAGTTGCCAGTTCACTACACCCTGACTCACTCGTGTGGCGTGACGAAAGCTGCCCCTGCCTTGAAGGCGTCGAGAAAAGTCCGGGCGTCGTAAACTGAACAGCTCGTAGCTTACCCACTGCCGCCTGCCGCCTGTTCAGTTGCAGTTGACAGTCAAGAAAAAGGGAGCCCCATGGGCTCCCTTTTTTGTTGATGGGATCAGCAGCCTACGCAGCGGAAACTCCCCGTGGCGCGCGCTGAATCTTTCCAGCATGCAGGCAGCGGGTGCACACCTTGATCTTCGTGATCTTGCCCTCGATAACGATGCGCGCGACCTGCAGGTTCGGCTTAAACGTGCGGCGTGTCTTGTTGTTCGCGTGCGAGACGTTGTTGCCATAGGCGACGCCCTTGTCGCAGACGTAGCAGCGGTTTCTCTTGATCTGCGCCATAGCGTTAACCTTCGGTCGGGATGAGCTCGATGCGGGCCATCTCGGCGCCGTCGCCCTTGCGGTGGCCGACCTTGAGGATCCGCGTGTATCCGCCATTGCGCGTGGCAAAGCGAGGTCCGATCTCCTGGAACAGCTTGTCAGCGGTCTCGCGGTGGGCAACGTGACGACCGGCGAGCCGCCGGTTGTGCAGCGTTCCCGTCTTCGCCTTCGTGATCAGTTTCTCCACGAACGGACGAAGCTCCTTGGCTTTCGCCTCGGTGGTCTCGATGGCGCCACGCTCGATCAGCGCCTTCGCCAGGCTTCTCATGAGCGCCAGCTTCTGCTCGCTGGTGCGACGAAGCTGCCTGCCCTGCTTGCGGTGACGCATGCCTTACCCTTCCTCTTCGTCGTCGGCGCCAACCGTGGCGACGTTGCGGTTTGGCGGCGTGCCCTGATCGGTGATGCGGACGCCGTCGGGTGTCTCTTCGTACTTCATGCCGAAGTTGAGATTCTCGCGCTCGAGCAGGTCAGCGATCTCGTTCAGCGACTTCTTGCCAAAATTCTTGACCTGGAGGATCTGGCTCTCGCTCTGCCGGACCAGATCACCGAGCGTGCGAATGCTGGAATTCTTGAGCGAGTTCACGGAGCGAACCGAGAGCTCGAAATCTTCGATCGGCGTACGTAGCACCTCGGCCAGGTGCTGGGCGTCGCCGCCGGGAACGTCGGTCCCTGGAACGAGCGGAGCCGAAGTGTGCGAGCCGAAGCCGGCGAAGTACTGGAAGTGGGTCTGCGCCAGCGCCGCGGCGTAGCTCACCGCCTCTTCGGGGGTGATCGTGCCGTTCGTCTCGACGGTCAGCGTCAGACGATCGTAGTCCGTGCGCTGTCCTACGCGTGTCTCGGCGACGGCGAAGTTGGCGCGGCGAACCGGGTTGTAGATCGAGTCGATCCGGACAACGTCGACCGGCAGCGTCTTGTCGATGACGTGCTGGTCGGCTTCGACGTAGCCGCGGCCGCGGCCGACGTACAGCTCGACGTTGATCTCGCGGTCGCCCTGCAGCGTGAACAGGTGCTGGGTGCGATCGACGATCGTAACGCCGCCCTGTCCCTCGATGTCAGCGGCGGTCACCGGACCGGCTGCGTTCTTGGTGATGCGCAGCACGGTGTTCTCGACTCCCTCGTCGAGAGAGAGCGTCAGCGTCTTCAGATTGCCGATGATCTGGTGAACGTCTTCGACGACGCCCGGGATCGTCTGGTGCTCGTGGAGCACACCGTCGATGCGAAAGCCCCAAACCGCGGAGCCGCGCAGCGAAGAAAGGAGCAGACGCCGCATGGCGTTCCCCAGGGTGTGTCCGAAGCCGCGCTCGAGCGGCTGAAGGCGGAATTCTGCGACATTGGGATTGTCTTCGCGCTTCGTCGCCTCGACAAGCTGCGGACGGACAAGTCCCCTCAAATCAATTGCGGTTGCCATTTTTTTCGATTCCTTAAACGTGCCACCCCGCCCCTAACGCGCGGTGAGCCCGTAACGAGAGTTAGGGTCTCGTCCTGCCTGCTACTTGGAGTAAAGTTCGACTACGAGTTGTTCCTGTGCCGCGATCGGAATGTTCGGCCTGGTCGGTCTCTCGAGCATCTTGCCGCTGAAGGTGTCGCGATCCACCGCGATCCACGACAACGGCGCGCCACGCGAAGACTGATCCATCGCCGCCATCACGCTCGCCTGCTCGCGTGACTTCATGCGGAGGCGGATTTCCTGCCCGGGCTGCACGAGGTAGCTCGGGATGTCGACCGACTTCTGATTCACCTCGACGTGGCGGTGGCGAACGAGCTGGCGCGCGGCCTTGCGGCTGCCGGCGAAGCCCATGCGATACACCACATTGTCGAGACGCGACTCCAGCGCCGCGAGAAGATTGTGTCCCGTGATTCCCGGGAGCGGTGCAACGCGCTCGAAGGTGTTCCGGAACTGCCTCTCGCTCACGCCGTAGATGCGCTTGATCTTCTGCTTCTCACGGAGCTGCTTCGAGTACTCCGACACCTTGCGGCGGCGGGCAGTGGATGAACCGTGTTGTCCAGGCGGCGTCGGACGACGCTCGACCGGGCACTTCTCGGTGAAGCACTTGGTCGCCTTGAGGAAAAGCTTCGTTCCCTCGCGGCGGCACTGGCGGCAGCTCGCTTCTGTATAACGCATCGGCTAAACTCTCCGACGCTTGGGGGGACGGCAGCCGTTGTGTGGAATCGGCGTGACATCCTTGATCGACTTCACCTGGAGACCAGCGGCGACGAGTGCCTGAATCGCGGACTCACGCCCCGATCCCGGTCCCTGAACCCGCACGTGCACGCGGCGCACACCGAGCGTCATCGCTTCCCGCCCAGCCTGCTCACCAGCGACGGTCGCGGCAAATGGGGTCGACTTCTTGGATCCCTTGAAGCCGGCCTTGCCCGACGAGCCCCAGGAAATCGTGTTCCCGTGGGTATCGGTGATGGTGATCGTCGTGTTGTTGAACGTCGCGCTGACGTGGGCGATTCCTTCGGCCTCGATCACGCGCTTTACTTTCTTCCCGATTGCCATTGTTTACCTGGTTTCCCGCATTACTTGGTCACTTTCTTCTTGCCGGCGATAGCGCGGCGTGGGCCCTTCTTGGTGCGGGCGTTGGTGTGCGTGCGCTGTCCACGAACCGGGAGGCCGCGGCGGTGACGGATGCCGCGGTAGCTGCCGATGTCCATGAGGCGCTTGATGTTCATCGCGACTTCGGTGCGGAGCGCTCCCTCGACGCGAAAATCCTTTTCGATCGCCTGACGCAGACGATTGACGTCCGTGTCATTCAGATCGCGAATACGCTGTTCGGCGTTGACGCCGGTCGAAGTGAGGATCCGGCGGGCGGTCGCGCGACCGATGCCGAAGATGTAGGTCAGGCCGATCTCGACCTTCTTCTCACGCGGGAGATCAACGCCAGCAATACGCGCCATTAATTAGCCCTGCTTCTGCTTGTGTTTTGGATTGCGCTTGCAGATGATGCGAGTCACGCCCTGTCGCTTGATGACCTTGCAGTGCTCACAGATCGGCTTCACGCTGCTGCGAACTTTCACGTCCAACTCCCCACTTGATGAGCAAAAAGGGCCGAAGCCCTCCAAATTTTTCCGAGGTTAGCCTTTGAAATTACATAGGCTGGCTGGCCAAAGCAAGGCTCCACGACGCGCCAAAGTGTGGTGGGAGTGAGGGTTATAAGACGCGGCGGCGGGTCGCAACGGCCGGGCTTGAGCATCCACAAAACCCGAAGCAGGGAGTTTTAAGCGTCGCAGCTATTTCGCTCGGAGCTTTTCTGTGTGGAGACCGAGCAATCCGCCCTATTTCGGGCTTCTCTTACGCCAGTATGAAAGCTGTCCAGCTACAAAGCTGCAAAGCTTGTAGCTCCCTGCTTCGGTTTTGTGGATGCAAGTAGTACCGTCACGATCCAAACCCCGCGCCTAGATAGAGCGCATCACCGCCATCAATTCTGATTTAGGCTCCTTGGCCTCGGTGATCATCCGACCGAGCACGATGTAGTTGGCTCCCGCCTTGGCCGCCTCGGCCGCGGTCACCGAGCGCTTCTGGTCGTCGACCCTACCGCCTGCTGCCCTGATACCGGGGACCAGAAGCTTCAGCTTGTCGCCATACTTGGCTCCGATCTTACTCGCCTCGAGACCGCTGCAAACGACCCCTTGCGCGCCCTCGGCCGCGCAGTCGCCCGCCAGCCGCAGCACCTCCCCGTAGACCTCGAGTGTCTTCCGGCCCCACGCGCTCCGCAGCATCGCTGCATCGAGCGACGTCAGGATCGTGACGCCGAGGATTCCGCAGCGGGACCCGGCGCCCTCAACGGCAGCGGCGATCATCTCGCGGCCGCCGGTGGCGTGAACGGTCAACAACTTCGCCCCGATTTCGGCGGCGCTCCGGGCGGCGCCGCGAACCGTGTTCGGAATGTCGTGCAGCTTGAGGTCGAGGAAGACCTCGTTTCCAAGGGCGCGCAAAGCTTGCACGACCTGTGGTCCGGCCGCGGTAAAGAGCTCACCACCCACTTTGTAGAATTTGCAGGCGTCGCCGATCCGATCGACCATCTTCAGCGCGAGATCTGCGCTCGGGAAGTCGAGCGCCACGATTGGAATCGGGCGCGTCGAGCGGGGGGCCGGCGGAGTCTTGCTCGCCATCTTGGTTCTTGTCCCCGCTGGCCGCGAGTGTGGAGTCATCTCAGCTCTCCCAGTTGAGTGATCCGCGGAGCTCGCCCAGCGCGCGCACCCCGTTCTTCCGGCACCACTTCTCCAGATCGTCGACGAGCTTCTCGGGCAGCTTCGGCTGCTGCATTGCCGCCGTGCCGATCGCAACCAGCGACGCGCCCGCGAGGACATACTGCACTATGTCGGACGCCTTGGATATCCCGCCGACTCCGATCACCGGCAGTCGGACGGCCTTCGCGACTTTGTAGGTCGCGAGCACTCCCACCGGTAGAAGTCCGGGGCCGCTCACGCCGCCCGTCCCAAACCCAAGGACCGGCTTCCGCGCCTCGACGTCTATCACGAGACCGGGCAGCGTGTTCACCACCGAGATTCCGTCGGCTCCGGCGTCTGCTGCAGTCCTGGCGCTCGCGCCAATATCCAGGAGAGTGGGTGAGAGCTTGACGAAGATCGGTTTTTTGGTGGCCCTGCGGGCGTTGGCTACGACGTCAGTAAGCGTCGACGGATCGGCACCGAACTCCATTCCGCCCGCCCGCACGTTGGGGCAGCTCACGTTGAGCTCGTAGCCCGAGACAGCGGGCGAATCGTCGAGCAGCGAGACCACGCTCGCAAATTCCTCGGTCCGATTGCCCACCACATTCACGAGCACCTTGGCATTGTGAACGTTCAACGCCAGCCAGGGCAGGTGCTCCGCGAGCACTTCGTCGACACCGGGGTTGGCCAGCCCAACCGCGTTGATCATCCCGCCCTCGAATTCAGCCACACGCGGAGCGCGTGCTCCGTGACGGCGCTCGACACTCACCGCCTTGGTGATTAGTCCCCCAAGCGCATCGAGGTTGATGACACTGGAGAGCTCGCGGCCATAGGCGGCCGTTCCGGCAGCGAGCAACACTGGATTTTGAAAATCGATTCCCGCGGCGGTGACTGCGAGCGCGGATGGGGTCACCGCTACCGGGTGCCTCCGACGCGTGACTGATAGTGCGCGAGATACGCGGTCACCGACTCGGCGATATTCCTTGCCAGCGCACGCTGATTGTCCGGGTCGCTGAGAAAGGTCGCCTCCGACTGATTGCTGCCGAAGCCCAGCTCCACCAGAACCGCGGGCATGTAAGACCCGCGCAGAACGGCGAAATTCGCCTGCTGGACCCCGCGATTTGGCCCCGGATGCACGTCGATCAAACCCTGTTGAATCGTCTGCGCGAGATCGCTGGACTCACGCAAGTGCTCATTCTGAGCCATGTCCGTGATGATGAAGCTGAGCGGATCGCCTTTTGGCGCGTTCGCTCCGGTTTCAAATTTCACTGATTCGTTTTCCATGTCCTGCACGCGCCGCTCGTCTTCCGTCTTCGCCTCGGCCAGAAAATACGTCTCGAACCCACGCTCGCGCGCGGCGGCCGCAGTTCTCCCTCCCGGAGCATTGACGTGGATCGAGATGAACACATCGGCGTGATTGCTGTTGGCAATGCGGCCGCGATCGGAAAGCGCGATGAGCGTATCCGTCGTTCGGGTCATCAGAACATCCATGCCGCGCGCACGGAGCACCGATGCGAGCAGCTTCGCGACGGAGAGCGTGACGTCCTTCTCGACGAACCACATAGGCGTGCCAATGGGGCCGGTCATTCCATTGTCGGGGCCGCCGTGTCCCGCATCGATGACTACAACCTTGCGGGTGTACGGCTTGGGGGCGGGCGGTGGCTGTGCGACGACCGTCGATCGAGGTGTGGTGCTGGCGGTTCGTGGCGGCGGAGCAGTGCGATCCGCCGCAGTCGCGGTGACTGTGCGCAGCTCAGCCTGGGCCACATCGTAGACGTAGCCGCCGCCACCGAAGCGCGGAATCACGTCGCTCACGAATTGGAAGGGCAGGTACAGCTGGCCGCCACGCACCTGCGGAGCACGATTGAGCGGAATTGTCAAACTGTCGCGCTTGGCGAACGGGATTCCATCGATCAGGTCGAGTCGCGCGCGCGGAAGAGCAAGGGTGTAGTGAAGGTTGGTCCCGGTTATCACGATGCCGTGCATCGCCTTCATCAGCGCATCGGCGCGCACGCTTGCCTCGCCGCCGTTGATCGTAATCGGCACCATCGTGACGACTGCGCCATCGCGCACGACCACAAAGGCTGGGATGGGTGCCGAAGCCGCGGCAGCGGCGATCTGGAGTGCCAGAATGAGCGCCATCATCGTGTGCGCACCGCGCGCTGCATGTCGCGCTCGTCGTCGCGCTTTTTTTCGTCGGCGCGTTTGTCGTAGAGCTTTTTCCCTTTGCCCAGGGCAAGCACGACCTTCGCTTTTCCGCGCTTGAAGTAGAGCTCGAGCGGAATGAGCGTCAGTCCCTGACGCTCGACCGCACCGATCATCTTCCGGATCTCCTTTCGATGCAGCAGGAGCTTCCGGGTTCTGGTTGGCTCGTGATTGAAGTAGCTCGCCTTTTCATAGGGCGATATGTGCAAGTTGAGCAGAAAAACCTCACCATCTTTGACGATCGCGTAGGAATCAGCGATGTTGGCCTTTCCGTCCCGGAGTGATTTGACTTCGCTGCCGGTCAGGACGACTCCCGCTTCCCAGGTGTCGAGGATGTGGTAGTCGTGTCTGGCGCGTTTGTTCCGCGCGATCGACTGTTTCGCATCTTTCTCGACGGTCTCTGCCATTTGACTTCGTGCTCAAGTTAGACGCAACACGCAAACTGTGAAAGGCGTTCGCGTTGACTTCACTATTCCGTGTTTCTATCTTCGGAGTTGAAGTTGCCGAAGTGGTGGAACTGGTAGACGCGCTGGCTTCAGGAGCCAGTGGGCGCAAGCTCGTGGGGGTTCGAGTCCCCCCTTCGGCACTAAAAAGGACGGCGCGCCTGCATCGACAGGCGCGCCGTTTTTGCGTCAGCTCGCCCGACCTAGACGGTCTCGAGAATGGGCAAGCCGGCCTTTTCGGGAGTGCTTCGCTCGACGCTAGGCAATCCGACTCGCTCACGCACGGTCGGCTCATCGTGCAGCAGATCGGCGAGGCTCACACCCTGAAGCACATCGTCGATCCGTTGCTGCAACATCACCCACACGGGCCGGATGCTGCAATTGTGCGAGGCCGAGCAGCGCTCCTCCTCGACGGGATGACTGACGCAGTGGAGATCGAAGGTCTCGAGCTCGGAGGCGTGGATGACATCG